>OHUY01000063.1_pt1 | contig 46456 bp, 38 predicted proteins | sample 1579301 | NCBI WGS metagenome assembly OHUY01 (sample SAMEA3882520, study PRJEB24775) | human gut metagenome | biome: human-associated habitat; feature: intestine environment; material: feces | place: Netherlands | collected 2009/2010
ATCAATACCGTGACCGCCGCCGCTCACATCCAGTAAGCCGTCCTGGTTCACCACCGCGTTGTTACCCGCGATTTCAGTTCCGGTCGAACCCTGTCCGTCAACGGTGGTATTGCCACTGTTGTTGGCCGTCGCATCATCACCCGTAATGCGGGTTCCGGTGCCGCCATCAAGGATCGTGCTGTCGCCGTCGTTGTTGACGATGGCTTTGTCACCGTTTATCTCGGTGCCCGTGGAATCCTTGCCGTCAACGGTGGTGCTGCCGTTATTGTTCACGGTGGCTTCGTCGCCGTTAACCTGCGTGCCGGTGCCGCCGTTGCTGATGGCACTGTCACCGTCGTTATTGACAACCGCCTTGTCGCCGTCGATCTGAATACCGATGGAATCCGGATCGGTGACGGTCATGCCGCCTTTGTTGTCCACCGTTGCGCTGTCGCCGGTGATATCAATACCGTGACCGCCGCCGCTCACATCCAGCTCGCCGTCCTGATTCACCACCGCGTTGTTACCCGCGATTTCAGTTCCGGTGGTGCCTTTGCCGTCGACGATGGTTTTTCCAGTGTTGTTTACTGTGGTATTGTCGCCCGTAATAACGAGCTCACCGTTGTGATTATATTGCCACTTCGTTGCACCATCTGCGCTCATCCCTTCAAGGGCAACCGTGTTATTCGTTTCATCAATCTGCCAAAGATTAATAGTCGCCTTACGCCCATTGCTATCTTGCAGAGAAATAGTCCCGTCAGCATTCTCGGTATAAGTAAAAACTGAATCGCGAATAGTTAACGTTTTTTCTGTTTTATCGAGGATAACGTCATTATTAAACGAAATCGGTTTGGGAGGCGTCGGGGTATCATCCGGACCATCGTCTGGTATTATCTCATCTCCGCCAGGAGTTGGAGGAACTGGAGTGTCGTCTGAATCATCATCAGGTGGAGTTGGTGGAAGTGGAGAATTATTGCGATGATGATCATCATCGTCGTTTAGTTCCACTATGGCTAAGGTTGTGATTAACGCAGTAGCAGCACCTGTGACAAGCCATGGCATCAGGTTCTGTTCGACTACAGAGGAGCATTCAGAGGGTAAGCGTTTAAGCTCTTCTGGACTGAGTTTTCCAGGATCTGCTGGACAAGTCACATTGGTATTTTTCTTTTCACCTGTGGTGGTTTCTATTTCTGTAATATCTGCCGCCCAACCCTGACCACTCAGAGCTAATGCAATACAGGCCGACAATAGAGTTTTCCTTTGCATAATAAATCCTTCTGGCGAATATAAAGAAGGTCGGATACCCTGACCCGACCAATTGATTATTTAAAACATAGAGGACGTCCAATATTGCCAGTAGATTGTTACCTAATCAAACATATTCTCTGACAATCTGGATTTATAATACAGAGAAATAAATAAACCCGCGAAACATACAAATTATGTATATTATATAAATTATAAATTCAAATGCGTCACATAGATATTTATTTAATGAAAAAAGGGTATAAAATCAATACTCGAATAAATAAATTAGAGCGGAAACATAACTCATCCTTATAATTAAAAGAGCAAAATGTTTCCGGAAAATAGATTAATCGTCTTCTCCTGTAGCGTTATCCCGATATTGCGGTTTTGCTATTAAAATTTTCGCACCCATTTACCGTTTATCCCTTGTACATATTCCCCGGGTTTGGCCCGTTCTACAAGCTTTTGCCCGGCGAGTTTCGCGATATCATCCACCGACACATTATTCTGCTTTGCCAGTTGTTGATAGCTCGCTTTACGTTCGGCATTGATGTCGGTTACTAATTTCTCAGTTTCAGCATCTGTTTTCAGCGCAACCAGATAACCATAAAATGTTTCCCCTACCCGCCCCTGAGTTCTGGCTTCATCCAGAGTCAATGCCATTACATTGCTGCTTACCAAGCCAACAAGAAATGCACAAAGAAGTAATGTTCTTTTCATCATCACCTCAAAAAAGATCGCTACGGGTCTCAAGCAGCTCTTCGACATCTTTGTCTGCCTTGATGATGATCTCATGCTCAATTTTAACGTTCATATTGATAGTGATCGGTTCCTTAGGTGCAGCGACTTCAATGCGAGGCGTACAGCCAACCAGCATAAAAGATGACGTCAACGCAGCCAGTAAAATTTTCATTGTTTATCCTCACACTCTTTTCCTTGCGGACAGTCATTTCCCGGTAGACGCGCGTTCTGCTCCAGCCATGCCTGGAGATTATCGCCAAAGCGTAAACTGCGCCACAGCGTAAAAATATTCTCTTCATGATGGTAATTAAGATTTACCGTACCGCTTTTACCATCAACGCGACTGGTACCTGTAATATTGGCCTGCATGGTTAATAAACCGAGATTATCTAAATTAATTTTTGTCGATGAACGGCTAATTTCCATATAGCGCAACCAGTTAATTGCTGAACCCGCGGTCATATTGTCTTTCACCACCGCATCTGCGGTGTCTTTATCCAGCCGCAAGGTCATCGGCCCGCTATTTGCCAGCCAGCCGTCTTTCACTATCCATTTTTCGTTGTTTAGCCATAACGGCAATGCACCACTAAATGCCCCGGACATGGCGAATTGTTTCGGATTGACGGCGCTAACCAGTTCGCTGGAGGAAAGATTATTCAGCCGCAACAGCGCCGGGTCATGTTGCGGCATACGTAATTGTTTCATCAGCACGTTACCGCCTAACACATCGACGCTAACATCAGTCAACAGCAATGGTTCTTCTTCAGTCCACGGATAACGACCTTGCAAATCAGCCGTAATATTTTTCGCTGTCACCAGATTAATCACTTCGGCAATTCGCAACGTAACGGGGCCGCGAGTCCCCAGATGCCAGGCTCCATCGGCAAAACGGAAAGGCAGGACAAAATCGACACCGTTAACCTGATTATCTGGCATCCAGGCACTACCGCCTTTCAACACGCCGTGCCCTCCCGCGCGGAATCCTTGTTCAGGCGCAGCTGAAAATGCAACCTGAGCATACAGTTCACCATCGCGTAAGTTCATCTTCCAGTCGGGTGGCACCAGCGGCTGGAATACAGTCAGTGATTGTTTAGGCCACCAGGCGTTACCGCGCAGACGAATACCGTCCCAGCGACCATTTACCCGAACCGGGCCAATCTCACCAGCATGTAAATCGCCTTTAAAGAGGAAATACGTCGGATCGCGCCCATCGACACTAAATTTTAAGGTTGATGGCGGTAACACACTGCCGCCAGTGAACAGCGTTTGCCCGGCGTCCAGTGACAGAGCGCCGCTGAAGGAGGGATGCTGTGCGTCACGTCCCCAGACGACGGGCTTGTCGAGAATTAATCGCGGCTTTTCTACCGTCATCGTACCGTATTGTAACTGGTCGAAACCGGTGGAGAGATCGGTCAGCGTAATCGTGCTGTCATGCCACTCACCTTTTCCTGCGACATCCCAGGTGGCATTCATCGGTGTAAAACTCCCTTTTCCCCAGTAGCGCCACTGCCAGCGGCCAGCGTCAGGGAGAAAATCATTCGCCAGCCCATCCATATGCAGCACGAAATCGCCCAGTTCATTTTCATGCGCCTGCAAAATGGCCTGCAAACGTCCGTCAACACCACGTTGGGTGACTTTTACACCCGCTAAAGGCCAGCGGATTTCATCGATGTCCAGCGAATCGATGACTCTTCCCTTCGAACGTAATAACGCGCCTGGCTCAAAGGTCAGCGTTGGGTCAGACAGACTTCCGCTTAGCTGCGCAGGTAAACGGGCATATAAAATGAGGTCCGCCTGTTTCGCTTCACCGGTCAGCTGCAGAGGCAGCTGGCTGTTATCCATGCTTAATTTTCCTGGGCCAAAATTTAACACCGCGTTGCCTTTACCCGCTTGCCCCTGGGTCAGCACACTCAGTCGCCCGCTGACCAGAGCGTTCTCGAGCCCTGCCTGCCAGTTGTCGACTTTGACACCCAGTCGGCCACTCAAAGGAAAACCTGCATACGGCCAGCTCCAGCGACCATCGCTTACGGTCAATTGTTGACGAGTAATTTGCCACGGCAAATCGAGCAACGGATCGCCGTTATCCCGTGCCAGCACAATCAATTGCCCGCTATTTTCCTGCCAGTCCAGCTCGGCATCCACCAGTGAAGGCTCCTGCGGTAAGTTTAACGTCGCAGTAGCATGACCACTTACCGGAAGTCCATCCGGCACGAGCGGCATAGTAAATTCCCCCACCAGTTTTACCGGCGGCTGATTTTCAAACGCGGCGACATCCAGTTCGCTGACTGTAAGTTGTTGCCCTTTCAGCTGGCCTTGAAATTTAACTTTTTCGCCCTGATAACGCAGTTGCTGGATATCGGAGGTTAATGCGAGAGAGAGTTTTCCCTGCCATTCCTGCCAGGGAGAAAAAATCAGTTTATCGATATTGATCCAGGTGTTAGGCAGCATGGACTGCCACTGCGCGAGGGTTTTGGGAGCGGCTGGCGATTGCTCCGTCTGCGGCAATTTCGCCAGACAAGCAGAATCAAGTTCTACCGTGCCGACGTTCAATAACCAGCGGCTGGGATGTGAAAGGCTGGCGTTGGTGATATGCGCAAGCTGACAATCTCCCACCAGATAACGGAGATCGGGGATGATTAAACCTTTACGCGTAATGCGTGGGCTTTCATCTAATGCAATACGTGTCCCGAGCGGTAGCCAGATGCCCGCCAGCGTGGGAACCCACAGCCCGAGCGTCATCAGCAGCGTCAACGGCACAAGGATAATCAGTAATAACAGCGCGAGAACGGCTTTATATTTACCCAGCATGGGTAGTTAATATCCTGATTTAGCGAAAAATTAAGCATTCAATACGGGTATTGTGGCATGTTTAACCGTTCAGTTGAAGGTTGCGCCTACACTAAGCATAGTTGTTGATGAATTTTTCAATATCGCCATATCTTTCAATTATATTTGAAATTTTGTAAAATATTTTTAGTAGCTTAAATGTGATTCAACATCACTGGAGAAAGTCTTATGAAACTCGCCGTTTATAGCACAAAACAGTACGACAAGAAGTACCTGCAACAGGTGAACGAGTCCTTTGGCTTTGAGCTGGAATTTTTTGACTTTCTGCTGACGGAAAAAACCGCTAAAACTGCCAATGGCTGCGAAGCGGTATGTATTTTCGTAAACGATGACGGCAGCCGCCCGGTGCTGGAAGAGCTGAAAAAGCACGGCGTTAAATATATCGCCCTGCGCTGTGCCGGTTTCAATAACGTCGACCTTGACGCGGCAAAAGAACTGGGGCTCAAAGTAGTCCGTGTTCCAGCCTATGATCCAGAGGCCGTTGCTGAACACGCCATCGGTATGATGATGACGCTGAACCGCCGTATTCACCGCGCGTATCAGCGTACCCGTGACGCTAACTTCTCTCTGGAAGGTCTGACCGGCTTTACTATGTATGGCAAAACGGCAGGCGTTATCGGTACCGGTAAAATCGGTGTGGCGATGCTGCGCATTCTGAAAGGTTTTGGTATGCGTCTGCTGGCGTTCGATCCATATCCAAGTGCGGCGGCGCTGGAACTCGGTGTGGAGTATGTCGATCTGCCAACCCTGTTCTCTGAATCAGACGTTATCTCTCTGCACTGCCCGCTGACACCGGAAAACTACCATCTGTTGAACGAAGCCGCCTTCGATCAGATGAAAAATGGCGTGATGATCGTCAATACCAGTCGCGGTGCATTGATTGATTCTCAGGCGGCAATTGAAGCGCTGAAAAATCAGAAAATTGGTTCGTTGGGTATGGACGTGTATGAGAACGAACGCGATCTGTTCTTTGAAGATAAATCCAACGACGTGATCCAGGATGACGTATTCCGTCGCTTGTCTGCCTGCCACAATGTGCTGTTTACCGGGCACCAGGCATTCCTGACAGCAGAAGCTCTGACCAGTATTTCTCAGACTACGCTGCAAAACTTAAGCAATCTGGAAAAAGGCGAAACCTGCCCGAACGAACTGGTTTAATCTTCCCGCTCCCCTGCATTCCAGGGGAGCTTATTCAGATAATCCCCAAAGACCTTTCATCCTCTATTCTTAAAATAGTCCTGAATCAGAAACAGTAATTGAGAACCACAATGAAGAAAGTAGCCGCGCTTGTTGCGCTAAGCCTGCTGATGGCGGGATGTGTAAGTAGTGACAAAATTGCTGTAACGCCAGAACAGCTACAGCATCATCGCTTTGTGCTGGAAAGCGTAAACGGTAAGCCCGTGACCAGCGATAAAAATCCGCCAGAAATCAGCTTTGGTGAAAAGATGATGATTTCCGGCAGCATGTGTAACCGCTTTAGCGGTGAAGGCAAACTGTCTAATGGTGAACTGACCGCCAAAGGGCTGGCAATGACCCGTATGATGTGCGCTAACCCGCAGCTTAATGAACTCGATAACACCATTAGCGAAATGCTGAAAGAAGGTGCACAAGTGGATCTGACCGCGAACCAGTTAACGCTGGCGACCGCGAAACAGACATTAACTTATAAGCTGGCGGATTTAATGAATTAATAGCTGCCACAGCTCCCGGCGGCAAGTGACTGTTCGCTACAGCGTTTGCCGTTGGGTAATGCACACATCCCAATCGCCGTACCATCCAGTTGGCGGGCAACAGAAAGCGAACCGCCGATCATTGCACAATTTGCTTCTCCACTACTGGACATCGACGCTTTTAAACCTGGCGCTACGTGCGCCGCAGTCGCCTGCTGAACAGGTTCACTACTACACGCCGACAACAATAAAGCGGCACACCCTACCCAAAACGCTGCTCGCATCTTTTCTTCCTCTGATCTTCAAGCCAAACGACACCGCCATAAATAATAGGCAGCACAGAGGGCGGCGTCGAGAGCTGTCCTGCGCGTTGCCCCGCATTTTTACTTTTTTATGGCTATTTTTTTGCCCTCTGTTTGATCAAAACATTCATTACGCTGATGTGGGGGACACAAAAGCGAAAATGCAGAAGAAAGCCATTTGCTAAAATTGAACGATTACTACTGGGCGCGCAGCAATTTCGTGCGCCCCTCATTTGCGCAATGTAAGGGTGTCATATGATTACTATTGACGGTAATGGCGCGGTTGCTTCGGTGGCGTTTCGCACCAGTGAAGTTATCGCCATCTACCCTATTACCCCCAGTTCCACGATGGCAGAACAGGCTGATGCATGGGCCGGAAACGGCTTGAAAAACGTTTGGGGAGACACACCACGCGTGGTTGAAATGCAGTCGGAAGCGGGTGCTATCGCTACCGTGCATGGTGCTTTGCAAACTGGTGCCCTCTCAACATCGTTTACGTCATCGCAGGGTTTGCTGCTGATGATCCCGACGCTGTACAAACTGGCAGGCGAACTCACACCGTTTGTCCTGCATGTTGCGGCACGTACCGTTGCCACACATGCACTCTCTATTTTTGGCGATCATTCCGACGTTATGGCGGTGCGCCAGACGGGTTGCGCGATGTTGTGTGCAGCAAACGTCCAGGAAGCGCAAGACTTTGCTCTCATTTCGCACATCGCGACGCTGAAAAGCCGCGTGCCATTTATTCATTTCTTTGATGGTTTCCGCACATCCCACGAAATCAATAAAATTGTCCCGCTGGCCGATGACACGATTCTTGAACTGATGCCGCAGGCAGAAATTGATGCTCATCGCGCCCGGGCACTCAACCCGGAACATCCGGTGATCCGCGGTACGTCCGCCAATCCTGACACTTATTTCCAGTCTCGCGAAGCCACCAACCCATGGTACAACGCAGTCTATGACCATGTTGAACAGGCGATGAATGATTTCGCTGCCGCGACAGGTCGTCAGTATCAGCCGTTTGAGTATTACGGGCATCCGCAAGCGGAACGGGTGATTATCCTGATGGGCTCAGCCATTGGCACATGTGAAGAAGTGGTTGATGAATTGCTGACCCGTGGCGAAAAAGTCGGCGTGCTGAAAGTTCGCCTGTACCGCCCCTTCTCCGCCAAACACTTGCTGCAAGCTCTGCCGGGATCCGTGCGCAACGTGGCGGTACTGGACAGAACCAAAGAGCCTGGCGCCCAGGCAGAACCGCTCTATCTGGATGTGATGACCGCACTGGCAGAAGCCTTTAATAATGGCGAGCGTGAAACCCTGCCCCGTGTCATTGGTGGGCGCTATGGTCTTTCATCCAAAGAATTTGGCCCGGACTGTGTACTGGCGGTATTTGCCGAGCTCAACGCGGCTAAACCGAAAGCGCGCTTTACGGTTGGTATTTACGATGATGTAACCAATCTGTCACTGCCGTTGCCGGAAAACACCCTACCAAACTCGGCGAAACTGGAAGCCTTGTTTTATGGCCTTGGTAGTGATGGCAGCGTTTCCGCGACCAAAAACAATATCAAGATTATCGGAAATTCCACGCCGTGGTACGCACAGGGCTATTTTGTTTACGACTCCAAAAAGGCGGGCGGCCTGACGGTTTCTCACCTTCGCGTGAGCGAACAGCCGATTCGTTCCGCTTATCTCATTTCCCAGGCTGATTTTGTTGGCTGCCACCAGTTGCAGTTTATCGATAAATATCAGATGGCTGAGCGTTTAAAACCTGGCGGCATTTTCCTGCTCAACACGCCGTACAGCGCAGCTGAAGTGTGGTCGCGCTTGCCGCAGGAAGTTCAGGCCGTGCTAAACCAGAAAAAAGCGCGCTTCTATGTGATTAACGCGGCGAAAATCGCCCGTGAATGTGGCCTGGCGGCCCGTATTAATACCGTCATGCAGATGGCTTTTTTCCATCTGACGCAGATTCTGCCTGGCGATAGTGCCCTCGCAGAATTGCAGGGTGCGATTGCCAAAAGTTACAGTAGCAAAGGCCAGGATCTGGTGGAACGCAACTGGCAGGCTCTGGCGCTGGCACGTGAATCCGTAGAAGAAGTTCCACTGCAGCCAGTTAATCCGCATAGCGCCAATCGACCGCCAGTGGTTTCCGATGCCGCTCCTGATTTCGTGAAAACCGTAACCGCTGCGATGCTCGCCGGGCTTGGCGACGCCCTCCCCGTTTCGGCGCTGCCGCCAGACGGCACCTGGCCGATGGGCACCACGCGCTGGGAAAAACGCAATATCGCCGAAGAGATCCCCATCTGGAAAGAGGAACTCTGTACCCAATGTAACCACTGTGTCGCCGCTTGCCCACACTCAGCTATTCGCGCAAAAGTGGTACCGCCTGAAGCGATGGAAAACGCCCCTGCCAGCCTGCATTCGCTGGATGTGAAATCGCGTGATATGCGCGGGCAGAAATATGTCTTGCAGGTGGCTCCGGAAGATTGCACCGGTTGTAACCTGTGCGTCGAAGTTTGCCCGGCGAAAGACCGTCAGAATCCAGAGATTAAAGCCATCAATATGATGTCGCGCCTGGAACATGTCGAAGAAGAGAAAATCAATTACGATTTCTTCCTCAACCTGCCAGAAATCGACCGTAGCAAACTGGAACGTATTGATATTCGTACATCGCAGCTGATTACACCGCTGTTTGAATATTCAGGTGCTTGCTCCGGTTGTGGCGAGACGCCGTATATTAAATTGCTGACTCAGCTCTATGGCGACCGGATGTTGATCGCTAATGCCACTGGCTGTTCTTCAATATACGGCGGTAACCTGCCTTCAACACCATATACCACCGATGCCAACGGTCGTGGACCGGCATGGGCGAACTCGCTGTTTGAAGATAACGCCGAATTTGGCCTTGGTTTCCGCCTGACGGTCGATCAACACCGTGTCCGCGTGCTGCGTTTGCTCAATCAATTTGCCGATAAAATCCCGACGGAATTACTGACTGCGTTGAAATCAGACGCCACGCCAGAGGTTCGTCGTGAACAGGTTGCAGCTTTACGCCAGCAACTCAACGATGTTGCCGAAGCACATGAACTGCTGCGTGACGCAGATGCACTGGTGGAAAAATCAATCTGGCTGATTGGTGGCGATGGCTGGGCTTACGATATCGGCTTTGGCGGTCTGGATCATGTATTGAGTTTGACGGAAAACGTCAACATTCTGGTGCTGGATACGCAATGCTATTCCAACACCGGTGGTCAGGCATCGAAAGCGACACCGCTGGGTGCAGTAACTAAGTTTGGCGAGCATGGCAAACGTAAAGCGCGTAAAGATCTTGGCGTCAGTATGATGATGTACGGTCATGTTTATGTGGCGCAGATTTCTCTCGGCGCGCAGCTGAACCAGACGGTGAAAGCGATTCAGGAAGCGGAAGCGTATCCGGGGCCATCGCTGATCATCGCTTATAGCCCATGTGAAGAGCATGGTTACGATCTGGCACTCAGCCACGATCAGATGCGCCAACTCACTGCTACCGGCTTCTGGCCGTTATATCGCTTCGATCCTCGTCGTGCCGATGAAGGCAAACTGCCGCTGGCGCTGGATTCACGCCCGCCGTCAGAAGCACTGGAAGAAACGTTACTTCACGAGCAGCGTTTCCGTCGTCTGAATTCGCAGCAGCCAGAAGTGGCAGAACAGTTATGGAAAGATGCTGCAGCTGATTTGCAAAAGCGCTATGACTTCCTGGCACAAATGGCCGGAAAAGCGGAAAAAAGCAACACCGATTAAATGCTCTGGATAAGGATCATCCAATTCTAAAAAAAAGCCCGGACGACTGTTCGGGCTTGTCTTCTTTTGTGTTGGAAAATCAGTAGCAATGCAATGGCCCAACAGAAAATAAAATCTGTGACAATAAAGGCATATAACCCGCGCAGAATAACGTATAGAAAATTAAAAGTATAATTTTTATTTTGTATGTGTTATCTCCAATACATTCACCAGACTTATTATCATTTCTGAAGAATTATTTAATTAAGGTTTTACTTAAGGCGTAACAAATGATATTTATCGGCTAACTGAACTTCTCCTTTAGGATGTTTTCACTCCCCAAAATGGGGATGAAAGGCAAATAAAATAACTAAAGGATTTATTCAATGAAAAGCAAAGTACTGGCACTCTTAATTCCTGCCCTGCTCGCTGCAGGTGCTGCACATGCAGCCGAAGTTTATAATAAAGACGGCAACAAATTAGATCTGTATGGCAAAGTTGATGGCCTGCATTATTTTTCTGATAATTCAGCGAAAGATGGCGACCAGAGCTATGCTCGTCTGGGTTTTAAAGGCGAAACCCAAATTAACGATCAACTCACTGGCTACGGTCAATGGGAATACAATATTCAGGCAAACAACACCGAATCTTCAACAAACCAGTCATGGACCCGTCTGGCATTTGCCGGACTGAAATTTGCAGATTACGGTTCTTTCGATTACGGACGTAATTATGGCGTAATGTACGACATCGAAGGCTGGACTGATATGCTACCTGAATTTGGCGGTGACTCTTATACCAATGCAGACAACTTTATGACTGGTCGTGCCAATGGCGTCGCGACTTATCGTAATACTGATTTCTTCGGTCTGGTAAATGGTCTGAACTTCGCGGTGCAGTATCAAGGTAACAACGAAGGTGCCAGTAATGGTCAGGAAGGCACCAACAACGGACGTGATGTTCGCCATGAAAACGGTGACGGCTGGGGTCTTTCCACAACATATGATTTAGGCATGGGCTTTAGCGTTGGTGCGGCATACACCTCTTCTGACCGCACCAATGACCAGGTTAACCATACTGCGGCGGGTGGTGATAAAGCAGACGCGTGGACTGCTGGGCTAAAATACGATGCTAACAATATTTACCTGGCAACCATGTATTCAGAAACGCGTAATATGACCCCGTTTGGCGACAGCGATTATGCTGTTGCAAACAAAACCCAGAACTTTGAAGTCACTGCACAGTACCAGTTTGATTTTGGTCTGCGTCCGGCAGTCTCTTTCCTGATGTCTAAAGGCCGTGACCTGCACGCTGCCGGTGGTGCAGACAACCCAGCAGGTGTTGATGATAAAGATCTGGTTAAATACGCCGATGTTGGCGCGACTTACTATTTCAATAAAAACATGTCCACCTATGTTGACTATAAAATCAACCTGTTGGATGAAGATGACAGTTTCTACGCTGCCAACGGCATCTCTACCGATGATATTGTCGCTTTAGGTCTGGTTTATCAGTTCTAAATCCCCCTGCCCGCTGTTTTGGCGGGCTTTTTCTGCTTATTCTTCCTCCTTTGATCTAAATTAAAAATGTGAACTCCGTCATTACACAAAAAGTGTCATCTGGCGTTACACTTTATGCGGATACTAAAACAGGAGGTTTTATGAACAGAACGATTCTTGTCCCTATCGATATTTCCGATTCAGAATTAACTCAACGCGTGATTAGCCACGTTGAGGCAGAGGCAAAGATTGATGATGCAGAGGTTCATTTCCTGACGGTAATACCTTCGCTGCCCTACTATGCCTCTCTGGGTTTAGCCTATTCCGCAGAATTACCGGCAATGGATGACCTGAAAGCGGAAGCCAAATCGCAACTGGAAGAGATCATTAAAAAATTTAAACTGCCAACCGACAGAGTGCATGTCCATGTTGAAGAAGGCTCGCCCAAAGACCGCATTCTGGAATTGGCGAAGAAGATCCCCGCTCATATGATCATCATTGCTTCCCATCGACCGGATATCACCACTTATCTGCTCGGTTCTAACGCCGCAGCTGTAGTGCGTCACGCAGAGTGCTCCGTGCTGGTTGTGCGCTGACACTAACGCCCGCACATTGCTGCGGGCTTTTTGATTCATTTCGCAAATGTGCTGACATTTTCCCCTCTAATCATTACAATTTAAATTTATGAATTATGCATTGATAATCGCTATTATAATATCGTTCCCCTGTGCATTATTATCAGTTTTTCTGGTATTAAAAGACTGGGCGCTAATAGGAGATGCAATGAACCACGCAATGTTTCCTGACATAGTTCTATGCCTGGATTATAGGTATGCCGCTGGGAATTGGTGCATTTATTGTAGGACTGTCTTGTGCAATTGCAACTGGCTATCTGAAAGATAATAGCATCATAAAGAAAGATACCATTATAGGTATCGTTTTTTCAGGAATTTTTGTCTTGACTATCAACAGGCACAAGTCAGCGGATTACAGATATCATTATTACATTACGGTTTACTCTGCATGGTATCGCCTACCATTTTTGCCACATTAAAAGCAGTCGGAATTATTCTGTCTATATACTATTAATAGCTCCAGGGTCTATTGCTGTCCTCATCACGCATCGCTTTCATAAGACATTACTTATCGCCGTAACGATATCAATAACAATATCAGGCGTATGGTTATTATATTTTCTCGACAGAGCCTCAGCGCCGACAATCGTCCTCTTATTTGCTGTAGCATTTCTTTTCGCGCTTATAATAATCAATTTTCGGAAACAATAATCTCAACAGTAGAATAAAGAGGCAAATCAATCATTACATATATAAGATGGTGCTAATATTGCACCGCCTTTAAATTGAACTTTATCCTTTCACCCTTACACAATTTAAGGAATGCAGATGACTATTTTATCAGCACCCAGCCTTTTTCCTGGTAATCGAAAACTTGAAAATCATTAACTCTAAGAAATTCCGCTAAATCGTTGAAATTACTTTAAATTAGACTCGAACAAATCAATCCCTGATGGGGCTTTTACTTATCAATTTAATCGGGTAGATATTGACCTCCATCTGCCCGCCTCAGATTCGTACCTGGTGGAGGTCTTTTTTCGTTACCTCTTTCCCCCTTTAGTTCAGTATAAAATCATCAAACTAATGCTGTTCACACTATTTACCTCCAGCATTCTATATAAATAATAGAAATAAAAACCCCAATACATAGTGCATTGGCATGACCAAACATCAATGCCATTATACTCGCCTCTGTTAAATACTCGCTAGTTAATATGATAGGCACGCATGATATAACAATCCATATGCTAATACATAAATACATCAGTATTTTTCTCATAGTCAGTCCCTGTGATTAACAATCAAGGCATAGTTAAGCATATTTCACATTCAAACGTAAACATTATTAATAACATTATGTCAATCGAACTGACATCACGATTCAAGCCCTCTTCAGACTGAAGGTTAGAGCAGCGTAGAACATTTCAAAACAATACACTAAAAAAATACTTGAACAAAAAATTTAATTCTTTTTTATTGTGAACTTTAGTAATTTTGTCATGCAACCCTTTATTACATTTAGGCCTATCTTATTTCATGGCAACGCAGATACAGGACCATTTCTTGTGCTATGGATAAGTAATAAGCTAGTTACATCTTATTAAGAGAACCATTTTTACATATCAAGATATCATCACCACCCACAATGAATTAAGTATTTTTCTTATTCTTTAGATTAGATACGTAATGAATCCCTAACTCCATTCGGGTGTCATGGTTCTTTCATTTGAAACACATTCATATCCAATGTAATATTTCTATGCGCAAATATAACTACCGACCATACTCATCATTTATTACAGAGAATTATTTTATTCACCGAAAAGTTTCACAAAATATCCCCTGATAGAAAACTAAAAAACACTGCATAATATCGCTATTCTGGCACTTGCGAAAAATTATATTCTGCACCTGTTGTAGCGTTCTATTTCTCCGCCTGGCAACGAATGCACAATGTCCGCCACAGTTTCTGTTCTAATTTCTTCCTGTGTTACCGCATCCTGTACGGGTAGCGCAACACCAGCATGCTAAGCAAGGCTTTCCCATCAGATTTCACTACGACTATTTGGGAGCGAGATGGAATGCAGCAGTAAAACGTGCTGGTATTCGCCGCCGTAATCCGTACCATACGCGACATACTTTTGCCTGCTGGCTGTTGACGGCAGGAGCGAACCCGGCATTTATAGCCAGCCAGATGGGGCATGAAACTGCGCAGATGGTGTATGAAATTTACGGTATGTGGATTGATGACATGAACGACGAACAGGTAGCCATGTTGAATGCGCGGTTATCGTAGTTGCAAAGTTTGCCCTCAATATGCCCCATTTAGTACCAGAGAACTGAAATAATGCAAGAAAATCAACAAATTACAAAGAAAGAACAATACAACCTGAACAAATTACAAAAACGTCTGCGTCGTAACGTGGGCGAAGCCATTGCTGACTTCAATATGATTGAAGAAGGCGATCGCATCATGGTTTGCCTCTCCGGGGGTAAAGACAGCTATACCATGCTGGAGATTCTGCGCAATTTGCAGCAAAGCGCGCCAATCAATTTTTCGCTGGTGGCTGTTAACCTCGATCAAAAGCAACCGGGCTTCCCGGAACACGTTCTGCCCGAGTATCTTGAAACGCTGGGCGTTGAGTACAAGATTGTTGAAGAGAACACTTACGGTATCGTGAAAGAGAAGATTCCGGAGGGCAAAACCACTTGCTCACTGTGTTCTCGTCTTCGTCGCGGTATCCTTTATCGCACCGCAACGGAACTGGGGGCGACGAAGATCGCGCTGGGTCACCATCGTGACGATATCCTGCAAACGCTGTTCTTAAATATGTTCTACGGTGGCAAGATGAAAGGTATGCCTCCGAAACTGATGAGCGATGATGGCAAACATATCGTGATTCGCCCGCTGGCCTACTGCCGCGAGAAAGATATTCAGCGCTTTGCCGATGCAAAAGCGTTCCCGATTATTCCGTGCAACCTGTGCGGTTCACAGCCTAACCTGCAACGTCAGGTAATTGCTGACATGTTGCGTGACTGGGATAAACGTTATCCGGGGCGTATCGAGACGATGTTCAGCGCAATGCAGAATGTGGTGCCGTCGCATCTGTGCGATACCAACCTGTTCGATTTCAAAGGCATTACCCACGGTTCTGAAGTGGTTAACGGGGGTGATCTGGCGTTTGATCGCGAAGAGATCCCACTACAACCAGCGGGCTGGCAGCCTGAAGAAGATGAAAATCAGTTGGATGAGTTACGGCTGAATGTGGTTGAAGTGAAATAACCCGGATAGCGCCCGATGCGCAAGCGTATCGGGCTACTCTTATGGAGGCCGGATAAGACGCGGCCAGCGTCACATCCGGCAATCCCGAAGAAGATGTTTACTCTTGCACCCTGCAATTCAACATTTCATTATTTTAATAACCGCACCCGGCACGTTTTTCCTTTAATCTTCCCACCCTGTAGCTGTTTCCATGCTTTATGAGCAACAGCCTGACGCACCGCGACATAGACATGCGCCGGATGCACGGCAATTTTGCCAATATCTGCGCCATCAAGCCCGATGTCTCCTGTCAGCGCACCTAATACATCACCCGGGCGCATTTTGGCTTTTTTCCCGCCATCGATACACAACGTTGCCATTTCTGCTTTCAGCGGCACAATGGAACTATTCGCTGGCAGCGTTTGCCAGTTAAGTTTTATCTGCAACATGTCAGAAATGATATTGGCCCGCTGTGCTTCTTCCGGGGCACAGAAACTGATCGCCAGACCGCTATTTCCTGCACGAGCTGTACGACCGATTCGATGTACATGAACTTCAGGGTCCCACGCCAGCTCAAAGTTCACCACCAGCTCAAGCGATTTTATATCCAGACCACGCGCAGCAACATCAGTCGCGACCAGTACACGGGCGCTACCGTTAGCAAAACGTACCAGGGTCTGATCGCGATCGCGTTGCTCCAGATCGCCGTGTAACGACAATGCACTTTGCCCTACTTCATTCAGCGCGTCGCAGACAGACTGGCAATCTTTTTTGGTATTGCAAAACACCACGCAAGAGGATGGCTGATGCAAGCTTAATAACCGTTGCAACAGAGGAATTTTGCCTTTGCTGGATGTCTCATAAAATTGTTGTTCAATAGGTGGCAGAGCATCTGTTGAGTCAATTTCAATCGCTAAAGGATCGCGTTGCACTCTTCCGCTGATTGCGGCAATGGCTTCCGGCCAGGTTGCCGAAAACAGAAGTGTCTGCCGAGATGCTGGCGCAAAACAGATGACATCATCAATGGCGTCGCTAAATCCCATATCCAGCATGCGGTCGGCCTCATCCATCACCAGCGTATTCAACGCATCCAGTGATACAGTGCCTTTTTGCAGGTGATCCAGCAAACGGCCCGGCGTTGCCACGATAATATGCGGCGCATGTTGTAACGAATCACGCTGCATACCGAACGGTTGACCACCGCACAACGTCAAAATTTTGGTATTTGGCAGAAAACGCGCCAGCCGACGCAATTCACCTGCCACCTGATCCGCCAGTTCACGCGTAGGACACAGCACTAAAGCCTGGGTTTGAAATAGCGACGCATCAATTTGCTGTAACAAGCCGAGGCCAAAAGCCGCCGTTTTGCCGCTGCCGGTTTTCGCCTGCACGCGAACATCTTTTCCGGCAAGGATCGCCGGAAGCGCGGCGGCCTGCACCGGCGTCATGGTTAAATAACCCAACTCATTAAGGTTTGTGAGTTGGGCGGAAGACAAAACATTCAGGGTAGAAAAAGCGGTCACAATCTATTCTCGTGGTCATCGACGCAAAGTCAGCAGGCGCGTATCCTCGCAGATCTACGCTCACGATGCGACAATTTAATCGGTTCTTCATCGGGTGGTGGGTCAGGCATGGGTTGCGGGCGAGGGATCGGATCGGGCACTGGAACAGGATCGCCAGGAATCGGTTCAGGGACAGGAATTTGCAAATAAATAAGTGTCGTCATATTTCCCTCCGGTCATTGGGTGGACTCTTAAAGGGTAGACGCTGATAAATAACAGGCAAAAAAAAGCCGACTCATCAAAGTCGGCGTCGTACGAATCAATTGTGCTATGCAGTAATTCAAAAAAGGAAGTAAGACAATATGGAGCGCAACGCCCATCGCTTGACGTTGCATTCACCTGCAAGAGAGATATTGCCCTGAATGGGTAGAGAGTTTATTGACTTCGCTCAAACTTTACGGCGTTTTTGTATACAGATAGCCGGAAAAATTGCTTTTGTTACAACCATTTACTACGATGCAACCATAAAGCAACACCACCAATAAGAACAACTAACAGAATACAAAAAATTGAAAATCCGAATTGCCATCCACCGCCAGGGATCCCACCAAGGTTGACGCCAAATAACCCTGTCAGAAACGTACTGGGTAAAAAGACCATTGCCATCAACGACATTGTATAGGTACGACGAGCTAAATTTTCCTGCATCACCTGAGCGATTTCATCAGCCATCACGCCAGTCCGTGCTATACAGGCGTCGATTTCGTCAAGACCGCGCCCAAGGCGATCGGCAATATCCTGCATCCGACGGCGTTGGTCATCGCTCATCCACGGCATACGTTCACTGGCAAGACGAGCATAAACATCACGTTGCGGTGCCATATAGCGACGCATCACAATTAATTGTTTGCGCAGCAGAGCCAGGAATCCACGCGGTGGAATTTGCTGATCGAGAAGATTATCTTCGAGGTCGATAATTTTATCGTGCAGCTGCTCGATAAATTCGCTGGAATGATCGGTCAACGCATCGCACACATCCACCAGCCACCCCCCGCAATCGGTCGGACCAGTGCCCTCTTCCAGATCGCTCACCACATCGTCCAGCGCCAGCACTTTGCGTTGTCGGGTCGAAACAATTAATCGCCCATCCATGTATACACGCATGGCGACCAGCTGATCGGGGCGTTCATCGGTGCTGCCGTTTATACAGCGCAATGTAATCAGCGTGCCTTCCCCGAGACGGCTGACTCGGGGCCGTGTGCTCTCGCCCGCCAGCGCATCACGTACGTTATTGGGAAGCAGCGGTGTTGTCGCCAGCCATTGGGCGCTATCATGGTGTACATAATTAAGGTGGAGCCAGCAGGGATGCGCTTCATCAATCACATCTGTATTTTCCAGCGGTTTAACGCCGCCTCTACCATCCAGCATCCAGGCAAATACTGCATCCGGGACATTAACGTCCGATCCCTTAATCGCTTCCACAGTGCCTCCATCATCAACGCATTATTTTGTAGTCTAGCCTTCTGGCCCTGTTACGCAACATCTCATCACCCCATTACCCTGAAATGATTAATAAAATTCTGTCTAAATTGAATACAAAAAGCAAAATGCTTTTCCGTATACAAACCGTGTGAAGTGTTAAATAGCGTCTATCATTATCAGAATTATCTGATCATATGACGTGGCTTTTTTGCGATCGGATAGCAACAAAAATTGATAAAAATAATGGGATCTCAATGATTACACACAACTTCAATACCCTGGACTTACTCACCAGTCCTGTCTGGATCGTTTCGCCCTTTGAGGAACAGTTAATTTATGCCAACAGCGCGGCGCGACTGTTGATGCAAGACCTCACGTTTAGTCAGCTACGAACCGGTCCCTATTCCGTCTCCTCACAAAAAGAACTGCCGAAATACCTCTCCGATCTGCAAAATCAACACGATATTATCGAAATCCTCACCGTTCAGCGTAAAGAAGAGGAAACAGCATTAAGCTGTCGGCTTGTTTTGCGAGAGCTGACAGAAACAGAACCGGTGATTATTTTCGAAGGTATCGAAGCACCGGCAACGCTGGGTTTAAAAGCCAGTCGCTCGGCAAATTATCAGCGCAAAAAACAAGGTTTTTATGCGCGCTTTTTTCTGACTAACTCTGCACCAATGTTGTTGATTGACCCCTCACGAGATGGCCAAATCGTCGATGCTAACCTCGCCGCGCTCAATTTCTATGGTTATAACCATGAAACGATGTGCCAGAAACATACCTGGGAAATTAATATGCTCGGGCGTCGCGTCATGCCTATCATGCATGAAATCTCGCATTTACCCGGTGGTCATAAACCTTTGAATTTTATTCATAAACTGGCGGATGGTTCGACTCGTCATGTGCAGACCTATGCCGGGCCGATTGAAATTTATGGCGACAAGCTCATGTTATGTATTGTGCATGATATTACTGAGCAAAAACGGCTGGAGGAGCAGCTGGAACATGCTGCCCACCATGATGCGATGACAGGATTACTGAATCGGCGACAGTTTTATCACATTACCGAGCCAGGCCAAATGCAGCACCTCGCCATCGCTCAGGATTACAGCTTATTGCTCATCGACACCGATCGTTTTAAACACATTAACGATCTCTATGGGCATTCTAAAGGTGATGAGGTGTTATGCGCCCTCGCCCGCACCCTCGAAAGTTGCGCTCGCAAAGGCGATTTGGTGTTTCGTTGGGGAGGCGAAGAGTTTGTCTTATTGCTACCAAGAACCCCACTGGATACCGCGCTTTCGCTGGCTGAAACTATCCGCGTAAGCGTGGCAAAAGTGAGTATTTCGGGCTTACCACGCTTTACCGTCAGCATTGGTGTGGCGCACCACGAAGGAAATGAAAGCATCGATGAACTGTTTAAACGCGTTGATGATGCTTTGTATCGAGCGAAAAATGATGGACGCAACCGCGTGCTGGCGGCATAAGCCGCGGATGCGTCTCGTGATCAACGACTGCGCTTAGCGTGGCGCTCCCAGTTTTCTTGCTTCGCCTGCGCTGTTTTACGTAGTGCGACGTAACACGCCCCGCTGCCGCCATGATGCGGTAGCGCAGTGCAATATGCCTGAACATCATCAAATTCGGTCAGCCAGCGCGCCACATAGCTGCGGACAATATTGGCATGCGATTTATCATCCCGTCCTTTGCCATGAATAATCAGCACGTTACGCAAACCATCCGCCATGGCTTGTTGAATGAAACTGAACATCATTTTGCGGCACTCTTCCACCGGCTGGCGCAAAAGATTCAGGCTCGCCTGTTGCGGATATTTACCACTGCGCAGCTTATCCAGCACCCCATGTTGCAACCCTTCCCGCCGAAACTCCAGCGGCTGACTTAGCGGGATGATGTCGAGAAATCCGGTGGTGAGGAAATTATCAAGTTGCAGCGTGTCGATACGCTGCGGCGCACGTTGGTTACGCGTTGGATGCCAGTGGACATCTGTAGCACGTTTCAGCGGCTGGACATCTTCCATGGCGTCAAGAAACAGCGATTTGTCGTCAAGGTTCATGTAACCTCCTATGCACCTTCACACGTCGTGATTCAGACGGGTTAATTGTTCATACTTACTGCATCGTTCCCTTCACAGATTGAAACAATACTCTACTTCATACCTGTGAGTATCTGCGCAGGCGGGGCATTTTATACTAGCCTGTTAGCAGTATCGAACAGTTTAGCCCGAGTTTAATTCAGCACAGGCTCCGATCAGGATGATTTATTCATAGCAGGAACCAACAAAAATGCGATAAATAACAGACCACTGATTAGCAGAAAGGTATCCGAAAATGCCATAGTTTGCGCCTCCCTCAGCATCAATTGACTCAATAATTTGGTTGAAGCCAGTATTTCCGATGTCTGGTCACTTCCACTGCGATTAAAAAACAAAGCACTTCTGGAAATGAAGTCATTCACCGTATGGGGAACAGAAACCATTTTTTCACCCATTCTCGAAAAATGAAAATTAGTTCGATTATTGAGAATAGAGCCACACAGGGCAATACCAATTGCGCCCCCAAGATTACGTGTTAAATTAAATACACCAGAGGCTAACTTCAGCCGTTCTTTTGGAATTCCCCCCAGCGTTAATGTTACGATGTGGGCCATCGCAAACTGCTGCGAAATCCCTCTAATTGCCTGTGGAAACAGTAACTCCTGCCATCCCCATTCGTGGGTTATAGGGGTAAAAAGATACATTGAAAACACAAATCCACCCATCCCCGCCATCAACAGCCATCGCAGATTTATTTTTTTACTTAACCAGAAGTAAAAGGGAACAGAAAATAACTGGAAAATACCTGTTGTGCAAACGGCAAAACCTATCTCTTCGGCATTTAATCCGCGAACCTGCCCCAAAAACACAGGTATTAAATATACAGTAGAGAATATTCCAACCCCTCCAGAAAAAGAAAAGAAACATCCCAGTGTGAAATTTTTATCCTTAAAAGCATGAAGATCCATTATCGGATTGGATATTTTAAGTGTACGCGCAGCAAATAAAATAAAACTCACCAATGCCAGAACTGATGTCAGCAAAATAGTATTATCATCCAGCCATCCCCAGCGCGCTCCTTCTTCAAGGGTATATTCCAGACATCCCAGTGTCATGGCCAACAGGATAATACTCGGATAATCAGCAACTTTCAGTAAAGAGAGATCAGGTTTATCAAAATTAACCAGAAAAGGAATACTCAAAACTAAATATATGCCCGGTAATATATTGATATAAAATAGCCATCGCCAGTCGAGGTTATCAGTGATCCAGCCCCCCAGAGTTGGCCCTAGCGTCGGTGACAGTGAGGCCAGCGCACTGACTACCGCAGCAGCCAACCCCAACTCTTTACCCTGGTAATAAATAAACGCCGTCGTGAAAACTAAAGGGATCATGGATGCGCCAGCAACTCCCTGTAAAGCACGAAAAAAAATCATGATCTGAATATTCCATGCAAGTCCACAAGCGATACTCATTAAAGTAAATATTCCCGCGGATAGAGTAAAAAGCCAACGAGTGGAAAATACCCGTGACAGCCACCCAGAGAGCGGAATAACAATAATCTCGGCAATTAAATAGCTGGTCTGAAGCCAGGCCATTTCGTCTTTACCTGCGGACAGACCACCACCTATTTCATTTAGGGATGATGATACAATTTGAATATCAAGCTGAGCAATAAATAATCCAATACACATACTGGCGAAAGCAATATGTTTACGCATAGACATCATCTCTCATCAACACTGACGGTGACGGACAGTCCCGGGCGAAGAAGTTGCTTTAATTCCTTTGCGTCGTCAAATGCAATCCGTACCGGGACACGCTGAACAATTTTGGTGAAATTGCCAGTGGCATTTTCTATCGGAATCAAGCTGAAACTGGCTCCTGTCGCTGGGGAAAGGCTTTCAATGTGACCGTGAAACACTTCCCCTTTGAGAATATCAGCACGGATCTCAGCCTTCATTCCTGGCTTCATTCCAGCTATTTGGTTTTCTTTATAATTTGCATCAACCCACAACTCACTGACTGGTACTAGTGAAACTAACGATGTGCCGCCTTCCACCCAACTGCCTGTATGGGCGCTGCGGTTTGCGACAATGCCATCAATCGGCGCACGAACAAGGGTATATTCCAGATCCAGTAGTGCCTGAGTCAAAGCGGCCAGAACTTCTTCGATACTTGCACGTACGTTTTCTTCCTGAGCAGATAAAACTGCCAGCCGTTGCTTCTCCACCAGGAAATCGTTCGCGGCTTTGCGCTCCTTTGCTGCGACCTGCTGGTAGTCAAACCTGGCGTTATCAATAATTTGTTGCGATATTGCCGCTGATTGTGCGAGTTTTTCATAACGTTCAGTATCTCGCAGGCGCTTTTGCTCCTCATGTTTTACTGCCTGCCATGTTTCACTGGCACTTTGAATTATCGACTGCTGCATCGCAATAGTGGCTTGAATGCTTTCGAGATTGGCTTTGCTACTTTTTATTTTTGCCTCAAGCCTGGCGACATTTGCACGATAATCCCGATCATCGAGACGCAGGATAATATCGCCTTTTTTTACACTCTGATTATCGCGCACCTCTATAGCAGAAATATAACCAGAAACTTTACTTGCCACCGTGGTGATATTACCACCAATGTAAGCATCATCCGTCGTCTGTATAAATCTTCCTTTGCTTACCCACCAGATAAAAAAGACAACGCCAGCCAAAAGAATACCGATCGCTACCACCCCAATAAGCTGTTTTTTAGAAATTATCATCACTCTTTACACCGTATATATCCGGAAACTTGCATACGTCATATTTAAAATTTAACATGGCTTATTTGATGATTTCTGACAAAATACCTACTGTAAATGACAATCACACTGCAACCCAAAGCATCACCAGGGCATCACATTATCGGACTGGATTCGGAACATCTGAATGGAGGCACAGTTCCCTGGCATAAACATCTCTATGCCCAGTTGCTTTACCCGGCTGAAGGAGTCGTTCGTATATGGGCTGGAGAAAGCGTCTGGCTAGTGCATGCCAGCAGCGCGCTTTGGCTGCCCCCACAAATGCCGCATAAGTTTGTTGCGACAGGCAACGTACTTTTAAAAACCGTACTGGTTTCAGAAGCGGAAAGTGAAACGCTGGGAAAAGTTTGCTTCATGACGGGTATTTCACCCCTGTTAAGGGAATTACTAATTGCAATTAACCAACTTCCACCGTCGCAAAGTACCACAGATAAACAACAGTTACGTTTTTCAGCCCTCGAGACACTGATACTTCAGGAAATAAAAATGGGGGTGAAAATGTCACTTGAACTCCCTTGGCCAAATGATGAGCGGCTACAGCAGCTTTGTGAGAATTTGCTAAACAACCAAGGGTATCTGCCAACACTGGATAATCTAGCGGATAAAATTAACGTCAGTAGCCGTACACTCATGCGCTTATTTGTTAAAGAGACGGGATTAACATTTCGCCACTGGGTTCAGCAAATGCACGTTATTTCTGCAGTGACGCTTCTTGATGATGGATATTCGTTGACCAAAATTGCCCATCGTCTGGGCTATGCCTCAGCTGAATCGTTCGGCAATATGTTTAAGCGTCGAACGGGCTACTCGCCCGGTAAATTTACTCGTCGATTAACGATGCATGATTATGCAATCACAAGACAAATGATTTAACTTATATTTTCGTGAAATCTGTCACTGAAGAAAATTGGCAACGGATGGGTAAAACCGTTATAACACTGTCACCGGTCACCAGGACCCCAGGCCGGATTTAAGACGAGGATGCACTGCTGTGTGTACTGTAGAGTCTGGCGGATGTCGACAGGCTCTATTTTTTTATTCATTTTTTAGCTCTGTAAATAACCACATTCTCGCCGGGATTGGGGAATGAGTGACGAGATCAGTGGTGTCTGGCGGCTATCACGCCACAGAATCAAATAACGGATAGCCTACGGTAAAATTTCGCTGACTGGAATTTGATGGCTTGCCCTCATTTCTTCAGGCAGAAAAATCAAAAAATCGCTTTATGCTTAAATACTTCGACAAACCAGACGCTAAACCTGGTACTTACTTTTTGTTAGTATTAATCTTTTCGGTGGTATGGCTGCTGATATTGCTGGCGTGGTATCTTGTTGGCTTGCCGATAGGTCCGGGTATTTACCCACGTTTGTCTTAAGAGAGAACGGATGCTGAGATTACTTGAAGAAAAAATTGCCACGCCACTGGGTCCACTGTGGGTGATTTGCGATGAGCAATTTCGCCTGCGGGCGGTTGAATGGGAAGAGTACAGCGAACGCATGGTGCAGCTGCTGGACATCCATTATCGCAAAGATGGCTATGAGCGCATTTCTGCCACCAACCCAGGTGGTTTAAGCGACAAGCTTCGTGAATATTTTGCCGGTAATCTTAGCATTATTGATACGCTTCCCACTGCCACGGGGGGGACGCCATTTCAGCGCGAAGTCTGGAAAACACTGCGCACTATCCCCTGCGGGCAGGTAATGCATTATGGCCAACTGGCTGAACAATTAGGCCGCCCTGGCGCGGCGCGTGCCGTTGGTGCGGCAAACGGATCGAATCCCATCAGCATCGTCGTACCTTGCCATCGGGTTATTGGCCGAAACGGCACCATGACCGGATATGCAGGCGGAGTTCAGCGAAAAGAGTGGTTATTGCGCCACGAAGGTTATCTTTTGCTGTAAACATTAAACAATTTGTGCCAGCTTGTTCACACTTTTATGTAAAGTCACCCTTAACAACTTAAGGGTTTTCAAATAGATAGACATATATTTACATCTAATATCGGAATTCTCTGCTGTTAAGGTTTGCTTAGACTTACTTGCTCCCTAAAAAGATGTTAAAATTGACAAATATCAATTACGGCTTGAGCAGACCTATGATCCCGGAAAAGCGAATTATACGGCGCATTCAGTCTGGCGGTTGTGCTATCCATTGCCAGGATTGCAGCATCAGCCAGCTTTGCATCCCGTTCACACTCAACGAACATGAGCTTGATCAGCTTGATAATATCATTGAGCGGAAGAAGCCTATTCAGAAAGGCCAGACGCTGTTTAAGGCTGGAGATGAACTAAAATCGCTTTATGCCATCCGCTCCGGTACGATTAAAAGTTATACCATCACTGAGCAAGGCGACGAGCAAATCACTGGTTTCCATTTAGCAGGCGATCTGGTGGGATTTGATGCCATCGGCAGCGGTCATCACCCGAGTTTCGCGCAGGCGCTGGAAACCTCGATGGTATGTGAAATCCCGTTCGAAACGCTGGACGATTTGTCTGGTAAAATGCCGAATCTGCGTCAGCAGATGATGCGTCTGATGAGCGGTGAAATCAAAGGCGATCAGGACATGATCCTGCTGTTGTCGAAGAAAAATGCCGAGGAACGTCTGGCTGCATTCATCTACAACCTGTCCCGTCGTTTTGCCCAACGCGGCTTCTCCCCTCCGCCTGACGATGACTCGTGGTGATATCGGTAACTATCTGGGCCTGACGGTTGAAACCATCAGCCGTCTGCTGGGTCGCTTCCAGAAAAGCGGTATGCTGGCAGTCAAAGGTAAATACATCACTATCGAAAATAACGATGCGCTGGCCCAGCTTGCTGGTCACACGCGTAACGTTGCCTGATTCTTCCGCATAACTCACTATCCTTCTGTCATATCATTAAATTTTTCTGATTTATTGATCTGACAGAAGGTTCATCACTGTTTCATTCACCAGATATGGGTTAATCTTTTAATTACAAACTGCGTTGACAGTTGTTGTAAGGAGACCCTGTATGGCTATGTATCAGAACATGCTCGTTGTTATCGATCCTAACCAGGACGACCAACCAGCATTGCGGCGAGCTGTTTATTTACATCAACGGATTGGTGGCAAAATTAAAGCCTTTTTGCCGATCTATGACTTCTCATACGAAATGACCACCCTGCTCTCTCCGGACGAACGTACCGCTATGCGTCAGGGCGTCATCAGCCAGCGTACAGCCTGGATCCACGAGCAGGCAAAATATTATCTCAATGCTGGCGTTCCCATTGAAATTAAAGTGGTCTGGCATAACCGTCCTTTCGAAGCCATCATTCAGGAAGTGATCAGCGGCGGGCACGATTTGGTGCTAAAAATGGCGCACCAACATGACCGTCTGGAAGCGGTGATTTTTACGCCAACGGACTGGCATCTGTTACGCAAATGCCCAAGCCCCGTGTGGATGGTGAAAGACCAGCCGTGGCCGGAAGGGGGTAAGGCGCTGGTGGCGGTGAATCTCGCCAGTGAAGAGCCGTACCATAATGCGCTCAATGAAAAACTGGTCAAAGAGACGATCGAACTGGCAGAACAAGTCAACCATACCGAAGTTCATCTGGTTGGCGCTTATCCGGTAACGCCAATTAATATCGCGATTGAACTGCCGGAATTTGACCCGAGCGTTTATAACGATGCCATTCGTGGGCAACATTTGCTGGCAATGAAAGCCCTGCGGCAGAAATTCGGCATTAATGAAAACATGACGCACGTAGAAAAAGGTCTGCCCGAAGAGGTGATTCCTGATTTGGCGGAGCACTTACAGGCGGGGATTGTGGTTCTGGGCACGGTCGGACGCACCGGTATTTCAGCAGCATTCCTTGGCAACACGGCGGAACAGGTGATTGATCATCTTCGCTGCGACCTGCTGGTCATTAAACCTGACCAGTATCAGACACCCGTTGAACTGGATGACGAAGAAGACGATTAACGACTCTTCAATAACTGACAAGGCCCGAGTTATCGGGCCTATTTTTTACTTACTGCTCTTCGCCGCCAAGGAAATAAATTCCCAACGGGATTGCCAGCAACACAGTAAAGACCAGGCTATAAACAAAAATCATCGATGACTGAATCACATACATTGATGTCGTCCACTCAGACAGCGGAATATTGTACTGTTCTATAACGCCGCCGATGGTCGCGCGAGTCACAACCGACGCCGCAATAATGAAAACCGCCAACAAACCAAAGAGAAATTTCTTCCCTTTCGCTGACTTCAGTTTCGCCATAATCATGATGTAATCCTTGTGCAGACAAATTTCTTGTTACCTAAACGTAACAATACCATGACATTTCACCGTTGTCTGCTCTGAAAATCTCACCTCTTAGCTGGATTTACAATCAACGCATTGATTAGTTAGCTAATGTTGCTACTTCCTTCCCTGACTATTGATGATCTGAATGAATTGTCGCGGTAAAATAGTCCCGCCAGGGGTTTCCGGCATGACGACAATTATCTGGAGGAGCCTGATAAAACAATGATCGCTGAACTGTTTACAAATAATGCGCTTAATCTGGTCATTATTTTCGGTAGCTGCGCAGCATTGATTCTGATGAGCTTTTGGTTTCGCCGTGGAGATCGTAAAAGAAAAGGATTTTTATTCCATGCGGTGCAATTTTTAATCTACACCATAATTATTAGTGCTGTTGGTAGCATCATTAACTATGTTATAGAAAACTATAAACTCAAATTTATCACCCCAGGCGTTATCGATTTTATCTGTACGTCCCTGATTGCGGTTATTCTGACGATTAAGCTATTTCTGCTGATTAATCAGTTTGAAAAACAGCAGATTAAAAAAGGTCGCGATATCACCAGTGCGCGGATCATGTCGCGCATTATCAAAATCACCATTATTGTGGTGCTTGTTCTGCTTTATGGCGAACATTTCGGCATGAGCCTTTCTGGCTTGTTGACCTTTGGTGGTATTGGTGGTCTGGCTGTCGGTATGGCCGGTAAAGATATTCTGAGTAACTTCTTTTCCGGGATTATGCTCTATTTCGACCGTCCTTTCAGTATTGGCGACTGGATCCGTTCACCGGACAGAAATATCGAAGGTACAGTAACGGAAATTGGCTGGCGAATTACCAAAATTAAGACCTTTGATAATCGTCCATTGTACGTACCGAACTCGCTGTTTTCGTCGATCAGCGTAGAAAATCCTGGACGAATGACCAACCGGCGCATTACCACGACCATTGGTTTACGTTATGAGGATGCGGCAAAAGTGGGCGTTATTGTCGAAGCCGTACGTGAGATGCTGAAAAATCACCCGGCCATCGACCAGCGACAAACCTTACTGGTTTATTTCAACCAGTTTGCTGATTCGTCATTAAATATTATGGTTTATTGCTTTACCAAAACCACGGTATGGGCTGAGTGGCTTACCGCACAGCAAGACGTTTATTTGAAGATTATCGATATTGTACAGTCACACGGCGCGGACTTTGCCTTCCCCAGCCAGACGCTGTATATGGATAACATTACACCGCCGGACCAGGGTCGCTAAATCAGACATCACTGGCGTTATCCACAAGGGTAACGCCAGTTCCCATCACATTAATGCTTCACAATATACATAGTCCGACTGTACGCCACATCTTCAGGGTTATTAATGGGATAACCTTTCAGCCACGGCTTGATTAATCGTCCATTGGTATATTGATAAATTGGTGCAATCGGTGCTTGCTCCATGAGGATTTTTTCTGCCGCGTTGTAATCGGCATTACGCGCTTTAACGGTATTTTCCGTCGATGCCTGGGCCAGAACTTTGTCATATGCCGGATTGTTAAAGCGTGAAATATTCCCGGAATGCGTTGACGTTAATAATGTCAGGAAAGTGGAGGGTTCATTATAATCCCCTACCCACGAGGCGCGGATAACATCAAAATTGCCGGTATTACGGCTATCGATATAGGTTTTCCATTCCTGGTTTTGCAATTTAACATCTACGCCCAGGTTCTTTTTCCACATCGATGCTACAGCAATCGCAATTTTTTGATGGTTTTCTGAAGTGTTATACAAAAGCGTCAGCTTCAGCGGTTTTTGCGGACCATAACCAGCGGCGCTCAACAAAGTTTTTGCCTGCGCATTCAGTTCTTCCTGACTCATTTGTTCAAACGGCGAAGGTTCCGGCGTAAATCCCGCGGTAACATCTGGTGTAAAATGCCACGCTGGCTTTTCGCCCGTCCCCAACACTTTTTCGGTCATCAGGCGGCGATCTATCGTCATACTTAATGCCAGGCGAACGCGCTGATCTGCCGTCGGCCCTTTTTGCGTGTTAAACGTATAATAATAGGTCCCGAGCTGCGGCGGCGTATAAACCTGCCCCGGAATATCCTTCAACAGCTTCTGATACATATTTTTCGGGAAGGATTCGGTGATATCAATATCCCCCGCGAGATAACGCTTAGTGGCTGCGGATTCCTGATTAATTGGCAGGAAGGTCACTTTTTGCAGTACCGTTTTGGCGTTATCCCAATAATGGGTATTCGGCACCACGACCAGTTTTTCATTGACTACGCGCTCTTTAAGAACATATGCGCCATTGCCGATCAGATTTCCGGGTTTCGTCCACTCTTTACTGCTTTCTACGTTGGCTTTTTGCACCGGGAATAAGGCAAAGTTAGCGGTTAAATTCACAAACCACGGCAACGGTTTATCAAGCTGGATTTTCAAAGTATGGGCATCAACTGCGGTGACGCCAAGCTGGTCAGGCGCGGCTTTACCATCAATAATCGCCTGTGCGTTGTTGATTCCCGCCAGCGCGGCAAACCATGCAAATGGCGACAATGTTTTTGGGTCCACCAGACGTTGCCAGCTGTAGACAAAATCTTGCGCCGTTACCGGTGTGCCATCCGCCCATTTTGCGTTATCGCGCAGGGTAAAAGTCCAGATACGGTTGTCATTACTTTTCCACTGAGTCGCAACGCCGGGGACAATCTCCCCTTTCTCGTTCTGATTCACCAGTCCTTCAAACAGATCGCGAATGACCTGAATCTCCGGCAGGCCCACGGCTTTAGCGGGATCCAGCGACGCTGGCTCATCTTTAATGTGGCGCACCAGCTCCTGCTTCTCTGCCAGTACTGTGCCGCTCGGAACTTCAGCAGCATACGAAAGAGAAATGCTGCTGACCAACAGCGCACAACACGTGACTGAAACAGAGTGCTTCATAAGTTTCCCTCTAACCGACATTAAAATTGATGCGTAATTATTTGTTTCGCCTTAAAGAAATGCAAACAACTTCCATCAAAAAAGTGACAAAGGAAGCATCAAATGTTTTAAGTATCAATATATCAAATCAGATTTAGTGTAAATAATAGTCTCCAAAATGCGGTAAAGCACATAGAACTCCGAGCACTACGTTCGGGCTTCGCACGTTCAAACCCGTTTTCGGTATCATAATCAGCATCTGTCGCCATTGTGCGAAGAATAAAAAATAACCAAAACGTTGAAAGGAACTGAGAATACGTTAAGAGAAGAATTAAATTAATGTATCAGCAAGTAGTGCTAAACAGCACCTTTATACTTCAGCCTATCTATAAATAATGAGAATGCCGAGCCAGCATGTCGACGGTGTGGATAGTACAGGTGATAACCGGGTAAATCTGGTGTGAATTTATCCAAAACACGTATCAGTTTTTTTCCTTTAATAGCCCGCTCAACCTGATCATAAGGTAGATACGCCAATCCATGCCCATCAATTGCAGCATCAATGATCAGGTCTATCGTATTCAGTAAAAGCTGACCTTCCATGCGAACACGAACTTCACGTCCACCGCGTATTAATCTCCAGCGATTTGCTGTACCCGATGTGGGAAGATACAAATTAATTGCCTGATGATCTATTAATTGTGACACTGACGTTGGAGCACTTCGACGAGAAAAATAATCCGGTGAGCCAACAATAGCCATTGGTATGTCTGGCCCGATTCGAATGGCGATCATATCTTTATCCATCTCCCCACCCAGACGGACGCCTGCATCAAAACGTTCAGAAACGACATCGGTCAAACCATAATCAATGGTAAGCTGAATATCAATTTCAGGATGCGATTTCAGGAATGTGCGCATAGCTGGTAACAATATCGTTTTTGCTGCATGTTCTACAGTAGTAATACGTATTGTCCCGGATGGGCGGTTCTGCAGATCGCTCAGGGATGTCAGGGCAGAATCTATGTCATGCAACATAGGGCCAAGAACAGACAAAAGATGCTCGCCCGCTTCAGTGGGTACAACGCTGCGCGTGGTTCGCGTCAGAAGCCGCAATCCCAATCGTTCTTCTATACGGCGCACTATCTGGCTTAAAGCTGACTGCGCCATGCTCAGGCGGGCTGCTGCGCGAGTGAAGCTACGCTCCTCTGCAACGACGACAAACGCCATCAGATCAGCGATTTCTTCACGCTTCATTCAGTATCTCCATACAATCTATTAATCATTTAAATGATAGGTCTAATCATGATTTTGGGTCTAATCAACTTAATGATCAATATCTATAGTGATATCACCAACCGTTAAAACGAACCGACAACTCCATGAGGAACGGAATGATGAATAATAAAGTCAGCTTCACTAACAGCAATAATCCAACCATCTCTTTGTCTGCAGTGATCTATTTCCCTCCAAAATTTGATGAAACCCGTCAGTATCCGGCAATTGTGGTATCTCACCCAGGTGGGGGCGTTAAAGAGCAAACGGCCGGAACCTATGCCGAAAAACTGGCGGAAAAGGGATTTGTCACTATTGCTTATGACGCATCTTATCAAGGTGAAAGCGGCGGCGAGCCGCGTCAGTTAGAAAACCCATACATTCGTACTGAAGACGTCAGTGCCGTGATTGATTACCTGACAACGCTTTCTTATGTCGACAATACCCGAATTGGTGCGATGGGAATTTGTGCCGGTGCAGGATATACAGCCAATGCTGCAATTCAGGATCGCCGCATCAAGGCCATCGGTACTGTTAGTGCGGTCAATATTGGTTCGATGTTCCGTAATGGTTGGGAAAACAATGTGAAATCTATTGATGCCCTACCATACGTTGACGCGGGTTCAAACGCCCGAACCAGCGATATTAGCAGCGGAGAATACGCCACTATGCCACTGGCACCAATGAAGGAGTCCGATGCGCCGAACGAAGAACTGCGTCAGGCCTGGGAATATTACCACACCCCTCGCGCGCAGTATCCAACAGCACCGGGTTACGCTACTTTGCGCAGCCTTAACCAGATTATTACCTATGATGCTTACCATATGGCGGAAGTGTACCTGACTCAGCCGATACAGATTGTGGCGGGCAGCCAGGCTGGGAGCAAATGGATGAGTGACGACCTGTACGATCGAGCATCAAGCCAGGATAAACGCTATCACATTGTTGAAGGCGCAAACCATATGGATCTTTATGATGGCAAAGTCTATGTGGCTGAAGCAATTTCAGTATTAGCTCCGTTCTTTGAGGAAACTCTGTAATGAAACATATTCAAATCCGTAATAGTGATATGGCCTGGCATATTGCTGCCAATAATCTGGGAAAAGTTTCATGAAAAATGTACTGATTCTTGGTGCTGGCGGTCAGATAGCCCGCCATGTGATTAATCAACTGGCAGATAAACAAACCATTAAACAAACTTTATTTGCCCGTCAGCCAGCAAAAATCCACAAACCCTATCCAACTAATAGCAAGATTATTATGGGGGATGTACTGAATCATGCAGCATTGAAGCAGGCCATGCAGGGACAGGATGTTGTGTATGCCAACCTTACGGGGGAAGATTTAGATATTCAGGCAAATTCAGTGATCGCTGCGATGAAAGCCTGTGATGTTAAACGTCTGATCTTTGTTCTTTCCCTCGGTATTTATGATGAAGTTCCAGGAAAATTTGGCGAATGGAATAATGCAGTTATTGGTGAACCCCTAAAACCATTCCGCAGGGCTGCGGATGCAATTGAGGCTTCTGGACTGGAATATACAATTCTTCGCCCTGCCTGGCTGACTGATGAAGATATTATTGATTATGAGCTTACCTCACGCAATGAACCATTCAAAGGTACGATCGTATCACGTAAGAGTGTCGCAGCATTAATCACAGATATCATCGATAAACCTGAGAAACACATTGGTGAGAATATAGGCATCAATCAACCCGGGACTGATGGTGATAAGCCCTTCTTCATGTAAATCAATTATATAGCTACCATCGTACTGTACTATGTGCAGTACGATTTATTAAACTTATTAAGGTGAACTGATCAATCAGATGCGATTAACATGTGAAGAACCAGTAAGAATAAAATACGCCATGTATATAACATTACGACAATTCTAATATCTGCACATCAATGAAAATACAAACAACTTCCGGCAAAAAAGTGATACAAGATCGATGACATAGCGTTGAAGAAAAGGATTTGATAATCCGCAAAATTTGCACAACACTGCCTGTAATACTTCCTGAACCAGAGACGATCATGACCGTAACTCGCCCACGCGCCGAACGCGGCGCATTTCCGCCCGGAACAGAACATTACGGACGTTCATTATTGGGCGCGCCGTTAATCTGGTTTCCGGCCCCTGCAGCCAGTCACGAAAGTGGTTTGATTCTGGCTGGCACTCACGGTGATGAAAACTCTTCGATCGTCACGCTCTCCTGTGCTCTGCGGACTTTGACACCTTCTTTGCGCCGCCATCATGTGGTGCTGTGTGTGAATCCTGACGGCTGCCAGTTAGGGTTACGGGCCAATGCTAATGGTGTGGATTTAAACAGAAACTTTCCGGCGGCAAACTGGAAGGAAGGTGAAACCGTTTATCGATGGAACAGCGCCGCTGAAGAACGTGATGTCGTTTTACTGACAGGTGACAAACCTGGCTCCGAACCTGAAACCCAGGCGCTGTGCCAGCTTATACACCGCATTCAACCTGCCTGGGTGGTCTCATTCCACGATCCGCTGGCCTGTATTGAAGATCCCAGACACAGCGAATTAGGTGAATGGCTGGCCCAGGCGTTTGAATTGCCTCTGGTAACCAGCGTCGGTTATGAAACGCCTGGCTCTTTCGGCAGTTGGTGTGCAGATCTCAACTTGCATTGCATCACCGCAGAGTTTCCACCCATCTCCTCCGACGAAGCCAGCGAAAAATATCTCTTTGCGATGGCAAACTTGCTGCGCTGGCATCCTAAAGATGCAATTCGCCCGTCGTGAACTGAAGCGCCGGTTCCACATCTACCGCCAGCCAGGTCGGTCCGTCAAGATCGGCGAAACTGACCTGCGGCACCAGCGGTAAAGCGGCGCTAATGGCACGAGAGGTACACAACATGCAGCCCAGCATCAGACGAAAACCTTGTGCACGCGCTTCAGTCGCCAGCGCCAGCGCTTCCGTCAGACCACCGGTTTTATCAAGCTTAATGTTAACCATCTCATAGCGCCCTTTCAGCGCCTTCAGATTGCTACGAGTATGACAACTTTCATCAGCACAAATCGGTAACGGATGAATAAAATTCTCCAGCGCCGCATCGTCCTGTGCAGGAAGCGGTTGTTCAAGCATCGCAACGCCTAAATCTGCCAATAGCTGGCAACGCGCCGCCAACCCTTCTGCACGCCAGGATTCATTTGCATCAACGATCAGCGTCGCATCGGGCACAGCTGTGCGAATTGCCACCATCCGCTCACTGATAAGATGGTTATCCAGCTTCACTTTCAGTAATTTCGCGCCTGCCTGCCAGAGTGTTGATGCACTATTGGCCATCTGATCAGGCGTACCGATGACTATCGTCTGTGCCGTGGTGACTGTCTCGGGAAGCGTTATGCCGATCAAATCAGCCAGCGATTGCTGCTGTTTTCGCGCCGCCAGATCCCACAATGCACAATCCAGCGCATTACGTGCTGCGCCGGCAGGGAGGATTTTTTGCAACTCCTCCCGTGTCAGCCCTTTCTCTAATTGCGGCACGACGCTCATAATTTGCGCCATTACCGAGGCATCACTTTCCCCATAACGCGGATACGGCGTGCATTCGCCGGTGCCTTTAATACCTTCTTCTTCCAGTTCAACCACCACCACGCGCACTTCACTGCGACTTCCCCGAGCAATCACAAACGGGGTATGTAAGGGCCAGGCCTCCTCAAATACCTTAACGGTTCTCATCTTTACTCCTTGTTGTCGCGGTGGTCTGCGGATTAAGCGCAAATAGCGTTTGCTGTGTTATTGACAGTTAGCATAAACTAGGTGTGACGTTAACTATATGTAAACAGGAAAGATAATCATGTCACAAACCGTTCATTTCCAGGGCAACCCGGTTACAGTCGCCAATTCCATCCCGCAGGCGGGTAGCAAAGCGCAGACTTTTACTCTCGTGGCAAAAGATCTGTCTGACGTCACCCTCGGTCAGTTTGCGGGTAAACGCAAAGTGCTGAACATTTTCCCGAGTATTGATACCGGTGTTTGCGCCGCATCAGTACGTAAGTTTAACCAACTGGCAACCGAGATCGACAACACCGTTGTGCTGTGTATCTCTGCCGATCTGCCGTTCGCCCAGTCTCGTTTCTGCGGCGCAGAAGGTCTGAACAACGTTATCACCCTCTCCACTTTCCGTAACGCTGAATTCCTGCAAGCCTACGGTGTGGCAATTGCTGATGGCCCACTGAAAGGTCTGGCAGCGCGTGCCGTTGTGGTTATTGATGAAAATGACAATGTGATTTTCAGCCAGCTGGTGGATGAAATCACCACCGAGCCGGATTACGAAGCAGCTCTGGCTGTACTGAAAGCATAAGTTAATATGCCTGATGGTGTTGCACCATCAGGCATATTCACGCTTACTCTTCGTTCTTCTTCTGACTCAGACCATATTCCCGCAACTTATTGGCAATCGCGGTATGTGAAACGCCGAGACGTTTTGCCAGTTTGCGCGTGCTGGGATAATTGCGATAAAGCTGGGTTAATACCGAGCGTTCAAAACGGCTGGTGATTTCGTCCAGCGAACCTTCCATCGCATCTTCGCCCACGGCTACCGTTGCGGCGTCATAATCCGGCAACAAAATATCCTGTGGACGCAGCTCATAACCGTCCAGTTGTGTCAGTGCGCGATAGATAGCGTTCTTTAACTGCCGCACATTTCCCGGCCACGCATAACGCGTAAGTACAGTATTCAGATCAGCGGCCAGTTTCGGACGCGGCACGCCCTGCTCGTCGGCAAAGCGGGCGACGAACAACTCGGTTAACGGCATGATGTCCTGCGGACAGTCACGTAGCGGCGGCAGATTGAGCGTCAACACGTTCAGACGATAATAGAGATCTTCACGGAACACGCCTTTTTGCACCAGTTCGACCAGATTCTTCTGCGTAGCACAAATCACCCGCACATCGACATGCACCTCATGGTCTTCGCCAACCCGACGGAAGGTGCCATCATTAAGGAAACGCAGTAATTTCGCCTGCATCCGTGGTGACATCTCACCTATTTCATCCAACAGCACCGAACCACCGTTCGCCTGCTCAAAGAACCCTTTCTTCCCTTCCGGAGCATGACCAAACAGTTCACTCTCGACCGCATCTTCCGGTATAGACGCACAGTTCAGCGCCAGGTAAGGTTTGCTCGCTCTGGGGCTTGCCTGATGACAGTCATACGCAAAGAGATCTTTTCCGGTGCCGGTATCACCCGTAATCAGCAGCGGCGCGCTTAGCATCGCCAGTTTCTGCGCCTGTTCGACAACATGCTTCATTTTCGGGCTGACAGCGACAATTTGACTGAAGGCGCTGACATCCTGGGCGGCGACATTTTGCAACTGACGGCCCATACGAATCGTTGATCGCAGCATCACCACCGCACCGGTCAGGACGTGTTGATCATTTTCATCCTGAAGATAAACAGGCGTAATCTCCATCAGGAAATTCTGCCCATTAATAACGACATGCTCGTTATGCGAATCTTGCGGTTCGCTTTCCAGCCAGCGTAAAAAATTAAAGCCGTTAATCAATTGCGCGGCGGTATGGTTGCGCAGGCGATCCAATTTTTGCCCAAAAAGCTGACAGCTCGCCGGGTTCGCCATATCCACTTTGCTTTTCATATCGACAGAGAGCACAGGTTCAGGCAACGCCTCCAGTAACGCGCTCAACGCCAGATGCTCACGTTCGGAAGGCATCCACGGGACAGTACGCACATCGGTAACACCTGCAATACGGCGTATTTCGGCCATCAGAGTGCTGAAACTCTCAAACTCCAGTTCAGCAAAATTGAGGTAGATTCGCCCAATGGGGTCAATCTCAATACCGCGTAAATCAATGCCTCTTAGCACGAGTAGATCGAGTAATTCGCGGGTCAGACCGAGTCGGTCTTCACAAAAGACTTCCAGACGCATGGGAACCTTCACCTGAAAAAAGAACAATTAATATGATGATATGACACTATTTGGATAGCAGGAAGGTTTCTGTCAACAATCATTGACACAAAGACGGAAAAACGGGCACTTCGGCGTAAAGATATCCGGTCAGCACCCGATATTGCATTATTTTTCGCTGGGCGTTTTGCCTTTTTGCAGCGTCTCTTTCACCTGACCGATAAGCTGACGACGGAAATCCCCGAGGCGAGGTTTGTCATCGTCAATCCACGGCAGCGGGCGGCAAAGCTCCATAGCTTTAATCCCCAGTCGTGCCGTCAGAAGTCCAGCACCAATCCCCTGAGCTGCCCGGGTAGACAAACGCGCAGCGAGATCTTGCGACATCCAGTCCATCCCCACTTCGCGCACCAGTTCGCTGGCTCCGGCAAAAGCAATATTCAGCAATACCAGCTTAAACAGGCGCAAACGGCTGTAATATCCCAGTTCAATGCCATACAGCGTGGCGATGCGATTAATCAAACGCAGATTGCGCCAGGCGATAAACGCCATATCCACCAGCGCCAGTGGGCTAACGGCAATCATTAACGTTGATTCCGCTGCCGAACGGCTGATTTCGCGCCGCGCCTGGGCATCTAAAACTGGCTGGACCAGGTGAGCATACAGGCTGACCACTTCACGATCGTTCTGCGTTTCATGGATTGAGGCATACCAGCGCTGCAGCGCCGGATGTGACTGATCAATACCCGCCTGCTGCGCCAGTTTTTCGCAGAATGCACGGCCTTTACCCGTGCCGTGACTGTGCAACAAATCGCGCGCTTCGTCGCGTTCATGGGCGCGCTGTCGCAAGCGCCATAAGCGCCGCCACTCTGTTACCACAGAACCTACGCCAGCGCCGATAATCAATGCCCCAGCGGCACATCCACCCAGCGCCACCCAGTCCTGGGTTTGCCAGGCGTTCATTGTCCACTGCACGCCCTGCCCGACAACGCTTGCGCCAAACAGAGCCAGCCCGCCCATCACCATTTTGCGCCACAGGCTGCGTTTCGGACGCAACGCTGCGTCCATCACCGCTTCAACTTGCCCCTCTTCTTCCTGCGCTTCATCGAGCGTGGCTGGGGCAAAATTTTGCGCCTGATTTTCGTCAAAGGTCTGCTGCGCCCTGAATTTTGGATTCTGATCGACCTCCAGTGGACCGTCGAAATCAATACGTGGTTTTAACGGTTCGGTCATCGCAATTTATCTCCTATTAAAAATTCCAGCGCAGCATCAAGACGAATATGCGGTAGCGGTTTGTCGACATCCATCACCTGCGGACGAAACGCCTCAAACTGGAAGCCTTGCTTATCCCAGAACGCCTGACCTGGCAAACGTGCGGGAACTTCGCCAGGATAAACAGTGAGCGGTGCGCCATCGCTGAGTCGATTACCGCGCAGCGCCGGGATTTTCTCACCGTTAACATCAATAATTCCGCTGGTGGTCGCCTGAACAGACGCCAGCCCCAGGCAGTCCATACTGATCCCTTCGAACGCCGCATTTTGCCAGGCATCCTGAATCAGTTGTTGCAGCAATGAAACCATATTAGCGTGCTGATCGATGGTCACATGGTCCGCTTTAGTGGCAGCAAACAATAGCTTATCGATAACCGGCGAAAACAAACGCCGGAACAGGGTACGCTGCCCGTAGTGGAAACTTTGCATCAGCTGCGTCAGCGCCAGACGCATATCATTAAATGCCTGTGGTCCACTGTTGAGCGGTTGCAGGCAGTCCACCAGCACAATCTGGCGGTCAAAACGCAGGAAGTGATTTTTATAGAATCCTTTCACCACCTTCTCGCAGTAATAATTAAAACGCTCGCGCAACATTCCGGCGTTGGTGTGTTTATCGGCCTGCGCCAGTTTAGACTCGCCCCAGGCATCGACATCTGGCCATGGGAAGAATTGCAGCGCGGGCGCTCCTGCCATATCGCCAGGCAAAACAAAGCGTCCTGGCTGAATAAAGTGCTGCCCCTGCTGTTTGCAGTGGTGGAGATAATCGGTCCACGCGGCGGCAATGTCTGCCAGTCGGTTTTCGTCGGCAGGCGCTAGCGGGTCCAGCCCTTCGCACATCATTCGCCATTTCGCCGACCATTCGCCGCGCTGACCATTGAGTAAGCCCGTCATCTGGCGCGACCAGCTTAAATAGTCCTGCGCCAGCATCGGCAGGTCGAGCAACCATTCGCCGGGGTAATCCACAATCTCCAGATACAGCGTGGAGGTATCCTTAAAGTGGCGCAGCAGCGAATCGTTCGATTTATAGCGTAGCGCCAGGCGAATTTCGCTGACGCCGCGCGTTGGCGTCGGCCAGGCGGGAGGATCGCCATATAACTGCGCCAGTCCTTCATCATAGGTGAAGCGCGGAATGCCAAAGTCACGCTGAGGAATGCGTTTTACGCCCAGCAGGCGCTCTTCACGCACCGCACTTAAAAGCGGCAAACGTGCTCCGGCATGAATATTGAGCAACTGATTAACCATCGCGGTGATAAACGCTGTTTTGCCGCTGCGGCTAAGTCCGGTTACAGCGAGGCGCAGATGTCTGTCGACACCCCGATTCACCAGCGCATTGAGTTCATTTTTAAGTCGCTTCATTGCTGTCCTGTGCTGCTCTGAAGACCAGAAAAAAAAATCGTTCGTAAGGATATGAATGTGGGGGCCAGGCCATTGATTATCAACTACCCGTGTTGTCATCGACGGACGAACTCCATAAGATGTGCAGCATTCACGTTCGGACGGAGTTCCTGACCTATGTCCCCTACTATTTATGATATTGCCAGGGTTGCAGGCGTATCAAAATCCACCGTATCACGCGTGCTGAATAAGCAAACCAATATCTCCCCGGAAGCGCGCGAAAAAGTGTTACGGGCCATTGAAGAATTACAGTATCAACCAAACAAGCTGGCCCGCGCGCTGACCTCTTCGGGTTTTGATGCCATTATGGTGATTTCTACCCGTTCGACCAAAACTACGGCGGGTAATCCATTTTTCTCGGAAGTTTTGCATGCCATCACCGCCAAAGCAGAAGAAGAAGGTTTCGACGTGATATTACAAACGTCGCACAATCCGGCAGAAGATCTGCAAAAATGCGAAAGCAAAATTAAGCAGAAAATGATTAAAGGCATTATTATGCTAAGTTCGCCTGCCGATGAATCCTTCTTTGCACAACTCGACAAATACGAGATCCCGGTGGTGGTGATCGGTAAAGTTGAAGGTCAATACAGCCATGTTTATTCCGTCGATACCGATAATTATGGCGACAGTATTGCGCTGACCAATGCGTTAATTGAAAGCGGGCATAAGAATATAGCCTGCCTGCATGCGCCGCTTGATGTACATGTTTCAGTGGATCGGGTAAATGGTTATAAGCAAAGCCTGGCTGCGCATAATATTGCAGTGCGTGATGAATGGATTGTTGACGGCGGTTATACCCATGAAACAGCCTTGCAAGCCGCACGGCAATTATTAAGCCAGTCGCCGTTGCCAGAAGCCGTATTTGCCACTGACAGCCTGAAATTAATGAGCATTTATCGTGCAGCAGCAGAGAAAAACATTGCTATTCCGCAGCAGTTAGCGGTGGTGGGTTATAGTAATGAAACGCTGTCGTTTATATTAACGCCTGCACCAGGCGGCATCGATGTTCCGACGCAGGAGTTAGGTCAACAAAGCTGCGAGTTATTATTCCAGCTAATTGCCGGAAAACCGTCACCACAAAATATTACCGTTGCTACGCATATGTCGTTGAAATAAATATATGCCGGATTTGGCGCTCGCCCCGCATCCGGCAATTTAGCACATTATCAGAACGAGTAATTCACCCCAACACCCGCATAATGGAATTTATCGCTGTCGCCTTCGTCGTGATCCTGCCACTCAAACGCGTATTCCAGCGAAACGGAAAGACCATTCTGGAAATCATAACCGTAAAATAAACCCACACGGTTAAAATCATGGCCTTCACGTTCAATATCATCCTGCCAGTCCCAGTTACTCCAGCGATCCAGCCCAATGCGCGTATACGGCGTCACCGAGTGGTTGCCGAGCGTCAGCGGCAAATAGGCGCGAATTTCTTGCGTGGAAAACTCACCGTTATTGCGGCTATCATCCATATTGAAAGCGCGCTCGAGATAATAGTTCACTCGCAAGGCAACCGTTTCGTTGAAGGTATATTGCAGACCCGTTTCCGTTTCGACACGGGTATCAGCATAACCGGTCGTATTCAGATCGTTGGCAAATTTATACATCGACAGCCAACCGTTGAAACGTAAATCGTCAGTCAGTTTCACATCCCAGTCTGGCGCAATTTTCCAGCGCTGCATATTCGCCGTGTCTTTACCCGGTTCATCAACGTAGTGATAACCATAATTACGGAAACCACCAGTCAGACCGAAACTGAAATCATCGCTTTCGAGGAACTGATAATGTACCTCCAGCTCCGGGCGATCAAACCACGTTCCACGTTTACCCGCGCTATAATCTACCGGCCCTTCCTGATAATAGGCCAGAGAAATTCTCCACGGCCCGTTGGCGGCATTAAAATAGACAGAAGGCTCCGCCAGCCCATCCATATCTTCGCCATAACCCTCGACGTTTTCTATTTCGTACATCGCGCCGATATTAAAGTGCCAGTCGTTCTTTTCCTCGGCCTGTGCGCAGGCCATTCCCGCACACATCACCAGTGCGGTACAGAGTAATAACTTTTTCATTATTGTTCCTTGTATTATCCTGGGAGAATGCCTTCCCCCTGTATTTAGCAAATTGCTATTTCCGTTTCTGCATCAAAGAAATGACATTTAGTCATATCAAAATGAATAGTGATATTTTCTCCTGCATGATAATCATTTAACGCACCAGCACGGACCACTAACTCGTGCCCCCCAACCGTGGTGTAGAGCATAAATTCCGCACCGGTTAATTCCGCCACGCTAATTTTGGCGGAAATGTTATTTTCCTCTTGCGCGTCCGGATGAATATCTTCCGGGCGTATTCCCATTACGATGGGCTTATGCAAACTTTCCTGTGTTTTCAGAACCGCTAATTTCTCTTCGGGTATGGTTAATTTAAGCGTTTCCGTAACGAATTTATCGCCATCGATCGTGCCGCGAATAAAATTCATCGCTGGTGATCCAATAAATCCGGCAACAAACATATTCGCAGGTTGGTTATAAACCGTTTTCGGCGCACCGACCTGCTGAACAATCCCATCCTTCATAATGACAATCCGCGTCGCCATGGTCATCGCTTCGGTCTGATCGTGGGTCACGTAGATCATGGTGGTGTTCAGTTTCTGATGCAGCTTGCTGATCTCTGCGCGCATTTGCACGCGCAGCTTGGCATCCAGGTTAGAGAGCGGCTCATCCATTAAAAACACGCCCGCTTCGCGCACAATCGCCCGCCCAAGCGCCACTCGCTGACGTTGCCCGCCGGAAAGCGCGCCCGGCTTGCGTTTCAGGTACTCACGCAGGCCGAGAATTTGCGCCGCCCAGTTCACCCGCTCATCAATCACCTCTCTGGCGATTTTTTGCATCTTCAGGCCAAACGCCATGTTGTCGTAGACCGTCATATGCGGATACAGCGCGTAGTTCTGGAACACCATCGCGATATTGCGTGCTTTGGCTGGAACGTCATTCATTCGTTTGCCGTCGATCAACAGATCACCGCCGCTGATCTCCTCAAGCCCGGCAATCATACGCAGGGTGGTCGATTTACCGCAGCCCGACGGGCCGACAAATACGATGAACTCTTTATCGGCAATTTCCAGGTTGAAGTCCTTCACCACATGCACCTGGTTATCGTAGATCTTTTGAATATGTTGTAACGAAAGCTGAGCCATGTTGATTCCTTTGCTATACGTTTTGCCAGAAGGCCGATAACCGCGGCCAGGTGAGTGATTCCGTTGAGGGCAACAATAATTGCGCCCCGGTTAAGCCTGCGCCGATCCCCACCGAGCGCATACCGCTGGCGTTAATGGCGTCAATGCCCGCCTGCGCATCTTCAATGCCGATACATGCCTGCGGCGGCACGCCCAGTCCGGCACAGGCGGCGAGAAAGATTTCCGGGTCCGGTTTCGAGTTTTTAAGTTGGGAAGCGTCCGCGCAGAAGGTGAAAAACTCACGCAGCTCCAGCGCTGCTAAAATCGTCGGCGCATTCAGGGAGACAGAAGCCAGCCCAACCGGAATCTGCTGTGCTCGGAGATCTACCAGCAAATTGTGAATGCCAGGCAGCACAGCATTAACCGTCAGTTCGCGCAGTGAGTGGACGTAAAGCAGATTTTTGCGATACGCCAGTTGCGCCCGTTCCTGTGGGTTAAAATCGCCCTCTTTACCCCCGTGCTGCAGAATTCGCCGCAGGGACTCATCGCGGCTGATCCCTTTTAGGAATTCGTTAAACTGCGCATCAATGCTGATGCCAATTTCAGCGGCAATCTGCTGCCACGCCTGGAAATGCAGATGTGCGCTATCTGTGATTACTCCATCCAGATCGAAAATTACCCCTTGCAGTTTCATTCACCCTCCTGATGCGTGGTAGCGGTCCCATTGAAGGGCAAAATAAAATCCCCCAAACAGAAAACAGATTCTTCAGCGACGTAAATAAGCTGACCGTTCAAGCGCAGTGAAACGGGCGCAGAAGTTCGAATCGCAATACGCTGCGCGTCGAGAGTGACCTGTAATTCGCAGCCCTGCCAGAACAGAGGGAAAGACAACTGTTGCCACTGCTCAGGTAACGCCGGATTGAGATGTAATTCACCGTCACGCACGCTCACCCCGGCAAAACCCTGAATCGCCCCCAGCCAGATAGCGCCAGTTGCGGCAGCGTGGATACCGTCATCACAGCTATGTGGATCAGCACCAAGATCGATTTCAGTCCCCTCGCGCCAGAACTGATAACTTTGCGCCAACAGGCCACAGCGTGCGGCAACAATGCCGTGGATTGCTTTACTTAATGACGAGTCGTGAATAGTGCGCGGTTCATAAAATTGCAGATTGGCAAGACACGATGCCGCTGAGAACTGCTCCGGCAGCATGTAATTGAGCATCACCACATCAGCTTGTTTGAGGATCTGCATCTCGTTCACTTCTGCGCGTGAATAATCCAGCAGAATGGTTTGCTTCCCCGCCGCCGCTTTGTATTTCGCCAGATTAATCACCGGCTTAGCCATAAACGAATCATCCTGCGGCAAAACGCCGTCGGGCTGAATTTCTGGCAGCAGCAGTTCTTTGAGGTACATTTCTGCACGATGAATAAACGCGTCGTCGCTACAGCCAAACTGACGAGCGATATTCAGCGCCTGCTGGACGTTGTAATACGCCATATAGCTGGTGAAGGCGTTATTATTGACATGTTCGGTATATTCATCTGGCCCAATAACATCATGAATTTCCAGACGGTCGTTAACCCTCACCGCGCGGCTAATCCAGAACTTTGCCGTCTCCAGAAGTAGCGCCATGCCTTCATGAGCAATGAAACTTTCATCCCCCGTGGTCCGCCAGTATTGAATAACCGCCCAGGCGATATCGGCCACCAGATGATGTTCCGCCTGCGCAGAGGCCACTTTTTGCCGCAACCCGGTACGAATGTTAATGGCAGCAAATTCCGGCGTCTCTTCTTCGCCGCTACGCGCGCTTTCCCACGGAAACAGAGCGCCCTGCCAGCCGTTGCGTCGCGCTTTCTCCTGCGCGCCAGGCAAGTTGTGCCAGCGATAACGCAGTAAACTTCGGGCAACCGTCGGATCGCTAAACAGATGGAACGGTAGCAAAAATACTTCTGTATCCCAGAAAACGTGGCCTTTGTAGCCTTCGCCGGTTAAACCTTTCGCCGCAATGCTGCTGCGCTCATCGTGGGCAGGCGTCATGATGCGCAGGTGATAAAGCGCATAATCTAACGCTTGCTGATCGTGCGCATCGCCGCCGTTTACCGTGATACGACGTTTCTGCCACCATTGACGCCAGTTTTCTGTTGATGCTGCAAGAAGTTGGTCGTAACTCTGCTGCGCGCACATTTCAAGCTGACGAAGCGACGCACTGCCCCATTCGTCTAAAGCGGCTTGTCTGTCGTCCCGCCAGTCGATCCACACCAGTTTTTGCAGCGTCAACGTCTCACCTGCGTGAAGCTGCGCGCAGGTATGTTGCAGTAAACGGCGCTCTTTGGCGGTATAGCATTGCTGCACATCACCGCTCACCTTACAGCAACAGCTGATGGCCACATCACTGCGCCCATCCTGGGTGGTGTAGATCCCCTGCATCAGATGCTGACCAAACACCCGCACCTGGGTTTCGTCGAGATGCTGGCGACCGTGATTGGTTTGCGTGGCGTCAATGCCTGTTGAAATCAGCACTGACGCGTTGGCGTCCAGCGGGGTAATACTGATTTCCAGCGCG
>OHUY01000082.1_pt1 | contig 41999 bp, 35 predicted proteins | sample 1579301 | NCBI WGS metagenome assembly OHUY01 (sample SAMEA3882520, study PRJEB24775) | human gut metagenome | biome: human-associated habitat; feature: intestine environment; material: feces | place: Netherlands | collected 2009/2010
AATAGATAGAAAAAGACTGCTTTGATTCCTATGTGTTTAGCATACCAGAGTGGTACAAATTCTGTAGATGATATTATAAGAGATGGAAGCCAACTGGAAAACGGTAAGTTGAAAGCGGATATTACGTACAAAACAGGAGAATTTGATTACATATATAAAACTGATTCAAAAGGTAGAATCAGTAATTGGAGTACTGATGATTTACAGCTAACAGAAAGGGCTGAACGTTTAACGCATAATCCCAACACACCTGGCAAAATAGAAGGAGACCATGCAGGGCATTTGGCAGGAGATAGATTTGGAGGTTCGCCAGAAATTGATAATCTTGTTTCACAATCTTCAAGTGTGAATTTAAGTGAGTATAAAAAGATTGAAAATCAATGGGCGAAAGCAATAAGCGAAGGGAAGAAGGTCACTACAAATGTTGAGATATTGTATGATGGAGATAGTTTACGTCCTAAAGGATTTAAGGTAAGATATACAATAGATGGAGTGGCTTATAGTAAAAGGATTCTTAATTAAGGAGATAGGATATGAAAGAAGGATTTGAACAAATTTTTTCTGATATACAAACAGATATGGTGTCAATATGTTTAGAGTATGTGGAAAAAAAGGCAGACAAAATATATATATATGCATCATATGAAGCAAAGACAATTTCGTGCGACTTTTTTTATAGTGTAAATGGTAAAATATACAAAAAAAGCGAATTGCCTAAGGGGTATGATGTTAATGTGGATAGGCAAATGTCATGTTTAGATATAATGTTGGATGATATGGAAAAATTAATTTCAGCTTGCTCAGAATACGAAGCAGAGATGCCAACGGAAATAAAAATCATATATGATGTTAATAATAATAAATTATGTGCAAACTATCAATATGATGAAATTTATTCAAAAACTGAAAAATGTGCAGATGATATGGTGGAAATTTGGTATCAAGAAATATGTAAATCAAATTGATTATATATAGTGTACTTTGTTAAATTGTAATAGATTTAATTATGGTTATACTTTCGGACTTCCAACAACCTACAACTCCTGCACGTCTATTAATTAACCATCATGGCTGTTGCGAAGCAATTAAGAATCCATGATGTTAATTAATAGACACTAGCGAAATTTTGCCGAGTTGGGTATACGGACGAACATAGCAAATTTAATATGCTGATGTAACGCACTCTTAGTAACAGATTGTTGCGAAATGGTGCGTTTTTCTGTGGAAGTTTACTGTAAATGGTAAGGATTTTTATAAAATTCAGTCTTACAAGCGGTATTTCAGACATAAAAATTGGTCTAAAAAGCGGTAATCCAAAGGAAGATGTTCTTCTTTATGGCGGTAGTGGAATGAGATGTATGGGTAATGGCAAGCAGTGGAGACCAGCAGTTGCCAAAGTCATTGCCAGTATGGTGGAGAGTGAGCAGAAAGCAAAGGGCATGATGGCACAAGGTTTCAAGATGAGTGATTCCCAGTGGGAGTATGCCTATCGGTGCTTTGAACTGATGAAACTTGATATTTTGGCACATCTGTTTTCTGCTGATGGTGTGTTAAAATATGGTTCTTGACCAGTTTGGGGTGTCGTCTGTGGGGCACGTGGCTTTGTACGATGCCCGACGTTGCGTTTTACGGTCTTTGGTGCGTAACTACTGCCACTGTGGGACAAAAATTGAAAACTGGGCGAATTACAGCTTTGTGGTCTGGTTCTTATTTGTACTGGTTTAGGAACTGTGGCGGTACTGGTGGGTTTTGTGGTGGCAGTAGCTGAATTAAGGAACTTTACTGGTGCATTTATTGGAACTTGGCATATTTGGGCTGACCTTTACTGGTTTGAGAAGTGTATTCATTTTTCAAAAGAGAGGCATCGGCTTGGATAATTATAAGAGTAAAGAGTCTCTGTCAAGACCAGAGTGGTAGCAAAACTATTAATGGTTTAAATATAATAGATGGGAAAGTTGATGGGAAAATACCACTAGCAGAGTATAAAAAATATCGAGTTGATAGTGTGCATAATATAGATTCGGATACGATGACCTTAGGAAAGTATGAACCAACTATAAGGGCAGATGGTACTAAAGATTTTTCAATTCCAGGTCCAGGTGCATATACTGTTAAGGCAGGAGATACAACATATTTTAGTCTGGGAACGGAGTGGGATAAAATTACGGATACATATGGTTTAGACGTAGCAGGTCAAAATATGTTTGACTATTTTAACAAACCTGCATTAGATGATGCCATAAACGCAGGTAAAGAGATACGATTTTCACATAATCCAGAGGCATATGGTGAATGCGCATTGAAATGGGAATGGGATTATTTGCAAGAAAAACATGGGTATTTTGCATTAGAAAAAAAAGGAGATTTTTGGTATGCAACAAAATAATTTTAATGATATTAGAATCGATACGGGTAAAAAAATAAAAAAAATATTTGGTAATAAAATTAGAGGTATAGAATATTATGATGTGGTGGAAGAAGCAGGGCATTGGTCGTTTAAAATAGGTTTTTTTGCTTATGATTATTTTTACGTTGTTTTCACTTATGAACTTGATATTATAGGGTTTTCTATAGAAGTTGGAAATGGAAGATTAATAAGCGTAATGAATACACACAATTGCTATTCAAATACAGATATGGAAGCTTATATACGACGAATTGTTGAGGAACTTGAATTAAGAATTCCAGATAAATATCTGCAAACACGCGGTTGGTTATAATTTTAAATTCTTATTCAGAATGCGGATAATTCTTCACGAGCATATTAATCCATGGGAAGAATGTCAGATGATTTATTGCTAAATTCGAAAACAAATACAAATTGTGCAAATAATCTGACTGAATGGAGAAGCTTCGATGGAACAAGACAGTTCAGAGAGGTTGAATCAGATTACTTTGGCAGATATGGAATTTATTCCCAATACAGCCTATGTTTATTTTGAATTTTTTGGGACGTCAAATGTAGGGGAAAATGAACTCAAGGTTATTAGAAATGTTCATGTCCCATTAAAATAGTAAAATGGCAGGTTAGCAGTTCCTCTATAATGAAAACAGGGAAGTCGTAGCAGAGAAGGACTACAGTGGCAACGTCATTCGCTACATTCATGGACTGTGACTGATCAGCTCCGACAGTGAGAATGCCAGGACTTATTACCATTATAAATATAATGTGTTTGGTAATACCATAAGCTGTGAGGAAAGAGTAGAGAACCGTTTCCGATACCAGAGTGGTAAAACAAGTAAAAACGGATATGAATATTTAGATGACCAATTAGGTAGTTTAAAAGATAAAGTTAAGATAAATCAATATCAATCGGCAGAAAGTGTCAATGATTTGTGGGAAGCAAGAGGTTATAAATCACCTTATAAAGAAAAAACGGTTGTACAAAATATAACACTGACGGAAGATACAAAATTTGTTCGAGTGTACGATGGTGTAAATTCTAATTTAGAGGGTGGATGGGTTATGAGAGCTGAGGATATCAAAGGACTTACACCCAAAGAAATTCAAGCTGAATTTGCATTAGAGTATGAACCTATATTTATTGGTGAAGTAGAATTAAAGGCAGGAGATACAATACGTTTAGGTGAAGTTGGACCTAATTTTGGATATGATGGTGGCGGAATACAAATAGATTTGCAACAGCAATGGATTGGTGATTTTACTGAACTTGGAAAAATTGAAGACTGGAGGTAAAAGAATGAATGGAATAATTGTGGAAGGTAATACTTTAACTATTGGTCATACAAAAATTATTGTTAAATATCCAATTAAGAAAATTGAAAAAATAAATGGAAAATATATTGTTTTACTAAAGATTCCACGTGTGGAATTAGGAGTTGACGAATTAAATAATATTTTGTGTTATGATGAACAAGGTATAATGTGTTGGCAAATAAGTAATAAATTACCATCTAATATTGTTAGTAAAGAGCAAATTCCATATATTGCAATTCAAGTTATAGATGGGAAATTATATGCAACTGATTTTTGGGGAAGAAAGTTTAATGTTGATACAGAAAATGGGGAATTAATTGATGTTAAAATCGTACATTAGAAATATCTTCTATAATACTTGAGAAAAAGCGTAGAGGCAGATATGATACATAGGCATGCGGCCATATAGGATGAGTTATAGGATTTATTAGGGTTATACTTTCGGACTCCCAACAACCTATAGCCTCTGCATGTCTATTAATTATCCATCATAGCTGTTGCGAAGCAATTAAGAATCCATGATGTTAATTAATAGACACTAGCGAAATTTTGCCGAGCTGGGTATACGAACAAATATTGCAAAATGAATATGCTGATGTAACGCACTCCTAGCAACAGAATATTGCGAAAGCTTTGAAGCAAAAGAAAAAAACAATCCTCAGGGCACGAACAGCTCTGAGGGATTTTTTTCGCAAAAAATGAAAAAAGTAGAGAAATTTTTCCGGTGTGACTGCTGTGTGACCACCATAGTGTATAATGTAATGTAGAAAGAAATAACAAAGAAAACGATATTAAATCGGGAATAAAATGTGAGGTGAAGAGTGATTAATGAGAAAACTGAATTTTTACCACTGGGAAGTATCGTGGTTGTAAAGGGATATTAATTCCTGTTGACAATATTAAATTAAATAAATAGGGAAATTAATGTGTATGAATAATATTACAAAAAATAGATTGATTGATTCAGGTTGGAAATAACAACGAAAAATTAATACTGATTTGATCCGAAAGAAATATGATGAAATTGGATTAGAATATCCAGAAGTTGTAGATAAATTCTTAAAAGAATATGGCATGTTAAATATAAATCCTAGAGATAAGTGCTATTTTGATGTTTCGTTTAATGCAATCAAAGCAATTGGATGTAATCTTGATGGTTCATATTTTAAAGAGTGTTTAGCTGAATATGATATAAATGAAACAGTATATCCAATTGGAGAAGCTTGTAGAAAGAATTTATTAGTACTAATGACATTAACAGAATCGTTTTATTGTTTTACAGATGGGCTATTATTATTTTTGGGTGGTTCAGTTGATGAAATGCTTGATTGTATAGTAGGAGAATGTAGAAAGCCAATAGAAATTGAATAGGTGATAATTGATGAAGACAAGATTCCAAAAGATATGTCAAAGCGGATGTGTATGCAGTTTGAAGTATCTAGAATTGATATTTGGTAATATCAAATGCAATTTGATAATGAAATTATTGAGGCTGCAGAACATGAAGGAAAAGTATAGAGATTTCCATTTTGGAGAATTTATCGAAAAGCCAAATCAGTGTGGATATTTTGAACAAAATGGAAATTGGTATACATACGTAATAGATGAAAGAAATTTTTGTATATTTACAGGACCATTTAATGGGAGCGCAATAATATATGCGTTTTCTATAGAAGCTGGAAATGGAAGATTATGGGAAAGCGAAAAATATAAGTTTTGATAAAAATACAGGAGAAATACAAGGGATGATGATTACAAAATAAAATTGATGAATAAGTAATGCCTGCTGATTAAGAAGATATCTGTAATTTCTAAATTTTATGTTTGCATCGCTTATACCATAATCAGAACAAATGCACAGTGGTATATTATTTTTTTAATATTTAGAGTGACAAAACAATATATTTATAATAAAATGATATTGTTAAATTATTAATAAAAAGCATACTAAAGAGAGGAGAAAGTTATGCAGGACATTAGTATCATTGGAATTATTGTTGCAGTTGTTGTTCTTGTTATCCTGTTGTTTATGGCAATCGGATACGTGAAGGCACCGCCTGATATGGCGTATATCATTTCAGGTGTGAAGAAAAAGTCAAAGGTAGTTATCGGAAAGGCGAGCATACGTATTCCGTTTTTTGAGCGTCTTGATAAGCTGAATCTCAGACTGATACCTATCGATGTAAAGACGAGCAATGCAGTACCGACAGCAGATTATATCAATATCAACGTCGATGCTACGGTAAACGTAAAGATCAGTAATAATCCTGAAAAGCTACGCCTTGCGGCTGAGAATTTCCTTAACAAAAACACAGAGTATATTGCTGGTGTTGCCAGAGAGGTTCTCGAGGGTAATGTACGTGAGATTGTTGGAAAAATGAAGCTTGAAGAGATGGTCTCAGACCGTCAGAAGTTTGCCAATCTGGTAAAAGAGAATGCAGAGCCTGATCTTGCGGCAATGGGACTTGATATCATCAGCTTTAATGTGCAGAATTTTGTGGATGGCAACGAGGTAATAGAGAATCTTGGTATCGACAATATCGTAAAGATTAAAAAGGCCGCCGCCATCGCAAGGGCAGAGAGTGAGAGAGACATCAAGGTAGCTCAGGCTTCGGCTGACAAAGAGTCAAATGATGCAGCGGTTGCAGCACAGACAGAGATTGCCAAGAAACAGAATGAGCTCGCTATCAAGAAATCAGAACTTCAGATGGAGGCTGAAGGCTATGGCGGATGCGGCTTACGATATTCAGAAGGAGGAGCAGCGTAAGACCATTGAGGTTGCCACAGCAAACGCTGATATTGCAAAGCAGGAGCGAGAGATTGAGTTAAAGCAGAAAGAGGTTGCAGTAACAGAGCAGTCTCTTGAGGCAGAGGTCAAGAAAAAGGCTGAAGCCAATAAATACGCGGCACAGCAGCAAGCAGAGGCACAGCTCTACCAGCGTCAGAAGGAAGCTGAGGCAAGACAGTTCGAGGCACAGCGTCAGGCGGAGGCACAGAAAGCAGAGGCAGAAGCCATGAGATATGCCAAGGAGCAGGAAGCTGCCGGTATCCGTGCAGTCGGAGAGGCAGAAGCATCAGCTATCCAGGCAAAGGGTATTGCAGAGGCTGAGGCTATGGAGAAAAAGGCAGAGGCATATGCCAAGTACAATAAGGCAGCCGTTGCAGAGATGATGATTAAGGTGCTGCCTGATATCGCAGCCAAGGTTGCAGAGCCACTTGGACAAATCGACAAGATTACTATTATCGGTGGCGGTGATGGCGAAAATGGTGTAGGCAAGGTTGCCGGAAATGTACCGGTTGTAATGGCAAAGGTATTTGAGAGTATGAAAGAGGCAACAGGTATTGATTTATCTGAGATTATCAACGCTGATTCATATGACGCAAAGGTAAATCGCAACGTAAATGTAACCGGACTTGATGGAGTGAATCTCGTTGTAAATGCGGATACGGACAAAAACGGTGAAAAGACTGAAAATTAAATAGTGTTATATTAATCCGCTATACGATAGGTGAGTATAGCGGATTTTTAATATTTTCTGAAAAAAGACAAATATTTGAAAATTACATGATTATATGATATATTTTGTTGCATAAAAGCAGATTGCCTGTACATGGTGACATATATAAATAATGAAGAGGAAAATCTATGAACGATAAAAGAAGGATAATAGCAATATTTATAATTGTTGCAATAGTAGCTGCACTGGCTGCAGTTGCCACATTTTTTGTGATTAAGTCAGCAAAAAACGAGGCTAAAGGCTCGTCACAGATGACGGAAACAGCCACAGAGGATAGTTCAGACAAGGAAGACCCGCAGCATACGGGAGACAATGCCGGCTCAATGAGTGTGACATCTGATGATGGGGCTTCTGCGGATGAGACACAGATACTGTCTGCAAGCACTGTTGCGGAAAATAGTAATCTGACCTTCGGAATTGATGTATCTAAATATCAGGGCACCATAAAGTGGGACAAGGTTGCCGCAGGCGGAATTGATTTTGCGATGATACGTGTGGGCTACAGAACCCAGAAAACAGGTGAGATGTGTGTTGATACAAATGCCAGATACAACATGCAGGAGGCACAGAAAAATGGCATAAAGGTCGGGGTATATTTCTTTTCATCAGCAGTAAATGAAACAGAAGCCATTGAGGAGGCAGACTGGGTAGCAGACTACATCTCAAAATATCAGATTACATATCCGGTGGCATTTGACTGCGAGGGCTTCACAGACTCAGCCAGCAGACAGTATGGCATGTCATCAGAGGCACGCACCAAAGTAGCTGAGGCATTTTTGCAGGAAATATATAATAAAGGATATACACCTATGTTTTACGCTGCCATGAATGAGTTGTCGGAAAACAGCCAGTGGGATACTAAAGCGCTTGAGAGCAGCTACAAAATATGGGTGTCACAATATCCGGATACAGCTTACCCGGAAACACCGAAGTCATCATATGAGGGCACACATGCCATGTGGCAGTATACCAATAAGGGAAAGGTGTCAGGAATTGATAAGCCGGTAGATTTGAATGTGGCATACTTTGGGTTTGATGAGACAGAGTCTGCAAAAAATGGTGATGCGGCTGACAATGCAACAGCTGACCCGGAAGCAAATATGAAGTTTTCGGATGTAAATGAGACCGTAACTGCCAAGGAGAGCGTCAATCTGAGGGATATTCCAAGTCAGGGCAATGACAGCACAATTAAGGTAACGCTGAATAACGGTGATACAGCAACAAGAACAGGCGTCAGTGACAGTGGATGGTCACGTGTCGAATATAATGGACAGACATATTATGCCATTTCAAACTACCTCACAACAGATATGAACTATGTAGTTCCCGGGCAGGACGGAAGTGGCAGCGGAGACGGACTGAAGACAAAGTTCAAGGAGTGTAATGATACTGTCACTGCAAAAATAGAGGTTAATCTGCGTGCACTTCCAAGTGTCACAAATCCGGATGCTACAGTTGTTGCAACGATAAAAAATGGGGAAACCGTCACCAGAACCGGAATCAATGAGGAGTTTGGCTGGTCACGCGTGGAATATAATGGACAGACACTTTATTGTGTGACAAGCTATCTGAGTGTGCAGTAATATAAGTAAATAAAAGCGATAGAACCACTTGCAACGCAGGTCATATTTGCAGCAGATGTGGCTTATGAGTCTGTTGACAGCGGCAGTGCATTATTGACAGATGAGTCACAGAAGGTGACAGTACAGCTTCAGAATGGAACAGCAGTTATTCCGCAGGGTGCAGATATTGAGACTGCTAAAGCGGCAATAGCAAAAGCGCTTGTTGTAAACGCAGACGAAGTTGATGTAAAAAACCTTGATTGGGAGTACGAGTGCGAGGGCAAGGATAAGACTAAATTATAGAAAAATACAGCATTCGGAAGCTTAGAGGGCTTTACGAGCACAACAACGAAAAAAATACTTTGGAATACTGTAACAACAGAATATAATCATCCGGCATTTTTTAGAAAACGGTGAAGGAGATTTCAAATTCAGACTTAAGGGAAGCGATGAGGTTGTTACACTCCACAGAGCTTACAAGTATGAATCATCATTTGTTTTAAAGGATGCTCCGTATGAAGTGAGCATGGCTTTTAACGCGGATCAGTCATATGATTTTGATGCTACAGCAAGAGCAATTTATGATGCTGTGATAGCAAAGACAAATCCGGCAGGGCTTACATATGATGATGTGGCAATGGAGTACAATGCCGGAACAGATATAATACCAAACTGGCAGCCACTTAATTCTACAAACTGGACTGCAGCATTTAAAAAATTTGGTCCGGGAGAGTGGACTATCCGCATAAAGTGGGATGGAAATAAGAACTATAAAGGTACACAGACACAGGTAAATGTGACTACAGCCGATAACCGTATAGCAGCGGCCGTTGTATGCAGGGAGGGAGTATCTTTTTCATACAATATGGACACTGCCGTTATGAAACAGTCAATATTTGATCAGGTAATTGATTGGGACAACAGTACATTGCCTGCAAAGGATACGTTAAGTGTTGATGATTTTACAATGGAATACTATGGTGTTGATGATGTAGCCGGAGTTGAGGGAGTCACCAGGCAGTGGGCTCCGATAGAAGGCGGAAAGGTTAATTTACTTACTTATCTGCAGATGGGTGCAGGAGAGCAGCAAATCCGTATAACATATAAAGGCAATGCCGAGTATCGTCCATCAGCATCAGCAGAGACTAGTGTGACCGTTAATAAGGCAAAGGTAAATGTTAAAGTAAAGTCAACAAACATTTATGCCGGAGATGCACTACCACAGGATTTTGTTACAACAAATCCTTCAGACAGGTTTGATGTATATACAATCTATGCCGGTCTTACAAGCAATGTAAATGCAGGCATTTATCTTCAGATGCCTGAGAAGTATACAAACAGCACAGTACTTAAGCTTATAGATCCGGTTGTTTCAAAGCTATATGGAAAGTCCTTTACACAGATGATGCAGGACGGTATGACAGTCGGAGAGCTTAGAAAACTTTTCAGCACACAGGAGCTGCTTGACACGTTGAAGAAGCTTCATATAGATACGGGTACAGTTGGACAGATTCTTGAGATAATAAATAAGCTTCCTTCTGTTGCAGACACAGTGAGAGTGTCATTTGGTACTCCAAACCGTGCCGGTCTTTATACGGTGACAGCGGTTACCGATAACAAGAATTATGAGACAGGTGTTGGAGTTGGTGTTTTACTTGTCAAGATGCATTCAAAAGGAACTAAGCTTAGTTGGAATCAGAGCTTTACAAATGGGAAGCTTAAAGCCTCAGATGTAGCATCCTTTGATTTTGGAGCAACGCTATCATATGATGGTGATGTCTCAATCAGCCAGAGCAATGTGCATTATCTATACAGTGGCTTTACAAGCAAGTGGAAGCCATATTCAAGCACAAAGGCTCCTACAGAGCCGGGCAGATATGTAGTCACAGTAGTTACAATTGGTGGCAATTATCAGGCAGCTCCTATTACTAGAAGCTTTCAGATCGTAAAATAACTAAAATCCGCTATACTTTAAAACAAAGTATAGCGGATTTTTTTGATAAATTTATGGAATCTATTTTTCAAGAATACCTGGAAAGGAGCATTAAAACTTATCTTCGTGGCGACAGCGGATTCTCTTCCCAAAACTTTATGAAACCTGTGAGAGTAATGGCTGTTTCCTATTGACATTTCAGTTTATCGGGAGTAAACTATAATTAGTTTATTAGCGATAAACTGAAAGGAGAAATCTTTATGGCTGAGATGAAGATGGGCGTAGTGGAATCCCACTTTGCCGATATTATTTGGGCGAATGAGCCTTTGCACTCCAGAGAATTGGTAAAGCTCTGTGAAAAAGAACTGAACTGGAATCGCTCCACCACCTATACGATATTACGCAAGCTTTGTGAGCGTGGTATCTTCCAGAATAATGGTGGCATCGTTTCCTCTGTTCTGTCTAAAAATGATTTCTATGCCGTTCAGAGCGAGCAGTTCGTTGACGAAACCTTTGAAGGTTCCCTTCCTGCTTTCATTGCGGCTTTTACACAAAGGAAGGGTATTTCTCAACAGGAAGCTGCGGAGATTCGACGCATGATTGATGCAGCCGCCGGAAAGGAGTAATCTATGAGTTCATTCTTTTTGAAAATTGTAAATATGAGTATCGCCGCATCTTGGCTGATCCTTGCGGTCGTACTTTTGCGTGTGGTTTTGAAAAAGGCACCTAAGTGGATCAATGTCCTACTGTGGGGTATCGTAGCTTTTCGATTGATTTGCCCATTCAGTTTTGAAAGCGCATTGAGCTTGATTCCAAGTGCCGAGACCATCAGTCCTGAAATCATGATGGACTGGACACCAGAAATCTCCACAGGCGTAAGCTCTATCGACAAGGTAGTGAATCCAATTATTACGGACACCTTTGCTCCAGAGCCAATTGCAAGCGCAAATCCACTTCAGCTTTTGATTCCTGTGCTGGCAATCGTATGGGCAATAGGCATCATAGCCATGCTCGTTTATGCTGCCGTCAGCTATTTCCGCTTGCAAAAGAAAGTCGGTGCATCCCTTTCTGTGCGGGACAACATTTGGATTTGTGACGATATACAAACACCTTTTATTCTTGGTTTCTTCAAACCGAGCATCTACATTCCCTCCGGGACAGATGAAGCACAGTTGCCCTATATTATTGCCCATGAGAATGCTCATCTGAAACGCTGTGACCATTGGTGGAAACCGTTGGGGTATTTAGTGTTGGCAATCCATTGGTTCAATCCTCTTGTATGGATTGCGTATATTTTACTTTGCCGAGATATTGAACTTGCCTGCGATGAAAAAGTTATTCGTGGACTGAATCAAAACGAGTCTATTTCTTATTTAGAAGCTCTGCTTTCTTGTAGCGTGAATAGAAGAACAGTTATGGTTTGTCCACTTGCCTTTGGAGAGGTTGGCGTCAAAGAAAGGGTGAAAAATGTGCTGAATTACAAGAAACCTGCATTTTGGATTGTTGCTATTGCTGTGGTTTCAAGTATTGTTCTTGGGGTATGTTTCCTGACAAATCCGAGTTCATTCCCAGTGAAACTTGATTCTGTTCAAATTTCCAAAGCAAGCACCATGGACTTTAGAACAAATATCGGACCGACCACATTCCAATTATCCGCAGCGGAAATTGACGAGTTGAGCAGTCGTATTAAAAACTTAAAGATTGGTCACAAAGACCAATCTTTGCAAGGTCATACACCTTTCTATTCCCTTCATGTGGATACCAAGGAAAACGACAGAATCACATTCAGCGGTTTTGATTCCAACGGAAATCAAGCAGCAATTCTGTATGAGAATGTGTATTACCGAATAACTGACTCTGACTTTATCAGCTATTTACAACGCATCTGTGCTGGGGAAACCAGAACAGAATCGATTAACGAAACCAATGTTGATACAGCAATCCATAATGCAATCATGGAACATAACAGCGATAGATACTACAAAGGTGTTTTTGCCTGCGAAAGCCATACTGTATTGGCTACAGAAGCCGGTGGGGCTGCAAACTCTGAGGAGAATGAGACATTGACCGTATATGTTCTCACTCTTTATGAGGAATATAATTTGTCCGAAGAAGGGATTGAAAGTGTCGGTGGAGGTTGTGGTCCTGTTGCCCTAACTTTCTATGTGACAGAGAATGGATATGAACTATCTGAATATTGGGAGCCGGGAGATGGCAGCCAATACTCTGATGATATTCGTAAAAAGTTCCCGGAGGATATATTAGATGAAGTCTGGAATCCTCAGGATTATGTGGATGCAATGACAGCAGAAAATGAACAAAAGGCACTCGAATTTTCGGCACAAAAGTGAGATTTCAAAGATTGATAATGAACGCAGTGTTTTAGGGAATAAAGTCAAAAAAATAAAATGTTATTAATCTAAAATCATGCATAAAGTAGAAATAGTGTAAAAATGTCATGGATATAATGATAGAATTGTTTGAAATAGTGCGTTAAAATACAAAATAACGAAATACGTAAGTAAAGGGGCATTTTATGGAATATTCAGCAATTTTTCATGATATGGATAAAAGATTCTGCTATGCGATAGATAAGGATTTGTTTGTGATACGCGTGCAGGTAAAAAAGGATGATATGAAGGAGGTAATCCTTCACTATGAGGACAAGTATATACCAATCGAGCGCAAGGATACGCGAATGACACTTCCTATGAAGAAGGTAGCCACCTCGCAGTTTCACGATTATTATGAGGCGCAGCTTCAGATGCATCTGATATGTCTGAGATACTTTTTTGAATTTACGGACATGCAGGGTGAAAAGGTATATTACGGCAATTATGAGTTCGATAAGGAGTGCATCACAAACAGGGATAGAATGTTTGACTGCCCGCAGAACCTCAGGGAGGAAGAGATGTTTGAGGTGCCACAGTGGGCAGCAAACAAGGTAGTGTATCAGATTTTCCCATCGCGCTTTGCCGCAACACAGCCGGTAGACAAAAAGCTGTGGTATAAGGCGCCGATTACGCCTATGGATGATCTGCATGGCAATCTCAGGGGAATCATAGAGCATCTGGATTATATTAAAGATCTGGGAATCGATGTGGTGTATCTGACACCAATCTTTAAATCAAATTCATGCCATAAGTATGATACTATTGATTATTATCAGGTTGACCCATCGTTTGGAACAACAGAGGACTTAAAGGAGCTTGTACAAAAATCTCACGAGCGTGGCATGAAGGTAGTGCTGGATGCGGTATACAATCACACAGGAAGAGAATTTTTTGCATTTCAGGATATACTTGAAAAGGGCGAAAAGTCAAAATATCTCGACTGGTATTTTATCGACGAGCTGCCGCCTAGGGGTGAATGGGGAGAAATTCCAAACTTCAAATGTTTCGGCTATTACGGTGGAATGCCAAAGCTTAATCTGAAAAATCCTGAGGTTGAAAAATACATCACGGATGTTGCCTGCTACTGGATTAAGGAATGTGATATTGACGGATGGAGACTGGATGTAGGAGATGAAATCAGTCATTTCTTCTGGAAGAATTTCAGAAAGGCAATCAAGGCAGTAAAGAAGGATATGCTGATAATTGGTGAGATATGGCACTACGCAGGAGACTTCCTCGAGGGAGATGAGTGGGATACTGTCATGAATTATCCATTCTACCTGAATCTGATAGACCTGCTTGCAGACGAAAAGATTAATGTCAGCCAGTTTGTACAGAATCTAGGATATCTGAAGGGGCGCTTAAACAAAAAGTGCTATCCACTGATGTGGAACCTGATTGACAGCCATGATACAGCAAGATTTTTACATCTGTGCCATGATAATAAGAAAAAGCAGCATCTCGCAGCAGCCTTTCAGCTGCTAATGCCGGGAATGCCTATGGTCTACTATGGTGATGAGTATGCAATGCCGGGAGCAAATGATCCGGACTGCAGACGAGGCATGTACTGGGATGAGGAATACCAGGACAAGGAGATGTATAATTGGTATAAGAAGCTCATGCAGATTAGAAAAGCACATGCATGCATCGTAGAGGGCGAAATGATTGAGACAATCACAAATGACGATGATGATACGATTGTTATGATCAGAAAAAACGGTGAAGAGACAATCGCAATGCTTTTCAATTGCGGCAGCAGTGTAAAGGAATTTAATGAGTATGCCGAGAAATATAATCTGCTGACAGATAGCGCATTTGACGGAAAAGTAGAGGGGCTTGATGCTGCCGTAATTGTGCTTTAAAAATTATATGGATTATCTATAAGAAGTCATGGAGCTTTGCACATCAGGTAAACGTAAAGACGGTAGAAGCGACGAAAAATAGGTAAATCGCAGTAAAATAATTTTATATGAGTTTTTATGGACAGGAAATTGCAGGCAGCTGCTTTTTCCTGTCTTTTTGCATAAAATCAATTCTGTTGAGGTAAAATTGAGATTGACATTGTATTGTATGAGTATAAAATACAAGGAATCAGGTGATGTACAATGAAAAGGCATAAAATATGTAAAATTATTTTGGCTATACTGGCAGTTTTTTTATGTGTGGCTTTTTATGAGTTAATCGGAATCTGCATCACATATAAAAAACAGCCGGCGGTGTCTGATGCTACTATAAAGGAAACACAAAATATTATGAGTGTGGCGGGGAGAGAGAATACGGAAAGAGCAGTAATCATTGAAAAAAATTCGCAGGCTCTTTTAGAAAGAGTGAGATTAATCCAAAATGCAAAGGATGAAATAATCCTTTCTACATTTGCATTTAAATCAGACGAAAGCGGAAAATTGATTTTAGGAGCACTGCATGATGCGGCAGACAGAGGCGTACATGTCCGCATATTGGTAGATGGAATGGAGAGCTGGATTGATATGGAGGGTAATCCATATTTTTATGGATTATCTTCGCATGAGAATGTTGAGATTAAGCTGTACAATAAAGCAAATCCGCTTAAGCCATGGAAGACAATGGGAAGAATGCATGATAAATATCTGATTGCAGATGGTAAAATATATATTCTTGGCGGAAGAAACACATATAATTATTTTTTGGGTGATTTTCCGGGGCATAAGAATTTTGACCGGGACGTGTTAGTTGTCTGCAATGAGACACAGAAAGATAATTCGGTCAATCAGTTATTGGATTATTTTGAAACAATATGGGAACAGGAGGACTGTCGGTATTTTCATAACAGTAAAAAATTAGCTGACAGACAATCTGTAAAGAAAGCAGTTTTAGAGCTGCAAGAAGGGTATCAGCAATATTTTGAAGTTAATAAGGAAAAAATTTGTGATACAGATTATGCGGATGAAACCTTTGAAACAGAAAAGATTACATTGTTATCAAACCCAATCCACACCCAAGCTAAGGAACCGGTGGTATGGTATCAGCTGGGAGAATTAATGAAAAATGCAAAGGAACGCGTAAAAATTCATACACCATATATTATTTGCAATGATATGATGTATAATACATGGGAGGAAATTGCACAGAAGGTTCCGGACTTTTCTATTATGACAAATTCTGTTGCAAATAACGGAAATCCATTTGGAGCTGCTGATTATGCCAAAAACAGAAACAGAATTTTAGAAACAGGAATTGATATCTGGGAATATGAAGGCGGTTATTCGTATCATGGAAAAAGTATTCTGATTGACGATGATCTGTCAGTAATAGGTTCATTCAATATGGATATGAGAAGTACTTATCTGGATACAGAGCTGATGCTTGTAATACGCAGTAAAGAGATTAATAAACAGCTGGAGGATGGCATGATGGAGTATGAGAGCGTGTCCAGACAGGTATTAGACGACGGAACATATTATGATCCGTATCATGTAAAGCCGATTGAATTAACAGAAAAACGTAAAAGAAAGGTGTTTCTGGTACAGCATCTGCTTGGATGGGCAAGGGATTTGTTTTGATTAAAGGAGAATATAAAGCGTGTTTAAGATATTAATTGTAGAAGATGATAAGGAATTAAGTCTGTTATTCCAAAAGGTGCTTGAAAAGAGCGGGTATCAGGTCAAAAGTGCGTCGGATGGAGCACAGGCACTGGAGGTATTGGACAGAGAGTATATTGATTTAATCATTTCAGATATAATGATGCCGGTTATGGATGGATATGAACTTGTGTCGGAGCTTCGTTCGGCGGGATATCAGATACCGGTGCTTATGATTACTGCAAAAAGCAGCTTTGATGATATGCGTCAGGGCTTTCTTTCGGGAAGTGACGACTATATGGTAAAACCCGTAAATGTCAATGAAATGGTTTTAAGAGTAGGGGCACTGCTTCGTCGTGCACAGATACTGAACGAACACAAAATTGTGATTGGCTCAACCGAGCTTGATTATGATGCAATGACAGTTGTGACCGGTGATGAAACGCTTGTCCTGCCCAAAAAGGAATTTCTGCTTTTATACAAGCTGGCAGCTTCACCGGGCAGGACATTTACGAAGCAGCAGCTAATGGATGAGGTGTGGGGATATGAGACGGAGGCAGACCCACATACGATAGAGGTACATATAGGAAGAATCAGGGAGCGTTTTAAGGAAAATCCGGATTTCGAAATTGTAACAATGCGTGGTCTGGGATACAAGGTGGTGAAAAAATAATGGAACATAAAAAGAAAAAAGAATTGCGTATCCGCTCATGTCTGACCGGTGCAATCTGGTTGGCACTTGCATTTTCTATGCTGATATCAGCCTTGTTGTTTGCGTTTTTGAATCATTTTTTGGAGTTGCCCGGGAAAATACCGGGCCTTGGCTGGCTTTTGATTTTTAATACATTGATAGCAGGACTTATCACATTATTTATCAATGCAAGGCTCCTTGAGCCGATTACCAGGCTCAGTAAAGCAATGAAAGCAGTTTCCCAGGGAGATTTTGAACAGCATCTGGAAACAAACAGCCGCATAGCCGAGATTGGGGAGTCCTATCAGAGCTTTAATGTCATGACAAAAGAGCTTCGTGCAACAGAGATGCTGCAAATGGATTTTGTATCCAATGTTTCCCATGAGTTCAAGACTCCAATCAATGCAATTGAAGGCTATACGATGCTGCTCCAGGGAGATGAGCTGTCACAGGAGCAGGAGGGGTATGTAGAAAAAATCCTGTTTAATACTCAAAGGCTTTCAGGTCTTGTTGGAAATATTTTATTGTTATCAAGGCTGGAAAATCAGAATATTCCAATGAAAAAAACCGAATATCGTCTGGATGAACAAATCCGTCAGGCATTTCTTGCATTGGAAGACAAATGGACTGAAAAAGGAATTGGCTTTCAGGTGGAGATGGAGGAGGTCAGATATGTTGGAAATGAAGGGCTTTTTATGCATATCTGGATGAATCTTTTGGATAATGCAATCAAGTTTAGTCCTGAAAATGGGACAATCACCATGTTTCTAAGGCATGAAAATGATTCTGTGCAGTTTATTCTTGAAGATGAGGGACCGGGAATCGCGGATGATGCAAAAGCCAGAATATTTGACAAGTTTTATCAGGTGGATGGTTCTCATAAAGCCGAGGGAAACGGCCTTGGTCTGGCACTTGTGAAAAGAATTGTAGACATCGCCGGTGGAACAATAAAAGCTGAAAACCGGGAATACGGAGGATGCAGATTTGTAGTAGAACTGCCAATAAATAATCATAAATGAGGGGCAAAATACCTTTTGACCCTCATATCATAAAATAATAAGATAGAAGATAGGAGAATTCATATGACATTTTATCAGGAACTGCAGTTAAATCAGGCCGGCTCTAAAAGCCTGTTGAAAAATAGTAAAACAATGAAAGAAAAACTATACCATACGTTTGTATATATGGTGAAGATAGCTATCACAATGTTATTCTGCTTTACCTTTGTCACTGCCTCAAGCATCATATTGGGAAAGGATAACAGCATTGTGGGAGTAGTGGTCTTATTATGCGTTATGGTATTTCGAAACGCTGATCTGGGAATCCATACCGTACACTCTACATGGCTTTTGGCATTGTTCTTTGTAATTATGACAGTATGCCCACATCTGGCAAATCAGCTTTCACCGCTTCCGGCGCTGTTTATAAACATTGCAGCTCTTGCAGTGCTGATTTTGTTCGGATGCCATAATCCATTTATGTTTAATCAATCCACACTGGTTCTTGGCTATTTATTGTTATATGGATATGATGTGTCAGGAAAAAGCTATATGCTTCGAATAGCAGGGATGGCTGCAGGAGCTGCCATCACATGCCTGGTATTTTACAGAAATCATAAAAACAGAGCCTATAAAAGAAATATGAAAGCTGTAATTGAGGAGTTTGACCTTTCTTCATCACGTACAAAATGGCAGCTGTGCCAGATACTATGCGTACCGTTAGTTCTATGTATTGCACAGCTTTGCAATATGCCACGTGCAATGTGGGCAGGTATTGCAGCCATGTCTGCCATCCTGCCGTTTATGGAGGATATGCAGTACAGAGTCAGAAAAAGGATTGTCGGTAATATCGCCGGTGTTATATGTTTCACGGCATTATATTTTCTGCTTCCACCATCAATCTATGCGTACATAGGAATCATAGGTGGAATCGGCGTGGGATTATCGGCACAATACGGCTGGCAGGCTGTTTTTAATACATTTGGTGCTCTGGCTATAGCTGCAGAGAGCTATGGGTTAAAGGGAGCAGTCAGCCTCAGGGTGATTCAGAATGTGTTTGGAGTCGTTTTTGCATTGGTATTTTGTGCTGTATTTTATAGAATTATGTCAGTGAAAGCGCCGGTGAAAGAGGAAGCTGTATAAATTTCCTTACTAGGCAGAAAATAGTGCTCTATATAATAAATGGACAAATAAAGCCTCAATAATAATCCCGAATGGTTTTTTAGATAAATAAGCCATTCGGGATTAATTTGTTCTTTTTTAAATTATTTTTGTGTGTTAAGATGAGATAAAGGAAAAATTTGGTAAACGATGATAGATTTTGGGAGAAGAATATTATGGGTGAAAATATTAGTGTAACAAAAATAAAGCATTTGGAAAAGTTTATGCAAAATATACCTTTGAATATTTTTTTCAAGGATACTGAGTGCAAATATATATATGCCAGTGAAATATGCAAGAATCTGAACAAGCATGGTGATGATTGGACCATATATGGAAAAACCGACCTTGAGATACAACCTTTTCCTGAGCTTGGCAGGCAGTATTATGAAGAGGATAAGAAGCTGATACAAAATGGCGGAAGCCTTTGTTATACGAGTGTGTTTCCGATGGAGGATAAAGATTATTACTACGAGATAAAAAAGCAGGCAGTCGCTGATGATAACGGAAATATAATCGGAATAGTCGGAACGGTTACGGATGTGACTGAGCTTATGACCATGAGAAATAAAATGGAAGAATACTATATGACAGATCCGCTTACAGGTCTTTATAACCGAAAATATCTTGAAGCATGGAAAAAGGTTGAGGCACCTATATACCCAATATCGTTTATATCATGTGACTGCAATGAGCTAAAGCATATTAATGATACATATGGCCATGAATATGGTGATCAGTTGTTGTGCTTTGTGGGAGAATTGTTTAGAACATATTTGCCGAAAAATTGCTGCGCAATCCGTGAAGGTGGGGATGAGTTCCTCATAATATGTAATGACACGAGCGAAGTAAAAGCTAAGGAAATAGTGGATAATCTGGTAAATAAAGCAAAACATCTTTATGTAAAAGGGCATAAACTGAGTATAGCTTATGGCATGGTTACTATGAATGAAGAAAACTATGATTTTAATGAAGCTCATAGAATTGCCGATTGCAGAATGTATGAGGCAAAGCGTGCGATGAAAAAGCTCCAAAATCAGAGTTGAAGGAAAAGGTAAAACAAATATGAGTCAGATAATATTGGCGTCGGCATCACCGCGCCGAAAGGAATTATTAGAGCAGATTGGGGCAGAGTTTGTTGTCTGTACTGCAAAGGGAGAAGAGATAATCACAGAGGAGGAGCCATCTGCGGTTGTCATGGAGTTATCACGTCAAAAGGCAGAGGAGGTAGCGTCAGGTGTGCTTACCTACAATGAACAGCATGCAGAGCTTGTGACACCGCAGGATATTCTTGTAATCGGAGCGGATACGGTAGTGGCTTATGAGAATCAGATTCTTGGAAAGCCGAAGGACGAAGAAGATGCCAGGCGTATGCTTTCGATGCTTTCGGGAAAAACGCACAGTGTCTATACAGGGGTAACGTTTGTTTTTATTGACAAAGCCGGAAGAACCGGAGAACACTGCTTTTATGAGAAGACGGATGTCAGCATGTATACACTGACGGAAGAGGAAATTGACCGCTATATTTCAAGCGGGGATCCGATGGATAAAGCAGGAAGCTACGGGATACAGGGACGCTTTGCCATCCACATTAAGGGAATACATGGTGATTACAATAATGTGGTAGGGCTTCCGGTAGCGCGTCTGTATCAGGAGCTTAGAAAGCTTGGAGTTGATGTTTAGCGAAGTCTTTTTTTAATAGCCGGTCCGATAAGCATGGCAATTATCATTTTTATCAGGTCGCCCGGGATAAATGGGAACACACATATTGAGAGCGCACCGCTGACTGTGCTTTTTGCCTCAAAGCAGAACCACGCTGTACCGAGTACATAGCATATGATAGTTCCGACAATCATACCAATGAGCTGGAGCCAAGGCTGGTGGAAATGATCGATTACAAGTCCTGCAATAATTGCCATGGCAATAAAACCGATGATGTATCCGCCTGTAGGGCCGGCAAGCTTAGCTGGGCCACCGGTGAAGCCTGAAAATACAGGGATTCCGACAAGTCCGATAAGCAGGTAAATCAGGTAGCTTATAGTTCCGCGTTTCCATCCGAGCAGATATAATGAAATATATATGGCCAGGTTTGTCAGTGAAATCGGTACCGGCCCAATCGGGATAGATAATGGTGCAAGAATACATGTGACAGCTGTCATGAGCGCTGTTACCGTTATGGCATAGGTCGTTCCATGCTTGTAGTCTATAGTTTCTGTCTGGTTCATGATAAAATCTCCTTTTTGTAAATTTCATAATAATTTTTGTACGGTTAACACATTACCATGAAAAGATGTCGATTGTCAACCAAAACTATAATAAAGGTTTACAATTAATGATGGGATGCTAAAAAAAGTTTCGCCTAATTTCGGAATATATTTTAAAAATTATCGAAAATATGCGAAAATATTATAATAACTACACATTTCTGATAATAATGATATTGTAAATTGCTTTAGGGTCGTTATAATTAATATATAAAATGTTAGTTTAAAGAAAAACCAAAGGGAAAGGAAAGAGAAGTATGAAAAAACGTACAACATATCTGCTTAAGCGATTGGCAGCCGCGTGCTTGGCCTTCGGAGTCGCTTTTACAGGGATGCCGGCAAGCAGTCTGTACTCGATTACACAGGTGCAGGCAGCAGAAACAGCGTCAGAAAGTATTTTAGCTACAGCTTCACAGGCTGCGAAGTATGGACTGGCAGATGACATTCAGGATGGTGCTATTCTGCACGCCTGGTGTTGGAGCTTCAACACAATCAAGGAGAATATGAAGGACATAGCAGCGGCAGGCTTTACAACTGTCCAGACCTCTCCGGCGAATGAGTGCAAGGACACTTATTCAAATATGAAGCTTATGGGAAATGATGAGATAAATGGTACAGACGGCTGCTGGTGGTGGCAGTATCAGCCGACTGACTGGAAGATTGGTAACTATCAGCTGGGTTCAAGAGATGATTTCAAGGCGATGTGTGCCGAGGCTGACAATTATGGAATCAAGGTTATTGTTGACGTAATTCCAAACCATACCACACCTGATCTGCCAAAGGTGTCTGATAATCTTTACAATGCAGTGGGTGGCAAGGACAATCTGTATCATGCAAATGGTTTTAAGGAGATTACACAGTGGGGCAACCGTTATGAGTGTACCACAGGACAGATGGGCGGACTTCCGGATGTAAATACAGAGAATCCGGATTTTCAGGCATATTTCCTTAAGTATTTAAATGACCTGATTGCATGTGGTGCTGACGGCTTCCGTTATGATACAGCCAAGCATATCGGTGTGCCATCAGATCCTCTTGATGCAAAGAGCACCAGAAACAATTTCTGGCCTGTTGTGACAGGTGAGGAGTCAGCAAAAGGTGTTACACTGAGCGATAAGAATGTGTTTACATACGGTGAGGTATTACAGGGTGACAATGTACCTGAGTCAGAGTATGCCAAGTATATGCGTATGACAGCCAGCAGCTATGGTGAGACCTTAAGAGGAGCCGTTACCGGTAATTCCTTTGATGTAGATAGTATTTCAAACTGGAGACATGCTTCACCGGGCAGACTGGTTACATGGGTAGAGTCTCATGACACATACTGTAATGCAGGTGTTTCATCAAGGATGACAGATGAGCAGCTTCGTCTGGCATGGGCAGTAATTGCAGCAAGAAAGGATGGAACTCCATTATTCTACAGCCGTCCGGATGGATCAAATGGAGCCAGCGGCAACCGTTGGGGCAACAATGTACTCGGTGCCAAGGGAAATAATGAGTTTAAATCTACTGAAGTAAGGGAGGTAAATCTCTTCCGTAATGCCATGGCCGGCAAGTCGGAGTATTTACGCAATCCTGGTAAAGATTCACAGATTCTTCAGATTGACCGTGGTAACGAGGGAACTGTTATCATCAACTTAAAAGAAGAAAGTGTAAATATCAATTCCGATACCAAGATGAAGAACGGAACCTACAAGGATCAGGTCTCAGGCAGAACCTTTACAGTATCAAACGGCAAGATTTCAGGTACTCTTGACAAGAGAAAGGTTGCTGTTATTTACAACAAGGATCAGGAAAGCGTTGGTATTTCTTCTACAACAGGCTCAAACAGCTTTTCAACAGATACACTTGATGTAAAGCTTTCGGCTAAAAATGTGCAGAACGCTACATATACCACATCTGAGGGAGCTTCAGGAAGCTACACAGACGGAGAGGTTATCGCAGTTGGTGCAAAGAGCCAGATTGGTGATACAATCACTGTAACAGTAAAGGGTACAGGAACAAAGGGCGAGGTCACTGACAGCGCTGAGTTCAAAAAGACAGAGAAAGACCCATATCTTAAGTATATTGATGGAAGCTATGATGTATACATCAAGAAGCCTGACGGATGGGGAGACAAGATAAACTGCTATGCATACGTTGACAAAGACACAAACAACGGAAAATGGCCTGGCGTAGAGATGAAATATCTGGGCGAGGGTGTGTATGCATACAATTTACCGGATGATTTCAAGAATGCAAGTATTATTTTCAATGATGGTGCTTCGCAGTATCCGGCAGCACAGCAGGCGGGACTCGAGTTTACAAAGGGTCAGTCAATGGCATATATCAATGGCAGCTGGACAAAGGTAGAGAAGCAGACAAATGATATCAAGATTACTTCTTCTCTTGCTAATGGTAGCAGCTTCAATACTGACAGTACAACAACAACCATCACCTTAAAGAATGCAACAAAGGGAAGCTACAGTGTGGACAATGGTCCTGTGAAGGAATTTACAGGCAGTGCAACAGTTACTCTCGGAGCAGGAAAGATTGCAGATAGCGATGTAACACTTAAGGTGACAGCGTCTAACGACAAGGATTCAAAAACTGAGACATTCACCTTCAAGAAGAAATTTGATGCAGAAAAGAATGGTGGATATGTTGATTACGAGGGTGAGACACTCGCAAAGACTTCAGGTACAGCAAGACAGGCTGTTGGAGGCAAATATGCAACAAATCCTGACAAGCAGCTTGGAAAGAATAAGACTATCAAGAGTGCAGCGGATTTTGATGATTCAATGATTATTGCACAGGGTGTAGCAAATGATGACGCACGTAATTTCAGAGGAACCCATGAGGGACCTGTATACGATAGCTATGCACTTTACGGAGCATGGGATGATGAGAATATTTATCTCGGATGGCAGTTTGTAAACGTGGCAGATATTACATCGCCTGAGCAGGGATATGTAAATTCTGATAATGGCAAGCCAACCAATGGTGATATTCCACAGGTTATTGCACTTAACCTTGGAACCAGAAAGACCGGGGATGGTACACTTGATAATGGTGGCAATATATGGGGCTTAAAGGTTAAATATGATACACCGATTGATGCAATGCTCTGCTTCTCAAGTAAGAGTGGCGTTGGAACTCCGGCTTTGTTCACTACAAATACATCAGGAGAGTTCAGCTATGATGCACCATACTGCACAGGCTTTAAAAAGGCAGGTATCTCATTCAAGGCAGAGGATGGATTCTTTGGAAAATCACTGATTGGTATCAATGCCAATGGATATACAGGACTGACAGTTGACCAGCTTACAAGCACATCGTCAAACTGGGTAGATTTCCTAAGCCTTGGTCACAAGACATCAATGGATACATTCTACACAATGACAATTCCTATGTCAGCGCTCAACCTGACAAAGGCAAAGCTTGAGAAGAACGGTATTGGTGTAATGCATATCTCTACATTCGGAGAGAGTGGTATTGCTTCTACTCCTATGGATATGTCAATGGTTGATAATGCAACAGAGGAATACAGTACAGACTCATCTACATCTAAGGAAAAAGAGGATACTGATATAATCACTGCTCCTCTTGCAAGACTTGGAGCAGAGGGCGGCGATGATCCTGACCCACAGCCTGACAACCGTATGACAGTCAACTTCGGAGCAGACCGAAGTGCACCACAGGCTACAGGAACAGCACTGACACTTAAGGCTGTTGCTGACGGCGGAGTTGGAAGCTACAAGTATCAGTTTAAGATTGATAATACAGAGGTACAGAGTGGTTCAAGTGCTACATACTCATGGAAGGCAGCCAAAGGCGCCCACACACTGCAGGTAGTTGTAACCGATTCACAAGGGCATCAGGTAACTGTCAGCAAGCAGTTCACAGGTGAGGGTGGTACAGTAGTATATAATAATGTACTTACTGCAAAGAGCTATTCATTGACACTTGCAGAGAATATCAAGGCTAATATCTATGTATCACTGTCATCAGATATCATGGCAGATACAGGCGCAAAGCTTAGAATCACATATCCTGATGGTTCTTCTAAGGAGAAGCTTGTAAGTGATTACAGCACAGTAAAATATAATAATGAAGATGTAAAGAAGATTACATATGAGACAGTTCCGGCAGAGCTGACATCACGCATAAGCATCTGCGCAGTCAGAAGCAACGGAGCAACAAGCAATAGCTTCTCATTTGCACCGACAGATTATCTGTACAAGTGTATAGAGCAGAAGCTGCCGGAAGCTAACCTGGCCAAGGCATTACTCAACTATGGTGCATATGCACAGCTGTATTTTGGCATAAATACATCTGACCTGGCTAATAAGAAGCTCACAGACAATGCAGTTGCTGCACTCAGTGTAGATACAGTGCTTAAGAACGCGCCTGCAGATGATGCAGCAGCATTAAATAATGAGGATATAGAGTACATCGGCTCAGCTTTGGTATGTAAGAGTGGAACAGACATGAAGCTTTATTTCAAGAATAAGAACAATCTTACACTTGAGCAGCTCAAAATCAAATATGCACTTGATGCGTACGACATCACACTTGATGAGGGCATGCTGTGCATCAGAATAAACAATGTTTATCCCGGAAACCTGTCTGCTAAGTATACAATAGTGATTAATGGAGCCAATGGTACGATTTCCGGCGACATCTGCCCGATGGCATATGTCAGAAAGGGAGTTCAGAGCTCAGATACAAAGCAGCAGAATCTGTGCAAGGCAATGTACCTGTACAATAGAGCCGCATTGGAGTATTTGGGACGATAGTCAGTTGAATCAGTCAATTAAATAAATGCAGTTCAATAAGAATCCGTTAACTATGGCTGTGAAGCTGTGGTTAGCGGATTTTTTCGTTAAAAAGCACAAGTGACTCCTGATGCCATGTATTGGATGGAGAATGAAAAGACGAAGCTTTCAGAAAAATAAAAATTGCATAACGTATTTATTGCAATATCGTCGGTGCAAGTGTAATATATGTTTATAGGAAATATTACACAGTATGTCAGAAAATTATATGTATGTTTATATTATGATAGGACAGCCGATGACAATTAATAATGATTTATTAAGGCAGTGCTGTTTTGAAGGATAGTGCTGCCTTGATTTATGAATTAATTTAATTGTTTATAGTATAGTAATGAGTACATTTAGTGATACAAGGAGGAAGAAATGAGAAAACGATTAAGAAAACAGATAATAAGTATCATCGCGGCATGTATGATTATTACAGTAATTCCGGTTAATGCCGTTGTATATGGTGCACAAATTGACAACAGTGAGGATAGCGATACAGAGGTAACAATAAATAATTCAGAGGATGTCAATGCTTTTTCAACAAAAGCTATTCCGGGAGACAGTATTAGTTTTCAGGCGGATATACGTACTAAGTATGTCACTGCGCAGGGATATAATAGCAGCTATCCGATGGAGCATCCTATAAGTAAATATGAGTGGAATGTGAAATGCTCAAGCGGAGATAGAGATACCATAACAATTACTCCTGATAGCAAGAATCAGTCTAAATGCTGTATTGGAATATCAAAAGATACAAACGTAAATACAGTAATTGTATCCTTAAAGATTACATTTACTGATTCAAATGGAAATATTAAAACAAAGAGCAGTAATAATTATACTGTTTTGATTAATCACGTAAAATATGAAGTGAATTGTAATATGCCTGAGAATCTTCCTCTGAATGAGTCTGTAGTACTTACACCGAGTTTGAGCAGAACAGATGGAAGTGGTACATCTATAGTAGATAACAAGGATGTTTCTTATAGAATTAAAGCCGTAAGAGATGGATTTCCGGTAGTTGATAATGGTGATGGTACATTTACTCTTACACGAAATGCATCGGGCGATTTTAATGTACGTGTGGAAGCGATATATAATAGAAGCATGTATAGTCGAACATATAGTGTCGGCCGGATGGAAAAATGGATTGAGTTTTCTTCAAATTTTTATGATTATGAGGGCGCACAGGATGGTACATTGTGCCTTAATACATCTTCATTAAAGGGCAAGGATTTCGGCTTGGATGTATATTATTATATTTCAGATAGTGACGAGGCTAAAGCTCAAAGGCTGGATAAATCGAATTATAGCATTCGATATACTGATGATAAAAGCACAACATATCTACTACTTGATGAGGATTGGGAGAATACTATATTAAAACAGAATCGAAAGTTTAACCTGATAGTTGCTGCTACTGTTGGAACAAAAGAACTTGGCAGATGTAAGACAAGTGTATTTACTAATTTAGAGTACTATCCATTTGATGCACAGAACCTGGCAAAAGGTGCTTCACAAAGGATTCGTGGGATTGGAACAGTAAGGATAGTTCTTGATACGAGCACATCGGGATTTTATGTTTATCTGATTGATTCGATAGAATCAAAGGATACTAATATACTAAGCGTAAGGAAGGAAAATGATGATTGGATTTACAATGGGATAAAAGCCGGAACTGCTTATGTTACGGTAAATTACCATTATTTTAAGAATTCAAAAGTAGTTTATGATCAAAGAACTGTTCCGGTAACAGTAAATAGTGAAGATTCAGGAAACAATAATTCAAATCTGGATGCTAATGGAAAATATAATATATATGATAGGAGCCAGAGCCTTTCAATAATAAATGATAAGACAATAGGTCTTAATATTATGTTTAGATCACCGGATGTTTATTGTCCTATAGCAAGGGTAACATATATGGATTCGCCATATGATGTATTTTATGTTTATATTGATATGGATTATAATACTAAAATTCATACTGTACCAATACGTCTGAATTCCGGAGAAATAACAAGGAAACTAAAGGTTGAGATGCTTGCTTTTGATAAAAAAACAGTTGTTGATACTATATATACATCGGCAGAAGATTATGCAAAGAGCTTGTTAGCAGGTAATAGTACTGAGTATACTAAATATAAGCCTCTTGTTAGAGCAATGCTCAATTATGGGGCAGCATCACAAAAATATTTTGAATTTAGGACGGATGAACTGGCAAATAGAAGTTTATCTTCGTCTGATAGAATGGTGGATTCTATACCGCAGTCTGTTCTCCAAAAATATAATCTGATTAAGAACATACAAGAAACCAATGGTCTGTCTTATCACGGAACAAGTCTTGTATTGGGGGATGAATGTGTAGCCAGAATGTATTTCAAACTCGATGCTGACAGAGATATATCAAATTATAATTTTTGGATACAAAAAGACAAAACATCATCAGTAAGATTGAGACCTTACAAGAAGGGTGATTTATATTACATTGATTTCAAGAGCCCTAACCTATCATTTTTTGATGATATAGTCTTGACAGTGGAGGACGAAAGAGGCGGACATCATACCGAACAGTTTTCGTATACACCACTTAATTACATAGCACGCGCCTATGCTACTGGAAAAGCAGATGCCAAGATGAAAGATTTACTTAATTCATTGTATTGGTTTGAATATCAGAAAAAGCAAGTGAATTAGATACTTTAATAGTTTAAAGAGGATTAAAAAATGAATTTAAAATTTGGAAAGAAAATAACAAGTACAGCTATAATTCTGGCATTTGGTGCAGTAATTACAGTATCAGCACTCTCTACAAAGAATTTGGGAGCCGATGAAAAAAAGAAAATCGACTCGTTAACAGCCACAGAGGCAGTGTCAGCTACGGGGACAGAATCTGATACAGAGGCGGCAGATACTGATGATGCGTATAAGAAGGCAGCAGATTCAAAAAAAGATAAAACTAGCGATAAAAAGAAATCTGACAGCAGCTCGACAGATTCAAAGAGTTTATCAGATGTAAACAAGGATAATTCTTCAAAAGATACATATGAGACAGATATCATGAAAAACGATGAATCGACGGCTACAGATGATGTAAATAAAACCGATACTAAATCCGATAATAAAAATAGTACTAAATCTGATAGTAACAAAGATAATAATTCTGTAACAGACAATACAGACACTAATGGTTCCGGAAACAGTGACTCAAACAGTGACAATTCAGGAACCGGCAGCGATGATGATAATAAATCAGATAACGGAGTGATAGAGCTTCCGATTATACCGATAGATTAATTAATAGGTTACCATATAGTTTTACATTGTGGGATAGAGTATTTATTAACAATAGAACATGCCGGGAGGATTATGTATGCACAAAAGAATAATTAGCCTTATTTTAACACTTATTATGCTGATTACAATGGTTCCATCAACTATTGTGGCAGCAAGTGAAGTTCGGACAATGGAAGGTGTTGAAGCTTCGAGCAACCAATCTGAAAGCAACCGGTCTGAGGTTGATAAATCGGATGAAAATATTATCTACATGGTAAATCCACTGTATGAGGATGTTATCAGTATTGATGATTTAAAGAAAAAGCTTGACTCCTCAAACGATGAGCAGCTATTTGGTGCATCCACAGGACAGTATTTTTCGGATTATGACAGTGCCGTTTCATATCTCAGAAAGCAGATGGTTAGCAGAGAAACGGAAATAACCTTGAATTTCCCTGCATCCTGGTTTGATTCTCACAAAGATGGGCTATATTATGATTTATTATATGATGCAATGAAGTGCGACGATAGCTCTACCGGACAGGAGGGGGATGCCCTCATATATGGGTTTGGAGGCTGTCGTCTTTCATACAGTAATGCAGGATATATACAATATACCATGTCATATCATTCTGATGCAGAGCAGGAAGCGAAGCTGACAGCGGCTGTGGCTGAGGCAATGGCAAAACTGGAGCTTAATGGTCTGAGCGAAGCCAAAAAGATTACAAAGATTCATGATTATATCTGCAATCATGTCGATTATGCATACAATTCAAAAGAGGAGCAGATATATACAGCTTATGGAGCTCTATGCACCGGAAAAGCTGTCTGTCAGGGATATGCTGTGCTTTTCTACAGACTGTGCAAGGAAGCAGGGCTGTCGGTCAGAATTATCAGTGGTACCGGAAATGGAGGACCACATGCGTGGAATATAGTGCGACTCGGCAGCAAATACTATAATGTGGATTGTACCTGGGATGGACAGGATGTGGCCACATATAATGAGTTTTTGTTGAAATCAGAAGCTGATTTTAGAGATCATACCCGTGAATCGTGGAAGGTGGCAGGCAGTCGTTATCTGGATTATACATCTGCTGAGTTTAACGCGCAGTATCCTATGACTGAAAAATCATGGGATGACAGCAACGATTCTGTAGAAACTACATATGCACATAGCGAGGAGGCTGCGTCAGGTGCTGTGACACTAAAAGCAGAATGGAATGATCCTGTACTGGGACAGCCGACCACATTTCATATTTCTGCAACAGGCGGCTCAGGAAACTATAAATTTAGAATGGATGCACCGAGCTATTCGAGCCCAAATCAATGGGCATTCGAATCAGTAGCGGATCCAAGCCGCGGTGAGTGGATGAATTATACATCAGAGTGTGCTTCAAACGATTATACATTTAACATGACTGCTACCGGTACCTATAACTTTAGATTTTATGTGATGGATAAAACAGCAGGGGTAACTTACTTGCTAGTGAATTTCAATATAAGTGTATCGGATGATAAATACCCGAGTGTTGACTTGATTGTCCGGTCTGCAGTAGCTGAGTGCAACAGCAAAACTGATGGCTCAGAGTATGCAAAAGCCCTTTGGCTGCATGACTGGCTGCTTGACCAGCTTGAGTATGATAAAACCCTGAAATGGTCTTCGGCTGAGAGTGCGCTGACCAGAGGGCTTGGCACCTGTCAGTCGTATGAGAGTGCATATGCAAAGCTCCTTACTGCAGCAGGAATAGAAAACAGCGAGACAAGGGATACCTATGATGGACACACCTGGAATGCCATGAAGCTGGACGGACAGTGGTATCAGACGGACTGCACCTGGGATGACAGCAGCGATAATTGGTATAGCTTTGATCAGAGACATTTGTATTTTGGGCTGACGGATGAGCTGATGGCCATAGCACATCCGGGACATAGCAAAATTTATACCACAGATGATTATAAAACGCGTTCAACAAGCCTTGCCGACAACTATTTTGTCAGGACAGGAGATGCTTCAAAGTGGGCGAAGGCTTATACAGACAGGATTCAGAAAAATCTGGATGCAGGAAAGACAGAGTTTGAAATAGCAGCTGACAATGCTACTTATCCGCCAAGTATTTCCGGTATTCAAAATGGTATTATAGCGTATGCGATAAATCAAATGACATGGACTACAGACAAAGCAGCGGTAACCTTAAATGCAACAGGAAGTGCAAATAGTTTTACATTTACAGCTGAATACGCTTCAAAGAGTCATGAGGTCAGCTTGTATGGTAGAAGCATAACCCTTAAAGACAACATCGATGTAAACTATTACATGGAAATGTCTGATTCGGTGTTTGAGCATGATGCTTATCTGGAATTTAAAATCGGTGGTCAGACATATAAGCTTAATGCGAGTGACGCCGCTGAGGTAAATGAGAGCGGTAAAACTTTATACAAGTTCTCATGTCCGGTGAATGCGGCACAGATGTCTGATACCATCGAGACAAGAATAGTGATTGATAACAATACTAAGGAAGAGTTTTCCTACAGTGTAAAGGAATATGCAAGCGAGCTTCTGTCAAAATCAAACGAGTATCCGGCAGAAACAGTTAAGCTCGTGAAGGCACTCTTAAACTATGGAACTGCGGCGCAGACCTTCTTTAAATATAACACAGGCAAGCCGGCAAACGCTATCTTAAGCGATACCGATAAAGCTGTAGCAGCGGCTGATTTTGATGCATATAAGGCTGTTATTAAAGCAGATAGTGCAAATGGTGCGATTGATGGACTTACATATTACGGAAGCTCCCTGATATGTAAGTCTGAGATGACGGTAAGACATTATTTTATTTTAGATAATGGCAGTGATATTAATAATTATAAGTTCAGCTATATAGATACAGAGGGCTATGAGGTCAGTTTGATACCGAAAAAGGTTTCAGACGGCGGGGTATACTGTGTAGATATAAGCGGAATAATGGCATGCAGCCTGAATAAGAATTATGTATGCAGGGTTACAGGTATGGACAACTCACAGACCATAGAGCTTGATTATGGCCCATTAAGCTATGGATACAGTGTTGCAAACAGTAAAGACTCATCAAAGGAATTAAAGAATCTGATGAATGCGCTGTATATGTATTCTGAGATGGCGAGTAAAGTAAATGGTATCTAAAAAACATTTGACAAGAATAGCAGGTTCAGCAATGGCGGCGGCACTGCTTATATCAACCACGCCGGTGGCAGCAACGGAAAATCTGTTGCCGTCATATCAGGGAGGGTATATAGAGAGTGAGCTGGACAGCAATACTCCTGTATATGACTCGGAAATTTCAACCTTTGCAGAGCTGCCTTCGGCTTTTCCGGATGATGCTTCAGTGTTTGATACCATGTATCCGCAGACCAGGGACCAGAATCCATATGGTACCTGCTGGTCATTTGCCAGTATGGGGCTTGCAGAGTATGACCTGATAAACGACGGAGCCGTGGATAAGAATGTAGACTTCAGTGAGCTTCAGCTTGCGTATTTTGCATACAATTTTGTGACGGATCCGCTGGGCGGTACTGTAGGGGATGTGGCTAAATACCATAATGAGAATGGACTCTCATACCTGCAACGAGGTGGCAATTTTGTATACAGTTCAAGGCGTCTGGCACAGTGGATAGGTCCGGTTGATGAGGCCGTGGTGCCATATGCTCAGGCTGACAGTACACTAAATAGCGGTCTGGATGATAAATATGCATACTCTTACAGTAAGGCTCATCTGAAAAATGCTTATGAGATAAATATCCATGAAAATGCTGATGAGGTGAAGGCTAATATTATGGAGCATGGGGCTGCCGGTGTGATGTATTATCATAATGACAGTGCCATGAGGTTTTATTCATTTGACAGCGCCGGGCATTATACCTACTATGATACTGCAAAAAGAGGTTTAGGACATGCGGTGATGCTTGTGGGATGGGATGATAATTTTTCAAAAGAGAATTTCCCTGAGTCAATGAGACCGGAAAATAATGGAGCCTGGCTCGTGCGAAACAGCTGGGGAACATATTGTGATTATTTCTGGATGTCGTATGATAATGAATCACTGTTAGATACGGCATGGGTATTTGATTTCTCAGATGATGACGGATTAGACCACAATTATCAGCTGGATGGTGGGATTGAGGTATATAATACTAATTTGACCAACAGGCTGGCGAATGTATTTACAGTACCAAAGAAGGCTGATGGAGAGTATGAGAAGCTGAGAGAGGTGTCGCTGTCATTTACCAGAATAGCGGATGTAGGATATACAATAGATGTGTATACAAATCTTACGGATCCGTCTGATCCGTTAAGTGGAGAGAAACAGACTCAGGCTACAACGACAGGCAATACAGCCTTTGCGGGTATATACAGTGTGGAGCTGGCAGAACCGGTGGATCTTAAGCCGGAAAGTACCTTTGCTGTAGTGGTATCGGTTGATAAAAGTGCTATGGATTATGAGCAGGCAACAAAGATAGCAACCGGTGACACTCTCCTCTGGGATAGACAGGTGAGCCGGGGGAACGGAAAGAGTCTGTATTATAGCAGTGGCAGGTACAGAGTATATCCATATGGCAATTTCTGTATTAAAGCATTTACATCAGATGAAACCAGGCATGCAGAGTCTGAGAATGAGCTTACGCCAGAGGGCTATTCTGTAGATTTGACAGCGCTGGTACAAGCTAATCTATATGCTGCTTTTTCGGCAGATATTATGGAAGATGCAGGGGCAAAGGTTCAGTTTGTATACCCGGATGGCACCTGTACATATAGGCTTTTGTCGGCTTTTGAGACGACGGAGTATAATAATACTAAGGTAAAGAAAATCACATACGAGGCTATTCCTGCTAAGCTTGCTGAAAGGGTTGAAATCAGTGTCACAAAGAGTGATGGCACAAAAAGCAATGGTTTTGCCTTCGCGCCGGCTGATTATCTGAATGATTTAATCAAAACAGATTCTGATTCTGTGTCAAAAAATATAGCAACGGCTCTTTTAAATTACGGAGCATATGCGCAGCTATATTTCAATGTGGGTACATCTAATCTGGCGAATAGGGGGCTGACAGATGATGCAGTGGGGGCTTTAACGACTGATGAAATCCTTAAAATGACAGTGGATGAAAACATTGCGTCAATGAATAATGACGATTTGGAGTATATAGGCTCATCACTTGTATGTAGAAACGGAACTGATATGAAGCTGTATTTCATTAATAAAAACTCACTTACACTTGATGAAATACTGCAGAAATATAATATTGATGTGACTAATGAGAAAACAGGCAGACTTGTCAGTGACGATTTTTCAGCTGAGCTTGATGGAAAGCTGTTTTGCATAAGAATAAAGTCAATTTTGCCGAAGCTTCTGTCAACTCATTATACAATTACATTATCGAATGGTGATATAAGCAGTTATGGAGTTGTGAGTCCGTATTCTTATATCCGAAGCGCTGTACAGGGGGATGATATACAGCTTCGAAATCTATGTAAGGCGCTTTTCTTATATGGGCGCGCTGCATCATAATACATTAAGCTTTGTTATACCTGAAAAATCATTAAAAACAATCGACATTACAGCCAATAAACGCTATAATAGATACATTAAGATAAATGTACTGGGACTTGTATTATCCACAGCCATCACACGGTACGGCTGTCGCGGATAGTGTCAGGCCCCGGGAAGGGGAATTATATGCAGGATAAAAAGCAAAAAAAGGCAAAAATACAGGTTATATTTCTAATTCTTATTTCCACGCTTGTTATTTTAGCGGATTTTTATGCGATAATTAATTATCCAAAGGAATACATGCTCATTGCAGCAATCACAGTTATCTTTATGATTTGCCTGTGGGGAGTGATAAGCGGATTTTTCTCACTGAGTGCTCTAAAGGAGGACAGGAGGGAGGAACAGTATGACAGTATTTTTAAGTCGGAAAAGGCATCTTACCTCATGCTTAGAAAGTATTTTGATGAGATAGAGGGAAAGATTGAGATACTGCAGAAGGAGTCAAAGATTCCGACTGAGGATATCATCAATGCACAGAAGGGAATCGCAAAGGTTGTCATCAACAGGAATAAGGAAAATGCTGATGCGATTATGAACTCTAATGAACAGCTTATGGAGACTTTTGAGCATCTTGAGAATAAGCTCAAGGAGAGCAATGATTTCATTATTGAGAGCCAGAAAAATGTGATTTATGACAACCTCAAGGACATTATGGAAAAGCAGCAGGTTCTGTCTGACAGCATAAAGGATATGGAAATCCGTCTGAGTCAGGCAATCACAGCAAATCCTATTCAGTTTACAGCAAATGTTGAGATGCCTAAGCAAACGACCGACGCACTACAATCAGCACCGGCCATGGAGGCGATACCTGAACCTATTCCGGTAAATGAGCCGGAGCCTGTAGTTGAGATACCACATGTACCTGAACCGGAACCTGTAAGTGAGGTACCACATATACCTGAGCCGGAGCCGGTAGTAGAGCCAAGCCCTGCGGCAGAAGAAGCTGTTGCAGATACGACAAACAGCGACCCGAACCGCCAGCTGAGTGCAGATGAAATAGCAGCACTTTTTGCAAGTGCAAACGCAGGTGCGACAGAACCTGAATCAGAGCCGGCAGAGAAAGTGATTACGGAACCGGTCACAGAGGCACCTCAGGCACCTGAGCCGGAGCCTGTAAGTGAACCGGAACCTGCAAAGTCTCCGGTTGTAGATTTGAATAACACAAATCGTAATCTGACACCGGATGAGATAGCAGCTTTATTTAGCAGTATGTAGTATTTTGGTAACTATTCAGTAAAGAAATATGCGGTATTGCATATTTCGTAAAAAATGAAGAAATAATATTTTGTAATTATCTCACAAATATGTTAAAGTGTGCATGTTATAAAAATATGCACACTTTATTTTTTTGAAAGGAAATATAAAAAATATATGGAAACAATCAGATTTGACGAATTAGAACTAAACCCTAAGATTTTGCGAGGCATCAAGGATATGGGCTTTGAGGAGGCAACTCCAATACAGGCTCAGGGAATCCCGGCAGTGCTTTCGGGCAGGGATGTAATCGGACAGGCGCAGACCGGAACAGGAAAGACAGCAGCCTTTGGTATTCCGGTGCTTGAGAGCGTTGATGCATCAAGTCACAAGACACAGGTTATCATCCTCTCTCCTACAAGGGAGCTTGCCATCCAGGTGGCAGATGAAATCAGGAAGCTTGCAAAATATATGCATGGTGTGAAGGTACTTCCGGTATACGGAGGACAGGATATCAGCCGCCAGATTAAGGCACTTAAGGGCGGTGTGCAGATTATTATCGGAACCCCGGGGCGTCTTATGGATCATCTCAGGAGAAAGACAATCAGGCCTGACTATGTAAAGACAATAGTGCTCGACGAGGCAGACGAGATGCTCAACATGGGCTTTAGGGAGGACATCGAGACAGTGCTCGAATACCTGCCACAGGAGCATCAGACAGTACTCTTCTCGGCAACAATGCCAAAGCCTATTTTGGAAATTACAAGAAAATATCAGCATGATGCTATCAATATCAAGATTGTGAAAAAAGAGCTGACAGTCGCAAATATCGACCAGTATTACTATGATGTGAAGCGCAAGGACAAGATAGATGTACTCACAAGACTGTTGGATTACTATAATCCAAAGCTCTCACTTGTATTCTGCAATACCAAGAAGATGGTCGACGAGCTGGCATATGAGCTTTGCGGACGCGGCTACAGTGCAGAAGGACTTCATGGCGATATGAAGCAGGTGCAGAGAGATCGTGTCATGAAGAATTTCAGAAACGGAAAGACAGATATTCTTATTGCCACTGATGTCGCAGCGCGCGGAATTGATGTGGATGATGTGGAGGCTGTTTTCAATTATGATCTGCCTCAGGATGACGAGTATTATGTACATAGAATCGGTCGTACAGGAAGAGCAGGCCGCTGTGGAAAGGCATTCTCCTTTGTAAAGGGCAAGGAGGTATATAAGCTCAAGGACATACAGCGCTACTGCAAGACAAAAATCTATGCGCAGCCAATTCCATCATCTGATGATGTTGCCAAAATCAGGGCAGAAAAGATTATGGACCAGATTTCCACCATTATAGATGAGGAAAATCTCACAAGTGTCATTGATATTATAGAGAATCAGATAAATGAGTCAGATTACACGGCAATGGATATAGCGGCGGCATTTTTATACCAGGCTATGGGTGCTTCAGAGATATCCACAGCTGAATCAAAGGACGACTATGATTTCCACAATACAGGAGCTGAGGATGGCATGGTACGCCTGTTTATCAACGTAGGAAAGAAGGACAAGATAAAGCCGGGTGACATTTTAGGTGCCATCGCAGGCGAGTCAGGCATGCCTGGCAGGCTTGTCGGTGCAATCGACATGTACGATAAGTATACATTTGTTGAGGTGCCGGCTGAGTATGGCAAGGAAGTGCTCAATGCCATGAAGAATGCGAAGATAAAAGGGCGCTCTGTGAACATGGAGCCTGCAAATTCACGATAGCAAAGTCAGGCTTTTCTGATAACGCATCAGCTTTTCTTGTTCTCAGTGGTTCTGAATAGTTACGATGGTTGTATAAAAAATACCGGGACACAAAATGTGTTGCCCGGTATTTTTGATTACTTGTCGTCATCGATTCCCCAATGCTCTTTCATGTAATCCTTTCCCATTCCTCCGCCGATATCATTTTGATTTCTGCGAAGATAATTTACAAATATTCCACCAACAACTGCAAAAATGATAAGTGCTGCAAGTACTACCATATGGTCTCCCTTCTGAAACATCTGTCAGTTTCAAAAAAAGCTGTAATTATTTGTTCGAAAATAAACGAAAAACAATTGGCTGCCATCATTATAACAGAATTATCAGATAAGTCAATACACAAATCAGCTATTGTTTACACTAAAACGCAGTCGGATTACTAGTCACACTGTTAGTTGTGAATAGTAACTGACCGGCAGCAAAATCACGCGTCAGCCAGCATCAGCACATGCTTCACAATTGATTTGATTATATTAACCGCAGTCTCCATGCCCTCCACTGATATGTGCTCAAACGGGCCGTGGAAGCCGTAGCCGCCGGTACCGAGGTTTGGACAAGGAAGTCCCATGAAGGATAAACGTGCGCCGTCTGTACCGCCGCGAACCGGGCGTGATAGCGGCTCTAGACCGTTTTCCTCTATAGCAGCTTTAGCCAGGTCGATAATGTACATGTTGTCCATTATGATTGAAAGCATATTCTCGTAGGAGTGGGTGATAGTCAAAGAAACAGTGCCATCACCATATTTTTTGTTCATCTCTATCTCAAGAGAGCGGAGAGTATCAAGTCTTTTAGCAAAAAGAGCCTTGTCGTGGTCGCGCACAATATATGACAGATGGGCTGATGCTACATCACCGCTCATATCACACAGATGGTAAAAGCCCTCTCTGCCCTCAGTTGTGGCAGGAGTCTCGTTTGCAGGCAGCGCTGCGGCAATCTCGCAGCCAACCAAAGCAGCATTGACCATAATGTCCTTTGCTTCGCCCGGATGCACGTTGACGCCCTTTATGGTAAATACAGCGCTTGCAGCATTAAAGTTTTCATAGGCCACCTCGCCCTCGTAATCACCGTCCACGGTGTAGGCAAAATCTGCCTCGAAATAGTCCAGATCAAACAAATCCGCACCCTTTCCGACCTCCTCATCGGGGGTAAATCCAACCCAGATATCGCCGTGAGGAGTGCCCTCTGCGATAATCTGCTCTAAGGCGGTCATAATCTCAGCCACACCGGCCTTGTCATCGGCACCAAGCAGGGTAGTGCCATCTGTGGTAATGAGAGTGCGTCCGGTGAGGGCTTTAAGCTCAGGAAAATCGCTTACTCTCAGGTATTCGCCACTGCCTCTAAGCAGCACATCGCTTCCGTCATAGTGATGCAGCAGCTGTGGCTTGACATTTTCCCCGGAAAAATCAGGTGCAGTATCCATATGTGCAATAAATCCGACCGCTTTTTTGTGCTCCATGCCGGCAGTGGCAGGCAGCAGACCATACACGTAACAATGGTCAGTGAGCACAACCTTGGATAAGCCAAGTTCCTTAAGCTCTGACTCAAGCTCTCTTGCGAGTGCAAATTCCCTGTCACTGCTTGGTATTTTATCACTTGCTTCATCAGATGTGGTGTGATAGCCCACATATTTTAATAATCTTTCTTCTACTTTCATTATCAGTAAATCCTTTCTGAGAGACTTTGGATGGGAAATCTGGAATAAAAAGTCTCTGTATATAGAAAATAATATAGCTTAAAACGGTGTAAAATCAACTGTTTTACAAAAAATCTAAAAAAAATTTAAAAAAAATAAAAAAAAGTGTTGCATTTCTATAAACTATACTATATAATAAATTTCGCGTTAAGGAAAACGCAAACAAATTAATAAACGCGCTTCTAGCTCATTTGGTAGAGCACCTGACTCTTAATCAGGGTGTGCAGGGTTCGAGCCCCTGGAGGCGCACTCAAAGGTACCGGTTTTATGGACGTATGAGCCATAGGGTTGGTGCTTTTTTATTATATCATGAAGCCTTGCTTCATGATCAACATTCGTCGTTCGCCGAATGCATAAATGCATTCTTCTCACTTGCACTCATTATACCACAATTTCTCTACATGGGCACTGACTTTATGTACTTCTTGACATTCAAAGCATTTTTTGTTAACATAGCAAGGCGAAAATAAATACGTCAGTTCGAAACCTTCCTGACGTAAAACAAAACTAAAGGAGAACTAAATATGAGAAACAAAAAAGTATTATTTGCAGTACAGGCAGCTATGATTGCAGCACTCTATGTTGTGCTCACGTATATCACCAATCTGCTTGGTCTCGCATCAGGCACCATTCAGGTACGCTTTTCTGAAGCGCTTTGCATCCTTCCGGTTTTCACACCGGCAGCCATTCCGGGTCTTTTCATCGGATGTCTGATTTCCAATCTTATCACAGGCGGCATCATCTGGGATATCATCTTCGGAAGTATCGCTACACTGCTCGGTGCACTTGGCACTTACTTCCTCAGAAAAAAGAAGTTTGTATACACGCTTCCACCTGTCATCGCCAACATTATTATCGTGCCACTCGTGCTCAGATACGGATATGGTCTTACAACTATATACAAGGGTGTTGATATCTCTCTTCTTTTCAATGCAGTTACAGTCGGAATCGGTGAGATTATCTCAATCTGTGTACTTGGAAGCCTGTTAAAAGGAATACTTTCGAAATACAGAAATGTCATTTTCAAGCAGGACGAGGCGTAGTTACATACATAGCACTTTTAATAAGCTGCGCGTCACAAAATAAAAAAGGGGCTGTAAAATAAGTCCCTAATATAAGAAACGCCAATTCCGGCAAATGTCGGTTTTGGCGTTTCTTTGTATTAACTTTTCTATTTCTAAGCAAGTCTGCATCTTTGGGTATAAAAAATGGTGCATTTAATAAAGCTCGGCTAATCACGCCCGCTTAAGTTTTATGCAACTTTCGTCTGTCGTTGCTTTTTGTTGTGATATTTATAAAGATTGAATCCACATGAAATCAGTGTAAGCTCGAGAATTACATTTTTCTCGCCTCTTCGCAATAATCTTTTATACGCTTTATCCCACTTTAATACACCAAAAGTTCCCTCCGATTGAATACTTCGGTTCATTCTCAAGAGAGCACCATGTATGGATTCAAGATTTTGCAGCACTTCCTGATGGATAGCAGTTAATTCCTGATTCATTCGGATCGTTCGGTTTTTGTGTGCTCTCGGACAACATTCCTGTTTATGCTGACACCCTTCACAAGATTCACATTCGTATAATTCTTCCGTTCTTCCATATTTATTATATTTCACATGCTGTGTTCTCTTGAAGAGGAATTTTCGACCGTTTGGACATAAGAGATTTCCATCTGCATCTTTTGCAAAGTTTACAGCACGATACGGATTCTCATGATACTTTTTGTCCGTCGTTTCTTTTTTGTACATGGTAAATTTCATGTATTTTTCCATGCCGTGTTCTTCACAATAAAGATAATTATTGTAAGAACCGTATCCGGCATCAGCAACCGGATATTTCGGATAGT
>OHUY01000085.1_pt1 | contig 41462 bp, 40 predicted proteins | sample 1579301 | NCBI WGS metagenome assembly OHUY01 (sample SAMEA3882520, study PRJEB24775) | human gut metagenome | biome: human-associated habitat; feature: intestine environment; material: feces | place: Netherlands | collected 2009/2010
ATGGGAAAGTATATAACTGTGATCTCTCAGCATCATACAATATTGGTGCCAGATACTTTATACGTGAAATTTTAAAATCCTTGGATGAGAATTCAAGGTTGCGCATTGAGGCAAAAATTCCTCAGTGCAGTAAGAGAAGCACCTGCACGTTCTCTACGTTAATTAACCTTAATGCGGAGCTTATGCCCATGGCGGCATAAAGTTTCTGAGTTTAGGCTGTATATGTAGAAACGTAGTCTCCGCCTCCTAAAGAGGCTATGTGCATTATGCACTTATGGGGAAGCACGCGACTTTAGTCATGTGAGGCTTCACCAATTTTTTGTCTAGCTCATTTTTATATGGAAGGCCATTCCTCAAAATCATTTCTGACATACTATATGTGTAAAACAGAGAGAATCTGTTAATACATAACTCCAATTTTCTTTTTAAATATGGGCCGGGCGCGAAAGTGTCCGGCCATACGTGTGCAAAAAAAAAGAACCGGATCTCTCCGGTTCTCTTAATATATCCTATTTTTTCTAACTTCTGATTATACAGTCAGTCTACAGCACAAGCTTCTTGATGGCTTCCTTTGCAAGCTCGCTCCTTACCGACTCCTTTTTTTATTTATTTTTTTTGCAAACTGTCAATTTGTCGTAAAAATAAATCATACTAATAATGAAGAGGAAAAGACACAGGTGCTCTTTCCCGATATTTTCTCTCAATTCTCTTTTGTGAAGCCGGAGACGTCCGTTGTTTCAGGCTATATATACATGAAAGCTGTCAGAATGCAATCTGGCAGCTTTTTTATATGGAAAGGCATAAACAAAAATTGAATCTATCATACTATATGTGTAAAACAGAGGGAATCTGTTAATACACAACTCCAATTTTCTTTTTAAATATGGGCCGGAGGCGAAAGTCTCCGGCCATACGTGTTTTTAAGCGCCGATTTCCATTTCAGTTGTTTTTGTTTTCTGCACCATATTTTTTCCAAACTGTGCAGTCTTTGTCGTCTCAGCAACTTTTTTCATTGCTCCAGTATCAATCTGCGTATCAGAAAAAATCTCAGCATCCGTCTTTGCTGTAAGTTCATCTGCCATGCTCACTGTACTCATCCCGGTACATCCGTTAAACGCACCAATTCCGATTTTTTCTATATTATCTGTAATATACAGTCCCCCAATATCACTATCCTCAAATGCAAATGGCTTGATTTCTGAAGCTGTATTATTAGTGACGCAAATCCCTGGTGATGTCATTATTACATTATTAAGATCTTTTGTCGGATCAATTCCATGCTGCATAAACATGCTTACATCATCATAAAGCTTCTCGTAATCTTTAAGCGGAAACGGACCTTCATTCAAGTGTGTGAAATCCGCATTCTCAACCCACTTCTCATACTGCGGATCTGAGAAATGCATGTACTTAAATGTGTTTTCCGCAAGCTCCGGCATCTTCTCCTCAAGAATTGGCTTAATATTTTCCTCGAGCCACTGCTTATTGCACAGTATGCCCTGCTCTTCATATATCTTTGCGGCAGCCACATAAATAGCGTGGTCTTCATCCTTGAATATCGCTGCCCTGTCTGGTCCTATTTTATCCCTTACATACTTATCATAGACAACATCCTGCTTTAAGTGGTCGTCAATACCCTTATACATATTCGGGTTATCCGCTTTAAGCGCCTGATTATGTTCCCTGTAGCTTTCTATATGAGTTTTCTGACCAAGAGGGCCTTTTTCAATATCATCAGCAAGCCTTGAATGATTTTCCATCCACGCTTTTGTCTCATCAGCAGATACATTCATGTGATTAGGAAATTCCATGTATGAAATCTGTCCGTTTTTCGGGTTTTCCTCAAAATGGCTTAACTCCCTATCTTTTGTATACGCTCTTACAGCATCAGGGAACACAACTGCTGCAATATACTCTTTTTCATCTGTGTCATGGCCATTCATTACTGAAACCATAACGTGCTGCATACTTAACATATCTTTTTTCCTTTCCGTTTCTGGTATTTGTCTTAAGTATGTTAGAAATTTTTTTTACAAAAAAAAGAGCCGCCATTAATGACGGACTCTTTTTTACTATAAAGCTTTTTTAATTTTTGCGTTGCTTTTCTGATACAGAACAATTTCGTTTTTGTCCTGATCATACTCAAAGAAACACTTGTTTCCATCTCCATCAATAAAAGAAACGCAGTCTTTTTCAATGGAATGAAAACTGTGGGCACCTGGGCAGGCTTCTTTTACGCGGTTTTTTAGCGCCGAGTAACCTGCTGATGTCATTATCAGCGCAGCTCCTGCCAGAATGACAAAGAATACTGCTATATATGCGGCAGCAGCCTTTATCTTTCTGTCGTATTTGCTTTCCTGGCCTTTTTTCTGTGCTACCACAATAATTAAACAAATGAGAAGCGCTGCAAGCGCAACCATTGTGACCACATCAGCAATCTGATAAAAAAACTTTATGCTCATATTCACTTTACCTCCATTTTTCTTTTTATTTTTATATAAAAAGTATGATAGTTTTTTAAAAAATGACTTTTGCATGCAAAAACCGGAGCCTGCCACTCCGGTTTCTTTTCAAACTCCCTCTGCCTTCGCTCTGTAATCATAGGCAATGTCCGCCGCCAGTCTTTTATTCTGAATTATCATTGCTTTTTCCCTGTCATCTCCAAAATACATCTGGTGGTCAGCACTTGAACAGCAGAGGTACTGTCCGTTCTTTGTAACAACATATTTCCTGTTCATACAAAATCTCCTTTCCTTCTTAATAAGCTGTCATGAGTATGTTTTATTTTTCCAAAAGCAAAATATTATTTAAAATAAGGGCATAGCTATTAACTATACCCTTAAATTATACCTTATTCTTTTGTCAGTGTGAGTCCAATGTTGAAGCTTCCACTCCAGCATCCGGCTGATAATCCGTTAATGGTGGTTATATTATATACACAAACTTTGTTTGAAGGGGTAATAATATTGTTACCACTTTTTGCTGTTATTGCAGCTGTTATGTCAGCCTTGCCAGTCTGCTTATATAGAAAGCTGTCTGGAACTGTTATTTTTACGCTGCCAGTTTTAAAATCATCGCACTTGACTCTGAACTGTGATTTGCCAGTACTGTCACCGGTAAGTATTTGCGGAATTTTAACAGAAATGGGGTTATATTGCCACTGAGCATGAGCCACATGAATATCACCATTTATATATGTAGAACTATTATCTATACCATCAAGATTGTATTCTACATACAGCTTTGTATTATTTGGATTTTTATTCAATTCATACCATTGTTCTGAATCCTTCCAACTTCCGTCGGTGTTGCCATACATCCATTCTGTAACACCATTTCTAACTCTGCTGTATGTCCAGCCTATCATTGTCCAGCCCGGGCGTGTAAACTGATTATGTCTTATTGGATTGCCACAATTAAATCTATGTGTTGTATCTGCCATTGTGCCGTTTCCGCCATTAGCATCATATTTAGTAGTCCATGTTATTGGTTCCCATTGGGCATAAAATGTAATATTTCCAGTATACTTCCAAATATTGTTATTGTCGTAATATTTGCCATCTTGTACTGCTGTGCATCCGCCTTGATTGTCCGGCTTAAAAACCTGTACTCCGCCAGAAGGTGCATCATAAACTCCTTTTAATGTATATCCCGGTTTTGTTGCTAAAATTCCTAATAAATAATAATAATTCAAATCGTACTGCACTTTAGCGGTAGCTGTTCCGTTATTATTTTTTGCAATAGTTCCATCCATGACATGTAAAGACCCCTCATTACCATTGAATGTAACGTAATAACTATTTGCGCTCCAGTTAGCAGTATAATTTTTGTTACCTGTATTACCTTTTGTAACAGTCACAGTTTTCTGTGGTGTCGTGCCATTACTTCCAGTCCAACCTGTAAATGTATAGCCTGTTTTTGTTGGCTGAGATAATGTAAACGAGTCAGCTACAGTATAGCTTGTTTTCTGACCATTCATAGCACCGCCATTTAAGTTATAATTGATGCTATATACATTACTATCAGTATTTCCAACTGTTAGTTTATATGATGTTGCATTACCAAGTGCATCTTTTACATATATCGTATGTTCAGATGTTCCCACTTGATCACCAAATGAATGGCTCCATACATAATATTCGCCACTTTTTGTAAGCGGTTTATAGTCTGCCTGATTATCAAGGCTGGCCTGTACTTCGCCAGCACCAAAATCAAAGAAGTTTAGACTTATGTTTTTAGCTGTGTTGGTCCAGTCAGTATAATTCAATGATGTACCACTTTTAATCTGCGGCGCTGAACCGTCTGTTCTTGAAGTAACAAATTCCTTTGTAGATGTATTACCTATGTGATCTTTAACAGTTACTACATAAGTACGGCCATTTATGTCACCTTCTATAGAAGGAGTACAAGTGTATGAATATTTGCCATTTGTCACAGGGACTGCAGCATCTGTTAAATATTTTTCTCCAGTTAGTTTGTCTGAAATCGTAAGATAAACTATGTCAGATGAGTCTTCAGTTCCTTCAAATGTAAGCTGTTTTATGGTAGCCCATCCATTTGCTGATGCCTGATCCGTTTGCGTAACAGATAGTAAATTGGGAGCTGTGTGGTCACGATAAAACCCGCTTATTGTAACTGCACTAACAACCCAACTTAGTGATCCATTGACGGTTATGTTATCATATGACCATGCTGCCATTGCAGTGTTTTTGGAATAAAGAACATTGAGGGTGATTTTTACTGTATAACTGCCGTCATCATTTTGAATGATTTGTCCGCTCTTTTTATTGCATGTTCCCGGTGCACACCACGTAGTTGTACCTGTTACTTTTACTGTGTTATCCACAGGAATTACTTTAAATTGCCAATTTACACATGAATAATCACTCGAATATGTATATGAATTGTCTGTTATTGTGAAAAATTTCTTTTTACACATAATACATATACCTTGACTATTAATCTGATGATGATTGGCTGGAGAAGTACCACCACAAACCTTGCAGGTTCCGGGATTTGAACATGTTAATGGTCCGTCGTCATCATAACAGGCAATCTGGTTAACGCTGTCGCCGCATTTTGGACATTGCAGCCAGTGTTGACGTTCATAATATGTATGTGAAACTGTAACGTATGGTTTTGAATGTGGCTTGTGATAAACATATGAATATCCGCAAGAACATGTTCTTGTACTTGGATTAGACCAATTACAGCTTTCATGACCATAAGCCCAATGGTCTGTAAACGTATGTGCTTCTTTATCCTTAATCGTTCCACATACTGTACAGTACTTCCAGTGATTAGAATTATCGTATTTATCTGCCCATATATGAGTATGTTCTATTGCATCTGCCTTTGCCAAATCGGGGGGGGGTAGTTGAGACTAACACAATCAGTGTAAGTAGAAATGCAAACAATTGTTTTATGCTAGGATGTCCTCTGGTTTTATGTCTGTATTTGTTCATTTTAAACTCTCCTTCCATTATTTATCATTATGAGTATGATATATTTTTCTGACATTTTTTCCAAAAATAGCTTGTCATACTTTATATGTATATGGATCTTAATGAATGCACACAAAAAAAGAGTCCATGCCTTTTTCGCATGAATTCCTAATATTATTATTCCTTAAGAATCCTGATATTCTGTTTCTTCTTGTCCGTCGCGTCCATATTGTCAATACCTGCCATATTGTCCATATCAACTATATTATCTGCACCGGGCATATCGTCCATTGCCTCTCATACAGACATCAGCCAGCAGAGCTTCTAAAGCAGATACAAAAAATACAGCAGAAATATCTCTTGCTGCATTCTTTGTGTATTTCTTTTTATTCACCCCACTGTGCTTCATTATGCACTTTGTGTATCTGTTTATATCCACATTTTTCTCGATTTTTGTATGACTTTATATACACATTTTTGTTTCATCTTATATAGAAGCCATCGGTGCCTTTAAACCCATCGTTTTCTGTTTGTGTATTTCTTATTGTCCACAATACACAAAAATCGTGTAGTGAATATTATACACATTTCCACTACACGTCTTTTTATATCGTTGCCTCTACGCTTTTTGACTGTTCTTTTCTTGTGTATATATACAGTACACATCTTAATAAAAACGTGTACTACATATATTACACGACTTGTATCTGCCTTCCTTAAAGCTCTATTTCTTCTTCAGACGATGCGGTTTTCTTCCTTGAATGTCTGGCCTTCTTTGAGGCATCTTTTTCATTCTGGATATTCTTCTCAACACCTGCTGATGCCTGTACTTCCTTCAGTCTTTCAACCAGGGCATGAAGGTCATCTTTTGTCATCTCAATTCCTCTCGGCGAACCGGCAATTCCTTCCCTTCCACCCGCTTCAGGTCCCCAGACACTTCTGACAATCTCCATTGCATTGTACTGCTTGCCTCCGTCCTCAAAGCCAAGCGTAATTGTTTTTGTCTTTTCGTTATATGTCACAGTTGCAGGTATTAGCGCATCCTGCTTCGGCGAATAGTATGAAGCTGCACAGAATACTCCGTTTGAATCGAACACTCTCATGTTCTTATCCTCGTATATCAGCTGCGCTTCAACTGCAGCTTCCCTTGCCTGCGCCCATTCCTTTCCATCTGCTATAAGCATGTCATGTTCAGGAGCGTCAATATCCAAAATGTCATTTATCACTCCATATGCATCTTCAACCTGCTTTGTCACATCGGCAGTTTCGCTGTAACGCTCCCCGGCATGATTGTAGTTATAAGCATAATATGCATTGAGTTTATCCTGAATATCCTTATCAAGCTCATGGATATGATGCACGCCTTTTACATCAATCATTTCAGCTGCTTCCCAGAATCTGTCATCTTCCGGTTTTCTTCCCTGCAAAGCGTATATTCCGCCAAGGGTATCAAGGTCAATATGCGATACAACGACAGTGGCAAATGGTGGAAGTTTAGGCACATCCGATGTGTTACATGGTGCAGGATTACCTGAGCGCGGGCCATGATGGGCAAGAGTTACCATTGTTCCCTCCAAACATTCATCGCCATATTCGGCTTCGACAGTTGCCTCAGCGTTTATGTTTTTAGCCATATCATATGACGGTGCAAGGATGACTCTCTGGTCTTCACGTATGGCTTTAGAAAGGTCGCCGTTCTTACCAACAACCTTGTATGAGTAAGAATAATTCTGCTGGTTCTGATAGTCGTTTAGCTGTTTTTCCTTTATTAAATCTATGGCTTCTGTTTCTGTACGACAGATAAAAGCATCTGTTTTTGAATAATAATTTTCAAAAACTTTATGCGCTGTCCTATAAACTATTACTCCTGTTGAATCTTTCTTAACCTCATTGAACATTGCATTGCTCATCTCTTCCGGAGACATTCCTGAATTAATAATATCATTTATTTTATCTGTTGATATACCATTACGAAGTCCATTCATCGCTGCATATATTTGATTTGCGCTAAGCTCCGGTTTTGCGTACATACCGACCTGTTCCATTGAAAGACCATTTATAAATCCACGTCTAATTTCAAACATCTGATCAAAATCAAACTCTGGTTTTGCATATGTACCAACCTGCTCAATTGAAAGTTTGTATTCATCTAATCCGTTTTCAATTTCCCACATTTGATTTGAATCAAATTCTGGTTTTGCATATGTTTTGACCTGTTCCATTGAAAGCTTATTTCTAAAGCCGTCTTCAATTAATCTCATCTGTCCAGTATTAAATTCTGGCTTTGCATATACACTAACCTGCTCCATTGAGAGACCGTTCTTAAATCCTCTGCAAATTTGATTCATCTGATAGTCATAAAATTCTGGTTTTGCATACATACTAATCTGTTCAATTGAGAGGCCCTTTTTAAATCCACTTTCAATTTCACTCATCTGAACACAAGTAAACTCTGGTTTTGCGTATACACTGACTTGTTCTATCGAAAGACCTTCATTAAACCCGCATCTAATTTCACGCATCTGGTATTCATTAAACTCAGGCTTTGCATACACGCCGACCTGTTCTACTGAAAGGCCACTCTCAAATCCTGTGCGAATTTGCTCCATCTGAAATCCGTCAAATTCCGGTTTTGCGTATACACTGACTTGTTCTATCGAAAGACCATTTATAATAAATCCATTTATAAATCCACTTATGATTACACTCATCTGATGGCTATCAAACTCCGGCTTTGCATATACACTGATCTGCTCCATTGACAGACCATTTTTTAAACCGTTTTTAATTTCCTCTTTCTGAAAATAATCAAATTCCGGCTTTGCGTACATACTAACCTGCTCCATTGAAAAGCCTTTTTCAAGTCCGTCTCTGATTTCATGCATCTGATCACTGTCAAGCTCTGGCTTTGCATACATGCTTACCTGCTCTATCGACAGACCATTTTTTAAACCGTTTTTAATTTCCTCTTTCTGAAAAGAATTAAATTCCGGCTTTGCGTACATACTAACCTGCTCGGCTGAAAATCCTTCTTCAAATCCATCTTTGATTTCGTGGATTAAATCTTCACTAAGTTCTGGTTTTGCAAACATATTGATTTTTTCGATTGAATAATCTCTGTTGAGTGCAATTCCAATTTCTTCCACCTGGACATCGCTGAACTCTGGATTTATATACGGATTAATCTGCTCCATTGAAAGACCTCTCTGAAGTCCTTTTTTAATCACTTCCATTCGATGATTGTCAATTTCAGGTTTTGCATATAAGTTAACCTGTTCCATTGAGAGATTGTTAATAAATCCAGATATAATAACGTTCATCTGTCCAGTATTAAATTCTGGCTTTGCGTATACAGCAATCTGCTCCATCGAAAGGCCATATTCAAGTCCATCTCTAATTTCCCACATTTGAACACTGTCAAGCTCTGGTTTTGCACACATAATAACCTGCTCGATTGAAAGTCCGCTTCTTAATGCATCTTTGAGTACTTCCATCTGCTTACTGTTAAATTCTGGTTTTGCATATGTACCAACCTGCTCAATTGAAAGTTTGCATTCATCTAATCCGTTTTCAATTTCCCACATTTGATTTAGATCAAATTCTGGTTTTGCATATGCTTTGACCTGTTCCATTGAAAGCTTATTTCTAAAGCCGTCTTCAATTAATTTCATCTGGACAGAATTAAATTCTGGCTTTGCATATACATTGACCTGCTCAGCTGAAAGACCGGCTCCATATCCTTCCCCAATTCTATACATTTGAAAATCATCGAATTTTGGGTTTGCATACGAGCTGACCTGTTCAATCGACAGGCCTCTCTCAAGTCCGTCTTTGAGTACTCCCATCTGATCACTGTTAAATTCCGGTTTTGCGTATACACTGACCTGCTCCATTGAAAAGCCACTTTCAAATCCCATTCTTATTTTACGCATCTGACTTTCGTTGAACTCTGGCTTTGCGTACACATCAACCTGCTCTTCTGAAAGTCCGTTTTCGAAGCCATTCTTAATCTCATTCATCTGATCTTCAGTAAAGTCTTTATATTTCTCTTTCTGTTCTGGTGTGAATTCGTTCATTTATTGCCCTCCTTAAAAGATTCCGCCGCACGACTGCCGTGCGGTCTATCATAAGTATGTTAGAAAGAAAAATATCGAAAAGCATGTTTATATGGAAAGCTATCCGCCAGTGCAAAATCTGACATACTTTCCATATAAGAAGAAAAAAGGAGGATATACGAATGTTTAATCTATTTAAGAAAAGATCAGAAAAACCGGTGCTTCCCGCAGGAAAAATGATGTCAAGGGATGACATTATTTCATTTCTCAAGACTTCTCCTGAAAAATTTCTCGAATTCGAGGAGTTCTACAAAACAGAGATACTGCCAAACGATGTGCCGTCAGATGCAGACGCATTTCCTTTAAATGCAAAGCAGGCAGCGGCTCTTAGCAGAAAGCCTGTTTCAGACGCTGACATGTCAGAACTTGAAGACCGCATAGTATCAGAGCTTTATGCGCTTACGGAAATCAATGTGTACAACGGGCATGGTCTTGTAAATATGACAAAGAAGGCTGACGGCATCACACCAGACTGCAGTCCTGTTACGTTTGATGAGGTTATGACGGTACCTGAAACTGTCCGGCCTGACCTTACAGGGCGACTCATGCACCGCTATATTGATGGCAGTTCTGGAGAAGCATCGCTTGCACTTCTTTTAAAAATCAAAGCGACAAAGGATAAAAATCTTAAAAGGCAGATGTATCACTGTTTCAGACAGGGCCTTGAGATTGCTGATGTCGATGCCCTGCAGTACGCCATTATTAACACAAACGCAAATTCAATAGGACACTGGCTTTCGGCGCTTGTCGCAGCAAATGCAGACAAGGATTTTTTCAAAATCCCAAAGACCACTTATGTGAAGCTGCCAGTTACAATGCTTGAGCTCACAAAAACTGACTATATGTCTCTGACCCAGACTACAAAAAATATTGTGGACAAATGGGCCATGCGCGCATTTTCTCTTGATGAGTCAAAGGACTATTTCGTGAAAAACGGCGTATATTCAAACAAGTTCGACTTCAGAAACTGCCATGTATGCGGTGAAAAGGAAGTGAAAGAGCTTGGAGAGTACCTGCTCTTCATCCACTTTGCGGCCTGTGAGATGGCTTCGCCACTTAACTGTCCGTGCATATACGGACCCGGCACAACGACTGAATGGGTGGTACGTGAGTTTATCCATGACAAGGAAAACTGTCCTGTTATTTACAAGGGTCTGCTTCTTCACACTGAATACCGGGTATTCATTGACTGCGACACTGACCGTATTCTTGGAATTTATCCGTACTGGGATCCGGAAGTAATGGAGAAACGCTTTGATGAGCACAGGGATGACCATGACGAACATGATGCTATTGCATACAGGGCTTATGAAAACACTCTCATGGAAAAATACGAGAATAACAAAGACCTTGTGAGCAGAAAAGCAGCTGAGCTTCTGCCTGACCTTAATCTTAAGGGACAGTGGTCGCTTGACGTGATGCAGAACGGCGATGATTTCTGGCTTATTGACATGGCGCTTGCCGAGCAGTCTGCCGGATACCTAAAAACCGTAAAGCTGGCTGACAGGAGACCCTCAAAGGAAAACTGGATTCCTGAAATTTAGACACCAAAAAAGAGACCGTGATTGGTCTCTTTTTCGTATACCTTTTTGTTTTTCCGTATGCGAATACAACACTGCCCTAGTCTCTCCAGTCCTGCCTTCCTTTTAAAACTTCCCGTGTATAATTCTTTATTTCTTTAAGTGTAAAATTGTCTATTGCCATCTGTCTCAACAGTCTTCTGTTTTTTCCTGATATTCCTTTTACTCCCGCATCTTTTAGAAATTTTATCAGTTCCTCTTTCCAAAGCAGCTCCAGCAGCGACTCTGCTTCTACGTTCTTATTTTCTTTAGCTGCGCGTCTCATTTTGATTTTGCAGCCGCTGTCATCTTTACATACAACATACACACCCCAGTAGTCTGGAATATATTCTTCGATATCATCCTTAAACTTTTCTCCTACTACTATTGAAATCGCATCGAATGTTTTATCGTAACACTTTTGCTGCAGCGCAAGGCGTTTTAAAGTATCCGCATCACTCTTGATCTCATATCCGCACAATCTGTCGTTTGCAACTGCTACATCAACTCTTGCATCTCCATCGCATACAGCCAGCTCCTCTATAACCCTGTAATCACAGGTGTTGGCTCTATTCAATTCGTTAATTAATACTGCACGCATATCATTATCTTTCAACATGTCAGAGTCTCCTTAAGTATTTTACCATCGTCTTTTTCAAAAAGAATATCAGAAATAATTTCATGTTTCTAACGTAGCATATAACGGCGGTGCTGCTCTTCATGGCTTCGCATGCGGTATGTCTCCCCGTTCTTCTGCGCATCTGAGACGGCAAATCCCATTTCGGCATACACTCTGTCCTGCACGCTGCGCAGTATTCTATATGCTTCGTCCGCATCGGCAAGGCTTTTCATGAAAGCGAAATCGTTACTTTTTCCAATCATGATTTGGCCTTTCTCACAATGTCTTTAAATTCTTTATTTAATTGTGCTGTTATTCTTTGAAATTCTTCATGAACCCTTTCATCAACAAGAAATGTATATTCATCAACAGGAAACATTGTATAGTTTTTAATTTTTTCTGAAACATTTTTTTCTTCTATAATTTTTCCTTCATTCATCTGCGTTTCTCCTATATATTTCTCACAATTCCAAACACCACCAGTATTGCTGCCACCACATACAGCAGGACGTTCTCTGCCCTGCTCCACCTGCACTTTTTGTCAAGAAACCAGCATATATACATCTTCCCGACAAAATATCCAATAACCGGCTGAAGCAGATACAATGCCGGGTTGGCAGCATACGCCTGTGCAAAGTTAAGCTGCAGCTCTGCCACAAGCATATGCGTTATCCCACATCCCGGGCATTTAAACCCAGTCAGCGTCCTGAATATGCATGGAATGGCAAAGAAAAAGCGGGCCGCCAAATAATAGACAAAACCCGCTGCCAGCACCATGGCACTTATTCCCAGCTTTTTAAGCTTCTGTTGCATGCTCATTGACTGCGCTCTGCATAATGCAGTAGTTCACGATTCCAAGGCCGATAGCCTGAAGAATGATAAACAGGACGGTATGCGACTTGTCTGTGCTTAATCTGTCCATCTTGCATCCCATCTTGTATGCCCAGAACCATCCGTAAATTCCGCAGGTGATGATGGTAAGAAGCAAAACCATGCCTCCTCCTGTCTGATAGCTGTCATCCGGAGTAAGTGCACACATGTCATTGTTGAGTTTCACAAGCCAGTACAGACCGTAGATTCCACAAGTCAGCAATGTAAATATCACTGCAAGTGCAATGTTTCGGTTTTTGATCATATTTTATCCTTTCCGGGCCTTTAAAGCCCCTTTTATTCCGCCGCAGTGGCGGCTTAAACAGATCTCATATCTGCCTGATATAAGTATGATTTATTTTTTTTGCAAAAAGCTTAATATATATTTTTCGGCTGTTTTTATGTCCTCCGTATTAATCTCTTCTGCAGTAAATTCATATTCCGAATATACCGCACAAAACCTGTATTTTCCGTTTTTCGCTTTTGTGAATACCGCAGCATAGCGGATGCCGTTATCCGGACATTCAAATGTATACACCGCGCATTTATCATCTTTTATCCTGGGTGCATAGCTGTATATATATGTTTTTATTTCAATGCTCTTTAAAATCAGGTCTTTTTTCGTCTTTATCCATTTAAAATCACGCGGCAGCAGTTTCCTAAGCCCGTTGAATGCTGAGTCTTTGGGCACTGTAAACTTCGGCGTCTGCATGCTTATGTCTTTATACTGCGCCTTTTCATACGCTTTCACGAAATCTTTAGCCGAGTCAAAATCCATTTCTGCTTTCTGCTTTGTGCGCATCATCATGCTTATGTATTGATGCACAAATTCATCCACATCCGTTTTCATGTTATCTGCGCATCCATCAGGTACAAATTTCTTTGCAAATTCTTCTTTTATGTCATCTGCCATTCCTTTTATCCGCACATTGTATGAAGTCACCGCTGTTAACACGTTTTCTACAATACTGTATGTTCTGTTTTTATTCTCCGTTATGTCTATTCCATACATGTCAATCATGTCATCCGGCGTAAGGTCTTTTAATGCAGTAAGGCTGTCCCTGTACTTTTCCTCAACTTTTGGCAGTGCAGTCATTATGATAAAACACAGCCTTCTGTCATTTTTATTCCAGTCAGCAAAACGCGCCTTCTGGTAATGCGCTTTTACCGCCTCATCATATGACCTTGCGGCAGTAAGCTCATTTGCTGCAAGCTTTGGAAGACCTGACACGGCATAATCATCAAGGCTTGGCAGTACATCTTTCCATGCGTTCTTTTTCATTTTAATGAACTGGTTTATGAAAAACGTGAACATTTCTTTTATCGCAGGCGAGTCTGTAAAGGCAACGCCTAATTCCTGAAGCTGCAGCGGTATCCATTTTTTATTCCGTTTTACATACATATTCATGTCGGCAGTTATGAGGTATTCCTTCACAGTCTGCGGGGTTTCGCGTGGATTTATATAGAAATCACTGCCCGCTCCATTTGTAGCCTGAGAGCTTTTTTTCAAATGAAGGCTATCATAAAATGAAAATTTAAGACGTATTCCGCTTAATGACATGTCATAAAGGACTTCTGTCACAGGCACGTATATTGTCATGGCTGTCGTTCCGCATTCATATGCCTTTCCCATCTTTTCCCTCAGTCTGCAGAATTCCACATACGACTTCACATCGTCAATATCATAACAGTAAAGTGCATTGTCGCAGTGATACAACGTCTTAAATCCTGCAGCTTTTTCAATGTTATCTGCTGCCTTTTTAAAGCCCTTCACAAAATTTCTTATGTCAGGGCATGTGCGTTCTATGATTCTAAGGCATACCTCGTCATAATCCCCTCTTTTTATGAGCTTTTCATTTAATATGATGTTATCATGTGATATTCCGTATGTTTTGTATCTTTCTATTCTGTCAATAAATTTACTGCAATTTCTGAAATAACACCGGTCTCCGTCCAGGGCTTTTATGTAAATATCCAGATATATGCATATATCGTCCATTCCACATCCTCTTTCTTTGGCATCATGCACAATGTCAGGAATGCGCCATTTGGACTGTCCAAGCCCCGGGGTGTTTACTGTTCTTTTCACAATCAGGTCTATCTCGTCCCATGTAAGCTCCATCGCCGCAAGCTGCATTACCAGCCAGCGCATGTTGTACGTGCTTCCATATCTTTTTTCACATTCCGTAATATACACCATTGCCGCATATGTTCTTTCAAAATTATCCGGTATGTACATTTCCTCGCATTCTTCCACGACATATATGAGCATGTCAGCGCGCTTTGCCAGATCAGCCTGATCTTTGATGTAAAAACGCATGAGCTTATACAGCTTCTTAAGTTCAGCTACATTGTATCTGCTCAAACCTTCTTCATCATCCTCGAATATTTTTACAAGTTCAGGCATAAAACCTTGATTTTTAGCCTTTTCCAGCAGTTTCTCTTGTTCTTTTAACATAAAAAATCCTCTTTTCTATTCATGATCTATATAGAGTATGATATTTTTATTCCGGCAACGGTTATATTTTTCGCTATTCGTACAGAAATGAAAATGTACGAATAGCTTTTTCAGGAACAAAAATCATACTTTTCCAAATAAAACGGGAGGTGTTGTGATGAGAAAAGAGGAGAAAAAGCCCTTCATGGCAGAAAAGGATGCTGCACCCGCATCAAGCTGCGTAAAAAGGGAAGCTGTCTGCCTCATAAGAAGAAAATCTGACGGTGGCAGCAGAATCTTCGGACCGTATCCGTTCAGGATTAACATGAATGGCATGGAAGAATACAGGAAACAGTACGTTAAATGGGAAAACCACGATACAGCACTGATAGCCGCGACAGTAGTGGCTGCTGTAATGGCAGCCCTTATGCTTATCGTTTCCATGCTGGCATTTTTGTTTTTCATTAACAGCTCAACAAAAGCAGGCGGTATATGCCTGACACTGATGGCCCTGTCGGTTGTCATCCTTGAAGCTGCAAACCACTGCTGCCTGCAGTCAGCGACGGATGCCAGAAAGTCTTCCCTATATGACGGAATGGAAGATTTTCTTAGCTTTCTTGGTGAAACCGATTCAGGCTACGTGGTGTCCGTGGACAAAAAACATACTGTATGCATCTTATCTGGATACAAAAGTGTAACCATCCGCAAGGTCAACATTGTATATGCAGGAAACAATGATGCAGGCATCTGGTTCTGCTACGCGCTCGGACAGAGAAGACCGGACGGATTTCTGCTGTGCCTGCCCAAGGGGCTTGAGGACTGCTGATGTATCCTGAAGAAAAAGAAAAAGCAGAGAGCAATGTAGTTTTATATGGAAAGCTGTTTTTCGATATAAAATCTGTCATACTTATAGTAGAACCATGAAGAAAAGGAGAGTAAAAATGAAGTATTATTTATTTGATACCGCTCCGTGGGAGATATTTTACGATATTTCAGCCCGCACAGGTGCTGAAGCCATCAGAAGCTTTGTCCATGCATATCCCGGGATATATTCCCATGTGGAGAGATTTGACCAGAAGCTGCACAGGCCTGCAGGACACACGTCGGCGATAAGCGACGGCAGCAGCCTGTATGTGCTGCACACAAAAAACGGAGAGCTTGAACTCTGGCAGGCTGGAGACAGGGTTTCAGACATCACCGGATATGTCATTCCTGGCGCGTATCATATAAGAAAAATAGGTGCATTCATTCCGGACGAGCCGGATATTGCAGTAAAAAAGGACATTCAGGAGAAAATTAATAAATGCCACTTGTAAAAGAAAAATAGGAGAAAACTATGTCAAGAGGTAAAAGTGAGATAGAATTAAAAGTAGAAGAAATGAAGCTGCAAATAAAGACAGGTTTGGATACATATATAAAAGGCTGTGTGTCATTGCAGAAAAATGCTGTTAATTATGACAATATGGTACTTGAAAACACAATTCAGCAAATTGAATATCTCAAAAGAGAAGTTGACAGATTGATATAATATTCTTTTCCCTGTTTAAATCTTTGCATAAAAACAACCCTCCCTTTTCTCCTTCAAAGAGTTTTGAGAGGGTTATTCTCTGTTTGAAATTTGCTTAGCCTAATAACATTGCTGGCAACAGTCAGGCGGTTTTATTATATGTCGGCATCTCTTTTTTCAAAAAATCAATCCTCTGGTATGTACAGTCTCCCGGGTACAGCGTAAACAGGTCTTCATCCGGAAAGCTTATCCAGTATCCGTCGTCAGGCATTTCAAACTGCATGAGCATGGCATATGCATATACATATCCTTCCGGTCTCTCGCCGCCATACTGCTTCAGCTCCTGCCTTGTTACAGCGCCGTCGCGCAGATATCTCATCCCTCTTTCAAGAAGGAACTCCTCTAGCTCAAAGTCTCTCGTATCATTCGAAAACACGTACAATCCGTATGGACATGCTTCAATCTCGAATTCCTTTATTTTTTTATCATAATTGAATAATATCGCCCTTATCCGCATTTCTTTCTGTCCTTCTTCTGTATCCTTGCTTTTCCAGTTCGTTCTGTCTCTCTTCAAGATTCCTGACACCAAGCTTTATGGCACGAAGTGCATCTTCCCCGGGATTTATTTCAAATTCGCTGCAGGCTTCCTTATACATGTCGGAAAGCAGTACTGCATCCGGTATCTTAAACGGGACATCCTTTATCAGCTTAAGCTGTGCGCTTCTCTCCCTGCAGAACGGCATGGTATCATCTAACGGCACGAGGCATCTCCCCGAATCATACAGCGGCAGCAGGCGGCCGTCTGCAAATGCAAAATTATACAGATGCCTGTCATACTGGCATGTCAGCTCATCGAAGGCAAGCATGGAATTTATGCCTTCCTTGTCTTTTTCTGCAAGTACATCATACAGTTCCCTGTCTCCGCATCCCTTCTCCCATTTATACTGCATGGCATATACCATGTCAGTGTGGCTGTCCGTTATGACACACGGGCATATACAGGCGTGTCGTCCGGCAATCTTTACATGATTATATGGCACATGGCTCACTCCAAGCATCCTGGCTACCCTCGATGCGAACACTTCTCCAGCAGTCTGCTTTGCGCTCTCATGGAACTTAAGCAGATACGGAAGGCCGTCAGCGATTATCCACGTCTTTTCAAGCATGCCATCTGTCGTAAACGTTGGATGCGCCTTATCTGCTGGAATGAAGCTGCAGTGTGACACAACAGCCCTACCTACATCATTTGAAAAAAGCGCATCATGGAAGTTTATGTCTTTCCATATAAGATTTTCTTTCTCCGGCTTCAGCCAGTATGTATCAGTCAGGCTTATCGCCATGCTCCCAAGCATCAGGTCAGGAAAATCCAGTCCCCCTGCCCTTTTAAGCGCATCTCCAAAGACCCTGTTGTTTGGAATAGTCCTGTGGCTAAGCCACGTCTTGAACCGGCTGTCTGTGAAGCGGATGTCCATGTCTTTCCGGTATACTCCAACCGGCAACTCCCTGTCGTCAAGTACCTCAGCGAGCACTGCGCCGTCTTTTACATATGCCGCCTCTGCATCCTCATGCATTAGAATATAATCCATTGCTTTTTCTCCTTTGTCCTCGTTTTTCTGCAAAGAGTATGTTTTATTTTTTGTCTACATCCGGCACTTGGACATGTCTTTCATTTTGTGGTACAATGCCTGTATACATATTATGTGAAATTCTTATATAGAAAGCCATTCGCGGTTTTCAAATCTGTCATACTATATGTAGAAAAGGAAAACAATATGAAACCAGATGCAGCATCAGCCTGCATTACTATATGGATTAACAGGGAAAGAATTAACCGGGCGCACAAGTGAACTTATATAGAAAGCCCGGAAGGAGGAACGAACTATGGTACTACATTATGTATTAGGAACTATTAGATTTATATTTGCAGTGTTTTTTTATATATTAAAATTACCATACTGCATACTTATGTCGCTTTTAAAGGCTGCAAACCTGTATCTTGCTTTTACCGCCGTTTTGATGTCCAAAATCATACCCGTGCTCGTATCTTTATTTTATTATCTGATCATATATGCCCCAGGCTACGTCGGATACGACATTAACCAGGACAAACATTTCGGTCCTTCCCTTAAATATACATGGGAAGCCATAAAAAGCGGATACCTGATTGACAGTTTCACCATGAAAGCTCCACTCTGCGGCATGCCGGTCGGTGTATTCTGCCTGCTGATATTCGCTGGTTCATTTATCTTTTTAAACATAGGATTCATCATGATTTACAAAAACACTCCTAAGCAGTTTATGAAAAAGGTAAAGGAAAGTGAACAGGAGTGTACCCTTCGTGAAATCTGGGGCTCTGAGGGCATAAAAAACGCCATCGCATACATGAAAGCCGGAAAAATCAATAAGTATTAAGAAGAACGCAAAAAGAAAAAGACACGCGCGACGAGCATTACGTCGGTACGTGTCCTTTTTTTATGTCAAATAGGAAACAGCCGGTGTCATCAGCCGTTCCTCTCCTGTTTTTCTTATACAGTATTTCTTACTTTTAGTATGTAATATTTTTATTTTTCGGATGAAGGGCAATGAGGATGACCTGAGAAGCGATGAAGAACATCAGAATAGATCCGGGCGATATAAGAGGCATGGAGATGCACGCTGAAGCATTGTGTATATATAAGAGTACATATTGAAAGAATGTGTATATAAAGATATACCTATGAGAAAACTGAGAGAAAGATAAGACTGCGCCTGCGGCTTACGAAAACGCTTGTGTATATTATGCTATACACATTGCTATATTCCCACCATTTATAGAAAACCAGAGCTATACCGGCGAGGAATCCAGGAGAAAGAAGCGGCTGGCATATACACATTCTGCTATACACATCTGATTGTGTACATAAGCTATACACATTAGGCTGCTGTTTAGGCATAATGTCGGGATATATGTTTCATTTGTGTATATTAAGTTATACGCTTTTTGTTTTCATTGTGTATATAATGCTATACGAGTTTCAGAGAGGATGCGCGGAAGAACAAGGGAATTTTCCGAGAACGGCAGGCTTGGCGCGTACATATTGTGTATATTAAGCTATACACGCTTATAATGACTGTGTATATAATGTTATACATATACGGCCTATATGGGGCGCGTAAGGGCGTCTGTACGCGATTGTGTATATTAAGGCATACACATTTACATGCGGTGGGTTTAAGTTGTGTATAACAGCTATACACGTTTTTAAAGTGCCTGATTTTGATTGTGTATATAAGCTATACACACTTTTAATGAGCGGATGCGGGCTTACATACGGCGTATTGGTTACATAGCGGTTAGATTGTGTATACTAGCTATACACATTTATTCTATTTACGGCGATATTGTGTATATAAGCTATACACGTTTTCTATATGACGGCAGCAGGCTTGCGGCGGTGGTTGCGAAGTTGTGTATATTAATCTATACACTTTCTGTACTGCTCTCCTATTATTCTGTGTATATTATGGCGATTATCGAGCATTCTGGTCTCTGCGATAGCAGAAAGCGGGAGAGCGCAGCCGAGGAAGTGTGGGAGTGAACGGAAGAAGCGTGGTGAGCAGCAGTGGGGATTACAGGTGGTGATGAAGTGCAGAAACTGTAGGAAGCCTTATAAACACTGGGCTTGCGGGCTATATGCTAAACTGTAGGAACTGTAGGAAACTGTAGTGTTTTATACGCTGATGTGGGGTGAGTGGCTTGCTTTTATATGTGAAGAAGCGGCGATATGACGCGAATTGAGTCGGAAGTGCGCGGAGATACCGTGGGTGGCATGTGGCACTTTGGACGCGTGTGCCCGCAATAATATACGTCTATATCCTCTGATTACGGGTATTTCGGGCGTTATGCTGTGTAAAACTCTGGATGGGCGGCTGGCTGAAATCGGGCGAATGGCTTACACCGGCAGATTTTGGCTGAATTTAAGAGAGAAAGCCGGAAGGGCGATGAAACAATGGGGCGTGCTAGCCAGTGACAACTGAGTGGCCTGCGCTAGGCTTTGATTGATGTTTTTTGTTGTGGAGGTCGCCGGATACAAAGTTGTGACGTCGTGGATTAATATTTATTTTTGCGACAATACATAAACGTAGTACGACCTGTCGCAAAATGTTATCTTTCTCATTAACTTCCAATAAAAAAAGCCAGCCATTTCCGGCTGACCTTTTTTGTCTTAATTCAAAATTTCTTCAATAGTATCATTAATGAGTTTCCGTCTCTTTGCGCTATCCTCAGAAGCCTTCTTTTCAGCCTGCTCACGTTCAAGCTGTTCTTCCTCATCCCGTTCTTCAGCTTCAGCCCTCTCATATGCCTCTTCGAGATAGTCATATTTCCTTATCATGTCATCTATGTGCTTTCTCTTTTTTCTTTCCTCATCAAGCTTTTCTGTGAGCTGTCTGTTGATTTCACTTAAATCCGGGATCTGGCTTTCAAGCTCCCTGCATCTGGCTTCGAGCTCCTTGTTCTTTTTATCAAGCTCTTTGTTTTTGTCGTCAAGCTCATCTATCTTCTGTACGTTACGGGCCGCAGTCGCAAACACATCTTCGATTCCATCTTCGTCGTGAGACTGCACCATGCTGTGGACTCTGTCGATTAAATCCATCTGGTCCATTTTTTCTTTGATTTCTTTTGACATACGCTCAATGTCTTCTTCCATTTTTTTTCGCTTAAAATCATTTATCTTAAGAGAGCGGCATGAATTTCCATGTCTTGTCTTCTCAAGCTCGACTCCATGCTGCCTGCATATATTTGAGACGAGACGTCTCTCAACCGCTGAAAATGGAATTTTTGCATTGTTAAACCTGTCTTCTGGGCTGTCAAGATCCGGTCTTTCATATCCAAGTTCCGCGAGTGCCTGTGTCTGATTGATTTTTTTACCTTCATCAGTTTCAACAAACCAGACTCTTCTGATATGAGCATGAATGTTGGTCTCTTCCATATGAATGGCCGCGTCAAGTATATGACAGTTTTTACCATAAATGTTTTCAAACTTTTTGATATAATCCCTTATAATGCTCTCGAAGGTCTTTGCGTCCGTATATTTATCATGCTTATTTCCTATCTGTATGATAATTTCTTCCGGACGGGTTATCCTGCTTTGGTAAACATCTTCCATCGTCCTGTTTCTTTCTCCGTGTCTGAAATTTTCATTTCGCCTGTTCTGTGCCTCTACCGCCTTTGAAAAATTCTTTTTATAATATTCATACTCCTGTTCTCTGAATGAGATGTTATCATCTTCCTTGCCTATATAAATATTGTCTTTTACCTTTGTCGGATCAATATGCGGTGCATATTTTATATAATCAAACTGGCGGTCTGCATGATTGGCGCTTCCTTTCTGCCTTTCGCTATGTACTGATAGTCTCATATCCTTAATTCCTCCCTGATATAAAATTCTCTTAAATCATCTAACCTCAGACATCCAAGCTGTCCATATTTTGGAGTGCCCATGCCGCAGTCAATTGCTATGGCTTTTTTGCAATACGATATAAGCGGAATATCTTTTTTATTGATTCGTCCATAATAAAGCCTCGGAGTCGGAGTGTGTCCAAAAATAATTCGGTATCCTTCAAAACCCTTTTCTTTATGTGGACAATTTGCAAAATCTCTGTCCCATGTAGCGTCTTCAATATCAAAAACAAATGCATCCTTGTACAGCAGGATGCTTTTTCTATTCAGCCATCCGGCATGCGTCAGGTAAAATTTTCTATTGTTAACCTTTACATCAGGAATTACAACAGGACAATTTTTAAGATATTCAAGCATTTTATCCTTTTCTGCACTGCCCAGCTCATTAAAGCTATCCAGTGTCATCATTCCTCCGTTATAAAACCACAGGTCATAATCATGGCTTAGTCCTGTCCTTAACGCATCCAACATCATATGTTCGTGATTTCCTATTAATAGCGTAATGTTTGGCTTTGACATTACATACTTTATTATTTCTATCCCATCAGGCCCGCGGTCTATAACGTCGCCTAATACATACATCTGGTCATTGTCTGAAAAGCATATCTTTTTTAGCATCTTATAGAATGCGCCTGCCTGACCGTGAATATCACTCATTACGTATATCATCTCTTAGCCTCCTTTGACATAAGTATGATTTTTGTTTACCTATTGACGCAAAATAATAAAAAACAGCCCTGTTTGAAACAGGACTGTCTGTATGCATTTGCTAGACATCAACGTCTGCATTTTTTTCTGCATCTCTTCGATATATATACTGATAAATCATGTCATGTTTTTCCTCGTCATATCCTATGATTCGTGAAATTTCCTGCACCTTAAAATCCTGAAGATAAACAATCGTTTCAAAAGATTTAAGCATGCGTTTAGCTTGATCCATATCCCTTGCCCAGCCTCGCATTGCAAGATCTGCCATTTTATTGATAGTTTCTGTTGATGAAGGGCTGTGTACCGTAATTGCTGTGCGGCATCCTGAGTTGGAGAGGGTAATAGCAGAACATATTTCAGCACCTTTTGCTTCACCAATTACAAAAACATTTACACCTGCAACCAGCGCCATCTGTCCAAGCTTTTCAAGCGTCACGGCCTGTTCATTCTTCTTCTGTGAAGGATTAGTGACAACATGCTCAAACATAACACCTTTTTTGTATGTAAAAAGCTCATCGCTTTCCTGTATTACCAGAATTTCAGCAGACTGCTCATATGCTTCTTCTATAAACCAGTTAAGAGCGACTGTCTTTCCGCTTCCCGGCGGTCCAGCAAACACAACGCCACGACTGTTTTTGCCACAATCAAGAAGATAGTCCCTTATTTTTTCATCCATCATCCCGGCTTTAATCAAATCATTACCAAGCATTTTATGTCTTGCAACTTTTCTTATATGCAGGCTTGGCAAGCCGGATGAATTAATATACGCAGATGTATACGAGACTCGAAGAATATAATTTTCATCATGTTCATCGGTCACGACCTGTGTTGGAAGGCTCGTGTCAATACCATTTTTAAGAATGACACTGCCCATAAATCTCATATAATCATTTACATCCACAAACGTAATATTAGAAAGGTATGCTTTTCCGTGAATTCTGGCTCTGATTGAATCCGGAGCCGTTATCTTGATATCTGTTACCTTTGGATCGTCAATAAGATCCTGAACCACATACATTTCAAAAAGAGCCTTTTCAATACGTTTGAGCATTGTTGATACATCTTCTTTAGGAAGTCTGTGCTTTCTTACATAATTTGTGTTTATGTATTCTTCCACACTTGACATAAAAAGTTCTTTTTGAATATTTCCTAATAGAACTCCGGTGTATTCGTTATACTCAGTGCCTGTTACATAATTACTCATAATTTCAGCAAATATTTTTATAAACTCATCATATGGAGTAATGGTACATGTCTGCATATCTTTAGACTTTAAGTCATAAATAAGAGGAATGTCATCCGCAGGGTCATACAGCTTATCTCTAACATAAGTGTCAATACTGTTAAGAAACGGTCTTTCCTTTGAACATTCGTCTAAATACACCTTCTGATATCTCAAATCTGCTTCATGCTTATATATTTCCTCTTCCGAATATTTGACATTCGCAATTTCATCTGGTACTACAAGATTTCCCGTTGTCGGCCCTGTCTCATAATCTTTCTTTATGTTTTCATTTAACTGATTATAGAACTCCTTAATGTCAGGAACCTCCCTGTAATATCTGAGAACTGCCTTCAGCATAATATAATCGCCTTCGATAGTTGAAGCAATTGAGAGAATATCACACGGATTTTTTTTATTTTCATTTTTAAAATACAATTCAGCTGCCTGACATAATGCCCTTCTTCCATTCATCGAATTATGAAGCGACATTATACATACATATTTTGCGTTATTATCAATACTTCGGTCTGGGATGATTGACGCAATCTGTCTGTATGTATTGCCTTTTGCAAAAGTCATCAATTCAAATTCCACTCTTTCCTTAGAATTATCAAATTGCGCAGTGCTTTTTTCAAAATCCTCAAGTGAATCAATATCATTTATTATATACACCTTTACAGGTTTTTTATTTGTTGGTTTTGTTATATCCATAAAACACCTCTGACAAACCCTGCGTGAGCTCTCATAATCATAACCACAAGAATGAGTCACTTATGGGCAAATCCTTATCTTTCTATAATTTGCATATTTTTCACAAAAAAAGGCTGTCTTTCGACAGCCTTTTTATTAACTGGCGGCTAAAACTTGTGACTTTAGTCATGAGATGAGCCGCCTTTATTATTAAGTTAGCATTGTCTATATCATCAGATCATTGTGCATCTGTATTATTGGCACCGTTAGTCAGCGTATATGTTCTGCCTCCAAGATTTGTAATGGTAACTGTATATTCTCCGACTGCTGAAGCGTCATAATTAAGTACAATACTTCCCTCAGCTCCTTCTGTCGCAGTAAATTCCTTTCCATTAGGATCGGTAACTGTCATTGTTGCTGTAGTTGGTGTTGTTCCCTCTGGTGCTGCGCCAAGAGTTACCGTTAAGGTTTTGTTTCCAAGCTCATTGCTTGCAATGAAAAATGCCTCATTTTTCTGTTCTCCGGAATTCTCGTCATTTTCGTTTTCCTCTGGATTGTTATTCAACACATTAAAATCTGTCTTTTTATCATATTTATCACCAATTACATATCTAAACATTCCTTCTCCGTCCAAACAGTAATACCCGGTGTTAAACCACTCTGGTATGTTTACCTTGATTATGTTTGTTGACAAAAACGTGTAATCATTTGAGACATAATCTTGATATGAAGCAAATGCTCTTACATCAGATTTAAAATTCATATTAGTAACTTCTGTTCCGCCGTACACTTTGCATTTAAAGGTCTTGTCTGCAGGAAGTCCATATATTGAACCACATCTCGAAATATTATCTTCTCTTATAGGCTGTCCACCAATTTCGTCTAAAATGACACTGTCCTGAGAGAAATTAAGCAGCTTTGATGTGTCATGATTCGGATAAACAAACTTAGAATCTTCGCTTACCTCAAATTTATATCTTCCGGATTTTGTCTTTTTTAATCCAGACACACCAACCGTTTTCCCAAGGTCTTCATACCTTTCAAAATTAAATTCTTCTGCAAGTTCCTCTGTCGAGTAATATATGAGCACATCTCCATCATACATGGTTGGTATCTTTTTATAGTCCTCCGTATACCACATTGCACGGTCGGTCTCCGCATCAGGGTCTACGCTTGTTGTTGTGCTTCCTTCATCATATGTTGCATTTCCGAAATATATCTTTTTCGGAACATTATTATGAACAACATAATATCCTCCGTCATCCAGTCCTTTGACCACCTTCTTTATGTCAAATGTCTGTTCTTCTTTTTCCGTTGTTTTTTCTTCCAGTCCCGCGCAGCCTGTAAGCATAGACATACCAATCACCGACACCAAAAGCCCTGACAGTACTCTTTTTGCCTTATTTATCTTCAATTCAATATTCTCCTTTCCTGTAATGCAGCTATAGTATGATTTTTGTTTCTATCAAATTTGCACGATCTGACAATATCTGCTATACTTAATGGTAGAAGATGATTGGTGCAAGTGCATTGTCCATGTTGTCCATTTTATCTATATTGTCCAATTTATATATATTGTATTATTGTCTTAATCTGCACAATTTAATTATTTTATATAATTATTCATATTATTCTCGTTATTCTAAATGCATATGTTAAGCAAATTGTGCTATCATGATTATTTCACATAATTTTACGAACTAATTTTATATAGCATGTTTCCATCGTTATATTTATATTATACATACATTCTTTAGTATCTATTGTGTAAATATATTTTATATAATATGCGTATATAATTAGATACACATATTTTATTTCATTTATATATATTGTGTATTTAATTGTTCAAATATAGTCTAATAATATAGAATTATATATATGTTCAAATATCCTTATTTATATAACAGAATTGATATGTTTGATATATTTAACGAAGTTAATGAATTTGGTTTATCTAGCAAAACATATATACTCTATAAATTCATTATGCTTATTAAAACCAATATAGAAAATAAATTCAAAATGGTATATAAATTAAACAGTATTTACAGTTTCTATAAAATACACAAAATGGATTAGAAAAATAAAATACACAATAGACATATAAAAAATAATCTGATACAATGTATTAAACACAATATAAAAAACAAACAGAACGAACAAAATGAATTAATATAACGAAACGAGGGCATAAAAATGAATGTATTGATGTTTGCAAATCAAAAAGGCGGTGCCGGAAAGACAACAACAGCTCAGGAAACTGCCTATCTTTTATCTAAATCAAATACTGTGCTGCTCATAGATCTTGATGGACAGCGCAATCTTACAACAAATCTTGAACCCGAAGAAACAGAATGGAAAAACACAATTTATGACCTTTTCATGGAGACAGAAGAGCTATCAGACTGCATATATGAGGTCAGAAAAAACATTGATATAATACCAGGCCACAGAAAAATCCTTTCACAGTATTTCATTTCTCCAGAAGATATATATAAGCTAAAAAAAATTGTAGATGAAATAAAAACATATGAAGTATACGATTACATTCTAATAGATGTTGGTCCAGAGGGAGGACAGCTCATGACAATGGCGATGGTTGCTTCAGATTATATTGTTGCGTTAGCCGAACCCGGCAAAAACTCATATCAAGGGCTTTTACAGATGGCAAAGGATTTAGACAGCTGCCAGAACATCATAAACAGCTTCAAGACAAAGGTAATTGGCATCTTAATTACGCAGGCAAAACTGAACACTAACATAATAAGAAACAGTAAAGAAAGACTTCAGGCATTGGCTGAAGTCCTTGGAACCAGCGTGTTTAATTCAATAATAAGGGAATCGACCATAGTAAAAGAAGCTATAGAGTTCAATCAGTTTCTGACAGAGTATGCACCAGATTCAAATGTAGCTGATGATTATGCCCGCTATGGGAAAGAGCTTGTCAAAAGACTTAAGGAGGCGAATAAATAATGTCATCTAATTTCAGTAAAAAACTCAAAGCAAAAAAAACAAGTGACACTGATATTAAGAATATCCGTGAAGAGCTTAAAAATGTCCCTGACAACGGTATACTTGAAGATATTAAAGCACCTTATGAAACTGCGGATAAAAAAGAAGAAGATACATCAGATATTGTCAAAGACAAGCCTGTTGATGTAGCAGAAAAGGAAAAACAGTCTGAAATCATCAAAAATGACACAATAGAAGCTGTTGATATTTCTGCAACAACAGAATCTTCACCTGTCATTTCAGAAGAATCTTATACAGAAGAACTTGAATCTAACAAAACTGTATCGTATGATAAAGCACCATACCCAGATGAGCCTTACACAAGCAGTGAATCAGGCAGCATGTTCTGGAACTGCCGCCTCAGTCAGGATCTGGTTGATAAATTGGAATATAACATTTTCATACACGACAGCTCTATCAAAGAGTTTATGAATACAATAATAATGGAAGAGAAACATTTCTATGACAGATACAGCAGTATGATAACAACAGATATTATCAAGAAAAACCTTAAAAACCGCTATATTTACGACAATAACAAGGTTAAAAAGGGATTTACTCTGTATCCTGAATGCAAGGCCGTTCTTGAAATTTATCCTAAAAAATATGGCATGACAATGACCGCTTTTATTGAACACATAATAAATAAATACTGCGAATGACGCACCAAAAAAAGAGAGAGGCCCCGTAACCTCTCTTCTTTTATGCGCTGAGTTCCTTGGCCTTGGCCCTTAGAGCCTCAGCAAGTGATGTACGAATTTCGTCTTCCTCCCAAACTTTCTGTGAGACAAAATCAACCTGCGGTGTAACCTTGCCGTTGAATTTGTTCTCTCCAAGGGTTCCAACCATTTCAAGGCGGTTAAAATCCTTGTTTTTCTTGAAGAAGTCTGCCTGATTAAAGGATATGGCTTCAAATCCCTTGCAGACAATCTTGACGATGTCTTTCTTGCCTCCCATGAATCTTATAAAGCCATCTGACTGTGGAAGAGCTACAACATTTTTAATACGAAACACTGGCTTCGGATTGCCTTTGCCGAATGGCTCATATTTGTTCTGTTCCTCCACATATGCCTTGACCAGTGAAGCTTCAATCTCAAAGTCTACGCTTTCAGCAGCCTTTGCTGAATCAAAGAAATCTGACCTTTCAATCAGTTTTTCCCTGAAATCATCAAGTTTATCTGCTTCGATGGTAAGACCGGCTGCACCGTCATGTCCTCCATAGCAGTAGATATACTCACCGTCATGTCCTTCATAGCGGTAGATATACTCGCTAACCTTATCCAGATTAGCTTTAAGCTTATATCCCTCCGGAGCTCGTCCTGAGCCTTTGAGAAAGCCGCCTTCTATGTCTGTAAAGACAACAACAGGAACGTTGAAGTCTTCACATATCCTGCCTGCGACAATACCTATAATACCCTCCAGAAGTCCTGGAATGTAAATGGTAATAGGATACTTGTCTGCAAGATGTTCATCCGCAATGATTTTCATTGCATCCTCAACACCTTTTCGGGAAAGCTCTTTCCTCTTATTGTTGTTGCCCTCGATCCACGAAGCTGTCTTCATTGCCTGTGGATATGGGCCGTTAAAGCTCATGTACTTAACTGCGAGCATTCCACCATCATCATGAAGGCGGGAGAGCGCATTAAGCGCAGGGCCAAGCTTGTAACCTATGCCGTCAGCACTGCAGTTTTCAAGCAGTCCCATTATCTCTGCAAGTGCATACATGCCAGTAGTGCAGTAGTAAGGATATATAAGCTTTTTAAGCCCATCCTTCACTATCACATAGTTCTCCTCGACAAGATCCATGACATCACAGACTGTCGCAACCGCGGCCATAACCTGATATTTGCCAAGAATTTTCTTGTCGTTTTTGAACATTCTCTGGCACAGTTTGTACGCAATGCCCGCACCACAGTAGCCGTTAAAATCAGCGGATCCCGGGATTGCATTAGGATCAATGATTATATCAGCTTCAGGATACTGGACCTCTCCATCATTCACATATGCAAGATGGTGGTCAGTGACAATAACTGTCAGACCTTTCTCCTTTGCACGTTTTACCTGTTCAATGGCCGCAATTCCATTGTCGCAGGTGATAATGACACCACTGTTGATTTCCTCAATCATGCGGTTATTCATTCCATATCCCTCTGAAAATCTCTTTGGTATGCGGTATGAAACGTCAGTAAAGCCTGCTTCTTTTGCCATTGTTACGAGTTCAAGTGTACTCATGATTCCATCCACATCATAGTCGCCTATAATATGGATAGGAGTGTCCTTGCTTAAACTGTTAAGCAGCTCAACAGTCTCATCCAATCCATCAATCCGGAAATCATCATTTCTTGACCGGATAAACCATTCATTCACGTCCTGAAGGCTGTTTACCTTCATGTTGTTACAAAAGAATTTTTCCAAATCCTTTATCTCCATTCTGTTTCCTCCATTCTGTTTTTTATTATTCACTTTTTCTTTTCTTTTTTCTCCTTTTATCAGTCTATCTATTATAAGAATGATTTTTTTATTTTAAACGAATGGCCTTCCATATAAGTCATTCTATGTATCTGGCAATTTACAAAAAAAAGAGCACCCAACTCGGGTGCCCTGACATCTGTTAATTGTCATTTTCTCTAAGTTCTGCAAGCTCACATTGACTTAACGTCTGTCCCTGCTCAGTAAAGCTCGCACGCTTTCGCTGTATTATCATTCTGTTTGTGTCTGTGTTGCCACATTCTGGACATATCCATCCTAAAATACCTGTTTTTTTGTCTGTAACAATGTTCATTCTGCCTTCATATCCGCAGTCTGTGCATTTATCGGCTTTATTATCAAACGTAACAGATATCCCCATATCATATATCTCCTTTATAATAGCGTTAGAGTTATCGCCGTTACAAAGGACTTCTGAGTCCAATTGATACATACTATGTACCGGTATCTGTTCCTGAATGAGTTTGCATCTTGCTAGAGCCTCCGACACATCATCATCATTAGCCGCCGCCCCTCTGACACCTCCTGTTATATATCCTTTGTCGGTTATTCCGGGAACTTCTCCAAATCTCACTTTTAAGGCCTCAGTAAAAGCTGTAACTGTATCACAATCATAAGTTTCTGCAATTTTGTAGCCTATATTATCAGATATGGTCCACTCTTCAAGCCTGTCATTAATATGCTTGATTATTTTCACTGCGAACTTCATCCCTTTTTCACCGTTGCATCCTTCTTTTCTAATCACCATGCATGTCTCATTCATACCTGCAATTCCAAGAAGAAGAGAAGAGTGGCTGCTGTCACATAAAACGTTATCAATAGGTTTGTCACAGTCCAAAACATCTAGTCCGCCGTTCTGCCACATTATTGAAGACGAGTTCGATGACACCCCTAAAAGTCTGTCATGCCACGTTTTAAGAGCTAGATGACATGTTGTAAGTCTTTTATCAAGTATATCCCAAAATTTCTTTGTGTCTCCACCAGCTGATAATGCCACATCTACAAGATTAATAGTTGCTCTTCCCTGTGAAAACCATCCCTTATGGGTTTGACTGTTCGCTATCTGCTTCTCTGAAATGAGGTCTATAAATGGGTGTATATTGGTGATATTCATTACGGTTTCTGTTAAATGCCAGTAATTGGAGCCATTTGCGTTGTTGTCATCCGTTAATATATAAATATACCTGTTTGGAATATAAGACATATTTTTCTGTTTATCTGCGGCTTCCTGATTTAGAAACTCTTCTGTCATCATAATAAAGTTTTGCCTGTTATTCTCTTCATCTGCATCATTCAGATTAATCACTGTGGATATTTTATGCCCTTTCTCATTTGTTTCAATGTTTATAATGTCTCTTAAGAGTCTAACGCCAAATGAGAGTTCTTTCTGTAATGTTTCACTGTCTTTGCCTGCCTCATTGCTCTGAGCCCTCAAAAATGCTGCCAATGGAGCTATTGAGAAAGCAAGGCTTCCATACTGGATGTCAAACGCATGTACAATAACATACGCTGTCACCCTGCATGCATCAACGAAATTGTCAGGGTTCTGAATGTTACCTGATATGAAGCAGCCCTTATTAAAGACTTTGCCTAAATCTATATAACTGTCGCATATCATGCTCTCTGCGAAATGGCAGGCTCCATGAAAGTAAAGCAGTCCATCCTCCTGAGCTTCTGATATGAATCCCGGTAAAAGATGTCTCCACGCAATATCATAAGCAACCTTATCTGAGAATTCCTTTTGCCTGCACTTGCCAAGGTTATTGTTTTCCGTTAAAGATAAGACATTACTGTCCATGTTGGTTAACTGCCTAAGCTTTTTGTGCTCGTAACGATAGGCCATATAATGCTGCGCTACCTCATATGCTGCACACTGCATTATTCCCATCTCGACAAAATCCTGTATTTCCTCTATCGTTGGAACATCAGGCATATTCTGGCATCTCAGTTCTACGCGATCCGCAATGACATCCATCTGATGCCTCGTCAGCTTTACATCATCCGGAACGGTATCGTTAGCTTTTGAGACTGCAGCTATAATCTTAGAACTGTTGAACCCCTCCTCGAGCCCATTTCTCTTTATAATGTTCACTAAGTATCCTCCTCACAAGATTTTCATGGATTATTCCATGGTTTTCTATGAGTATGATTTTTGTTTTAAATCACAGCGTTCCGCCTGTCATCAGCCACCGGGGACTGGTACTAACCCTGTCAAATCACGTCTTGTCCTAGCTGCATGCATCTTGGATATTCGCTCGCGCGATGTGCATAGCACATATAATACTTTATGGTCTGAATTTTTGGAGCAGACGCATTTAAAACGATGAATAGCTCCTAAAGCCCTGAATTTATTGGACTTTATTATGCCATCCACTATTTTTTTGCGAAGATAGAGGGCATTTGACACAATAGCATCTCTTGCCTTTGCCCTTATTTTTGATGATTCATTTGCTTTGATGTCACGTCTGATTGTAGATATGCCGACTTTAAGTATAACAGCAATTTCCTTAGCGGACTTTCCTGCATGATAATAGTGGTTGACCATTGCACGTCTTGCATTGACCTCATCTTTTTTCTTTGCTTTTCCCTGCTCATTTAATTTTTTCTCATAATATGCCCTATTTATCTCCCGTTTTGTTTTTTTTTCAACAGCCTTTTTATGTGTATTAAAACTGTCGTATTCCTCTTCACTGATGCCCGTTTTTGCACAGAATACAGCTGTTGTCATCTTATATCCGTTTTTATCTGCATATTTCTTGGCAGATTTAGTTGCTTTTTCTGTCTCTCTTGCACTTAAGGGCTCTGAAAAATGACTGTTTAATGACATTGTCATTTCTAAAGCTTTTTCATTTCCGAAAAGAAGGCATGCGTAATAACGGTACACAAAAAGGATAATCTCTCTATGTCCCGTCTGTTCCGGTTCATTGTATACATGCTGTTTGATTAATGCAGCTCGTTTTTTGTACATTTTAAAATACGGATCGTTTATATTTTCAGTTAAATACTCAGCACCGTCATTTTCCAATGCACTGTCATAAAAAAATGTTGCCTGCTGGCTTTCGTTGCGTTCATTAGACTTATCTGGTGTATAGTATTTGCGTATAAACTTATCAGCTTCGTGATAGTATTTTGTATTCTTAGGCAGTGGAATGCTATTCTGTTTTGCCAAATCCCTGCAAAATTCAAGCTGCTTTTCGCTTGCCTTGCCATATTTTGCATGTCTGTATTTTATGTAATTATTTTTTATGTACTTTTCAATTTCTCTTTTATATGTAACAGGTGTATTATCACCAAAAAAATCCTGCATATTATCAATAAGCTGAAACTGCCTGTCAGACGCGTCTTTTCTGCCACGCATAAAAATATCAATTTCATCAAGCGTGTAAGAAAAGTCAGGATTTGAATATATCACGTTAACCTGCATCTTGCATTTTGTGTTGAATGAGCCCGGGACACGTAGAATTCTTACTGTATCACCCGCGATTCCTTCGTCGGCATAAAAATCTTTAAGCTTATCATTAAGCTTTTTGTTGATTCTTTTCCATCTTTTAGCTGCGTTTATAGACACTTTATTCTTCGAATCTGTGTTACGGCCTGATATAAGCTTCCATAATAAGTAAAAGCCTCGTCCTGAAAAGATTACAACAGTAGGATATGGGATTTCGTCATCAAACATCATTTTTATATACGCATAGACTTCCTCTGCTGACATTTTTGCAAATTTAGAGTTTTTATGAAATACATCAAGGTCTGCAAAACACCAGTTTAATGAGTCTACATTCTTCTGATTTCTATTTGTAGCTCCCCTTTTCATTGGATTGATTGAAAAAAACATGTCTTCATCATGATAAATAGGCATGTTGTTAATAGTCCTCGCTGGTCTCATCCAATTTTTAAAATAATCTTTTGCAAAACACGCTCTTGATACACTAAGTGTATCGTTATCATTGTAGTATTGTGTATAAAATTTTTCATTTAGCTGTGTTGTCTCTGTAAATTTACTCATATGTACCTCTTTTTTAATAAATTTTAAAAAATGTGTTGACATTTAATACACAAAATGCTAAACTCGTTTCAGAGCGGTGGTATACGTATATACGAGTTCTAGTGACTTTTCCGACGAATGGCGGCGGATATGTGTATTAAGCTGTTTGGAGCTGACCAGTGTTTTGGCAGCGAGGTGCACGATCTGGTGCACCGGCGATATAAATCGCTTAGTGAGATGGCGTTAGGCCTACTCTATGGTGTCTTCAGAAGAATACAAAGACAAATGGGTGGTTTGGCATCAGTATTATTCTGAAACTAATATCCCGTTGGAAGCAGGATATTGTAAAAAGGGCGGAATGCCCTTTTTTTGTTGTCTAAAAAGAGTATGTTTTTTATTTCGTCCCAATTGACACATTCATGTGAACTTTTTGTTTTTGTTATGTGATAAGAGTATGTCAGATTTGAATTTCAGAAATTGGCTTCTATATAAGTAGAGAATGCATAAAAGGCTCATATTTGTTGTTTTGGCTTATATTTTGTCATAATACAAGATTGTTAACCTATCCTTTATTAAAGTTAACAATCTTGTAAAAACATAACCGAGTTTCATTTTGTTCCTTTTATCATATACATCTATATATAAATTTAATTGTGGACAACAACAAAATTGTTTGTTTATTTAGAGTCGCTTAAAACCCTTGTAATATCAGGTTTTTTATAAAATAAAAGGAAAGATTTGAAACTACAAAGGAATGAAAAGATACTTCAAACTCCCTTTTTGATGTGTTGAAAGGAACAAAATGAAACACCAGTGGTCTGAATCAGGGTTTTACAGGTCTCAATCAGGGGCTTGTTTGTCGATAAAAGGAACTGATTGAAACTATAAGTTTCATCTTGTTCCTTTTTGAGTCAATAAAAGGAACGAAATGAAACCTTATCAAGTAGAAAAAGCGCTCCAAATGAATCATGCACTTATGTGGCAGCTTCCTAAAAATGTGTTTACGAGACTGTCAGCTTAAATATCTGGCTGATGTGACAAAATGTCTCCATATCATCATTTCTGGTTTCAAATAGTGTCTTTTATTTTGTCAAAACATTGTATTGTATGGCATATATTGCGTTTTTTATGATAAAGTTATATGCGATAAAAGGAACAAAGTGAAACCAGCAGTTTCAAATAGTGTCTTTTATTTATGAAAGAGAGAACAAAATGAAACTTATAGTTTCAAATAGGGTTTTTTATCGCAAAAAAAGAGAACAAAATGAGACTAATAGTTTCATACAGGGGCTTTTGGGATGATAAAGGGAACAAAATGAAACTAACGGTTCTGCAATAATGTCTTTCAAGGTTGATATAATAAGCCTGCTGGTCCGACAGTTCTTTGATGGTGTCTAAATTGTTTCAGTCAGTGTCTTTTGAAGATGATAAAAGGAACAAAATGAAACTTTATTTAGTGGTTTAAGTATATAGAAATCGGTTTTTTATCAATAAAAGACCCTGTTTGAAACTAGATTGCCAAAAAAATCAATTAAAAGGAACAAAATGAAACTTACAGTTTCAAATAGTGTTGATTTAATATGCCAAGTGTGTAACAATTCGGGATAAGAGAAAAGGAGAAGACCAATGGGAAAGACTGTATATACGGATGACGATCTTATTTTAAAAAAATCAAACGCCCTGTTAAATGCAAAGTTCAAAGCGAGCGATATGGAAAACGATATTATGAATATCGCCATGACGCGAATTGAATCTGCCAAGATAAATGACAAAGACTTTCTTGTAGCGCGCTTGTATCCGGCAGACATTAATACTTTTGTACATAAGGGTAAGAATATTTACAGGGAATTAAAGACAGCAGCAAAGCTGCTTACGGGGCATACTATGCTTATAGAGACTCCGGATGCCGAAAATAATGGGGGTTCATTTCATGCTTTTGCAATTATTACAGATGTGTCGTATTCGAGTGAGTCTGGCGTACTCGAAATAAGATTTTCTGAGCATTTGAGGACTCATTTATTTGATCTGACATCGCATTACGCCACGGAAAACATAGCTTTGATTACTATGCTGAAGGGCTATGCGAAGCGTATATATGAAATATTGAATGAGCATAAGTATAAAATTAAGACAGCTCCGGATGGAGTGTATTCGGTTGTGTATAGGCTTAATGAGTTCCGTTTTATGATTGGTCTTGCAAACATTGATGAATCTGGAGTGCAAAGATATATTGCAAGAAACGATGCTGTTGACTGGGACGAACTTTACGATTCAATTGCTAAAGAAAAAATTTATCCAATCTGGCAAAAGCTTAAGGAAAAAATATTAATTCCGGCACAAAAAGAGCTAAAAGAGAAAGCTGATATATGTTTTGAGTTTGAAGGGCTCAGAGAGGGGCGTTCGATTAAAAAAATACGTTTTGACATAATGAAGAATACGCCATCCGTCAAATGGACATCACAGGCAAAGGCGCTTAGAAAGAATCTTGAATCAAAGTCGTCAGACGAGTATAAGCAGACTATATGTGCCACTAATAATTCATACAAAGAGCTTTATGAAGAGTTTTTGGGACACAATCAGCTTACAGTTGATGATATTGATGTCTTAATGAAAAAAGCCGATTATGATGAAGAATGTGTAAGAACGGCAATAAAAATGGCTGACAGGCAGGATAATATAACTAATTATATGGGCTGGCTTGTATCATGCATAGAACGTGGGTATGCATCTCCGATAGAGGTTATAGAGGGTGATGCCAAAAAGGCAGAGCGTGTAAAAGAAGTCCGTGAGGAATATGAAGAAAACAGGGAAGATGTGGCTACGAGAGCATGGAATAAAATCAAACAAAAAGATGATTATCCTGAGTTTGTGGAGTCAATGAAATCAAAAGGTATTTTAGAAGAATCCTTTGACATTGTTTTCACTCCTGAAGAAATGACGAAATTTTATACAGAGTGGAAAATTAAGAAGCGGGCTTTCTAGCTGTTTGCAATGAGAAAGTAGTGTAAGATTGACAATCTGATTTATATGGAAAGCTGTTTAAGCCTGAAAAATATATCATACTCATATAAAAGATATACCATGAAAGGGATAAGAGTATGAGCGATATAGACACGTTTGAGCAGTTTTGTGTTGATAATGAATTCTCAAGACAGGCCAATAGGATAATAGAGCAGAGGAGCAACATGGCGTTTCTTGACGCAGAGTTTAATGATGGCGAGGTCTGCTCTGTTGGAATTGTTATAATGAGTCCTGACAATAAAGAGCTTACAAACATGTATTCTATTATCAAACCAATAGAACATGATTTTATGCCAAGCCGTCTCAGAAAACTGACAGGGCTGGATTTCAATGTTTTGGTTAATGAAGGTCAGGATTTTCATAAGGTGTGTCATGACATAAACAACCTGGTTCGTCAGTATAAAGTAAAAAATATCTATACATGGGGCAGCGATGATAAAAATGTTTTTGAATTGACAAAAAAAGTATATATAAAACATAATGATGCTGTCAATGTGACAGCGGCGTTTGAATTTTTCTCAATGTTTAAAAGTATAGATGATGCAATATCGTCTTATCTAGTATCGACAAATGAACCCATATCCTTGAATTCACTTGCGTATATCTGTGGTGCTGCAAATGTCTGCGAACACAATGCGCTTGAAGATGCAAGGTGTCTTATGAACTGCATTGCATGTGTACGTCAGGAGAAGGTTGACCAGTTTCTTGTTGATGAGTATAAAAGCTATAATAAAAAGCGTAATAAGTATAAACGAAGCAGAAGAGCCTCCGCAACGGCAAAGCTTGTCCCACAGACAAAAGATGGAAATTTTGAAAAAATAATAGTTCCGGATAGCATGAAAATACTGTACATGACAGATCCTTCTGTAAAAGCCTATGTTGATGATGGCGTTGAACTGGGGCTTTTAGATGGAAGATTCGATGAATATCACAGGGGTGTTGTAAGGTTTGACGAATACATGAAGGGTGGAAAGTTTTTATGAAGAAAAAGGTACAGACAAAAGAAGAGCCGTCAATTCGGGAATATAATGAGAAAAAAGAAGAAAAAGAGCTGATGGTTGAGAAACTTAAGCGTAAAGGAATTGGTGTTGTTTTTCAAAATAATACTCCAATGTTCAATGTTAAGTCGAAGGATGATATTAAGCTAGTGGAAGAGAGCATGCGCCCATTTGGCTCATTCGGATACAGATATTAGAAAAGACAGGCGATTAACCTGTCTTTTTTTTACTATTCTACAAATTTGTTGTAAACCATAATCTTTGAAACGGCCGATTTCCACTCAGGGTGGGCATTTGATATATCACCCGATCTTGCAACTCCGTTTAACTTCTCTGTTTCTACAATAAATTCAGAACAGCATCCTGATGCTACGGTAAATACATGTTCTGGGTCAGTGTGTGCATCAGACTTTGTATCTCCCATGACGCAGTGAATGACCGTGCCATTTTCAAGGACAAGGTCTATGTACTGGCCTATTCTTGTGCCAAAAGCTGTTCCTATAGCTATGCAGTATCTTCCGTTAATCATCCTTATCCCATCATCATCATTTGTGTAAGCAACGGTGTTTTGAAGTTTATACTCATAAGTTCCTGTCGAAGTAATTTTTCTGTAGTCCATATATGTTTTCTGTCCATGATATGATGGATAAAACGGAATCAGGTCTGTGACGGGAGCTTCTGCATTATCTGAAAAACTTGACAATGGTATATATCCTGTCTGGTCATTTACTGTAACCTGTATTTCCGATGTGGACACCATGCCTGATACCTGTGCGGCATCGTTATAGTTAAGCGTAAATAAAGGTTGCGTCATTTCCTTGTCTGCATATACCTGACAGTAATTATTTGCATAAAGTACCGGTCCTGACCATTCAATCGCCTGTGGCGATACAGCTTCTGTAACCATTGGCGTATCATTTTGTTCGATACTAACTTCATGTTCATTATTTGCATCCAGAAATCCTGTATTTGGGTGTGTTGATGTTATATAATCCGCATTATGCAAGGATGAAACAATCATCTCCTGCTCGGCACAGGCCTTTGCAAATCCTCTGAAATCCGGTTGCGGAATATCTTTTGGCGGGACGTAGGCATTTGCATATAAAACAGCTGCAAGTGCCGCGACTGATAGCGAACTCATCAGTTTCTTTTTCATCATAAAAATATCACCTGCTTCTTTCTTTGTAACATTTCCTTAACAAGTATGATTTTTATTTCTTGCGTCAGCACAGTGTGCAACCATCAAAATATAAAATGATAGTAATTTTTTTTGATTTTTCTCAATCCGTTTTCAAAAATTCAAACATACTTCTTATATAAAGCTGAAGAAAGGAGAAAAATGAATATGAAAACAGCGAGAAACAATCTTCTGAGCGTTGAGCTTATGAAGACAGTGAATCTGTTACGTAAAAATCGGGTTTTAACAGCTGAAAACGGAGCGTTCATAGTCTCTTCTTTTCAGGAGGGAAATTATACACCCCTTAAAAATCTGATGGCCGTCATACCTGACGGTTATGTAACAGTAAGAAGTACGTTAACGAGATTATTGGAGCAGGTTGAATAAATAAGCATCCTGTTTCTAAAGTAAAAAGAAAAATGGAGGAACCACTATGGAAAGAATTAACAGAGATACTCATGAAGTATCAGGAACAGACCTTGAGGGATTCAAGGAGGCAGTCAAAAAAATGTCTGCAATTACTCACTGCAGGCGAATAAACGCAAAGGATCTTGCGTTTATACATTATACTGGCAAGGAACATAACGGCCAGTATGTAATCTCAGACTTAAGCAGGACAGCTTTAAAGCGTCCGAGTCAGACAATCTCTGGATTGAGCCCGTCATATACTGACGAAGAGGCAATGCGAGAGAACAAAACTACAACACGTCTCCTCGCTATTGCTGAGGCAAAGGATGGCTCAGAGGATTTGTTACACATTTCCTCGTATGGTCTGCCATCACTCCTACAGAGCATATATTTGTCAGGAGCGGCAGCTTTTGATAACAACAGCTACTACAGGAATGCATTCCTTGCGTCTGTTTTTTATCAGAAGAAAGCGGCAGCTGGACTGTCGCTCATTACTCGCAAGACATGTGATAACGACGAGAAGATTTATTATGTAGGTCTTTCTCGCTACAGATATGTGCCACAGGCTGATTTGCTTATTCCTGTCCTTGACAGGATCGCAAAAGACGCTGTTCTTGGTCAGATGGATGTTGTCAGCTGGTCTGTGGACCATGCTCTCTCGCAGATCTATCTGGAATTTCCAGATGCTGCAAAAGAAATTGCGGAAAGCTACAAGCTTCCGCATGAGGCAATGCCAGGACTTATGTTACAGACATCCGATATTGGCAGAAGCTCGTTTATCGCACAGGCAACGATGAGAATCAATAACCATCTTGTTAGACTGGAAACCGTTTCAGTTTCTCATAACAACAAGAAAGGTGTTGATGTTGACGAATACATCAACGAGTTCGTTGATAAAGTTGACACAGAGCTTTTTGCGAATATTAAAAAGATTCCGGAGCAGTTGTGCGAGCTCATGACGATGAGCATTTCCCCTGCTGTTATTGCCACAGATGACGACAGGGAGAATAATTACATTGCTGTAACGGACATTTTGAAGGAGAGTATCAACAAAACCTTCAAAAAGTTCTCTGGAAGCAAGAAGAAGGTAATCTTCGAAAGTCTTTCAGAGGAGATTATCTCGTGTATGTCTTACACAGCGTATGACATTGCTGAGATGATCATGGCAGTGCCGGATCGTGTTCATGTTGATGCAGTTACGGCTGTTACGGTAAACCGCGAGGCAGCAAAGGCTCCAGAGGTCGTAAAGTCTGTCACCAAGAAATATATCAAGGAGGCAGAGAAAGATTTTATGGACTTATCTGCTTAGAAAGGAGAGGCTATGGTAGTAAAGTCATATGGAGGCCCTTTTGAGGGCTTCCTGTTACAAAGAGAGCCAGGGCTTGATACTCAGGCTAAGGACTTTCTCAAAGTCAACATGTTATCATTTATGCTTGAAAACAGCATAAAGACAGATTTTGAGGAAGTTAAAAGAAACAAGAAATCTGTAACGTTTTACAACAACGTTACAGGCAGATATTATTCCTTAAGCCTCAAAGATATTGAAGACTTCTGGAATGATGTTCCGGTAGTGATGACTGGCGTTAAAAGAATTGGCGTTGGCTGAATTTGCTGTAATGAAAAAAGAGCAGTCTTTGAAAGAGGGCTGCTTTTTTATATGGAAAGCGATAAACGAAATATGAATCTGACATACTATATATGGAAGCCTGCTAATAAAAAGTCAATAGTAAAATGAATTATTTTTATGATTGTGATTT
>OHUY01000096.1_pt1 | contig 39590 bp, 51 predicted proteins | sample 1579301 | NCBI WGS metagenome assembly OHUY01 (sample SAMEA3882520, study PRJEB24775) | human gut metagenome | biome: human-associated habitat; feature: intestine environment; material: feces | place: Netherlands | collected 2009/2010
ATTCCCTTTTCGTGCACGCACTTATATAGGGCGCTGAACTAAATCAGTCTAACACCTTTTGCACTAGATAAAACTTTATCTAGGTTATCCAATTACATTTTATCAAATTATTATTTATGAGTCAAACAAAAAAAAGCCCCAGCAAAATGCTGAGGCTTCGACCACTACCACCATGATATCCGAATTGTGGTCTATCCGTAGTAGTTAACAAGGTCGTCCTTATCCCAACAAGAGAGCCAAACCGTACCAAATTGTCCAAACTCGAAACGTCGGTAGTAATAGCCACCATAATAGCCACCGTCCCCTGTGTCTGTGATGTTGACTTCGTCACCGGCAAAACTAAAGAACATGCCTGCCTTGAAATCTTGGTCTGCACCGTCCGGTAAATCATTGCCATCTTTATCTACCCAGTTAACCATTGTAACCGGGACTCCATTTTCTCATTACTACCCACTATTCCTAGTGGGATTAGACTATATCTTACTTTAGATATTTTCTGTCATACTTACCAAAATACTTCTTTTCTGCTTCAACCCTTAATTTTTCAGCAACCGATTTATCTTTAGATGAACCTAGAAAAATTCGTTTATTCCTAACTTGGATTCTAGCAACCCACAAACCTTTTTTATTTAAGTTAACACCTTTTATTTTAGAAGTGTTATTTTTATAAGTTTTTTTGTTCATCATGTTTTCTTGGTGACTTACCACCCTTAAATTACTTCTTCTATTATCTAAGGGATTTCCGTTGATGTGGTCAACATATTTATTTTTGTCTGTAACAGACATGATTATTCTTGAAAGTACCTTTTTACCTTTTTCGAATACATGAACAGAATGGTAATTACTTATTTTGTCATTTCGAACATAGATTGTATTGGTATATTTTTCAAAAACATCAAAATCAAGTAAAATTTCTTTTCCGTTAACAAAGACACTAACATAATCATCGTGATACTTGCAAGGATATTCTTTTTTCCATCTACATTCATTTGAACAGAACGAATTGGAAACATAATCATTATACTTATATCGTTTATATTGATTATATGTAGGAGTGAACATCTTTCCACATCTACAACAAGGAATTTCAGAAATAGTAATTTTAGTTTTTCCGTATTTTTCTAAAGAACAAGTTTGGGAACAAAAAACCGATTTACCGTTTTTGATTTTATATCTTTGTTTTTTAGAAACTTCAAATACTGTATGACAATTGGCACAAACGCCACGTTTGGTTTTACTCATCTTATGACACCATCTTTCTAAAGTCTAAGTGCTTCCACTCACGTACAAATAGTGAGTGTACTCCTCAAAAGGATAGTCGTTACACCTTTCTGATACTATTATACCAGACTTGGCACGGTATTGCCCGTTCTGGGTGTCCACCGTTAGCCATGCTTTTGCATGACACCGCTTTGTTTGCGTTCACTTAGTTTATACTGAGCCGAAAATTAGTTAACCCAGTCGAACCCAATTGGACATAGATAATCACATTTAATCTGATAAATACCATTAACATATTTGACTTCATTTGCTTCATAGTAAGCCTTTTGTTGTGGTGCTACTGCTGTATTTGCTTGGTTATTCGTCTGTGGTGCTGAATCAGAATAACGCCAAACCTCGATATAGGAAGGCTTGTTCGCTGCATAGTAGTCATTCCACGGGTAAGTATTGATAGCTTTCCCAGGTGCCCCTTGAGTTGAATAATCGCAACTAATAAAGTATGTAGCATCCATCATGACACCAACGTGCCCTCCAGCTCCGCCAGATGTGGACATATCAGCACCCCATGACATTAACACAATATCACCTGTCAAAGCATCCCAATCTTGATTAATACTTACTCGATAGAATCCATTTTTGGCAAGTTGTTGACCTAGTGTAACAGTAGATGGTAGACCTTGAATACCGATACCAGCTTCTTTTAAGGCTTGTGATATGGAACCAGAACAGTCAGCAGTACCGTCTGCTCCGTTGCGTGACCCATACATTGAATAGGTCAATTTACCTCTATGGTTAACAAACCAATTTACAATAGATTGTTGTACGCTCATTTTATTTTCCTTCCCTGTCGTCTAGTGGTTTGTCATAGTTCAATGCTCGTTCGCTATCAGCGATTCCTTTAGTTGTTGGGTCGGTAACGATTCCGAGAATAACCAAAATTGCAACGAAAGTATTGACAGCGTCTTGGATATTGTGTGGAATTTCAAGCCCTAATTGTTGCAGCATAAGGAATGCTGCTGAGATAAGAGCTACTAATGTAGTTTTATTTTGCAAACGTAATTTAAAATTAATCATTTTATTATTATCCTCTCAAGTTTCTATCTACTAATTTTTTAACTTCTTCAATGTTTCCTTTTAGCTCACCAATGTTTTCATTAAGATGGTCCATTCTTTGGACCAGAGCTAGAATTATTTTTTGGTCTTCTTGATATTTGTCAAGACGATCATTATGGTTTTTAATAATTTTCTCGATTTCATGGTCAACGACCTCTAATTTAGTGATTCTGTGTTCTAATCGAGAGGCGCGTGATTGACTAGAAAAATAGAAACTCGCACTTGAAATGGAAATGGGGAGAATAACCGTAATAAGCCAGTTCATCAAATCTGTCTCGTTTTGATTTACCACGCCATACCTCCTTTTTTATTCTTGTGTAAGCTTTGCCAAGAGCTCGTCATCCTCAACCATCTTAGCGATTTGTTCTTTAACTTTTGGCTTCAAAACTTTAGGAACCCGTTTAAACGGGTAGCTCCCATCAACAATGTTAATAGCAAATAATTTAACTATCATATCTTTTTCCCTTTCTATTTCTTCTTTAATCTTCTTCAACGTCAACGATAGACAATTCAGCCAAGTCTTCATCCTTTAGCATCCCTTTTTCATAAAATTTATTAACGATATTCATCAGCGTTACTTGTGCTGTCTTCGATTGCTTTTGCTGCTTCTTTATTTGTTCTTCCATCTTAGCAATGGTATCAGTAGCTTTTTTGCTTAATGCTTCGTACTCTTTGATTTTTTCATCAAGTTCATTAAATTTCTCATTTTCCGCACGCTGTGGGAAATTCTCTTGATAAATTACTTCTAGCGCTGCATTTAAAAGTTCGGTGTTTGATAAGTCGATTTTATCGACTGGCAAAAAGACGGGTACGTAAGCGCCATCTCGATTTTTCAAAACTACTTTAGTTGCATACGCTGCACCACTAGCATCATATTCTTTTGATTTTGATTCGTATTCAAATTTCATATTTTTTCATTCCTCATTTCTTAATTATTTGGATATTCGTCTTCAGTTATGTAAGTTACTGTTCCAGTGTATGTAGCGTTATCTGCACTAGGATTTGAATAAAACATATCCCCACTAGATTCAAGATGCCATACCGCACAGCCATTATGAATCCATCCTACGTTTTTATTGGCAACTAAATGTGTCTGTACGCAAGGTTTGAACCCGTATGGAATTTTCTCATCTAAACTTCTGTACTCTCCAGGAGGTACGCTATATACGTTCCTTATCAAACTGAGAGTTACTACATTTGATTCACGAACCAAGTTAGCTCTTACACCCCACCCGATTTGTATCTCTCTTTTAACGACAGATGGTTTCTTAGGCGTGTAATCAATCCACGGCTCCCAGTCGTCGATTATCTTCGACCATCGATGATGCCTGAAAAACATCTGACCGTTGTTGCTCCAGAATGTCTGGATGGCTTCTTTTATACCGTCAGTATTTTTTCCATTGTAGCTGTAATGGAATAGAAACCCCCACTGACCATTAGGATTTCCCGGTGCCGATGGGCCAAGGATGTATTGTCCCGGTTCATAAAGGTTGTTTGCATTGTCAACATCCCATTTCGGAGCGCCGTTATTACTGGTTAGCTGATATTGCTGAATCTGACTGTTGTTAGCGTAGATGTCACCAGCCACGTCAAGAGCACCACGCTCTCGGTACTTACCAATCCCAACGCCTTGACGATCATATGTCATAATAACTTCATCTGTTGGAACAGTGACTTGGAATGAAGCGCTTGTAAACTCATCTTCTAATTTACCTGTAACTATATATGATGTATCTGCAGGATAACGATTACCAAGGTTTGCATCAGATCCGTTAAATTCAGAAACCTGTGACCAACTTCCACCAGCTTGGCCATTATCTAGAACCTCAGTATCAGAACCGAATTTTCGTGTGGTGAAAGTCAGCTTCATGGTGTTTTTCTGCACGCCGTTAACTGTAAGTGGTGCTATTTTAGCGAATCTCTTAATAGTTAGGATATCTAACTTCTTATCACTTCTCTTAACCTCGAATCTTAGTGCTGGGCTAAAATAGAATAGAAACATTAGTTTCGTCTCTACCCAATCAGACCATATCCCACGAGAATCTAGAACCCTTCCTCTTAAGGTCATTTCAGTGTCTTTGTTAACAGACACCTCACGCAACACTCCGCCATTCTCAGTAACAGAATTGTTAGCGCCAACAATTTCAGCATAGTAACCAGCTATGGTAGCCCCGCTCTTGGCTTGAGCTCCATTAAATGTAACTTTGACAAGCGACATGATGGAAACAAAATGCGTTGATTCTGGGATTACTCTTTGAGATACTGGATTAGCATCTGTCAACGTGAAACCAGTTAACGACGGCTTCATGTTATTTGTGATAACACTTGCCGTGAACGTTGTCGACTGTGTTTGAATGAAATTTCCATTAATATAAGTATCTACATATATAGTACCCCGTCCACTTGTTGAATTTGGTATATCGTTAGCGAAATCTTCTGGGATTGTCCATTTATACGACGTTCCAACATTGTCGGCAATTTTACCTTGTTTGTTGTACCAAGAATAGCGTAGTGTATGTGTAGCGCTACCTACTTTTTTATCGATAGAGATGTCTACTTGATTGCCAATGAACCCATCAGACACTCTCACCGAGCTTCCCCTTGGGATAGTTGTCAGTGTTATTTGCTGATTACCAATATCTAGATTCACAGGACTCCAACCACCCGACCCATTAAAGTGAGCGCGTACACTGAAGACACCAGACCCATCATCAGCATGTCTAACAGTAATTGTTTGATCTATTAATTGGACTGTTTGATACCAACTTAGAACGCTAGGTGAACCAGACCAATTCAATCGTTGACCGTTAAATTCGACATAAGCACTACATTGATATTGAGCAAACGTAGTTGTCGTATTTAGTAACGCTAATCGCAATCTAACTTGACTTGTATTGTTTTGGATATCTTGACCAACCTGGTCAACCCACAACCTAATTCGATATCCACGGTCATTATTTGACCAAAATTCTGCCATTATGCACCTCCTACATAGCGAATGACATTACGGTCTGGGTTCAATAAATCTTGTTCCTCTCGATATCGTCCGATTTGGATAGTTTTCGAAAAAATACCATTTTCAATATGAATCACACCTTGCGAGATATACATTACCTCGTTCCCAGCTGAGAACATTGAGATACGTCCATTAGGACTGAAAAGCATAGAACTAGAATTATCCGTTTTACCAACAACTAGACCTTCATTCGATGCAGTCATGTAGCTATCGATGAAATTCCAACGTTCCGACATGTCATTTAAGTCGTTTTCTAGTTTAGTTACACGAGCACTGGCATCTGCCAAAGCCTTTTCAGCTTGTGCACGATTGGCATTGTTTGCGTTAACGAAATCTTGATAAGCTTGCTTCCATTGATCAAGTACATCAAGTGATGCTTTAGCATCCAATTCAGCTTTAATGATAAAATTCATTTCGTTCAGTCTGTTGAGTTGTGCTTGTGTTAGGATATCATCGGCTTTGGAATCAATTTCATCTTGGACATCCTCAATGGCAGGAGTCCAATCAGTAGGTATGTTGCCTTCTTCAAGCTTGATATTTTTTATTACCAACCAATTACCGTTTGTTGTCGGCATACCTGTCAAGTAAACATCTTGAGTTAAATCATCTGGTAAAGTTGGTTTAGTTGTCAAAACACATGACACTTTAGTCCACTGATTCGCAAAAGCTTTATTCATAGGGACAAAATCAGTCAATTCTGCTTGGAAGTCTGATCTTCTTAGGGATACGTTAAAAATTACATCAACGCTTGGTTTTACATCAAACGAAAGAACATACTGTGTGTTTGGTCGTATGAGTTTCCTCAACAAGCCTCGATATAGAATGCAATTCCAACCAGTGTTTGCTGTTGTTGAACCTTTGATTAGTTTTACAGCACGAATGCCATCAACTTTTACTTCTTCAACGCTCTTGTCGCCATCTAAAAGCGCCCAATCCCAATTAGTAATACCTTGATTGGTTTTTACAAGCAAGTTCCGACCACCAACTGATATACTACCCGCAGTGTCACTCCATGTATAATCTGCTGGGTTTGTGCTATCTTCTTTGATGAAGTTTGTTAGTACACCTAAATAACGCTTAGTCCCATTCTGTGTCAAACTGAAACCAGTTCTACCATCTGCACTATCAGCATAAGCGAAATGAACATAAGGTGTTTTACCATCAGCACCATCATTACCTCGAATTAAGCTCCATGTATAGTCTTGAGGGTTGGGACTATCAACTTGATTATAGTTTGTGTATTGTCCAATATATTTTGGATAATCATCGGTTGTTGCTTCACTAGCCGATGGCATCCAAGGAGTGGCGGTTGAACCCTCTTCCCACTTGTGACCAGCAGTCCATAAGGTGCCTTTTCCTGATATTTCGTATCTTGCAGCAATAGTATCTCCGGTTTTTAGTTTTACAGAAAAGCTATCTCTTAACCAATCAAAGTTATTTCCATAACTCTTAAAAGTATTTCTATCCCAAAATCCATTTAAATTAACATGTCTGGCTGGATTAGCAGTGTTTCCTGAACATTTAATATAAGCCGAGAAAGTATAAGTACCATCTTTTGGTGCAGTAAACGTTTTATCAATTCCCATCCATAAATCTGTTCTTTTCTTAACTATTAAGCCTTTATATGTCCCGTCAGTTTGCCATGCCCACGCTCTATTCCAATTACCACTGAAATCTCTAGTACCATCAATCAAGTTCAAGTTCGGATAAACCGTTGTGAATCTATCTGTACCATCTGCACTGTAAGCCCATGCCGTATGGATATAAGGTGTTTTTCCGTCTGCTCCTTTAGGTCCTTGTGGTCCTTGTGGGCCTTGTTTCCCATCTGAAACATTTAAAAAAGTAACTTCTTCTGAAGCTACTTCTTTGTTATCTACCCAAGCGGAAATTGTTACCACAGTTGGTTTTGTGATATCGCTTGCTTTGACGGTATAGGTCAGACCAGAGCTAACAATAGAGCCATCGATCACAAATCGATAGGTTGCATTAATAACCTGATTCCCTCGTTTTAATGTTGGGCGTAGTGTTGACTGCCCTGTATTGTTTTTAAACAAAACACCGTTATCAGTTGAGACTAGGATATTGTATGGTCGAATGTTCTCAACCATTTGCTCGAAAACGCTCCTAAGGTCTCCAGATGTCCTATTTTCAAGCTCTTTGAAGTTTCCGAAAGTGGTCTTATTGTTGGTTGGATTGCTGAAGCTAATTTTTTGCTCAACGGCACGCGCTCTCACGTCAAGCGCTGGTGTGAATCCTTTGTCGTGGATTGTTATCGTATCCCCAATTTCGACATCAATAAAACCGTCAACCTCGTAAGTGATAGCTGGATATGCGTGTTTACGCAAATTTGCAATTCCTGCAGCACGGATGACATTTGGATTATCGCTATCAACCTCTAAGTCTTTTCGAATCCATTTATTAGATTGAGTTGATACGCCAAAAGTAGACGGGTATAAGTCCGCTGCATGAGGTGCGTAGAGGTTTACGCCCTCTTGTTTGAAAATAACGATACCATTGTCGTCCTTTTCCTCCCAAGGTGGGAGGTTGTCAATGTATACACGTACTTCTTGCTCGCCTTCATGACTCTCTTTTGATTTTCCATAAGGAACTACCAACGTATAAACTTCAGTCTTATCAATCTTTCTCGTCATTGATTTGATATTCTTTTCAAAAGTCAGACGAATGTCACCGCGAATTCGACCCACACCAGTGTGCGAGTCGTCCGCTTTATGGTAAACGTTCAAAACGAGTTGCTTAATTGAACTGTCATCGTTAAGTTGAGTCACAAATTCAACTTCAGCGTCAAATTTATTGGCCAAGCTTAAGAGCCTTGCCAGTTTTGTGTCCTGCCCTTCCCACTCGAGCGTTCTCTTCTGATCAGAGATCTCATTAACGCCTATTTTAACCATCGCAAACTGAGGAATTTCAAAAACATCAAGATACTCCGCAAATGACAAAGGTCTATCAGCCTTGTAAGGGTTCGTGTACTCGTTTATCAGCTCAAGGTTTAAGTTCTCACAATAGCAACGTATCCATCGCTCATTCTCTTCCACTTTCATGATATTAAAAAGATACGTCTGACCTTTGTGTTTAAAGGAAACGAAAGAGCGCTCGTTTAGTTGGTTGTAAAGCGGCTTATTCGCTGTATCGCTAAGTAGCTGTTTTTTAGAAACAGTAAACTCGAACGTGCTTGATGCTGTTCCAAGGTTTCGGGTCCAAGTATCATTATAGAAATTTAACGTTTCTTGCTTCTCGTTATCGATGAAGCCAATCTTCTGCAAATTAGCGTCGTGAATTGTTAGCAACATTATATATATCTCTCCTCAAATTGAACATATACGGATGGTTTAGTTGTTACCCAGCTTGAACAGTAGACTTCTAGCTGCGACTTACCAGGAGGAATCGTGAGGAAGTCAGAGCCTTGCACAACATCGACAATCTTTGGAATATTATCTACAGTGACGGTATCAGTTTCACTATCTATTACCACTTTCCCACCAGCACGGTATCTATTAGGAATATCCCTGACACCTAAGACGTAGTCTTTTCGATAAATAAAATCATCGAGATACATGTGGGTAACAGGTGGATAATTGCCAATCCTTCCAAAAATAACATGGATTTTATCTGATCTTTTCCCCTTGATTTCGGGGATAGAATATCTTGGGTATGACCCCCACCAATAAAATTGGACGACATCATCAAACCTCATTATATCTGACCAACCCCTTGATTCATTAAATGGGTTGTGCTGATCGATGTGTGTGCCTAAAAAATTCTTCTTGTCGACAATACGGAAACCTCCCTTGCCGTCAGCAGCTAGAAAATTATATTCACAGCCTAAACCATTGTAACGTTTAAAAGTTTCGACACCATACAAGAAAGTGCCGCTTGCATCTGTGACGCAAATTTTCAGATAGCCCATCTGATTCGCAGAACCAAGCCAGAAAATTTGCCTCCACCAAAAGTATTCATATAGCGCACCTTTTTCACCGCTAGAATCCATTGGTATGTCAAAAGTAACCGATGATACTTGACCGCTCTGCAAAGCAATGTGAGGTCGTCCCCAAGCATTATCAATGTAAAGAGTGCCGTTTGGCTTGGTGTCGTTGACATCGTTCGAGATGCCAATGTTTTTCAATCCTTGAGATAAACCGTTAGGGATTCTGTGCTCCCCGTTTGACGAAGCGTAATCAAAAAGTACCTCTGAATGTCTATAATCTTCTGTATTTGCTTCTAACCTGTTCCCAAGCTCACAGACACCTGTGCTATTAACTAATCCAATATAGCCATTCTCACTATTGTGCTTCACTGTAATTATTGGATGAGCTTCAACTGACCCGTCATTAACAAGGTCAAATACTAGCTTTTCATTTACCGATTTGGGGTTTTCGAAACCTCGGTAAGTGGTTGAATGTGCAACACCGTCAGGTACTAAGAATTCAATTTCAGCCTGGTCATACCAGTCAGAGATACCTTTCAAACTAGCTTCTCCTGTCACTATCGCTAAATAGTACCTATCTGGCTCATCAGGTAATTTCAATTCTACCGGTTTATCAGAGTGTAGCACTCTAGCCGCTTGTTCCCTTACGTGATGAAACATGTTGTAATCAATTGGAGCTGGTTCGTTTGGGTCTACGAAAGCATTATCGTTAAGTTCTCTAGTCGCTAAGCTGACAGTTAGCTTGATTTTCTTAGCGCCAAACGAAACACGTTGAATATTAACCCCCATTTTAGGGGCTGAGTCTGTAGTGATATCACGTTCGTTCCCAACATCGTGCGACACTTTGATTAGTTTGAAGTAATCATTCAAATCATATCCGTTAAATTGAAACACGGCCATTATTTAATACCTCTCATACGTTTGTAACTGAAATCCTTATCGTTTTGGTATGATACCAAATCGTCCCCTGTTGCGTAAGCAAACTCACGGCCATTGATATTAAGTGAAATCGGACGTCCTACCAAGTCAGTGATAAGGTCAAGTGCTTGCTCAAGGCGGTCCATTCTGCTGTCATCTCGGACTGCTAGATCAACACTGCCACGGATTAAACCACCGCCAAAGCCGTCAAACAAGTCATTATCTTTAAATAGTTCTCGAGCGTCTATCGCATAGCCACTAGCCACGTCAACCATGTTCTCGATAGAGTCTCTGACGTATTTAACACTGTTGTCAATACCGACAGCCATACCTTGGCCGATAAAAATACCGACTTCATCGCGGAATAACCTTGATGGTGAGTGAATTTTAGCCTTAGCTTGAGCCGCGCGCTCTGCTTGGGCGACTAGGGCATTGGCGGCAGCTGTTACTGCCCCAAGAGCAGACATCATACCAGCGGCCAAACCTTGTCCAATCATTGCCCCTACGGAACGCATAGCGCCTGCGCCTGCCATAGCGCGTGATTGTGCTGCGCTAACCAGTGCGCCCGCTGCGGCAGATACAGCCCCAGTTGCTGATTGAATTCCCCGAGCAATTCCTTGCCCTGTTTGTAGCCCGGCTTGTCTGCCCATTTGAATCATTCGTTGGCCATTAGACTGAACAGCTTGTGCCATATTCTGCATTGCTGATTGCACCTGTGAGGCCGCGCTGTTCATTGCTGAAGCAATCAATGGCGCCGATGTTCCAATTCGCATGATCGCTGTTGTGGCCGTTGTAGCGCTTGCTGCCACCGCGCTGAATTGCGGTGGAATTGTAGAAATTGAAGCAGTCAACTGCATAATGCTCGCAATCAACACAGTAAACTGGCTGGCAATCATCGCAACTGTAGAACCAACAGTGGTGAGGCTTGCACTCATCATGGTGAATTGTGCGGCCATCATTTGAATAGATGCTCCAACCATTGTTAATTGACTGCTGAACACGGCCATGATTGATCCCAGCATTGCAAATTGTGATCCAAACATTGTCACGCCCACAGCAGAAGCCAATAACTGACTGTTAACCATAGTCAACGCAGCTGTGAATGCAATGAATTGACTATTTAGCATTGTTAATGATGTACCAATCGTGATGAATTGAGCTGCCATCATAGTCAAACTTGCACCCAGTGAGGTCGAGCTTGCAACCATAGTAGTAAAACCAGTCGCTACCATAGTAAGCTGAGAGGCTAACATAGTCATGCCAGTGGTCAACATCGTCATGGACGTACTGATAAAGGTCAAGCTAGAAGACAACGCCATCGCTACTGCGCTGAACATGGTCAACCCTGCACTTGCTTGCATTAATGCAGGCACTATCATCATAATCTGAGTTTGGAAGACCGCAATAGGTGCTACAATGGCCGTTAACCCAGCTAGTGATTGCAGGGCTTGACTTGAGAATGTACTGAACGCAGCTGCTGCAGTAGCAAGCAAAGCTTGCAAACTACCAAATGATGATTGAATGCTTGAGATAGCAGTTGAGAATGATGTCAAACCAGATACAGCGCTAGTTGCTGATGCTGACACCTTGCTCATGCCATTTCCAAGTTGAGCCATACCTGCACCAGCTTGAGCAAGCCCTGCTGAGTTATCACTAATCGAACCAATACCATGAGCCACTGCCGCAAGAGATGCAGCCATGTCTCCTAAGTTTGTATTGGTAATTTTGACTACACCATTAGCTAGCTGATTGAAACCAGCACCAGCCTTCTGAGCAGCTGTACCAATTGAATTGAACACGTTAGCCAAGCTATTCAATACACTACTGATTGCATTTCCTGCAGAGGTAATCACGCTTGAAACACCTTCAAATGCTGACTTGATGCCGTTTCCGATACCTTGAGCCGCTGTGCTAATTGATGTTCCGACTGATTGCACCACACTAGCAATTCCTTGCAAGGCTGCCTCAATTGCGGCACCAGTAGCACTGATGATGCTTGCCACACCACTAAGAGCCGTACTAATAGCCGTACCGATACCCATAGCGGCGGTAGCGATTGCCATCCCTGCTGCTGACACAACCGATGCAATGCCACTAAATGCAGCACTAATCACACCACCAATTGCGGTAATAATAGGCACAATTTGAGTGATTGCTGTAACAATCGCTGAAATAATTTGACTGATGACAGGTGCAAGAGTTTGAACGACCGCAACGATGGCAGAGATCACTTGACTAATGACTGGAGCCATAATCTGAACGACTGTAACAATACCTTGAATCAAGGATATGATAATAGGTGCTGAAGCTGATATAGCTTGAGCGATAGCACTGATTACCATTGCAATCTGTGGTCCAAATTGTCCGATAACTTGAGCGACTTGAACGATACAGTTCGCAATAACTGGTGCGATTGCCAATATAGCGTTAGCAATGATTTGAGTTACTGTAGTGATTGTGTCACTAATTATTTGAACAATCGGAGTAAATGCCTCGACAATTCCACTAATTGCGTTTCCTAGAGCAGTAACAAATTTTGTGAAGCCATCAATTACATTTGACAACACTCCTAGTATAGAAGTCAGCGCATCTCCAAATGCTGAAATGAATGGTGCTGCATTTCCTAGAGCAGTGCCGATAGCTTCAACCAATGGGGAAAGTTTGGCTAGCCCCGGTGCTGCTTCACCGACTGCCTTAATGACGATACCGAATGCCGTGCCAAAGGCTTCAACGATAGCCCCTGCTGCCTTACCGATTGATTCAACAACGGTTCCGAACGCTGAACCTATGGCTTTTAGAATTTGTGAAACACCTTTAGACTGAGTGGCTAGTAAAGTGAATGAAGACACGATGATGCCAATGCCAGCACCAATACCGACTGCGGCAACGGCTACGGCAGCACCGAATGAAAGTAAGGTCGCTGGGTTCAATCCTTTAAGACCTTGTAAAGCTGATTTAAGTCCTTGGCCAAAGCCTTTAAAAGCAGTTGATAGCCCTGTTCCGATGCCTTTTGTAGCTGTTGAAATGCTAGTCCCTGTTGATTTAATGACATTGGCCAACCCACTGAATAATTGAGTGATAGTTGATTTAGAACGTTTAGCACTCTTTGCAGCTTGTTCTGTTCCTTCTGCGGCATCTTTACTGAACTTCTTGAATGGATTTAGACTACTAATGAAGTTCAAACCTTTCAATGCACCGCCTAAAACTGAAATACCAGCCTTAGCAGTTATAAAACCTGCTGCTATTGCCAATATCCCACTTGTGATACCGTTGAGGACGCCTTTAGGGATACTACTTACAAAATTAGCTACTGCGGACGCCGCTTGTGATACCCACTTGGTTAGTGTTCCAAACGCTGTACCTAAAGCTGATATAATCGTTTGCATTTCAGAGCTATTAAAAACGTCAGCGAGTGACGAACCAAGTTTTTTAACGACAACCCAAACATCTTCTAAGGCTGTTTTAAATGCCTTGAATGCTCCTGTATCAGCGAATGAGCTGATAAAGTTGCTAACTGATTTAGTGGCAATTGTTAAGGTTCTTGAAATGCCATAAGCTATGTCTCCAAACACACTACCTAAACCTTTAAATAGGTTTTTAAAATCGATTCCTTTAAACGCTAAACTTATTTGACTTGCAACATATCTAAAAGCATTGCTAAGACCTTTTATTGCACTTGTATTGCTAAAACCTTCCCAAAAAGATTGCACGGTCTGACTTATGTTTTTAACCGCTTTATCAATACCTTTGCTCAGATTGTTAGCAAAGCTTTGAATCTTACTGTCATCAATTTTGCTAAAAGCATCAATGATACCCTCAACCCCTTTGATGGCCTTTGCACTAAGTTTTTCAAAAACTGGTTGCAATTTGTTTGAAACTGTTTCATAGAGACCACCAACAGCTTCATCTACTGATTTATATCTAGTGGCCAAATCTTGCATGGAATTTCCAGCTCGCTTGAATGCTTCTGTAAAGTCTTCGGTCTTTATTTCTCCGTTTTGGATTTTGGTGACAAGATCATCAAGAGTCATTCCCATCTCCCTAGCAACAGCAGACATACCAGCTGGTGATTGTTCCATCATCAACTTAAAATCTGCCCATTGAACCTTAGGTTTGGTCATCGCTTGGACCATTTGTTGACTCAATGTTTTCATCGCTTGTTTAGGATTTTCAGCAGAAGCAGCAAGTCCACCCATAGCTTTAACTAAATCACCAGCGTCGCTTCGACCAATTGCTGCCATTTGCGAGAATGTTTTTCCCATGTCAGACGCTGAATAGATGGTTTGAGTTGCATAATCTTGCATCGCTTTCTTAGCTGATGCAATTTCTTTTTTCCCCCATCCCAACTGGCTTAAATTACCATCAAACGTTTTCCAAGCCTTTGTTGAATTGTTAAGCTCTGTAATCATTCCACCGATACCGCTGGTTATAGTACCGATGCCCTTGGTGATACCAGCACTAACTAAATTAGCACCCAAAACACTTTTGAAAACTGATCCTAACTTAGCGCTTGTTTTTCCCAAGTTTTCAGCGTTTTGTTGTGCTTTTTTGAGCGCGCTAGACAGACCATTGTCTCGAGCACTCAATATTGCTCTTACATTAAACGTTTTATCTGCCATCTAGCAACCCTCTTTCTTTCTTATAATTAAGATTATTTCGAGCTCGTTCTGACAGTTTGCTGTTAGTGATTTTTTCGCCCAAAACTTCACGAGCACGTTCTTTAGCATTATAGAAGTCGTCAAATTTTTCGAAATAATACTTTTTGCCATCTTTAGTTGTGGCATTAGCCAACCTATTCAGATAAGCAAGTTGATATATTTCTCTTTCTTTGTTCAAAAAACGTTTCTTATATGCTTTCTGATAGAGTTTCATCTCTTTAAGTGTCATTCTTCGTGCTTCAAGCAATGACACACCAAAGTCAGCCATAGCATTCGTGATTAATTCCTCGTATACTTCGGCTGAATTTTGGTTATCACTCGTTGTTTTGGCTACTCTGTTGCTTCTTCTACTCGTTTCGTTGTTGCTTTCGTCAAAGGTTGAGTTCGCAATTCCGATAAAAAATCATCAAATAGCGAGTCAAGGTGCCCTTTCTCAGCTTCTTCAACGACATATGCTTCAATCCCTTTAACAGATGGTTTTTGACGCTCTGTAATTGTTGCTGCTTGAATGAGGTCAAGCAAAATCACTGGATTTTTTTGTTGCAAATCAACAACTGCGTGCTGTACGCCAAAACCAAATGAAACGCCACCATCTGAGATTGAATAGCGTTTGTCAAGTTCGCGAATGAAATCAAATCCAAAAGTCAAAGTGTAGTCTTTTTTTTCAATTGTGATTGTGTGCATTGTTTGTTTACTCCTATTTTTTTCTAAAACAAAAAGCCAAACCGAAAAAAGTTTGGCTCAAGATAATTACATACTATTAAACGCCGAGGCCTGAAGGCTGCGTAGTATCTTGGAATGTGTATTGAATTTCTTTAATTTGATCACTAGTCAACGTAGCTTCTCCAGCTTGCGGTTTACCCTCAATAGTCAATTCTGACTCAATTTCTACAAGTTCTTCTACGTTGGCTGGAACTTTCCAGTTTGACAAGCGTCCAATCGCATAGAGAGCACCGTATTTTCCGTTTGATTTCTTATCGGCCAAGTCGATTTCCCAAACTTCTACTTTATATCCGTCAACTACTGATTTCTTTAGCATTTCATTGAGCTCATCTTTAGTACCAATAGCATTAATTGATAGTTTAGTTTCAAGGCCACCGTCGGCAACAACTGCACCGTCTTTGGTTTTGGTGCTATCTGCATCACGTGAATATTCCCATTCGTGCTCTGTTTGTAGGGCAAGTTTAGCTGCCGCTTTTTTGTCTCCGAGTTTTCGGAACATCAAGATTTTATCTTTACCCAAAAGGGCTTCTTTATTAATATCAGCCATTTTTTCCTCCTGTTAAATAAATTTAAAATAAGTATAAATGATGAAGTGATATAGCACTTCATCTGTGCTATTGTCTCGATTGCTATCAATTGACGACTCGTTGATTTCGGCTGAAAACTGCATGCCGTCAATTTTTTTGATAGCAAAAAAGCTAGACATTAACTGCCCAGCCATATCTGATAATATTTTCCGGTCATCAACGTGTCCCCAAACATGCACTGTAGACGATAAACGACCTATCAAGTGCGATTTTGTGGATTGTGGCAAGACCATTGTTTCCCCCATGACGACAAAGGGGTAAGCCACGTCGTCTGGTGGCAAATATGTGTAAGTGTCGTATCCTAACTCATGACTAATACGAAACATTTCATCATGAAGTAATTGATCTGGTTGTTTCATGTTTCATCCCATTTCGCTAATTCTTCGACCATTTCAGGCACCACTTCATCAAGAGCTGGTTTCATGAATGGTTGCGCCTCCATTTTGCGAGTACCAACTTCGAGATACCCTGAATAGCTAGTCAAGGCTTCGACAATTGCTTTATCACTTTGAACTTGCAGAGTAATACTTCTACGAGTAGCACCCGTTGAATAGCCTTTATTGAATTGCGCTCTTTTAACAGCAGCTTCTTTCAATTTTGAACCATGCTTCCTCAAAACCTTTGAACGTCTTTCTGAAGAGGCATTTTTAAGAAGACTTCGAGCCATTTCATCCAATCCTTCAAATTCGATTGTAGCCATGTTATTTCACCACCTTGTTAGCATAGATGACGTTTAGACCGGTTAGATAGCTTCTGACAGTAACAGGTTTGTATTTGCTGCCGTTATATTCAATCGTGTCAATTCCATCTTTGATAGGGCTTCTAAACCTAACGACGATGCTATTGGCGTTTAACAGGTCTCCTAGTTTGGCTTGCAATTCAAGGCTAGCACCAGTCACATTACATGCTGTTGTCTTAGTCCATTCCTTACCGCCTACCATACGTCCTAAATCAGGGTCGTAGTGTTTTGGTGTCTTATCGATATATTTTAGCACTACGGTATCAGCGTATCTCATAGGAATAACACCTCTCCCTCTTTAGACTGTCCAGAAGTTCCATATAAACGCTGAAGCATATTATCGTAAGGCTTAAATTCAGTTTCGTTATCGTAGTAAGACATTGAATGACCATCTACTGATTCAGATTTAGCACCTTCAGCGCCTCGACGATTGAAACGTTTGATGACACAATCCTCGAAAATGAATGCTAACTTGTCATCAATCTCTTCGACACCATACTCTGATTTAAAGTGGTTAACGACACGCTCTAGCAAAATTTTAAGCAAGGCATCATCATTAGTGTTAAGGTCAACCGAGACATTCTTAATAACTCTATCTTTATCTAACGTCATCATGCCATACCTCACTATTCAGTGGTTTTCTTAGCTCTAGTCTTTTTCTTAGGCTTGTCGTCTTGTACGTACCCTAGCCCGATGAGTTCTTCAGTACGTTCGCCATCATAGCAGTCGCCAGCAAAATAAACTTTCCCGTCTGTTTTATCCATGAACGCTTTTACTACGTAATTCATATTAAACACCTGGAATTACAGTAAGCATGTAAACATCATCCAAGCGTTCAAATGATGGCAATGCTACCATTGACACCTTAGTTTGTACGTTAACTGGGTCAGTAGTCTTGGTAGTTGTAACTGCGATACCGTTATCAACGATTTCAACGTCAGCGTTAACTGTGTTGTCAGCGAATAGATCAGATTCTTCTGGAGTTGTTCCAAATACAGTGTTTCCAAGAGGTCCGTTAGGGGTAAGAGTCAAGTGGCCGTCAGGGAAGAATTTAGAAACTTCACCTTTCTCGTTTCGGTAAGTACCGTTTTCGAGAACAATTTCCACACCATAATTATCAGCCACATAATTCTGAAGTTCAGCTTTAGTAACTGATGACCCATCACCTGCCAATGGTTTAATAGCTTTAACTGTAGATGCAGCCTTGCGAATAAGACCGAATGTTTTGGCATTCATGATTGCACGTTCTGGATTAAGACCAAGTTCACGCGCTGTTTCGATAGCATCTTCCAAATCTGCAAGAGGTGTAGCACCAGGTTCTGCCCAGCTCTTAGATACTTGTTTCTTATGGTCTGCTTTAACACCATAATCAATATCTTTGTTAACTCCATCGCTCGTAAATGCAATTTTACCAGTAGCAAGTACTTGCATACGCATAGCTTCAAGACGAGCACGCGCACCATTAACAAGTGTCAAATTGTCATTGAAAATACCCGCTACAATTGTATTAACTAACGCTTCATTGCCTGTGTCTTTCACAAGATTGAGTTGTTGACGGTCATTTTCCTTGACAAGCATAGCCTCTTTAAAGAATGGCATCTGTTCATCGTGTATTTCAGCACTAACACGGTCACGAATGGTTACATTCGTATCAAATGCAGCGGCTTTTAAAGCAACAGATTGACCAGAAGCACCTTTGATGTAAGACAATTTCGTTCCAAGTTGTTTGCGAGCTGGGAAAATAGACTCACCCAATGTTGAGTCAACATTTTCTTGCAACGTGTTGAAGTATCCAGCAATATTAGATGCTGTTACTTTATCGTAAATAAGTCCCATGTTTTAATGTTCCTCCTCTTATTTCTTAGAGATAAATTTAACGAGTGGCAAAGCTTTAGTAACTGTGCTGTCCACAGAACCACCATTCACCTTGTCTTTGTAAACTTCACCAGCATAGAGCACTGATACAGTGTTATCGATTGTCAAGTCTACGTCATAGAGTACAATTCCCTCTGGTGCTGTTTTGTTTTCCACAACGGTTTTTGTGCGGTCGTCAAAAATCGAGCCGCCATTACCTGCTACGAGGGTACCTGCTTTGATATATTTTTTACCATCTACGGTTACACCTGAAAATGATTTGTCTACAGTCGCTGACACTGCTTTATAAGGCAATGAGCGGACAATGTTTGATGTGTCGAAAATTGTTTGTGTTGGCATTTAAAATTTCCTTTCTGCTTTAGATAAAACGAGCAGTCGTTACGTTCGTAGATTTAGCAAGTTTAGCTCCGAAGTTATCTGTCTGAGTGCCACCAAAACTTGCTGCATTTGGTGTATTTTGACGGATAGTAGCTTTGACTTTCTCAGCTACTGCGTCATTGAATACTTTTTCAAAAGTACCAACCAATTTAAGAGCTTCAGAGGCATTCTCAGCATGACTAAACATTTCAGCTAGTTCAACTGGTAGACCTTTTGAAACGAGGTCTTCTTTGACTGCCATGTTGAGTTTTTCAAACTCAAATTGTGCTACTTGTTTTTCAAATTCTGCTTTTTGGTCTTCAAATTCCTTGCTAGCCCGCTCAGCAGCAGATAGTTTTGAATAGTCTTGTTCTTTTTGTAAGGCTTTGGCGATAGCTTCGTTTACTCGTTTCTCTTCGCCCTTCTTATGATTATTCAAAGCAGTTTGGACTGCCTTGTTCACAATGCTATCCAGTTCTGACTGTGATTGCGGCGCTTGGAAGTCGCTCGGTTGATTGTTATCAACGTCTTGGCTTACTTCTACATCTTCGACCGTTTCGACTGTTGTGTTATCTGTTTCCATTTTGTTCTCCTATCTAGTCTCATATGTAAAACACCTTCTAAGCCACGATATGGTTAGCTACTCCTTATCTAGTCTTGTCTAGTGTATTCACTTACGAGCCACGCTAGTATTATTTATTTAGGGCTTAAAATAGCCCTATGCACCATTAGAGGCTCGCCCTCTACGGTTTCTTAACAAACATGGTGCACTCACTATTCAACCTCAACGACTGCACATCGGCAGTATGGGTGAATGGGTGGAGCATTCGTTCCGATTTCCATGTCAGCAATTTTGACAGGCTTCTTTTCCGTCTCCTTGCCAATATCCTTGCAAATGTCACACGCTATCGATTCTGGCATGAGCTTGAAACGCTTAAAGCCATTATCTTTCATAATCACTTGTTGAGCCAATGTCTGCACTCTTGCGTGCTCTGTGATTCCCAATCGTTCAGCTTCGAAACGAGAAGCATCCATGTATTTGCGTATTTTACGCGCAATAGTCAAACCATTTTCGCCTCGAATCAGTGCTCTTGTTACTTCATTCTTAACTAATTTTCGTAACTTTTCCTGTCTATTCCAGATTCGCTCTGACCATTTAGCGCCCTCAAAATTTGCATTGACGGCTGTATTCATATACTTTTCAAGAGTTTTACCGCTCGGTACTGTCTGGCCAAGTAAGCTCTCTCTTGCAACTTCACTCTTGTAACCATTCTTAAGATAATCATCGGTCAATTGTCGTTCGCTCTCAGATAGAGCTAATAGTTCGAGCTCTAATTCTTGAATGAACAGTTCTTGACGACCAACCGACATAGAAAAGTTATAGTCTCGAAGCTCTCTGTTTGCCTTTGGACTAAAATCTTTATCAGCTACATACTGTTTAGCCTTTGTTTCAAAAGCCTTGACATCAAAGCTGTCAGCTTTTCGTTTAGCATCACTAACGCTTAAGCCATTTTTGTTAGCATATTTTTGGATAAAAGCATCAAGTTCTTTTCGGAGCTGTGAGAGTTGCAAATTATATAGTGCTTCAAGTTCTTTCTTAAACTCAGCTTCGCCCTTTTTTATGCTCGCTTCTCTCTCGCGAAGGGTACGCTTTGACCAGTATGTCATTCATAAACCCTCTCAAAATCGTCTGTATGCGTTTCTTTTACATCGTCGGTATATTTGCCTACGTGTTCATTAAAGTCGTTAGAATACCCCTTAAAATCGATTTCAGACACTTCTCTATTTATCTTGTCGAGTTCCTCAGTTGGATTTTCAACCAATCCAGACAATCTTAGAGCTGTTCCTTGCGAAACTTGACCACCCAAGCCTGTCAAAATAGATACTTGCTCATTTAACGATTTTGGAAGGTTTGGTGTGAATGTGATTTTCAATAGACTTTCATCAAAATCCTTAAATTCGTTAACCAAAGAACCAATACGAGCAGCAAGACGGTAGCGTCGTTTCAAACCTTGCGTAAATTGAGATTGCGTATCAACTCTATCTTGGTCTAACCCAAACAATTTGTATTTCAACGCTTCACCAGATGCATTCCCGCTAAAATGATTATCAGACATGTCAGGCGTATTAGTAAATACATGAATATCTCTGTTTAACCGTGTCTTATATGCTTCTGCACCAGACACGTCATAAGACTTCGTGAGGTATTCAGCTTTGACTGCTCCCTCTTTACCATCTGCTGACTTAGGCGGTTTAAGCTGCATGAGGCGCGTGCGTTTCATGTCGCTAGCTTGCATACCTTTAGGCAAGGCAAGGTCTCCATAAATGGCAAGTATAGCGTCTGCCATATCGCTCATGTGGTTTGCTGTATCAGACTCTGCACTGTCGTATAAATCAATCAGGTAAAGCTCAGTCTCATAATCACCAATCCCATCAACATTATTTAAGTATTCCGTAATTGGTACTGTACCGAATGCATGAGTTGAAACTGAAATTTCATTAAAGTCATCTGATGCATCAAGCGTATAGATGTGTTCGTTTGTGTAAATTTCAACTACATCTTTTTCACTTTGGAGCGTGCCTCGATTGTAGTATCTGACAGCTGCGATTGAATTATCTTCTAATGAATTGTCATAAATCACAAATGTTTCTAACGGACTTAATCGCTTAATGCGTGTTTCATCATACTCGCTTCGATAAATCACTTCATAAGCTCTACCAGTTTGCGATAAGTCTCGGATAAGATTTCGGTTGTGTGTATCGATGTCGTTGATACGCCCAATGCGTTTAATTGCATCATCGTTTTGTGAGTTATCTTCGTTGTCGTCATATTCGACACGGATAGGATTTCCAGCTAAATAACCTGTTTTAAATTTGCTAATCATACGACCATAGTTATGCACAGCTCGTTTATCAGCCATCTCGTTATCCTTACGACGACCAGACTTGAGAATGTCGTGGTTTTCACCTCTGGCATAATCCAAAAGCTCTTGAATCCGTGGAGCTTGTCTCAATTTATGGTGATTGATGAAATTTTCCAACAATTCCCAATTATTAAACATGAGTTCCTCTAAGTTATCCGCTCGATAGCGAATGCGAGACTCTCGATGGAAGCGTAAGTTCAAAACTAGGTCTTGTCCAGTACTGTCCGTAAATAATGTCTGTTCCATCATTCCTCCTAACTAAACATACTAAGCAAGTCATCATAGCTTGCTCGTTCTGTACTACTGATGACATAATCAGAATATATAGCGTATCTCACACTATCCAGCACGTCATCAAATTCTTTTAACGGCTCATCCTTCGTGCTGTTCTCTTTCCATCGGTACTGATAGATCTCGTCGAAAAAGCGAGGTACAAATCCTCGCTTAACATATAATTTTTCTTCTTTAAATAATTTAGCGATAAGTTCTATGCCAGCAATTACTGACTTGTTAGCGTTACTAATATCAAAGCCTTCGTTTTCAAATCTTGCTACGTGCTCAGGGCGGGCACTATCAGCATAGAACGGAATGTTTCCATAGATGCCAGTCAGTTTCCTTGCTTGTTCTACCCACCAGTCTATCTCTTTGAATTGTGCTGCTACGCCATCGACAAGATAGAAGTTGCCATCTACACCTTCACCAACTACCACGATAGAGCCGTAGTGAGTATAACCCCAGTCAATGCCGCCAAAATATCGTTTCATATCTGGCAATTCATCAACTACGTGTATCTTGCTGTCATAATCAGCGTAGATAGCTCCCTCTGCTACTGTCCACTTCATTATTTGTTATCGCAAGGGCTCTTTATCCCCTGCTTCTTATGGTTTCCCATAAGTTCAGACTATCTCTTCATCTCTTGTTAAGAGAGCTGGATTTCGTGGATATTTAGGCATATTAAAAACCGGTCATGATCTCATGCCGATTCAACTTAGCTTACTTTATCTAGTCGTTAAACCTTACTGACATTTCTGCCAGTAGTGGTAATTGATTAGCTTATTCTGCAAATTCAAAAGTATATCCGTGTGTTTGTCTAGCTTTACCTAAACAAACTTGATTAATATGAGTTCGAGCTTTTGGAATCCCCATTTTTTCAGCACATTCTTTGACAGAGTTATAGATAACACCTGTCTCAATACATCGACATTTTTTACTTCGTGCTTCCCTAAGTTTAAGCTTCGTTCTATCTGTGTGCTGTTTGCCATAAAATGGATTTTTTTCTCCAGTTTTTTCCTTAGCTTTTTCAGATAGTTTTTTTCTAGTAGAAGCTTTAACTGTTTTTCCACGATGTACATCACCGATTTTCTTTTTGGTTTCCTCGGTGTGCTTTCTTCCAAGCCAGTAAGTATTGCCAAACATTTTTTGACGATGTTTCTCTCGAGTATCGTCTGTTATCTGTGACAAGTTACTTCCGTCAGCACCGTAGCTCATATTATAGCCATCATCGCAAGAATTATATTTCCCAATGTAGAAAACTTCTTTTTTAAAACCTTCTTTTTTGGTGGCGTATTTTAATTCTTCTAGAATTTCGACCTCGAAAGCAGAAGCCCCAAAAACATTGTAATCTCTTTGGAGTTTTTCGTTTGAGTGTCTATTGTTTTTTAACTCCCAAAAATGCTTTCTTTTTCTCGTATCTAAATCTTTTGTAACGCCAATATACTTATTATTGTTAATTTTATTTGTGATTGAATATATCTTTAAATTCATGTCCGCACTCCTAGTATATCTTATACTATACTATATTAAAGTGCGTTTTGCAAAACTTAGCCTTCCAATTTTAACCCAGTTTTTCATCTGCTGATCACTCAACAGCGGGGCAAGTGTTTACCCAAAATATCTCTATCATAGAATTTGCCCTTGGGCGTAGCTGCTTTGATAGAGTCTATATAGCGTTTTGATAAGAAAGTATTGTCATCAAGCTTGAAGCTGAAATCTATAACCTTTCCGTCATTTTTGCCAATATAATCTCGATTAAGCCAGTGATTGGGATTATCTGGGTTACTATCCCAAACCACACGAGCACCTTCACCAGAACAGCGTGAGATGATTTCTTTGAAAACAAACTCGTTAGCAAGTGATGCCTCATTAACATAAGCGCCGAACGCTGTAAAACCGCGGGCACGTTTAAGACCACTAATTGAACCAGTGTAAACTTGGACAACTTTTACACCGCAAAACACGAAAGACCCATGCTTATCATACTTGGGTTCAAAGCCGTATTTATTATAAAGTTCTTGCAGCACGTTGTTCTGTATCGACGTTGAAGACGTACCCGCTAAGATATAGATAGGTTCATCTACACCTAAACAGTCAGCAATCTTTCTGACACGACTTAACTCAGTTACAAAAGTGTCGTTATTAACTACAGTCTTACCAGCACGTTTAGCACCATGAAGCCCACAGATAAACCAATCGTGATTCCAGATATAGTTAAGCACTTCCAACTGTCTCTTGGTATAGAGCTTACTCAAGTCCATCGCTTACAGCTCCTTTGATGAGGTTTAGGAAACCAGCGATTTTCTCATCTTGACCCTCATCGCCACCGACTTGGGCCTTGAGTTTGTCGATCTCGAGTTGCATCTTCTCAGCTTGTTTTTCAGTTGGGTAGCGTTTCATGAGTTCGCTTCCTGCCTTGATGACTTCGGAGATTGACGGAGGCTTCTTAGTTTTAACAAACTGACCTGTAGCGGCGTTCAGCTCTACGACTTCTTCCATGAGTTCTTGACGTAAAATCGAAGTGAAGACTTGCATAACTTCGTCTTGTTTTGCTATTTTCTTCTTTTCAAGATCTTTCAGTCGTTCTTCGATATAAGCCTTGATTCTGTCATTTTCTAACAATTTATGAGCTCTAGTTTTAGAGTAATTTTCAGAATATCCAGCTTTAAGAGCCGCATTGTAAGCTATGCCAGAAATCAAGTATTCATCCGCAAATATTTTCTGTCGTTGATTTAGCCCAATATGTCCACCTCCTTCATTACTTAATCAAAAAAAGACAACCCACAAATGAGCCGTCTTTTCTTTCTTCTTCGATAATATAATAATACCACTTAAAACAGTTAATAGAGATCGTTAAAATTCCGCTAAAATACCATTTTTTCAACGCTCCACAATTAACCGACCATCACGATACAATTCTGCGAAAGCTAGGATAGAGTTGTTTAAAAGCTCTTGGAATGCAGTGCGTTCAAAGCCGATTGATTGAGCTATCTGCCAGTTGGGTTTGGGTGGAAACTCTAGATATTTTTCTATCAGTATCCTACGATAATCTGGACGATATAGACCACTGACGGCCTGCTCTATAGCTTCCAACTCATTAAGTGCATCAACTCGCCTAATTGCAATGTTTTCAACTGGCTTATTTACTCCACCTGTGCCACGGGGCATAAACGTAAACTCTTGCGTTATTTTCTGTTCAGCGCTATCGTGTGCAATCTCTCGCCAGCGTGGATATTCTCGAAGTTTGCGTTTGCAACGTTTGATTGTTGCTTTCTCATCAATTTCCGGCAATAGCATTATACTAACCTCTCTGATATAATAGTAGTGTTAACTTTCATAAAGTGCCGGCAATTGTGTCGGTCTTTTTTTGTTTTTTAACCAAGAAACAAACATTAAGAGGTTTCATGAAAAGACAATAGCGTTTGTTCTTGAGTCTTGTACCACCTCCTTTAGATTAAATTCCAGTCTGCTACCAGCAATGCAAGACTAGAGTAAAAAAAGTATGTATTGGTTTCCTCTTTTCTATAAATTTACTGGATTTTTATGTCAAGGTCTGTCAGCTTGACGTTTTGTCGAAAAATTACCTAGTCACGACAGACTAACTGCTTAGCGAGGGATTCGAACCCTCACAAGCTACAAGAATAAAGAATTTGAATTATAGCGACAGTTACGCTGTTATCACCTCCAAACTTAATGTAATTAATGACTTATAGCGGATTCGAACCGCTACAAGCCCATAGAAATCGCTTTATATAGCGCACGCTTGACACTTTCCTTTTCAAGACCTAAATCACCTTGAGTGCGATATTCTAAATAGATACGATCAACTTCGCTATCTAGGCTTTCAGGCCATTCATACTTATTAAATACATATTTAGCTATTTTGCCAAATAGCTCTCTAGAAAGAAGCCCTTCTAGTTGTATCACTTTTCTAGGCGTTAAAATTCCAAGTTCTGTATATACTGTGTTAATTGCTGTTATGATTGTTTGAGCTTGATTTTTTGAGCATCCTTTCACTTCCATAATATATTCTGCGTTACGGTTACGGTGTGCTGCTCTTAACTCTTGGATTTCCTTGCGAAGCTCTCGAAAAAGTTCCTTAGTCAGCCCAGCGTTAGTTTTATTAGTATCTGGCTTACATGACCCACTTCTGGCAGAGTAGTTCTCTGCCAGATACTCTTGTAAGTCATTCACTAGGCCGTTCGTAAGATACTCACACATGTCTTCCAGCGTTACAGGCGACAACTTCGAGCGCTCCTTAACCACGTTATCAAACCTTTGAAAATATTTTCTAGCTTCCATTCTATTGCATTTCTTGGTTTCCATTATATATTTAGTGAGTGTTCTGCGATGTTCTTCCCTCAATGCATCAAACTCTAGAGTTAACCTTTGATGTAGCTCTTTAGTTAATCCAGCGTATTCATATTTCTTCATGTCTTAATAACTCCTCAAATAACTTGGAATATCATCTCCAACCTGTACGTTGTCATACTGTTCCTTGGTGACTAGAAACTTACCATACGCTCCACAATCGATTGTGTAGAGCTTCCCTATCATCTGCTTACCTGTGATTTTCCCATGCAATACAGTAGCGTTATCAACCTTATGTACCACGATAGCTTCCACAGGTCTATTTGTCACTCTTATGATGGTAGTCACATTGATTACTATTGAAATTAGTAGTAGAGCAGTTAAAAACCTTAGCTGGTTATCTCGTTTTGACAAAGTTGTCATCAATCATTACTCCTTGCCTGTCCTTAATGTTGTTATAAGCGATTTTAAGGCACTCCTCAACGTCGTAACCGAGTTGTAGGCATAATACCACTAGGGTAACAATAGAATCGCCTATAGCGTCTTTTAGAGCCATTTCTTGGTCATCAAAATCGTTTGGTTTTAGAAATACATCTCTAATCTCTCCAACTTCTTCAGTGACTTTCATCCATTCGATTTTAGGATTTCCTTTATCCAGTCCGTGACTGATAGCCCACTCGTTAATCTTTGCGATTAAGTCAGTGAATGTATTATCGTAGCCAAGCAAGTAAGAAACTGATACGTTGAAGTATTCAGCTAACTTCTTAGCGTTACTTCCTTTGATTTCATGGGTGCCATGTTCCCAATTAAGAATGGTTAATTTTGTAACCCCAATTTTTTCAGCCAACTCGACTCTTGTAATTTTCCGTGATTCTCTTAACAGATAAAGTCTATTCACTTATTCCACCTCTTTAACCTCTACTCCCTCACAGTCAAATACCCACCCAAAACCAGCTTCTTCTAGTTCTTTGCGAGTGTGGCTCGTATGGCACATTTTACTTTCTTTCTCATACCACAAATACCAATTTTCACGTGTCAAGTTGCAACATAAATGTTTATTAATATTTAACCCTTTAAAAGTAACCTTGTATCTAGGAACTTTCTCTACCTCATATCCAAACTGGTGCATATTGATGAGTGTTTTGATAGCTCCATTCTCATAAGCCTGAGACATCCAAGCTTTGAATTCGTCCTTCATAAAACCATCAACAATAGATAGCCAATCTTTAAAATATTTTACTTCGTCTCTGTTATTAAAATCTACAACATCATGGATACATTGAAATAGGTATTCTTCAAAGCTATCTTTATGTTCCTCATACCAATCAGCCACATATTGTGGCACTACAGGTTTAGGAATAATTTCACCATATAATTCCTCAGCGTGTTCTATTGATATGTATCCTTCTCTTGCAATCTTCTTAACTGCTTCATCTCTAGTCATTCTTCAACCTCTTTCACTTCAACCGTTCTATCAGAATTAATAGAATGTAACCAATAGACATTATTGTTAAAAATGCTTTTATTGCATCCATCTATTTCACATCAACCATTTCAACTGTATACAATCTAGAATTTCGATATTTAACACCTCTCAAGTGATGCAATCTGTTGATAGCTTCATCTTTATTATCAAAAATTTCTACATCATCTTCCATGTGATCAAAATATGTTATTACTTTATACTTCATCTTCTACTTCCTCCGACTCATAGTAATCAATCTTTGCGAAATTCTTAGGGCTGATAGTTATTATTCTTTTTTTTGGTTCAATCTGCTGTAGCTGAAGATAATCCATATTCCCTTCCTCAATCCATTTCAGTATGTCCAAGATACGTTTATAGTCTTCTTCTACCTTGATAGTTTCATCCATGTATGGATTTTGAAGTCTAATAATTGTCATAGTTCACACTCCTTTTATCTGTGTAGATTACTGTGGCTGTGTACATTTGTTCTAGATCTACGGTTAGTTTCACGTCTATCAATTCCTTGTCGTAGTTTTCTATCCATGCGTTTATTTATTCGTCAAGCGTGTCAGTGTCGCAAAGCTTATCAAAAAATTTCACTTTCTGTTGCATAATACCATCATCCTTCCTAATAATTCATCATCTGGTAACTGTTCAAGTGTCAGTATGCGATTGAGTTTATTTGTGCTTATTCTTAGCTTGTCACTAATTAAATCCATATCCTCGTGGTTTTTCCAGAACCACTTCGAAAACTCTTGTGTCTCCTCTAACACACTTGTATGTCCGTAGCTTGCTGGAGCATATATACCGACTAACTTATCTTTGTATTTGCTTTTCATTCCAACTCCTTGATTTCAAATTCAATGCGTGGGTTAGGACTGTACTTCTTGCGAGCTCTTAAATCGCAAACAATACTGTCATCCGTCCAAACGATACCTTTCTTGTCAATCTTGTTGTATCCAGCGTTTGAGATACTATCAAAGAGTGCTTTGACTAGATTATCAATATCAGGCTTTCTGAAATTCCACAGCCTTTCAGCCATGAACAATTTGAATGCATCCCACGTTTTAGCTCTCGCTTTTGGCGTTGGCTTTTTTGATACGTTCAAAGGTGCTTTCATGTAGAAAGTTACATCGACTGATATAGGTCCGTCAAAGAATTGACCATCATATTCTTGCTCAATAAGTTGAGAACATTGTCGTCTCCATACTTTCATTTTAGGGTCTTCATAAGTTCCAAACTTACTGAATCTAGGTCTTGTTTGAGGTTTAGGCTCGATATTTAAAATCATCTTCATAGTTTCACCTTAGAACGGCAAATCATCACTACTGATATCTATAGGATTGCTATTATGGTATTGGGTGTTTTCTCTTGCAAAGTTTGGTGCTTGCTGTTGTGGTTGATTATAACCAACATTAGCATTACCTCCCTCACGCGCTGCACGACTTTCTAGCATTTGGAAGTTCTCAGCGACTACCTCTGTCACATACACTCGTTGACCCTGTTGATTTTCATAGCTACGGGTCTGAATACGTCCAGTAATTCCAATTAATGCGCCTTTTTTGGCCCAATTAGCCAAATTTTCGGCTTGTTGTCGCCAGATGACACAGTTAATAAAGTCAGTTTCACGCTCTCCGTTAGCGTCTTTAAAATTACGGTTAACCGCAAGGCTGAAAGATGCTACCGCGATATTGTTTCCAGTGTGTTTTAGTTCTGCATCTTTGGTCATGCGACCAACAAGACATACTGAGTTAATCATTTGTTTTCTCCTAAAATTTCATAGTTTATAAAATTATCATCTAGCAATTTAGCAAATTGATGCCATTGTTTCTCTCCTCCGTGGAAAGTCAGTGATAGGTTAACCTTGTAAGGTTCGCTATATTTTTCAGCTTCTTCTTCGACTGGTTTTGATTCTTCGATAATCTCTCCAGTTTCAGCGTTTACTGCTTTGATTTCATTGCTAGCTGATTGCTTGGCTATTGCTTCAATCTCTTCCAAGCGTTCTGATTCCGCTTTTCGTTTAGCTTCTACTTGTTGCTTCCGCTCAATAGCTGCATCACGGTCTTTTTTCATTTGCTTCAAGATTTCAACTAGAGGTGTGTCGTTCTGCAACGCTCTAGTGTAAGGTTCCGCTGGCAACTCATAATCAAGTGCTTGCTCCTCAATCATGGCAAAGTTAGCCTTGTATTCCTCAAGTCGGTCATACTCAGCCAAAATGAGGGCGTCGATTTCTTCGATGGTTTCTGTTTTGAGTTCTATCTTCCTGTCTTTGAAACACTTCTTTAAAGAATAGCCATTGTACTTTTCCTTGAATGTGTCCTTTTCCAGACCTGCCATCTTGCACTTTTCTTCAAATACTGACCTAATGTGGTCTATTCGAAGCATTCTGTGATGTTCTTCAATCTCGTCTCGTTTGGCACGCAATTTGTCAATAAGTTCTTTGAGTGGCTCTTTAGATAACTTGAAATTAGATTCAAACTCATTAAGCGGATTCTTGTATACTTTTGAAATACCTTTTCGCTTGTCATCCAGTTTTGTCAAGAGACTGTTGAAGCGTGTAAATTCCTTCTTAATATCGTTATATTCAAGATTGTCTAGTTGTTCGTCTGTCAACTCACTAACTGCTGCTTTGATAGCTGCATCAAATTTTTCGAAATCAAACTTAATTCTTCCTGGTGTATAGACAGGTTCGATAGTTTCCAAGAAGTTGTTTGTTACGTCTTTCATGTCTATTTATCCTTTCTGCTATCTATTTGTGCTTGGATGTCGTTGTTTACCACATCGAATCCAGACACTAGCAACTCATGAAAATCATTTAGCTTATACTTCTTCAGGTAGTAATTAGCTACCGTTTCGGCTGATTTCCCAGTAATTAGAGCTAATTCGTTGATTTGTTTCTCAATAAGGTCATGCTGTTCGTTGCTAATGAAGTTAGAATGCTGATTTGGTCTTAAACTTACCTCAGCAACTTCATAGTGGTCAACATCTTCCTCTCCGATTGCAAATAGTGCCTGCAAAGCGTACTTACCAGCATATGATTGAACAGCTCCTACCCACTGCGGTTCATTCATTTGCTTAAGCTCTCCGTTTCTGGTTTTTAAAATAGGCACGGGAGACAATTCAGCGAATGCTTGTGCTTGCATTTTTTCATCTTTGTTAGATGCTGTTGCAATTGCCTTGATATAAGTCTTTCCGGAAAATTCTACCAAATCATAGTTGACTATAACGCTCCAATTTGATTTCAAACTTTTAAAGATATTATAAATATCTTCTACGTGCCTTGAAGCGTATTTTGCAGTTCCTTCCTTCTTTTTTTCAAGCTGCATTTTCTGTTGCAACTCAGTAAATGTCATTTCTTCCATGTCATATCCTCTTTTCAATGCCCCTAATTCTCAATTTAAGGGGGTTATTTGCCGTTTTACTGTCTATCTAGTGTAATTGTACCACTATATTATTTAGTCCGTTTAAAATCGATTTTAGAGGGGTTTTCTAGTGCCCCCTAAAAATCTGCGTTGATTTCTTAGCAAAATACATATATTCGTTTAATTTCTCGATGAATGAATACAAGTCCAAATCATCCATCATTTTTTGCTTATGCTCTTGTGAGAACACTAGGCCATGAATGCGCTCGTAGTCTTCAAAGAGTTTTAGTTTTACTTCGGTTTCTGTCATATCATCATCCTCTTGTCTTGCTGTGTTTTAAACTTGTAAACGTGTTCGTTAGTAGTTCCAAGTCCTGTCTTCTTGAAAACCCTCGAATAGACACGTTTACCATATGTGCCCATGATGTCCTGTGGGCTTAGGTTTGTCGTTATAATTGTCTTTGTGCGCTTGTTCAATATGCTGTATAAGATACCGCTAGACCACTCTGTCACTTTTTCAGTTCCCAAATCATCAAGCACCAGCCATTCAGCTTCAGATATACGCCTGATATATTCAGCTTCAAGGCTGAAGTCCTCTTTAATTTTAGCTAACAGGTCAACTACGTTGATGAATAGCCCCATCTTTTTCGTGTGATCAGACAAGGCTTTCAGTGCTGAATAAGCTAGATGACTCTTGCCTACTCCAGTATCGCCGATAAGAACAATGTTATAGTCTTGACCATCAAGATAGCCTTTAAGCTGGCTTCGGACGTTCTTCAAGTCTTCCTTTTGCTCTTTGGTAACAGCATGGTAAGTTTCAAAGCTAGCACTTTCTAAATCATCATCTATCAAACTGAAATCTTTGAGAAAGTAGAGACGCTTCTGCTCTTGCTCACGCTCAAACTGTTCTTGTGCTTTAATAGAATTCTGTCGCTCTTGCTCTTCACGATGGCACGTCTCACATACAGTGTATGGCTTGCTGTTTGGTAGCTGAATAGTGACAAAGTTTCGATTGTGCTTCTCGCAGTATTTATCACTAGTAGTCATATACATCTGTCTCATTTGCTTAGCTGTCTTTTCTAAACTCATATAAAGAACCTCTTAGTATTTACTGCAAGCTGGTCCAAACTTGGGTTTGTCACTATTTGACTTGTTGTAAAAGTAATCTTTATCTGGCTTACTGTTGCTATGCTTACTTTGTTTTTGTTTTGCTTGTTCTAAAGTAGTTATCCCCTCATTTCGCCATGAAATAAATATTCTTTCAATATACGATGGGTAGTTAGCTTCGTTAGTCATAGCTAGTTTTAAAGCGTACTGGTAAAGCTCGGTTCCAAATTCATTAATATCTGCAAGGATGTCTTGTTGAATAAATGCATTTTTTCGTTGCTTCGGAAAAGCTTCAAAAAACATATCGTAAGATTTACGGATTTCATCAACTTCCTCTTGTTGTTGTTGATTACTTAGTTGTTGTTGTTGATTACTTAGTATTGATATATTAGTATTGATATTATTAGTATTGATTCCCTGTACTTTCTCCAGTTCTTGAACTGTACTTTCTCCAGTTCCGGAACTGTACTTTCTCCAGTTCCGAACTGGACTTTCTCCAGTTCCTGAACTGTACTTTCTCCAGTTCCGAACTGAACTTTCTTCAGTTCCATTGATATATAAGCGGTTAGGCTTATTAATACCTTGTCTAACTTCTTCTAATAACCCAATTTCAGCTAATTCCTTTTTAGCTTTGATAATCGGTTTTTCTGAACAGTTAAGCTCTTGCATGAACTGCTCATTTGTAAAATACATGTAAATCTGACCGTCATCGTCATACCATTTATTTTTAATTGACAAAGTTCTGCGGTCAAAAAGCAGCATGTACATCAGTTTTGCTTTGTCACCCAAATTATTATAAGGTTCTTCTTTTAAGAGCCATTGCGGAAATTGGTAAAAAGCATTGTTTTTTACTTCATTAATATGCATTAATCTTATCTCTCTTTCGTTAAAATAGTCGTGTCAGTCGTACGCTAGCCATTTACCCTCTCCAGTTGCTTTTTTTGTTTAAATGTCATAGTATAATATCATTAGATTTTTATACGACACGGGCAATTACCCGTGTTTTTTAGTGCTTCAATCCGCACCCAGCCCCCGATGTGCTTCGTTAATATTCAATTTCATAAGAAGGTAGTTTTGGCTTTTATTTATATTTATTTTTGGGGTATAAGGTATTTAGTTGCACTCCGCACATCAGGGTGTGGCTACGGATTGAAACGAATTTAGTTAGTTTAAATTAACGTCTTTCCCAATCCGTGTGCTCTGTTGTATCGATCACGGCTAGGCTCTGATGCATTGTTTTCAAAAGTCCATTTTGGCACTTCTACTGTTTCTGTTTTCTTGTTTGACCAAATCCAGTTAATTATTTTTTTCATTTTTGGTTCCTCTCTATATCATTCAAGTTAGTATTAGTAGTTGAAAAAATACTCAACAATATCATCTTTTGAAAGATCTAATAACTCAATAGCCTTAATGATTTCATCTTGATTCCACAATCTTTTTCCATTGATTTTAAAAGATGTTGTGGTTTGAGTTTTTCCGATAGCTTTCGCAAAATTCTCTTGAGTTCCGTATTTTTCTTTAATACGTCCTTTTAATTTATCGTATTTAAACTCCATTCGTTTCTCCTTTTTTAACTTTATGGTTTTATTTTAAACTATATTTTTTAGTTTGTCAACAATTTTATTCTATTTTTTTAAAGTTTTTATCTTTTATTGAAAATAAACCGTTATAATGCTTTCAGTCACTCATTTTTTCAAGAGTTATAATCTCTTTTTGTTTTGGTGTCTCACGGATTTCAAACGGTGTGAAATCGTCATAAGATAGACTTTCCAAGAATTTAACTGCCTTCTCAGCTTCAACGTGTTTGATGTTAGTGTACTTGGTCACGTTAAATGCTTTCTTCAAATGTGAGTACACCAAGCGAATAAATTGGCCTTTCTTTGAAGCAAACAGATTATCACTAGGGTGTGATTTCTGATTATCGAAGTACATATCTGCGAACAAGCCAGCTTTTTTGAAAACAATACTCTTGATTTTAGAAGCTTCACCGTCGTCAATATGGACCTTATTATTGACTTCCTCTATAAGCAACTCAATGTGAGTTAGTTTTTGATTTGTCTTTTTAACATTTCTGTCCATTTCTTCTTTGATGCCAATAACTTCTTCTAAAAGTTGTTGGTTGACACTGCTTTGTGCCACAAGATTCATAGCTTGTTTTTTCTGCATTTCAACTGTTTCTGCAAGTAGTGTTACTTTTTTCTTATCTTTCTTCTTACTCATTGATGATTTCTCCTTCTATGATTATTCTTCCATCTTCTGGGATAATCTTATTCATTTCATCCAACCAGTTTTCAGTTAGCGTCAAGATGTCTCTTAGCTTTTCAATCTGAGCGTCTTTTCCAATGCCTTGGATAAGGGTTTTAAATCTAAGCGGTGCCATTTCTTCGTCAAAGAAGTCTTCAAACTTGGTAACGAGCTTGCTTAGGTTAAATAAGTTAGTAACGCTATTTTCGAGCTTTTCCTTATCAGCTCGTAAGTGCTCAATAGACTCTTTCAAGGCTAATGCCTCTGATGTTTCTTTTTCGAGCATTTCATAAGACGCTTCTTTAAGTCGTAAGCTCCTTTTGACTGAATCAAGCTCGTCCGCTAGGTCTTTATTCTTTCCTAGCAATTGTTTGTTGAGGTCTTGCGTTGCTTTGTAATCTTGTGGAATGATTTCCTTTTCGATTACTTTTTCAGTGACCTTTGTTCGTTTGACACGTTCCAACTCACCCTTGACCGCTTCCAATGCTTGATCTTTGAGTTTTAGGCGACGCTCAAGCTCTTTATATTCTTTGTGAGTTGTGACATCACCGTTGAATACCGCTTGATTGACCTCTGGATTGGCAGATGGTTTGGACACTTGGGCTTGCAACGCTTTTGGTAAACTTTCGAATTTTTCAATATTTGCTTGTTCGTTTTGCGAACAAACGAAATTGTAATGATTGATATATTCATAAGCTTTGGTTTTTTTAAACCCTAAACTTCTATACCATTCTTCAAAACAACCATAACCCCTAGTGGAAAGTTCCTCTTGAGCTTTGGCAAGTTGTTTTCCAATTTCGTAAGCACTCTTGCTTTGGATGCCGTAAATGATATTGGCACGCTCTTCCAGAAATTCTTTCGTTTTTGCATCGAGCAAAGAGTAGTCGAAATCATTTGTTACTATTTCGTTCATCTTGTTCCTTTCTAACTTGGATTAAATTCAAATTCTGTTGTAATAAAAATCAAAAGCCGTACAAATCAGACGATTGAAGGTGGTATTTATTACAAATATTTGCCATGTTCTTAGGAGAAATAGAAAGTACATTCTTCTCCCACGCACTCACTGTTTGGGGTGTAGTGCCAACGGTTTTAGCAAACTCCTCTTGTGTCAGATTATGACGTGCTCGGAGTTCTTTGATTGTAATTTTTGGAACTACTTCTGTCATTTTGCTCCTCCTCTCTAACTAACTTACAAACATATTATAGTTTAAATAAAATTCAATGTCAACAGTTTTCTTGATTTTTTTTAAAGTTTTTTTGATTTTATTATTAATCAGCTTGAAAATTAGTAAAACATACTATGTTTTTACCTCGTTTATTTTTTATTTTTTCTAGCTTTTCCCAAAGTTTTTGGGTGATTTTTGGGCGAAAAAAAACACCTGAAAAAATTCGGGTGCAGTTGTAAGATAAAAAAATACCTCAAACGAGGTACTTTTATTATAACATATTATTTGAAAATTTGGTTCTGTTTCCACAATTCATGAACTAAAACACGTTTTATTTGATTTTGGAAGCTCTTTCTTCCATTAGTTTTTTAAATTCTGGAATATCTTCGTCTTCCATATTCTTAATAAAGTTCCTTGCGACAGAACGTCTGTTAATATACTGCTTGCGTTCTTTGTTCTTTTTGTCCCATTTGTCATTTGCTTTCCGTTTGCTCTCGGAAACTTTAGGCATATGTTAACCAACTTTCATATTTATTCTACATCCCATGATTTACTGAATTCTTTGTCTGCAAACAAACTTGCCAAGCCAGTTAATTGTTTCAAACGCAACAATTCGTCTGCGTCCATTCCGATATTTTTTAAAATCCAAGCGTCAGACATACCACTGTCTACAAGGTCAGCGACAATGTTTGTCATTAGGTCAATATCATGTGACCCTCTCGCTCGATTATGTCGGATAGTTGATGCCATACGGTCACTGATTGGCTTATTAATAACGGATACTGGCAAACAACCGCCCTCACGGTCATAAATATCTTTGTGGTTAAGCATAGTGCTATAACGGTGAAAGCCATCTACAATCTCATATTTATCTTCATCTTTAAGATAATAACAAACGATTGGCATTGTGTATCCATCCTCTAAAATAGACTTGTAAAGTAGTTTCATTTCAGGAGGTGCTACATGGTTTGGATTATAACTGTTTGCCTGAATTTTGTCAATGGGTACTCGTTTAATGTTATAAACTGGACTTGTGTAACTCATATCATTTTTCTCCTTGCTTGGTCTATTTTGGCGTAGTCAAAAGTCAGACTAGCAAAAGCGATTCTATGGCAAAATTGCAAGTTTAAACCAAAAGCACCTGTTCCATATGTCATTAGCAATGGTTTATCATCTTCTTTAAACTGATTAATGATTTTTAGGCGTTCCTGAGGTGCTGTAGCGCCCGTAATCACATAGCAGTCTATTTCTTCGCTAATATGTTTAACCTCGCTCAAAAGCGAACAGAAGACGATTATTTGTCCTTTTAATTGTTTTGCTATTGCTTTATGTCTTTCTTTATCGTCAAAGCAAGCAACAGCTAAATTAGTAAACTGTTCAACTTTACATTCGCCGATTGCAAGAGAATTTAGCAAACTTTGCTTTCTTTCCTCGTAAAGCTCGTCTGTTTCACCAGATGACAAGATTTCAATGTTTTTGACGTGTATGTTTTTATCAAATTCTAGGTCTGCTTCGAAAATATAGGGTTCAATCAATTTGTGAAGATACCCAATATTAACTGTGGATAGTTTATAAAACTTTCTTGGACTTTCTCCTGCACGTTTATATTTTATTTTCTTAAAAAATGTTTGGAGGAATTCCGGACGGTTCATTTTGATAATCAATGGTGACAAAAACTCCATTTGATTATAAATATCCCATTCGTTCTTAGTGATAGGTGTACCATTTAAAATCAACCGATATTCTGATATATCCCGCAATTTTAACATACGCTCAAAGCGTTTGCTATCGCTATTTTTAATAAAAACCGATTCATCAGCGACAATAAATATTTTGTGATACTGATTTTGTAAATCTAGTAATTTCAAATAGGTTCTGTCTGAACTTGATAAGGTTTCATAACCAACAATTTCAAATGGTCGGTCAAGCCCCCATTTGTCAATCTCACTTTTTAGATTAGCTTTAGTTGAAAACGGACATAGGAACAAGACAAAGTCACAATCTGTTGATTTTATCAATTCTAACGCCACTCTTGTCTTTCCTGTTCCCTGCTTCATAAACAACGCCCCAACTTTCAGATTGGAGAACTTTTCAAAAGCTTCTTGTTGGCTAGTAGTCATCGACAAGTTTAATCACCTCTTTTGCTACCCAATTATCAGAATAATCTTCTTGTAAAATTTCAACCAAATTCTTATCGCTAACAGCTTCAATTTCTTCAATCAAAGTGAGAATATCGTCAATCATTTCCGTTTTAATCATATATGCCTCCTTAACGTTTTAACTCATTGTTAATACTAACTGTTTTATCAACCTTTTTAGGTTCTTCAATTTCAAGATAACTTTCTGTTGAAGCGTTCGCGCTAATTTGTTCGTTAACAACATCAAAAGCTATTTCCATATCCTCTGCTGTAAGTATTTGTTCAGCGGTTCTTTCCCCCTTTTTATTTGATTTGAAAATGGTAAACTCCCAATTTTCTGTATAGCTGAAAATTTTGAAATAGCCTTTGCCCTTGCTTAGAGTACGGACGCATTTAGATGGGTGCCAAAATTTATAACCACTCCATTCAGAATTATTTGGCATCTTAATGAGAACAGCTTTCGCTGTCTCGTGTTCGATGTTTTGTGCGTTAAAATTGATTGATTTCCACATTAGATTACATCCTTTTTTGTCTTAAATCCCTTGTAATAACATTTGATATCATGCTCTAGGTTGGTAGCGTTGATGAATCGGTACTTATCTAAATCAAGCTTATCAATCTTCTCAATGATTTTATCGATTTTATTCTCGATGATATCGACGAAGTTCAATTTACTAGCTTTAACATTAACGATTAAGCGACCATTTTCTAGGTCATGATATTTATTGTCTGCCGAATGATTTGATAAGCGAATTTCGTATTTCCCAAAATCCTTGTAAGCACTGTCTTTCATGCTTGATAGATACCAATCATCAAAGTTTTCAAATGCTTGCTCTAATTCTTCCATTGCTTGTGCGTATTCTCCACGCTGTTTATCGCTTCTGTTGAAACTGCGTTTTCTATATGAGTTATATCTACTTTTTCCGTATGCCATTTTAAAACTCCCTTTCCTTATCTTTGATTATATTATACACGCATATACGTGTATAGTCAACACTTTTGATAAAAAATTATATATTTTTTTTGCAAAACAAAAACCCTGACTAATTCAAGTCAGGGCAAGAGAGAGTTTATCGAAGACTCAGCTTTTAACTGTATCCATTAATATAGTAGCATTTTTATAAAAATAAAGCAAATGAAAAAAAAGCCCTGCGTCAGAGCGTATCTGTCCATGTGGTTGCAGGGGGTTTGTCGTTTCATATATATTATAACACAAAAAAACAAAAGGGGGTCTTAACCCCCAATAAAGAAAATCCTACCAAAAACATTTAGACCGAAACAGGTCACCATCCCAAAAGATCAAAAATTCCATGAAGAGTTTAACCCTTGGCACTTTGACGCTTACGAAATGATATAGAAAGAGTCGACTAAAATAGCCGACTCTTTTTTATATGAATTCCCTTTTCGTGCACGCACTTATATAGGGCGCTGAACTAAATCAGTCTAACAC
>OHUY01000102.1_pt1 | contig 38119 bp, 36 predicted proteins | sample 1579301 | NCBI WGS metagenome assembly OHUY01 (sample SAMEA3882520, study PRJEB24775) | human gut metagenome | biome: human-associated habitat; feature: intestine environment; material: feces | place: Netherlands | collected 2009/2010
CAGAGTGAGATCAATATGCGCCAGCTGGTCAACAACGCGCTCACGAATATACGGACGAACTACTTTGCTTAACTCAAAACTGAAACCATCGACAATATGGCGCTGCTCGAATGGCGTCTGACTTAGCCAGAACAGACGCGGATGGGAATAATATTCGCCAAACGATGGACTGCGCTCGCGAACTTTATTTCCTTCCACGCGTTCCTGGTATGATTCAAAACCGCCGCGTTTCGGCCCCGGCGGTGTTTCGCGCGGCCAGTTATCGTTGATCGAGTTCGGTTCGTAATTCGCAGGGTTAGTGTCGATCCCCATACGATGCATGCCGTCACGCTGGAAATTATGGTAAGGGCAGGTCGGGCGGTTAATCGGAATTTCATGGAAATTCGGCCCACCAAGACGACTGATTTGTGTATCGGTATAAGAGAACAAACGCCCCTGCAATAACGGGTCGTTGGTGAAATCCAGACCGGGGACAATATGCCCTGGATGGAAAGCCACCTGTTCGTTTTCAGCAAAGAAGTTATCCGGATTACGATTGAGCACCATTTTGCCGACACGCTGAACGGGCACCAATTCTTCCGGGATAAGTTTGGTTGGATCGAGAAGATCGAAGTCGAACTTGAATTCGTCTTCTTCAGGAATCAACTGGAAGCCCAGTTCGTATTCAGGAAAATCGCCTGCTTCAATCGCTTCCCACAACTCGCGGCGGTGGAAGTCCGGGTCACGTCCGGTTAGTTTTTGTGCTTCATCCCAAACGAGTGAGGCTTTACCTGCCAGTGGTTTCCAGTGGAAACGTACGAACGTTGCCTTCCCTTCGGCATTAATCAGGCGGAAGGTATGAATACCGAAGCCTTCCATAGTGCGGTAACTGCGCGGGATACCGCGATCCGACATTGCCCACATCACGTTGTGCAGAGTTTCAGGTTGCAGAGAAACATAATCCCAGAAAGTATCGTGGGCGCTTTGCCCTTGTGGAATTGCCCAGTGCGGTTCTGGTTTTACCGCATGAACAAAATCGGGGAATTTATGCGCATCCTGGATAAAGAAGATTGGCGTGTTATTGCCAACGAGGTCAAAAATACCCTCTTCAGTATAGAACTTGGTGGCAAAGCCACGGATATCACGTACGGTATCGGCAGAGCCAGCGCCGCCCTGAACGGTAGAGAACCTAACAAATACTGGGGTGATTTTGTTCGTATCTGAGAGGAAATCCGCTTTGGTGATATCGCTTAAGCTTTTATATGGCTGGAAATAACCGTGAGCTGCTGATCCGCGTGCATGAACAATACGTTCCGGGATGCGCTCATGGTCAAAGTGAGTGATTTTCTCGCGCAGAATAAAATCTTCCAGCAGAGTTGGACCACGGCTACCGGCACGCAGTGAGTTTTGATCGTCGGCGATGCGCACGCCCTGATTAGTGGTCAGCGCATAATTTTCACTGCCTTTGCGTACGTCTTCCAGAGAATTAAGTTTTTCGTTACGCGTATCAGGGGCTTTCAGGCTCCCTGGGGCGGTAGGTTGTGCACCAGGCGGTGTTGGTTCAGCCGCTGGACGATGAGATCCGTCTTCAGGTGCCAGTGAGTCCATCCCCGGTTTCGCTTCGCTGGAATCGTGTAGTGGTGACTGGTGCTGATGTGGGTTCTTTTCGTTATGTTGCGACATTGAACTCGTCTCCTTAAATTATTACTGAAAGGGCCGCTGTTTTGGTCAAAAAACCCTCTAACTATAGACCACCAGCCAGATCCCGCTTCGGAAACTATTCTGGAAACGGTGTTATGAAATACACGCAAAGCGGGACGTACAGGGGCTAAATCGGCTAAACTACAGTTTTTCTGATTTTTAATATGCGTTTAGTGAAGCCAGTAATGAAGAAACCGCTCCGTCAGCAAAACCGCCAGATTATTAGCTATGTCCCACGCACGGAACCCGCGCCGCCAGAACATGCGATAAAGATGGATTCGTTTCGTGATGTCTGGATGCTGCGTGGCAAATATGTTGCGTTTGTACTGATGGGGGAGTCATTTCTGCGCTCACCGGCGTTTACTGTGCCTGAATCCGCCCAGCGTTGGGCAAATCAGATTCGTCAGGAAAATGAGGTCGAAGAATAAAAAAACACCTGTCGGGATGACAGGCGTTTAACGTAACAAATCAGAATTAACGGTGTGCCAGTTCGGCGTCGTCTTCGCTATCCAGAATGGCTTTATCGGTTTGCTTCAGCCACTGGCTGGAGCCACTAACGTTTAGCGCCGTACGACCCATGTCGATAAGCGGTTCAACGGAGATTAACAATGCCACCAGCGTTACCGGCAGGCCCATCGCAGGCAGCACAATCAGTGCGGCGAAAGTTGCACCACCACCGACACCGGCAACGCCTGCGGAACTAACGGTAACAATACCGACCAGCGTCGCAATCCACATCGGGTCCAGTGGGTTAATGCCCACCGTAGGCGCAACCATCACCGCCAGCATTGCCGGATACAAACCGGCACAACCGTTCTGACCAATGGTCGCACCGAAAGAGGCGGCGAAACTGGCGATGGATTCAGGAACACCCAGACGACGCGTTTGTGCTTCCACATTCAGTGGGATAGACGCAGCACTGGAACGGCTGGTAAAGGCAAACGTCAGTACTGGCCATACCTTACGGAAGTACTTCAGCGGGCTCACGCCATTAATGCCCAGCAGAAGGCCATGCACTGCAAACATAATCAGCAGACCGAGGTAGGACGCAACAACGAAACTTCCCAGTTTGATGATGTCTTGCAGGTTAGAACCTGCAACCACTTTGGTCATCAGCGCCAGAACACCGTAAGGGGTCAACTGCATGACCAGGCGAACCAGTTTCATCACCCAGCTTTGCAGGGTATCGATAGCGGTTAAGACGCGTTCACCTTTCGGCGCATCATCCTTCAGCAGTTTCAGCGCAGCTACGCCGAGGAATGCGGCAAAAATTACCACGCTGATAATTGACGTCGGATTGGCTCCGGTCAGATCGGCAAACGGGTTTTTCGGGATAAAGGACAAGACCAGCTGCGGAACGCTCAGGTCAGAGACTTTACCAACATAGTTACTTTCGATGGCGTTCAGACGTGCAGTTTCTGCACCACCCTGAACCAGACCTTCAGCCGTCAAACCAAACAGGTTGGTGACCAGCACACCGACCAGCGCTGCAATCAGCGTGGTAAACAAAAGCGTACCGATGGTCAGAAAACTGATTTTGCCTAACTGAGATGCGTTATGCAGACGGGCAACCGCGCTCAGAATAGAGGCGAAGACTAGCGGCATAACGATCATTTGCAGCAGTTGAACATAGCCGTTACCAACAATGTTAAACCACTGTACAGAATCTTTAAGTACCTGGCTGTCAGAACCATAAATGGTATGCAGGGCAAGGCCAAAAACCACACCCATCACAAGACCCACCAGCACTTTTTTCGCCAGACTCCACTGTTTGTGGCGGGTTTGAGCCAGCGCAAACAGCAGTACAACGAACACCACGATGTTCGCAATTAATGGAAAGTTCATCCCCGTTCTCCTGATCTTATTATTTCTATCACTGCGTAACAGTCATAGTGTTGGCGCAAGATTAACAGAACTGTGAGCTGGCTCTTATATTCAAATGGAATTGCTTATTCCAGAAAGGCGATTTTTGCCTTTTTAGTATTCAACCTGATGCTTAATAAGCCGATGAAACTGGATCTGTAAGGTATTGATCATTTGCGATGACCAACGAACAGCGCTGTTTTCGGGTAATGAATGGGGCATCCATACCGACCAGACAAATAATGCCATGCAGATAAAACGTTCCAGTTGGTTGCCCTTTTGGGGAACCAGGATAGGCAAGCGGAAACGCCAGCGGCATGGCCAGAGCAGGGGAACACCGGCGGGTGTCAGCATATCGGCAAGTATGTGGCTCAAATAACCCAGCACCATACCCTGCAACGCATCAGCCGGAATGAACCAGCTTTCAGGAACTTTAAGGTAAAAGGTTGCCAGCAGCGCAAATACCGCCAGCAGACTGTGGGTAAAACCACGATGCCCAAAAGCGCGGGCGATCGGTTTTGATATCCACTTTAATCGCTGCCCAAGAAACGACTTTGGGTGATCGATGTCCGGTAACAAACACGTCAGGATTGCGGAAGGGACAATATGCCACCAGTCACCCTGTGCCAGCACGGGCGTCAGCTCGGCATTTTTGGCAAATACCGCACAAGCAATAGAAAAGAGAAGGTGACCTTCCGCCGTCATGATAAAACTCACTAAACTGTCGATACGTACAGTATAGGATTTTTATACAGTGCACGGAAGTGGTGACGGTGTAACTCTTTCTCTTAAATTGACGATTAATCCGCCAGTTGAATGCAAATTCAGATAAATAACCAGGGGCAGCGTGATAACTGCCCCTGGTTATTAACCGAGAAGGTCTTTTGCGGTGAGTTCTGTCAGCGATGAGAGTTTGACGTTTGCTAATACAAAACGTGGATCATTTTGCGCTTCTGGCGCAGGAACGACGATGGAACGCATGCGGGCTGCTTTAGAGGCTATCATGCCATTTACTGAATCTTCCAGCGCTACGCAGGTCAGTGGGTCAACACCCAGTTTTGCTGCGCAGTCGAGATATACTTGCGGATGCGGCTTGCTGTAAGGCAATTTTTCAGCCGAGGCGAGGGCATCGAAACTGTCGCGTAAGTCAAACATGGTCAACACTTTTTCCAGCATATGTAGTGGTGACGCGGAGGCCAGTCCCACCAATAAACCTTGTTCTTTGCATAACGCAACGGCTTCACGCACGCCTGGCAATAATGGGCGTGTCTCTTCAACCAGTGAAATGGCACGGGCAATAACTTGTTCTACTACTTCCTGACGGCTTGGCCCATTCCAGGGTTGCCGGGCGTACCAAAGCTCGACCACCATATCGATGCGTAAACCTAAAGTGTCCGGCAGCTCGTTACGACGGGAGATATCCACCCCCAGGCTTGCCATCACATCCAGTTCAGCTCGATCCCATAAAGGTTCTGAGTCGATAAGTAATCCATCCATATCAAAAATTGCAGCAAGAATCTGACGCGGGGTTGACATTACAACCTCTCCTTTAGAGCATTATGTGTAAGGTATTAAGCCGTGCTTATGATTAAGCGCCTATCATATCGCCTTTAAAGAATGGGCGAAAACAGATATCTACAGGTAAACTAAGTGAAACGACGCGTCTTAATCAAGGAGAACTCATGACGTATCAACAAGCTGGACGCATTGCTGTTTTGAAAAGGATTTTGGGTTGGGTGATTTTTATACCTGCATTGATCTCTACATTGATTTCTTTGCTGAAATTTATGAATACCCGGCAGGAAAACCAGGAAGGCATTAATGCGGTCATGCTCGACTTTACTCATGTCATGATCGATATGATGCAGGCGAATACGCCTTTTTTGAATCTGTTCTGGTATAACTCCCCGACGCCCAATTTTAATGGTGGCGTGAACGTTATGTTCTGGGTGATTTTCATCCTGATTTTTGTCGGACTGGCGTTGCAGGATTCCGGTGCCCGGATGAGTCGCCAGGCGCGCTTCTTGCGGGAAGGTGTTGAAGATCAACTCATTCTGGAAAAAGCCAAAGGGGAAGAGGGGCTAACGCGTGAACAAATTGAGTCACGTATTGTTGTTCCGCACCATACTATTTTCCTGCAGTTTTTCTCGCTGTATATCCTGCCGCTTATTTGTATTGCTGCAGGTTATGTGTTCTTTTCTCTGCTTGGGTTTATTTAATCAAAAGGCCGCACGGAGCGGCCATTATCCTCAACCCATATCATGCTGCTAATAATCTATCCAGTGACTGCTGAGCAATAACCAAATGCTGACCGCCAAATAACCTTGCACGATTTAACAGCGTGTAGAGTTGGTAAACCGGTTGACGTTCAAGGAAATCGGCAGGTAGCGGGGATACTGACTGATAGCCGTCATAGATTTGTGGCGGCTGTTCAGTATGCAGCGGTAACATCGCCAGGTCGCACTCTCGGTCACCCCAGTAACAGGCTGGGTCGAAAATGTACGGGCCATCCGGACCCAGCGCACAGTTGCCGGACCATAAATCGCCGTGCAACAGAGAAGGCTGCGGTTGATGCGAGGCGAGACGCTGCTGAATATGCTCGACGATGGCATCGATATTGCCGAAAGCGATCCCTTTTTCTGCCGCCAGTTCCAGCTGCCAGCCAATCCGTTGTTCAGCAAAAAAAGTTGACCAGCGACGTTGCCAGGTGTTGGGCTGTGGAGTTGTGGAGAGCGCGTTATCGAAATCGAGGCCAAATTGTGGTTGGTCGCTCCATTGATGTAAACGCGCAATTTGCTGACCAAGAATAAATGCGCTATGCGCATCCAGCGGGCGAGGTGGGAGATAATCCATCACCAGAAAACTGTAGTCACGGTCAGCGCCAACTGCCCAAACCTTAGGCACGGTGACGGTTTTACTACGCGACAGTAACTCCAGTTGGTCGGCTTCGGCGGTAAAACCGGGAAGCAGTTCCCTTTCATCACATTTGACGAAAAAGTCACGTCCTGCATAGCGCAAATGCCATGCGGCATGGACTTCTCCGCCAGGCAGTTCATTACGCAGTTCGATTTCGCCTTCACCTAACTGCTCGCTCAAAAGACGACTGATTGCCTGCCACATGATGTCTCTCCCATGTTGTCTGCCAGATCATAAGGTTAGCGCAAGAATGCGGTGTAAAAACACGAGCTAACGCACACCACAGACTGATTATTGCCCAAAAACCATTTATTTTCTGTTGCTATTCCATTCCTCCCAGGTCGTGATGGTGATTTCAGGATCTTTGCCGGTTGCACTGTGGGTAAGCCCCGAAACCAGTTCTCTAATTTCTTCTTCACTTTGGGTACTGATAAGTCCAAAAGTGTTAGTCCCCAGCTCATGGATATTTCCATCATCATCCGTCATGGTGAGCAAAAAACCGTCGCGAGTCAGGTAATTATTCAACTCGTTAATTTCAGTCAATGTATCCTCATGCAACATGACGGTTATTACATAACGGACAAGATCGCCACTGGCCATAGTTCACCCCTTTGTTATCACATGACTTTTGAGCATAGTCGGAGAAACGCGTTGCCGACAGGTTGGTGGTGATTCCCCCAATGCTGGGGGAATGTTTTTGTTAGCGGGAAAGGTACGCGTAAATTTTTTGCGTATCGTCATGGGAGCACAGGCGTGTTCCCTGGTTGAGTGTGGCTGCACTCCCCGCAGCTACGCCAAAACGGACCATCTCTTCAAGAGAGGCATTTTCTGCCAGTTTAAGTGTCATCGCGCCGACCATGCTGTCACCAGCGCCAACGGTACTCTGGCTTTTCACCGGTGGTGGCACCACCTGAATGCAGTTTTCACTATCAACGCCCAGCGCCCCTTGTGGACCCAGGGAAACGACAACCCGTTTGGCCTTGCCGCTATTAACGATTTCCTGCGCGGCTTTGCGGACATCGTCTGGCTGGGTGAGTTCGCGATTTACCAGCGCACTAAGTTCTTTTTGGTTAGGCTTAACCAACTCGATGTTACCAATCGCCAGTGCTGCACTTAACGCTTCGCCAGAACTGTCGACGATGCAGCGGATCCCTTGTTTTTGCGCAGCGGAAATCAGTTGGGTTAATTTTTCCAGCTTCACACCTGGCGGCAGGCTTCCGCTTATGACCAGGATGGCCCCGGATTCAATTTCCAGAACTTGCTCTTCGAGCTGGCGAAACTCATCTTCATTTAATGCCGCGCCTGGCATAACAAAACGATACTGCTCACCGCTTGCTTCCACATGTACGTGTAAATTCTGCCGGGTCCAGTCTTTGGCTTCTACAGTAGCGACGGGGACATTTTCATCCGCCAACAGTGAAACCAGATGTTCGCCGGTCGCGCCACCCGCCGGGAAGATCGCTGTGGCAGTGCCTCCCAGATGGGCAATGGCGCGGGCGACATTGATGCCGCCGCCACCGGGTTCGAACACCGGTGCGGTACAGCGCAGTTTTCCTTCGGGATAAATTTGCGGGGTAATTGTTGCGCTATCAAGAGAGGGCGCAAGTGTCAACGTATAGATACGTACCATCATTTCCTCCTATAGGCTGATTTCAGTCTGGCACCGAATCAGCGGAAAGTGAAGAAATTAACAATATGATTTATCGGAGCTTTATTTAAAATTTTGCAGATAAATATATATAAATAAAAATCTGTTTTCGCCACATGCTTATTCAAAAAATGAAATAAGAATACATTGCTAAGTTATTCGCGCCTTTTTATAATTCGTTATCTTTCCAGGGACGCTAATCTTTGATCCTTAAGAAAGTTTCCGGGACCGCGATGGTCTCTTTTTTTGTTGTACGGACTCTTGATAAATGAAGCTTTTGAAGACAGTTCCTGCCATCGTTATGTTGGCGGGGGGCATGTTTGCGTCACTGAATGCAGCTGCCGATGATTCCGTTTTTACTGTCATGGACGATCCTGCCAGCGCTAAAAAACCTTTCGAAGGTAATCTGAACGCAGGATATCTTGCACAATCAGGCAATACGAAAAGCTCCTCACTTACGGCTGACACCACTATGACCTGGTATGGACAAACCACTGCCTGGTCGCTGTGGGGGAACGCCAGTAATACTTCTTCTAATGATGAGCGTTCTTCAGAAAAATATGCGGCGGGCGGGCGTAGCCGTTTTAATTTAACTGATTATGACTATTTATTTGGTCAGGCAAGCTGGCTGACAGACCGTTATAACGGCTATCGAGAGCGCGATGTGTTGACCGCGGGTTATGGTCGCCAGTTTTTGAATGGCCCGGTACACAGTTTCCGCTTTGAATTCGGCCCTGGTGTGCGTTACGACAAATATACCGACAATGCCAGTGAAACCCAGCCGCTGGGCTATGCCTCCGGGGCTTATGCATGGCAGTTGACTGACAACGCTAAATTTACGCAGGGTGTTTCGGTCTTTGGCGCGGAAGACACAACGCTGAACTCCGAAAGCGCATTAAATGTTGCTATTAATGAACATTTTGGACTGAAGGTGGCTTACAACGTTACATGGAACTCTGAACCTCCAGAGTCTGCACCGGAACATACCGATCGTCGGACAACCTTATCGTTGGGTTACAGCATGTAAAATTATCTGCCGGACCGTGTTATGCGGTCTGGCTGTTTTCGTTTGTCACTGCTCAGCCCCAAATCATTGCTGCCCAACGTAGCAACAACATAGCACCACAGATTGCCAGTAGCACCACCACCATCTTCCAGTGTTTTTTATCAAAGCGTTTAGTCGGCATACCAGTGTCCTGCATATCTCTTGTGCGTGATAACGGAGTGTAACAAAAGGGACAGGCATCAAGGGATTTTTTGTTATTACAGTCGTCGGGTGGCGTTGTACACCTGGTCACTGTTTCTGCATTTTATGAAAAAAATTATGTATCGATATACAAATATCATAAATAGCGGGTTATAAATACGTCTTTAGTTCATCAGCACTAAAACTCAGGCTTTGGCTGATTACATTTATAGCAGCATAATATGTTTCTACAGTTTTATGATGATTATGATGAATGGCTATATGAACAGCTGACATGTTGTCATGATTTTTAGCGGCCAACAGTGTAAATAACTGACGTTGGCTAAAAGAATATTTTTTTTTTGCAAAAGTACCCAACGTTGATATATAAGATAACACGACATCTTTACTTACTGACAAAGTATGATTGTCTCTATATAAAATCGCGGACATATGACTGACATTGTTTGCCATCATTCGACAGAAGAAAATATCTAAAGCAAAGCCAAAATCCTGACTCGCGATAACGCGACTCCTTGCAGGAGGATGGCGAAGTAATGCTCTGAACTCCGCGTCCCGGACTAAGGGAACATGCTGCTGTATGGATTCAACAGAGGAGTAATGTTTAATCAGGTTGACTTTGCCTTTTCCATTTCTCAATGAATCAAGGGCGTATTGTAATGACGGATGGCGACAAAAAATAGTGTCAGAAGGAGATTGCAAAAAAATGCACTATCATTGAGATTTACTGTTGGCTGAATGGTTTTTTCTCTATGAATTTTTTTGGACAGTTTCATGCAATGGTTACGTTTTTCGGCAGTTAACTGTTCCTGTTCAATATAATCCAGTATGCTTCGCAAATGGTTAGCTTTAATAGGCGTGATTTCCAGAAATAAGGAAATGATTTCTTTTTTATAGTGTAATGTAATGAGTGTATTTTCTGCATGGATGGGTGAAGTGGTAAAGCTAATGATAAAAAGGGCAGTGGTATAACAATTGTGTGATATTTTTCGACAGCTTGCGGTAAATTCCTGAGTAACACAGTATGACAGCATCGAACTTAAATCAGAGGTATCAAGTAGGGTGATGAGTTGGCGCGCAAATTGATTAATAGGCTCTGATGAAGGCGTTAGTATGTCGCTATCGATGTGCATTCTAAGAGGAGACTCATAATGAGTTCTGATAATGATATCGTTTTTACTCATAATCTATTCGCCTTATATATTTCTGGAGATTTTGAGGATGATGATTGATTATTATCGCCAGAACGAAATGCGCACGAGAAATTGCTATAAGAATTATGTTACTTTTATCATTGCGATATGACTACTTCGTCATTAATCTCATGAGCGTTTAAATACTACCGCCAAATCACGCAACGAACTTTGCTGGATTCAGTTTATGTTGCTGTAAATCCGCTCGTAGTAAACCTTTCAGAAGCTCTGTGATGTTATCAGTGGTTCTTTAAGCGTTTTGCTGGTGTACTCACTACAAACGAATTGCGAATCGAATCAATGTGAAACGGAAAGGTACAATCTCCCTTTTTTTAGTGTTAACATCGTTCGACCGGGTGGAAGGTGAGAGGTTAATGTCTTTCATTTGTGTACCTGATTGCGAACCAATTTAGCATTTGTTGGCTAGATGGTTTCGCAATGAACTGTTAATAAACAAATTTTTCTTTGTATGTGATCTTTCGTGTGGGTCACCACTGCAAATAAGGATATAAAATGCCTGTTATAACTCTTCCTGATGGCAGCCAACGCCATTACGACCACGCTGTAAGCCCCATGGATGTTGCGCTGGACATTGGTCCAGGTCTGGCGAAAGCCTGTATTGCAGGGCGCGTTAATGGTGAACTGGTTGATGCTTGCGATCTGATTGAAAACGACGCACAACTGTCGATCATTACTGCCAAAGACGAAGAAGGTCTGGAGATCATTCGTCACTCCTGTGCGCACCTGTTAGGGCACGCGATTAAACAACTTTGGCCGCATACCAAAATGGCAATCGGCCCGGTTATTGACAACGGTTTTTATTACGACGTTGATCTTGACCGCACGTTAACCCAGGAAGATGTCGAAGCACTCGAGAAGCGGATGCATGAGCTTGCTGAGAAAAACTACGACGTCATTAAGAAGAAAGTCAGCTGGCATGAAGCGCGTGAAACTTTCGCCAACCGTGGGGAGAGCTACAAAGTCTCCATTCTTGACGAAAACATCGCCCATGATGACAAGCCAGGTCTGTACTTCCATGAAGAATATGTCGATATGTGCCGCGGTCCGCACGTACCGAACATGCGTTTCTGCCATCATTTCAAACTAATGAAAACGGCAGGGGCTTACTGGCGTGGCGACAGCAATAACAAAATGTTGCAACGTATTTACGGTACGGCGTGGGCAGACAAAAAAGCGCTTAACGCTTACCTGCAACGCCTGGAAGAAGCCGCGAAACGCGACCACCGTAAAATCGGTAAACAGCTCGACCTGTACCATATGCAGGAAGAAGCGCCGGGTATGGTATTCTGGCACAACGACGGCTGGACCATCTTCCGTGAACTGGAAGTGTTTGTTCGTTCTAAACTGAAAGAGTACCAGTATCAGGAAGTTAAAGGTCCGTTCATGATGGACCGTGTCCTGTGGGAAAAAACCGGTCACTGGGACAACTACAAAGATGCAATGTTCACCACGTCTTCTGAGAACCGTGAATACTGCATTAAGCCGATGAACTGCCCGGGGCACGTACAAATTTTCAACCAGGGGCTGAAGTCTTATCGCGATCTGCCGCTGCGTATGGCCGAGTTTGGTAGCTGCCACCGTAACGAGCCGTCAGGTTCGCTGCATGGCCTGATGCGTGCGTGGTTTTACCCAGGATGACGCGCATATCTTCTGTACTGAAGAACAAATTCGCGATGAAGTTAACGGATGTATCCGTTTAGTCTATGATATGTACAGCACTTTTGGCTTCGAGAAGATCGTCGTCAAACTCTCCACTCGTCCTGAAAAACGTATTGGCAGCGACGAAATGTGGGATCGTGCTGAGGCGGACCTGGCGGTTGCGCTGGAAGAAAACAACATCCCGTTTGAATATCAACTGGGTGAAGGCGCTTTCTACGGTCCGAAAATTGAATTTACCCTGTATGACTGCCTCGATCGTGCATGGCAGTGCGGTACAGTACAGCTGGACTTCTCCTTGCCGTCTCGTCTGAGCGCTTCCTATGTGGGCGAAGACAACGAGCGTAAGGTACCGGTTATGATTCACCGCGCAATTCTGGGGTCGATGGAACGTTTTATCGGTATCCTGACCGAAGAATTTGCTGGTTTCTTCCCGACCTGGCTTGCGCCGGTTCAGGTTGTTATCATGAATATTACCGATTCACAGTCTGATTACGTTAACGAATTGACGCAAAAACTATCAAATGCGGGCATTCGTGTTAAAGCAGACTTGAGAAATGAGAAGATTGGCTTTAAAATCCGCGAGCACACTTTGCGTCGCGTCCCATATATGCTGGTCTGTGGTGATAAAGAGGTGGAATCAGGCAAAGTTGCCGTTCGCACCCGCCGTGGTAAAGACCTGGGAAGCATGGACGTAAATGAAGTGATCGAGAAGCTGCAACAAGAGATTCGCAGCCGCAGTCTTAAACAATTGGAGGAATAAGGTATTAAAGGCGGAAAACGAGTTCAAACGGCGCGCCCTAACCGTATCAATGGCGAAATTCGCGCCCAGGAAGTTCGCTTAACAGGTCTGGAAGGCGAGCAGCTTGGTATTGTGAGTCTGAGAGAAGCTCTGGAGAAAGCAGAAGAAGCCGGAGTAGACTTAGTCGAGATCAGCCCTAACGCCGAGCCGCCGGTTTGTCGTATAATGGATTACGGCAAATTCCTCTATGAAAAGAGCAAGTCTTCTAAGGAACAGAAGAAAAAGCAAAAAGTTATCCAGGTTAAGGAAATTAAATTCCGTCCTGGTACAGATGAAGGCGACTATCAGGTAAAACTCCGCAGCCTGATTCGCTTTCTCGAAGAGGGTGATAAAGCCAAAATCACGCTGCGTTTCCGCGGTCGTGAGATGGCGCACCAGCAAATCGGTATGGAAGTGCTTAATCGCGTGAAAGACGATTTGCAAGAACTGGCAGTGGTCGAATCCTTCCCAACGAAGATCGAAGGCCGCCAGATGATCATGGTGCTCGCTCCTAAGAAGAAACAGTAAGGCCTTCAAGTAGCACTGTCTGTGGAGCCTTTGGGCTTCACAGGCATTGTTCGCCTTTGTTTCGTTTATTAACAATGCGAAGTGGAAGTTATTAAAATGCCAAAAATTAAGACCGTACGCGGTGCTGCTAAGCGCTTCAAAAAAACCGGTAAAGGTGGTTTTAAGCACAAGCACGCTAACCTGCGTCACATTCTGACCAAAAAAGCGACCAAACGTAAACGTCACCTGCGTCCGAAAGCCATGGTTTCCAAAGGCGATCTGGGCCTGGTAATCGCGTGCCTGCCGTACGCATAAGCCGTTAACGTTTTTAACTTTTTAATTAGAATATAGATACAGGAGAGCACATATGGCTCGCGTAAAACGTGGTGTTATTGCACGCGCACGTCACAAGAAAATTTTGAAACAAGCTAAAGGCTACTACGGTGCGCGTTCTCGCGTATACCGCGTTGCCTTCCAGGCTGTTATCAAAGCTGGTCAGTATGCTTACCGCGACCGTCGTCAACGTAAGCGTCAGTTCCGTCAACTGTGGATTGCGCGTATCAACGCAGCAGCACGTCAGAACGGTATTTCTTACAGCAAATTCATCAATGGCCTGAAAAAAGCCTCTGTTGAAATCGACCGTAAGATCCTGGCTGATATCGCAGTATTCGACAAAGTAGCGTTCACCGCTCTGGTTGAAAAAGCGAAAGCAGCTCTGGCATAAGCCAGTTGAAAGAGGGAGCTAGTCTCCCTCTTTTCGTTTCAACGCCATCAAAACATTGACTTTTATCGCCGTAGCCTTTTCAATAAAGGTCTTTTGAAGAGTACCAAAAGGTAACGCAAGCAATGAATGCTGCTATTTTCCGCTTCTTTTTTTACTTTAGCACCTGACTCCAGGAGGCTAGCGCGTGAGAAGAGAAACGGAAAACAGCGCCTGAAAGCCTCCCAGTGGAGGCTTTTTTTGTATGCGCGTTTTGAAAAATAAAAAGCCTGTCTCATCAGGCGTAATTGTCGCAGCCAGTCTGGACACGGCCAGCGCGGAGAAACCGGAGCGTACTTAAGTACGTGAGGATTTCGAGCACTGCCCGGGACCAAAATGGCAAGTAAAATAGCCTGATGGGATGGGCTCTAAGTCCAACGAACCAGTGTCACCACTGACACAATGAGGAAAAACATGTCACATCTCGCAGAACTGGTTGCCAGTGCGAAGGCGGCCATTAGCCAGGCGTCAGATGTTGCCGCGTTAGATAATGTGCGCGTCGAATATTTGGGTAAAAAAGGGCACTTAACCCTTCAGATGACGACCCTGCGTGAGCTGCCGCCAGAAGAGCGTCCGGCAGCTGGTGCGGTTATCAACGAAGCGAAAGAGCAGGTTCAGCAGGCGCTGAATGCGCGTAAAGCGGAACTGGAAAGCGCTGCACTGAATGCGCGTCTGGCGGCGGAAACGATTGATGTCTCCCTGCCTGGTCGTCGCATTGAAAACGGCGGGCTGCATCCGGTGACCCGTACCATCGACCGTATCGAAAGTTTCTTCGGTGAGCTTGGCTTTACCGTGGCAACCGGGCCGGAAATCGAAGACGATTATCATAACTTCGATGCTCTGAACATTCCTGGTCACCACCCGGCGCGCGCTGACCACGACACTTTCTGGTTTGACGCTACCCGCCTGCTGCGTACCCAGACCTCTGGCGTACAGATCCGCACCATGAAAGCCCAGCAGCCACCGATTCGTATCATCGCGCCTGGCCGCGTTTATCGTAACGACTACGACCAGACTCACACGCCGATGTTCCATCAGATGGAAGGTCTGATTGTTGATACCAACATCAGCTTTACCAACCTGAAAGGCACGCTGCACGACTTCCTGCGTAACTTCTTTGAGGAAGATTTGCAGATCCGCTTCCGTCCTTCCTACTTCCCGTTTACCGAACCTTCTGCAGAAGTGGACGTCATGGGGAAAAACGGTAAATGGCTGGAAGTACTGGGCTGCGGGATGGTGCATCCGAACGTGCTGCGTAACGTTGGCATCGACCCGGAAGTTTACTCTGGTTTCGCCTTCGGGATGGGGATGGAGCGTCTGACCATGTTGCGTTACGGCGTCACCGACCTGCGTTCATTCTTCGAAAACGATCTGCGTTTCCTCAAACAGTTTAAATAAGGCAGGAATAGATTATGAAATTCAGTGAACTGTGGTTACGCGAATGGGTGAACCCGGCGATTGATAGCGACGCGCTGGCAAATCAAATCACGATGGCGGGCCTGGAAGTTGATGGTGTAGAACCGGTTGCCGGTAGCTTCCACGGCGTGGTCGTTGGTGAAGTGGTTGAGTGTGCGCAGCATCCGAACGCTGACAAACTGCGTGTGACAAAAGTGAATGTCGGCGGCGATCGCCTGCTGGACATCGTCTGCGGTGCGCCAAACTGCCGTCAGGGCCTGCGTGTGGCGGTAGCGACCATTGGTGCTGTTCTGCCGGGTGATTTCAAAATTAAAGCCGCGAAACTGCGTGGCGAACCGTCTGAAGGGATGCTGTGCTCCTTCTCTGAGCTGGGAATTTCTGACGATCATAACGGCATTATCGAGCTGCCTGCGGATGCGCCGATTGGCACCGACATCCGCGAATACCTGAAACTCGATGACAACACCATCGAAATTAGCGTGACGCCAAACCGTGCCGACTGCTTAGGTATCATTGGTGTTGCGCGCGACGTTGCCGTGCTGAACCAGCTGCCGCTGGTTGAACCGGAAATCGTTCCGGTTGGTGCGACCATCGACGACACGCTGCCGATTGCAGTAGAAGCGCCGGATGCCTGCCCGCGCTATCTTGGCCGTGTGGTAAAAGGCATTAACGTTAAAGCGCCAACTCCACTGTGGATGAAAGAAAAACTGCGTCGTTGCGGGATCCGTTCTATCGATGCAGTTGTTGACGTCACCAACTATGTGCTGCTCGAACTGGGCCAGCCGATGCACGCTTTCGATAAAGATCGCATTGAAGGCGGCATTGTGGTGCGGATGGCAAAAGAGGGTGAAACGCTGGTATTGCTCGATGGTACTGTAGCGAAGCTGAATGCTGACACCCTGGTCATCGCCGACCACAACAAGGCGCTGGCGATGGGCGGCATCTTTGGTGGCGAACACTCTGGCGTGAATGACGAAACGCAAAACGTCCTGCTGGAATGCGCTTTCTTCAGCCCGCTGTCTATCACCGGTCGTGCTCGTCGTCATGGCCTGCATACTGATGCGTCTCACCGTTATGAGCGTGGCGTTGATCCGGCACTGCAGCACAAAGCGATGGAACGTGCGACCCGTCTGCTGATCGACATATGCGGTGGTGAAGCGGGTCCGGTAATTGATATCACTAACGAAGCAACGCTGCCGAAGCGTGCAACCATCACTTTACGTCGTAGCAAACTGGATCGCCTGATCGGCCATCATATTGCTGATGAGCAGGTAACAGACATTCTGCGTCGTCTCGGCTGCGAAGTGACCGAAGGCAAAGACGAGTGGCAGGCAGTTGCGCCGAGTTGGCGTTTCGACATGGAGATTGAAGAAGATCTGGTCGAAGAAGTCGCGCGTATTTACGGCTACAACAACATCCCGGATGAGCCGGTACAGGCAAGCCTGATTATGGGGACTCACCGTGAAGCTGACCTGTCGCTCAAGCGCGTAAAAACGCTGCTCAACGACAAAGGCTATCAGGAAGTGATCACCTATAGCTTCGTTGATCCGAAAGTGCAGCAGATGATCCATCCTGGCGTTGAAGCCTTACTGCTGCCAAGCCCGATCTCTGTTGAAATGTCAGCAATGCGTCTTTCCCTGTGGACCGGCCTGCTGGCAACCGTGGTGTACAACCAGAACCGTCAGCAGAATCGTGTACGCATTTTCGAAAGCGGTCTGCGTTTCGTGCCAGATACTCAGGCACCGTTGGGTATTCGTCAGGATCTGATGTTAGCCGGTGTGATTTGCGGTAACCGTTACGAAGAGCACTGGAACCTGGCAAAAGAGACCGTTGATTTCTATGATTTGAAAGGCGATCTTGAATCCGTTCTCGACCTGACCGGTAAACTGAATGAGGTTGAGTTCCGTGCAGAAGCGAATCCGGCACTGCATCCGGGGCAATCCGCAGCGATTTATCTGAAAGGTGAACGTATTGGTTTTGTTGGGGTTGTTCATCCTGAACTGGAACGTAAACTGGATCTCAACGGTCGCACTCTGGTGTTCGAACTGGAGTGGAACAAGCTCGCAGACCGCGTGGTGCCTCAGGCGCGCGAGATTTCTCGCTTCCCGGCGAACCGTCGTGACATCGCGGTGGTGGTCGCAGAAAACGTTCCCGCAGCGGATATTTTATCCGAATGTAAGAAAGTTGGCGTAAATCAGGTAGTTGGCGTAAACTTATTTGACGTGTACCGCGGTAAGGGTGTTGCGGAGGGGTATAAGAGCCTCGCCATAAGCCTGATCCTGCAAGATACCAGCCGTACACTCGAAGAAGAGGAGATTGCCGCTACCGTCGCCAAATGTGTAGAGGCATTAAAAGAGCGATTCCAGGCATCATTGAGGGATTGAACCTATGGCGCTTACAAAAGCTGAAATGTCAGAATATCTGTTTGATAAGCTTGGGCTTAGCAAGCGGGATGCCAAAGAACTGGTTGAACTGTTTTTCGAAGAGATCCGTCGCGCTCTGGAAAACGGCGAACAGGTGAAACTCTCTGGTTTTGGTAACTTCGATCTGCGTGATAAGAATCAACGCCCGGGACGTAACCCGAAAACGGGCGAGGATATTCCCATTACAGCACGGCGCGTGGTGACCTTCAGACCCGGGCAGAAGTTAAAAAGCCGGGTCGAAAACGCTTCGCCCAAAGACGAGTAATCTGATCTAACTAAAAAGGCCGCTCTGCGGCCTTTTTTCTTTTCACTGTCGAAGAGTCACCGTAAAATCAACGCCATGACACTTCAGCAGAACGGATACCATGCTGACACTTGCCCGCCAACAACAGCGACAAAATATTCGCTGGTTATTATGCCTGTCAGTTTTGATGCTGCTGGCGCTTCTCTTAAGCCTTTGCGCCGGTGAACAATGGATTTTGCCAGGTGACTGGTTTTCTCCTCGTGGCGAACTATTCGTCTGGCAAATTCGCCTGCCACGTACGCTGGCTGTATTGCTGGTTGGTGCGGCGCTGGCTATATCCGGCGCTGTAATGCAGGCGTTGTTTGAAAATCCTCTGGCAGAACCTGGACTACTTGGCGTCTCTAACGGCGCAGGCGTGGGGCTTATCGCCGCGGTATTACTTGGGCAAGGGCAACTCCCCAACTGGGCGCTAGGGCTGTGTGCGATTGCTGGCGCGCTTATCATCACTTTAATACTCTTACGTTTCGCTCGTCGTCATCTTTCGACCAGTCGGTTATTGCTGGCTGGCGTTGCATTAGGGATTATCTGTAGCGCACTAATGACGTGGGCTATCTACTTTTCCACCTCTGTTGATTTACGTCAGCTGATGTACTGGATGATGGGCGGTTTTGGCGGCGTAGACTGGCGGCAAAGCTGGCTGATGGTGGCATTGATCCCCGTATTGTTGTGGATCTGTTGTCAGTCCAGGCCGATGAATATGTTAGCACTTGGCGAGATCTCGGCGCGGCAACTGGGTTTACCCCTGTGGTTCTGGCGCAATGTGCTGGTGGCAGCGACCGGCTGGATGGTTGGCGTCAGTGTGGCGCTGGCGGGTGCTATCGGCTTTATTGGTCTGGTGATCCCACATATTCTCCGGCTGTGTGGTTTAACCGATCATCGCGTATTACTTCCCGGCTGCGCGCTGGCAGGGGCGAGCGCATTGCTGCTGGCCGATATTGTAGCGCGCCTGGCATTAGCTGCCGCAGAGCTGCCAATTGGCGTGGTCACCGCAACGTTGGGTGCGCCGGTGTTTATCTGGTTATTGTTAAAAGCAGGACGTTAGCCGCAAAAGACGGTCTATGATTAAAAGCTAAGATTTTTACTGACCACACCCAGGAGAAACGATGCAAGATTCCATTCTGACGACCGTAGTGAAAGATATCGACGGTGAAGTGACCACGCTGGAGAAGTACGCCGGTAATGTGCTGTTGATTGTCAATGTCGCCTCAAAGTGTGGCTTAACGCCGCAATATGAGCAGTTGGAGAATATTCAGAAAGCCTGGGCTGATCGTGGTTTTGTGGTGCTGGGATTCCCGTGTAACCAGTTTCTGGAGCAAGAACCGGGTAGCGATGAAGAGATTAAAACTTACTGCACCACCACATGGGGGGTGACGTTCCCGATGTTCAGTAAGATTGAAGTTAATGGCGAAGGACGCCATCCGCTGTATCAAAAATTGATTGCCGCAGCGCCGACTGCAGTCGCGCCGGAAGAGAGCGGATTCTATGCCCGTATGGTCAGCAAAGGTCGTGCACCGCTGTACCCTGATGATATTTTATGGAATTTTGAGAAATTTTTAGTTGGCAGGGACGGAAAGGTCATCCAGCGTTTTTCCCCGGATATGACGCCGGAAGATCCCATTGTGATGGAAAGCATTAAACTGGCGTTGGCAAAATAATGTCTATTGTGATGCAGTTACAGGATGTTGCGGAATCCACCCGCCTGGGGCCGCTTTCTGGCGAGGTTCGGGCTGGGGAGATCCTGCACCTGGTGGGGCCGAATGGCGCGGGTAAGAGTACCTTACTGGCGCGAATGGCCGGAATGACCAGCGGTAAGGGAAGCATTCAGTTCGCGGGGCAACCACTGGAAGCATGGTCTGCAACAAAGCTCGCGCTGCATCGCGCCTATCTTTCACAACAGCAGACGCCGCCGTTTGCAATGCCGGTCTGGCACTACCTGACACTGCATCAGCACGATAAAACGCGTACCGAACTACTGAATGATGTCGCAGGGGCGCTGGCTCTTGATGACAAACTCGGACGTAGCACCAATCAACTTTCCGGCGGTGAATGGCAACGCGTACGTCTTGCTGCGGTTGTGCTGCAAATCACACCACAAGCCAATCCCGCAGGCCAATTGCTGCTTCTTGATGAGCCGATGAACAGTCTTGATGTTGCGCAACAAAGCGCCTTAGACAAAATTCTGAGCGCGCTGTGTCAGCAAGGACTGGCGATTGTGATGAGCAGTCACGATCTCAACCACACATTGCGTCATGCGCATCGGGCGTGGTTGCTAAAAGGTGTAAAAATGCTGGCCAGTGGACGCAGAGAAGAGGTGCTCACGCCGGCAAATCTGGCGCAGGCCTATGGGATGAATTTTCGCCGTCTGGATATCGAAGGTCACAGAATGCTGATTTCGACCATCTGATTTCATTAGTATCTTGAAAATCGGGTAATTACGACGCTAAATTAATGCAAGAATAAAAAACAGAGGAACCGTACGGAATGCGTTTCTGCCTTATTTTGATCACAGCACTGTTTCTGGCCGGGTGTAGCCACCATAAAGCACCGCCGCCAAATGCCAGACTTTCTGATTCGATTACCGTTATTGCCGGTTTGAACGACCAGCTACAAAGCTGGCATGGCACGCCGTATCGTTATGGTGGCATGACGCGGCGCGGTGTGGACTGTTCGGGATTTGTGGTTGTGACGATGCGCGATCGTTTCGATTTGCAGCTGCCCCGTGAAACCAAGCAACAAGCCTCTATTGGCACGCAAATTGATAAAGACGAGTTGCTGCCAGGTGACCTGGTCTTTTTCAAAACGGGTTCCGGACAAAATGGTTTGCATGTAGGTATTTACGATACCAACAACCAATTTATCCACGCCTCTACCAGCAAGGGAGTGATGCGTTCCTCACTTGATAATGTCTATTGGCAGAAAAATTTCTGGCAGGCGAGACGAATCTAGTATGTCGAAAAATGGACGGCGATGATACATCGCCGTCCATTTACTCCTGAATACAGTAGTATTTTGCAGACAAAAATTCCGTAAATGGATTATTCGTTTATAATCAGGATAATCTAAAAAAAGGACCCCTGAAAAAGTGGTTAACATGGAACAAATGAAAGTTACTCCTTCTGTAATTGTTATGTCTTATGGCCTCATCCCTTTTAGCCGGATACTGAAAAACATCCTTCGAGAGGGAAGGTTACCATGAAGATTTTTTTGGAGAATCTTTATCATTCTGATTGCTATTTCCTGCCGATAAGAGATAACCAGCAAGACCTTGTCGGCGTTGAGTTAATTACCCATTTCTCCAGTGAAGATGGTACGGTTCGTATCCCGACGAGTCGGGTTATAGCGCAACTTACCGTGGAGCAACATTGGCAATTATTTTCTGAACAGTTGGAATTACTAAAATCATGCCAACACTTTTTTATTCAACATAAACTCTTTGCCTGGCTTAATTTAACGCCACAAGTGGCTACATTATTATTAGACAGGGATAATTTCGCAGGCGAACTATTAAAATATCCGTTTATTGAACTGTTGATTAATGAGAATTACCCGCATTTCAATGAAGGAAAAGATAATCGCGATCTTTTATCCTTATCGCAAATGTATCCCCTTGTGTTAGGTAATTTGGGAGCAGGTAATAGCACAATGAAAGCGGTGTTTGATGGTCTTTTCACCCGCGTCATGCTGGATAAAAGTTTTATTCAGCAACAAATCACGCATCGCTCCTTCGAACCGTTTATTCGTGCGATCCAGGCGCAAATTTCCCCTTGTTGCAATTGCATCATCGCGGGGGGCATTGATACGCCAGAAATATTGGCACAGATTATCCCCTTTGATTTCCATGCTCTCCAGGGATGCCTGTGGCCTGCGGTTCCTATAAATCAGATAACGACGTTGGTTCAGCGATAACCCTCCTGTTTGCTGGTGTTTAAGACGAGAGTAACCGTCTACACTATCAAACAGGAGGATCTATGACCCTGTCTTTTATTACCCGCTGGCGCGATGAATTGCCAGAAACCTATACAGCACTTTCCCCTACGCCTTTAAATAATGCCCGGCTGATTTGGCATAATACCGAACTGGCTAACACGCTGAGTATTCCATCGTCGCTGTTTAAAAATGGCGCAGGTGTCTGGGGCGGCGAAAACCTACTGCCGGGTATGTCACCACTTGCGCAGGTTTACAGTGGTCATCAGTTTGGCGTCTGGGCGGGCCAACTGGGTGATGGGCGCGGCATTTTACTCGGCGAACAACTGCTTGCTGATGGCACTACAATGGACTGGCATCTGAAAGGTGCTGGCCTGACGCCTTATTCGCGAATGGGGGATGGACGGGCGGTTTTACGTTCGACGATACGAGAAAGTCTCGCCAGTGAGGCGATGCATTATCTGGGCATTCCGACGACCCGCGCTTTAAGTATCGTCACCAGCGATTCGCCAGTGTATCGGGAAACGGTGGAGTCAGGCGCGATGCTGATGCGTGTGGCACCAAGTCATCTGCGCTTTGGTCATTTCGAACATTTTTACTATCGCCGCGAGCCGGAAAAGGTTCGTCAGTTAGCTGACTTTGCCATTCGTCATTACTGGTCACATCTTGATGATGAGGAGGACAAATACCGTCTCTGGTTTACCGATGTTGTCGCACGTACCGCCTCGTTAATTGCCCAATGGCAGACGGTCGGCTTTGCTCATGGAGTGATGAATACCGACAACATGTCGCTGCTGGGGCTGACGCTTGATTACGGGCCGTTTGGTTTTCTTGATGATTACGAACCCGGTTTTATTTGTAATCACTCGGATCATCAAGGGCGTTACAGCTTTGATAATCAACCTGCCGTCGCGTTGTGGAATTTACAGCGTCTGGCGCAGACATTGTCACCATTTGTTGCCGTTGATGCCCTGAATGAGGCCCTGGACAGCTATCAGCAGGTTTTGTTGACGCATTATGGACAACGGATGCGGCAGAAACTGGGCTTCATGACGGAGCAAAAAGAGGATAACGCGCTACTGAATGAATTATTCAGTCTGATGGCGCGAGAGCGCAGCGATTATACCCGCACATTCCGCATGCTGAGTCTGACCGAGCAGCACAGCGCGGCGTCACCGCTACGTGATGAGTTTATTGATCGTGCGGCATTTGATGACTGGTTTGCCCGTTATCGGGTACGTTTGCAACAAGACGAGGTTACCGATAGTGAGCGTCAGCAGCTGATGCAAAGCGTTAACCCGGCTCTGGTGTTGCGCAACTGGTTGGCGCAACGGGCGATTGAAGCGGCAGAAAAGGGTGATATGACGGAATTGCACCGCCTGCATGAGGCGTTGCGAAATCCTTTCAGCGACAGAGATGATGACTATGTCAGTCGTCCACCCGACTGGGGTAAACGGCTGGAAGTCAGCTGCTCGAGTTAAAGGCTACTTGGTCAACAGCAGCTTGCCAGCCTGAGTTTTACGGAGCAGATATTCTTGCCCGTCATGATCGATAATCAGTTTGCCATCCGGACCTAACAGTGTCTGGCTGGTAATTCGCCGGATGGGCTGCGGGGAAGCGGTCTTGTGATTGGCATCCGTTTCAGGCGTGAGTTTTCTGCTATCCGTATAACGCATAAAAATTAATAATAATTTATATAACAATGATTCTTATTATCAATATTATGGCGGACCAGAGCAAGCAGTAATTTGTTGAGAAGACAACAAGTTGCGCAGAAATGCCCATCCCGTCAGGAATGGGCACGCATTCAGAAGCGAGTATCTACCGCAGAGGCGAGTTTTTCGACCAGGCGTTCGGTATCTTCCCAGCCCAGACACGGGTCGGTAATGGATTGACCGTAAGTGAGCGGCTGACCGCCGACGATTTTTTGCGTTCCTTCGCGCAGGAAACTTTCCGCCATAATTCCAGCAATCGCCGTAGAGCCATTGCGGATTTGCTGACAAATATCCTCACAAACTTCTAACTGGCGACGGTGCTGCTTCTGGCAGTTACCGTGGCTGAAATCCACCACCAGATGTTCAGGTAAATCAAACTCGTGCAGCGTATCGCAGGCTGCGGCGATATCATCGGCATGATAATTCGGTTTTTTGCCACCACGCATAATAATGTGGCCATACGGGTTGCCGCTGGTCTGATAGATGGTCATCTGACCATTTTTGTCTGGTGAGAGGAACATATGGCTGGCGCGGGCTGCGCGGATAGCATCCACGGCAATCCGCGTGTTGCCATCGGTACCATTTTTAAAACCCACCGGACAGGAGAGTGCCGAAGCCATTTCGCGGTGGATCTGACTTTCGGTAGTACGTGCGCCAATCGCACCCCAACTGATTAAATCAGCAATAAACTGACCGGTCACCATATCGAGGAACTCAGTCGCGGTAGGGACGCCCAGCTCATTTACCTGTAAAAGTAATTTGCGCGCCAGCTCCAGACCGTGATTTACCCGATAGCTACCGTTTAAATCTGGATCGGAGATGAGTCCTTTCCAGCCGACAACCGTTCGTGGTTTTTCAAAATAGGTGCGCATTACGATTTCCAGCCGTGGCTGGTACTGGTTGCGTAGCGACTGCAGACGGGTGGCGTACTCCATCGCAGCGGTGAGATCGTGGATCGAGCAGGGGCCAATAATGACCAACAGTCGCTTATCTTCACCATTCAGTATTTTTTCAATTCTACGGCGGGAGTCGGTGACATGGGTGGCGACGCCAGGCGTTACGGGATACCGTAGCGCGAGTTCGGCGGGCGTTACCAGGCTCTCAATACGCGCAGTACGGAGTTCGTCAGTTCTGTTCATTACAAGTCTCAGAAATTTGTTGCTTCTACGGCAGGACTACCGGGAAGTGATGTGCATCACGATAAACCAATCGCAGCTGATTTCAAGTGCGAGGTGTGTCACACCTCGCCGGGTGGTTAGCATGATAACAAAAAAGTAAGCTAATGCACTAGTTCTCTAGTACATTCGGCGGCTAAGGCCCATGATATCGAGGATCTTGGTGGCAATCTCTTCTACCGAATAATTGGTACTGTTAATCCACGGGATCTGATTTTTACGGTACAACGCTTCCACTTCCGCGACTTCCATCCTGCACTGACGAAGCGAGGCATAGCGGCTGTTCTCCCGACGTTCCTCGCGAATCGCCGCCAGACGTTCCGGGTCGATAGTCAGGCCGAACAATTTGTGCTGAAGTGGTTTGAGCGACGCGGGTAGCACCAGATTATCCATATCGTCGGCAATAAAGGGGTAATTTGCCGCGCGGATACCAAATTGCATTGCCAGATACAGACTGGTGGGGGTTTTACCACAGCGAGAAACACCGAGCAGGATCACCTGAGCCTGGTCCAGATTGCGCAACGAAATACCGTCATCGTGGGCAAGGGTGTAATCAATCGCCGCAATGCGCGCATCATATTTATTGAGATTATTAGGGTTAAGGCCATGGGTACGATGAGCAATCGGCGTTGGATCCAGTTTCATCTCTTGTTGTAGCGGGGCAACCAGCGCCTGAACGATATCCTGGCAAAAGCCTTCACTTTGCAAGATGATAGCGCGAATCTCCGGCAACACGATGGAGTAGAAGACCAGCGGGCGCACACCTGTCTGGTGATAAATTGCGTCAATCTGATCCTTCACTGCCCGTGCACGGCTCTCATTTTCGACAAACGGCAGCGTAATGCTGCTGATAGTGACGGGAAATTGTGACATTACTGCGTGTCCTAATACCTCCGCAGTTATTGCCGTACCATCAGAAATATAAAAAACGTGGCGATCAACAGCATTATCCATTTTGTTCTTCCCGTGATGCAGACATAATTCTATGAAAGCATAAATTAAAAACGCACAGAAGCGTAGAACGTTATGTCTGGTTTATAAAATGAAACTTAAATTTTATTTTTTATGAAAACAGCATTTCATTTTTATAGTTTCGTTTATACCGATGGTTTATGTGGAAATTGTCGAGGAGAGCAGATTTGCGCAACGCAGGGATCAGTCTTAAAAAGTAAAAAAATATATTTGCTTGAACGATTCACCGTTTTTTTCATCCGGTTAAATATGCAAAGATAAATGCGCAGAAATGTGTTTCTCAAACCGTTCATTTATCACAAAAGGATTGTTCGATGTCCAACAATGGCTCGTCACCGCTGGTGCTTTGGTATAACCAACTCGGCATGAATGATGTAGACAGGGTTGGGGGCAAAAATGCCTCCCTGGGTGAAATGATTACTAACCTTTCCGGAATGGGTGTTTCCGTTCCGAATGGTTTCGCCACAACCGCCGACGCGTTTAACCAGTTTCTGGACCAAAGCGGCGTAAACCAGCGCATTTATGAACTGCTGGATAAAACGGATATTGACGATGTTACCCAGCTTGCGAAAGCGGGCGCGCAAATCCGCCAGTGGATTATCGACACTCCCTTCCAGCCTGAGCTGGAAAACGCCATCCGCGAAGCCTATGCACAGCTTTCCGCCGATGACGAAAACGCTTCGTTTGCGGTGCGTTCCTCCGCTACTGCAGAAGATATGCCGGACGCTTCTTTTGCCGGTCAGCAGGAAACTTTCCTCAACGTTCAGGGTTTTGACGCCGTTCTCGTGGCAGTGAAACATGTATTTGCTTCTCTGTTTAACGATCGCGCCATCTCTTATCGTGTGCACCAGGGTTACGATCACCGTGGCGTGGCGCTCTCCGCCGGTGTTCAGCGGATGGTGCGCTCCGACCTCGCATCTTCTGGCGTGATGTTCTCCATTGATACCGAATCCGGCTTTGACCAGGTGGTGTTTATCACTTCCGCATGGGGCCTTGGTGAAATGGTCGTGCAGGGTGCGGTTAACCCGGATGAGTTTTATGTGCATAAACCGACACTTGCGGCGAATCGCCCGGCTATCGTGCGCCGCACCATGGGGTCGAAAAAAATCCGCATGGTTTACGCGCCGACCCAGGAGCACGGCAAGCAGGTTAAAATCGAAGACGTACCGCTGGAACAGCGTGACATCTTCTCGCTGACCAACGAAGAAGTGCAGGAACTGGCAAAACAGGCCGTACAAATTGAGAAACACTACGGTCGCCCGATGGATATTGAGTGGGCGAAAGATGGCCACACCGGCAAACTGTTCATTGTGCAGGCGCGTCCGGAAACCGTGCGCTCACGCGGTCAGGTCATGGAGCGTTATACGCTGCATTCACAGGGTAAGATTATCGCCGAAGGCCGTGCTATCGGTCATCGCATCGGCGCGGGTCCGGTGAAAGTCATCCATGACATCAGCGAAATGAACCGCATCGAACCTGGCGACGTGCTGGTTACTGACATGACCGACCCGGACTGGGAACCGATCATGAAGAAAGCATCTGCCATCGTCACCAACCGTGGCGGTCGTACCTGTCACGCGGCGATCATCGCTCGTGAACTCGGCATTCCGGCGGTAGTGGGCTGTGGTGATGCAACAGAACGGATGAAAGACGGCGAGAACGTCACTGTTTCTTGTGCCGAAGGTGATACCGGTTACGTCTATGCGGAGTTGCTGGAATTTAGCGTGAAAAGCTCCAGCGTAGAAACGATGCCGGACCTGCCGTTGAAGGTGATGATGAACGTCGGTAACCCGGACCGTGCTTTCGACTTCGCCTGCCTGCCGAACGAAGGCGTGGGCCTTGCGCGTCTGGAATTTATCATCAACCGTATGATTGGCGTCCACCCACGCGCACTGCTTGAGTTTGACGATCAGGAACCGCAGTTGCAAAACGAAATCCGCGAGATGATGAAAGGTTTTGATTCTCCGCGTGAATTTTACGTTGGTCGTCTGACTGAAGGGATCGCGACGCTGGGTGCCGCGTTTTATCCGAAGCGCGTCATTGTCCGTCTTTCTGATTTTAAATCGAACGAATATGCCAATCTGGTCGGTGGTGAGCGTTACGAGCCAGATGAAGAGAACCCGATGCTCGGCTTCCGTGGCGCGGGCCGCTATGTTTCCGACAGCTTCCGCGACTGCTTCGCGCTGGAGTGTGAAGCAGTGAAACGTGTGCGCAACGACATGGGGCTGACTAACGTTGAGATCATGATCCCGTTCGTGCGTACCGTTGATCAGGCGAAAGCGGTGGTTGAGGAACTGGCGCGTCAGGGGCTGAAACGTGGCGAGAACGGGCTGAAAATCATCATGATGTGTGAAATTCCGTCCAACGCCTTGCTGGCAGAGCAGTTCCTGGAATATTTCGACGGCTTCTCAATTGGCTCAAACGACATGACGCAGCTGGCGCTCGGTCTGGATCGTGACTCCGGCGTGGTGTCCGAACTGTTCGATGAGCGCAACGATGCGGTGAAAGCACTGCTGTCGATGGCGATTCGTGCCGCGAAGAAACAGGGCAAATATGTCGGGATTTGCGGTCAGGGTCCATCCGACCACGAAGACTTTGCTGCATGGTTGATGGAAGAGGGGATCGATAGCCTGTCTCTGAACCCGGACACCGTGGTGCAAACCTGGTTAAGCCTGGCTGAACTGAAGAAATAAAATAAATACCCGGCGGCGTTTTGTCGCCGGGTTTATGTGATCCCCGAAGATGAAACTTATTCAATCTCTTCACAGACATCCTGAGTTAATCGCCGCATAATATCTTTCCTTAACAAAAACTTTTGTATTTTACCTGAGACAGTGCGCGGTAGTTTTTCGATTACCACGATATGTTCAGGATATTTATATTTTGCGACCCGTTTACGGCTAAAAAAAGCCACCACCTCTTCCAGCGATAATGAATGATGCGGCGCTTTCAGCACGACATAAGCGCATGAACGTTCACCTAAACGTTCATCGGGCATCGCAACCACACAGGCATCGTGAATTTTAGGATGCTGCAATAAAATATCTTCTACTTCACGGCTGCTAATATTTTCGCCGCCGCGGACAATAATATCTTTCTTGCGCCCGGTTATTTTTATATAGCCATCCTCATCCATGCGGCAGAGATCGCCGCTGTAATACCAGCCTTCTTCATCCAGCGCACGGGCGGTTAATTCAGGTTCATCAAAATACCCCATAAACACATTGGGGCCACGCGAGGCTTCTTCACCTTCGCAACCTGGCGGTAAAGTCTTGCGTGCGTCATCGACCACTTTAATCTCTACACCTGCGGCAGCGTAACCGTCGGTGTGCATAAAGCGCGGCAAAGGATCGTCGAGATTCACCACCGCATGCGGCGAACTTTCTGTGGAACCATAAACACTTAATAATTTAATGCCGCGCTGCTGGCATTCTCGCGCCACTTTTTTGGGGATTGTGGTACCTCCGCAAAGAAAGAAGCGCAGCGCTGAAAGGTCTGCGGGTTGTTTCTCTAGTAAATTCAAAAGATCATAGACAAACGGCGTTGCGCCGAGCATACAGGTGCAACGCTGCTGCTCAAGCAGCGCGAGACACGCATCAGGAGTGAAAATATCTAACAACACGCTGCGAGCACCAATCAAAAAAGGTGCTGTTACGCCATGCAGAAAGCCCGTTGCGTGACCAAGTGGCGCAGGCATCATAAAGACATCCTGCCAGGTCAGATTTAGCCGCGCGCAATAAGCCCGCTCACTGGCGAGAATATTGTTATGCGTTAGCATCACACCCTTTGGCAGACCCTCGGTTCCGGAGGTAAATAGCACAGCGGCTAATTCATCGCCGTGGACCGTTATCGCCGTGGTCAGAGGAGTATTGTCGGCGAGAATCTGACTTAATGAGAGGGAAGAGGTGGCGGGAGCTAGTTTGTCCACGCCGACAATTTGTTGTAGTTGTGGAAGCTGATTTTGCAGCGGCAGGATTAAATCTACCGGACGCGTTTGTTTAAACAACGTCGGTGCAAAGAACATTTTTGCCTGACACTTATTGAGCACCCACACCAGTTCTGCTTCCCGCCAGGAAGGTAACAGCGGCACGGAAACCGCACCGGTTTTCAGGCAGGCAAGATAGATAACGGTAAATTCACACCAGCCTGGCAGTTGAAATGCGATGCGATCGCCTGATTCAATACCCTTCGCTAACATCCAGTTTGCCAGACAGCTCGCGGCGTGATCGAGCGCGCTATAGGTGTACGTTGCACCATGATTGTCGACCACGGCAATTTTGTCTGGCATCGCACGAGCGGTCTGCTGCCAGTAATCGGCCAGTGAAGCATCGCCCCATAACCCTTGCTGACGATACGCCGCACGACGTTGTTCGTTGAACGTTAATGTCACTTTCATTTTGGACTCTCGAAACAGAACATCAGGCCCGAGATGCGGGCCTGTGGGATGCATGATTAGCCGTAGCGAAATTCAATACCGAAGGTGCCTGCGGGATATTGCCACTGTTCGAGAATAGTGTTGCCGCACAGCACCCGACAGGTGCCGCACTCCAGACAACCGGCGGAATCGAAATGAATGTTTCCTGCGTCATCCTGCTTATAAAGTCCGGCAGGGCAAGCTTTCATTAATTTACGGAATTCATTGATATCGGGATTTGCCGCCAAAATGATATGCGGGTGGCCCTCATCAACATGGAATTTATTGACGCCTAATTTGATGTCGACGTTAACCGTAGCGTTCTGGCTCATAGCGCGGTTGCTCCCTTAATGCCATCTTTCAGCAAGTTGATCAGCCCAATTTTCTTCGCGTGTCCCATGATCATTTTGCGTACCGGCTGGTTTGGTTTGCCGTCAATGGTGAACATATCGTTCATGATGTCGGCGACCATTCGTGGGTATTGGCTAAACAGGCGCGGGTTTTCCATCAGCGCCGGGAGCTTGCGGAAATGCTGCATATCGCGCATAACACAACTTTGTTCCAGCTCACGTTTGTATTGCGCCAGACTGCTGGCGGAGAAATCCGCGCGTTCTTTGGCGGCGATCACCGTTGTGGCGGCAGCCTGAGCTGATGCAATGGCTAAATCCATGCCGCGAACTGTAAAACCCAAATTCAGGCAGAAGCCTGCGGCGTCACCAACGATCATCACGCCATCGTTAACCAGCTGCGGCACCATTGCCAGACCGCCCTCCGGCACCATATGCGCGGAATATTCAAGCAGTTTGCCGCCGCTAATCAGCGGGCGAATGGCGGGGTGTTGTTTAAAATCTTCCAGCATTTGCGGCACGCTTTTTTGCGCATGGGCGATATCACCCAATCCACAAACCAGCCCCAACGATACGGAATCCTTGTTGGTATAGAGGAATCCGCCGCCCATCAGGCCGTCAGAAGGGGAACCGGCAAACAGCCAGGCGGCACCTTCCTCGCCCGTAACATTAAAGCGATCGTTGATCTGTTCTGGTGTGAGGCCAATAACCTCTTTAACACCAACAGCGTAATGATGCGGATTGGAAGCGGAAACCATTCCCAGCGAGCGGCCAAGCATCGAGTTAACGCCATCAGCCAGAATCACCACATTCGCTTCGAGAATATCATCCCCGGCCTGGACGCCAGTGACCTTGTTTCCTTCACGAACCAGCGCATCGACGCGTACGCCCGGGATAAACTGCGCGCCCGCCTGCTCGGCTTGTTCCATCAACCACGGGTCCAGACGATTACGCAATACGGTATAAGACGCGTGTTGCGGAACATCTGGTTGCTCGCGGTGAAAATCGAGGGTAACGGCGCTTTCTTCGGTTAAGAAGGAGATTTTCTCGCGTGTGACCTTGCGTTCTATCGGCGCTGATGCTGCAAAGCCTGGAATAATTGCTTCGAGTGTGTGGGCATAAAGACGCCCGCCGGTCATGTTTTTACATCCGGCACTGTCGCCGCGTTCTATCACCAGGACATCCAGCCCGGCTCGCGCCATGACCAGTGCGGCAACGCTACCGGCAACGCCCGCACCGACCACAATGGCATCAAATTTGTCATCCGACATGCGTTATGCTCCCTTCCCGCTGCGTTTACAGCGGGAGATGTGGTTGAAAGGGAATTAGCGACTCAACTGGCTAATCAGGGCAGGGACGACTTTGTAGATATCGCCCACCAGACCGTAGTCGGCATAGTTGAAGATTGGCGCATTTTTATCTTTATTAATGGCGACAATCACTTTTGCGCCGTTGCCGCCAACCATATGCTGGATCTGCCCGGAGATCCCCAGCGTCAGGTAGAGATCGGATTTCAGCAACACGCCGGAGACACCGATATAACGTTCACGCTCCATCCAGTTCTCGCCTTCGGCAATTGGACGTGAACAGCCGACTTCAGCATTCAGCACCGCCGCCAGTTCGTGGACCATTTTCAGGTCATCCTGCGCCGCCAGACCACGACCGACGCCAACCACACGTTTTGCTTTGCTCAGGTCCACGCTGCTTGCCGCTTTCGCACGGCGTTCGCGACAGAGAATTTCATGACGCGGGGCAACATAAGGTACCGTTTCTGTCGGGCACTGATGAGAGATATCACGGGTGCACGGCTCCTGAACACCGGGTGCAAGGGTAATGATCGCCAGCGGGCTGTTGATCTTTTCCTGAGCGAACGCTAACCCGCCATACATCCGGTGTTCGGCGCAAATGTGACCATCGACAATATCCACCGCCGTGGCATCGTTCACCAGCGCCGCATTCAGTTGCACACTTAACCGTGCTGCCAGAGCTTTACCACGTTTCGTCGCGGCCAACAGCAACATAGCGGGGTGTTTATCTTTCAGCAGGGCAGCAATGCTTTCGGCGTAATTTTCAGTACGTTGCAGCGCGTCGTTTTGCTCAAGAACATAAATGCATTTTGGCCCATAAGGCATAACTGCCTGCGCCTGCTCGGTATTTTGTACAATGGCATACACCTGTTGGCCCCATTGCTGAGCGCCGCCAAACAGTTCAGCATAACGTTCAGGATTATCGCTAAAGACCCAGACGCTGTTTAATTGACTCATCGTTTCTTCTCCGTAGGCTTCAGTTCAGGGCTTTCTTCAGATGTTCCGCCAGCTCGGCAATGGCCTCCGGCGAATCGTTATCGAGAATGATGTGCTTACGTTCTGTTTGCGGCGGTACGCGAATGCCGGTCAGTTCAGCAAGTGGTGCGCTCTGGCTCCAGCCAATATCACTTGCCTGCCACTGATTTACCGGTTTTTTACCCGCGCCGAGAATGGCTTTCATCGAAGGAATACGTGGCACGTTAATATCGGAGGTGACGCAGAGCACGGCTGGAACAGAGAGTTCAATAACTTCAACATCATCTTCAAGCGTGCGTTCAATCACCAGTGTATTGCCCTGACGCTGAATGGCACTCACTGCATTAATCACCGGAAGTTGCAGAATTTCTCCGACCAGCAAGCCAACCTGCTGGGCATAAAGGTCGCCGGAACCTTCACCAAAGATCAGTAAATCGAAGCCGATCTTTTCAACTGCTGTCGCCAGCGCCTTTGCGGTATCGAGAGGCAGTGCATGCTCAAGTTGTGCATCCTGCACCATATACAGGCTGTGCGGCCCGCGGGATAGCACGTCTTTGCGCACTTTCGAGTTCTGCAACAAAGAGCCGCCGACGGTCAGCGCGGCTATCTCATCGTCATCTGTTGCAAGCTGGCTTGCAGCTTCAATGGCATTGAGATCGAACTGGCTGATTTTGGCGTCGGCATTGTCGAAATTCAGGGTGTATTCTGGAGTGACAACAATGTCCTGTTCTTCAGGCACCAGCTTAAAGCAGGTTATTATTTTCATGATTTCTCCTGTGAGTCGCATACGGAACCATCTCCGATGGAAGGTAAAAATGGCCTGAAAATAGTGTGCGATAGCGGTGCGGGGTTTTCGACGGAGCAAGCTGTTTTCCTTGCCAACAATCTTGCAAAAAAAATGCGATCGCTAAAACAAAAGTGCAATTTGCGGCAATATAGTTATTCCATGACCGTGCAATCTTGCATTCAGTGTAAATAATCTTGTTTAGCTCTCGCTAAACGCGGTTGTATAACCGCAATACACGCCGTATTTTATCCGGCATATATTGTTTTTGTTTGCTCATGGAATAGGGAGGTTGTCATGTATCAACGCTGTTTTGATAATGCCAGTGAAACGCTGTTTGTCGCCGGTAAAACGCCACGGCTTTCACGTTTCGCATTTAGCGATGATCCAAAATGGGAGTCTGGACATCACGTTCATGACAATGAAACCGAGCTGATTTACGTCAAGAAAGGGGTAGCAAGGTTTACCATCGATTCTTCGTTATATGTCGCACATGCCGATGACATTGTGGTGATAGAACGTGGCAGGCTGCATGCGGTGGCCTCTGACGTTAACGATCCGGCAACGACGTGTACCTGTGCGCTGTACGGCTTTCAGTTTCAGGGGGCTGAGGAAAATCAGCTACTGCAACCGCATTCTTGCCCGGTAATTGCCGCAGGGCAGGGAAAAGAAGTCATTAAAACCTTATTTAATGAGCTAAGTGTGATTTTGCCGCAAAGTAAAAATAGCCAAACATCTTCGTTATGGGACGCATTTGCCTATACGTTAGCAATTCTTTACTACGAAAACTTTAAAAATGCTTATCGTTCGGAGCAGGGATATATTAAAAAAGATGTTCTGATAAAAGATATTCTTTTCTATCTGAATAATAACTATCGCGAAAAAATCACTTTAGAGCAGTTATCGAAAAAATTTCGTGCCAGCGTCAGTTATATCTGCCATGAATTTACCAAAGAGTATCGTATTTCCCCTATTAACTATGTTATTCAACGGCGTATGACGGAAGCGAAATGGTCACTCACTAATACTGAATTATCACAGGCAGAGATTTCCTGGCGTGTGGGTTATGAAAATGTCGATCACTTTGCCAAACTGTTTTTGCGCCATGTCGGCTGTTCGCCCAGCGATTACCGCAGGCAATTTAAAAACTGTTTTGCGGAACAAGAAATCCTATCTGAATTTCCTCAACCAGTAAGTCTTGCCGGATAAATCTGGCGGCGCAGTTTGTTAAGAAGCTGCGCCGCCTGCAGATTATTTGTTCTGATAATCTTTCAGGATCTGTCGACCTGCTACGTAAATCATAATTTCGTCTGTACCGCCGCCGATACGTTCACAACGGACATCACGCCAGAAGCGGGAGACGCGCGCCTCATCGGTATAGCCCAGACCGCCCATGATTTGAATCGCATCATCAATGACTTCCATTGCGGTACGTGCGCAGTACAGTTTTGCCAGCGCCGCGCTGGTGCGCAGTGACTGATGCTGATCGGCTTGCCATGCCACTTTCAACACCATGTTGCGCATGTTGTCGATCTTAATCGCCATCAGCGCCAGTTTTTCCTGGATCATCTGGTTATGACCAATGGGCTTACCAAAAGCGATACGCTGGTTGGCATAGCGGGCGGCATCTTCGAATGCGCATTCGGCAAAGCCGGTGCTGCGCGCGGCGTTGATCAGGCGCTCCATCTCAAAGTTGTACATCACATTGAGGAAACCCATTCCTTCTTCGCCCACCATGTCGCTCTCTTCAACTTCCACGTTGTCGAGATAGACTTCGCAGGTGCTGAGCATATGCCAGCCGATTTTATGCAGTGGATTGATTTTAATGCCGGGTTTACTGGAGTCGACCCACCACAGAGTAAAGGCCTTTTTCGGATCTTTCGGTTGCGGATCGCGCGCCAACACCAGCATATATGGGTACTCTTTCGCACCGGTAATAAAGGTTTTCTGTCCGTTGATGTAAACCTTGCCGTTTTTACGCGTGTAAGTGGTAGTGGCACTGTTGTTGTCTGAGCCTGCGCCTGGCTCCGTCAATGCCAGGGCATAGGCGGGATCACCCGTTTCCAGGGTGCTCTCTGCCGTTTTACGTAGCTGCTCTGCAGAACCGAAACGGCGCATACTGTGAATACATTGACCGTTGGTAATCAAAAATGCCGGAGCACCGCATTTTGACACTTCCATCAGCGCCAGCATTTGGGTGACGTAATCCGCAGGGATACCACCAAATTCTTCCGGCACGCCAAGCATGGAAATACCGTTATCCGCCAGTGCCCGCATAAACTCACGCGGGTATGTCCCGTTTTGATCGCAGGTGCGGAAATACTCTTCCGGAAAGTTAGTCGTAATCAGTTCGCGAATACTGGCCAGCAGCAGTTCTTGTTCTTCAGTTAAAGAAAAATCCATCATTATACTCCTGTTAATGAGCCGCTTCAGGCAGGACAAAACCCATCGCCGCATCGATAAATAATCTTTCGTCCATCAGTTTCAGTTCTGGTGAAATCACTGGGGTGAAATCCATTTTGTCGAGAATATCTTTTTGTAAATCGACGCCAGGAGCGATTTCGATTAAATGCAGGCCGTCTTCTTTTAGCGTGAATACGGCGCGCTCAGTGATATAACGAACATCCAGCCCTCGCTTGAGAGCGATTTTTCCACTGAAAGTAATTTCCGGTAGTTCCCGAATAAATTTCTTCACCCGTCCTTCCTGGACGATATTTAATTTGCCGTCGGTAATTTCTGTTTTTAAACTGCCCGCAGTTAATGTGCCGCAGAAAACGATTTTCTTCGAAGTGGCACTGATATCAATAAATCCACCGGTGCCCATGATTTTACCATTGAATTTATGCACGCCGACGTTACCGTGCTGGTCGACTTCAGCAAAACTCAAATAACAAACATCCAGACCACCACCGTGATAAAAATCAAACTGGGACGTCATATCCAGAATGGCGCGGGTATTCACGTTCGCGCCAAAGGCGATCCCCTGTGAAGTAATACCGCCAATCGGACCTGTTTCTACCGTCAGAATAAAGTCATCAGCACAACCTTCTTCCCGGGCGACCAGGCCAATGCCGTCAGCAATACCGACGCCGACATTCCCCACTGCGCCTTTGCGCATTTCGAATAATGCACGCCGTGCAACTAATTTACGTTGGTTTAGGGGCAGGCTAAGTTTGGTACTGTCATCAAGGGTGAAGTCACCAGAAATAAAGCGGTTAACCGGTGCACCGCCATACAGTTGGGTTTGATCCGGATCGACCACCACAATATCCACCAGATAACCCGGAATACGGACAGATTTAGGATGCAGCGTGGCTTTCTTAACCATTTTCTGCACCTGCATCATCACAATACCGCCGTTATTGTGCACCGCCTGAGCAATAACCAATGCGTCGAGATACATCACCTCATCTTCAAAAGTGGCGTAGCCTTCGCTGTCGCAGGTGGTAGCGCGAATGAAGGCGATATCTGGCGCTATCGCTTTGTAATAGAGATATTCTTTGTTATCAAACTCGACCAGTTTAATCAGTTCTTCTTTAGTGACTTCATTCAGTTTGCCGCCTTGCTGGCGTGGATCGACAAATGTCCCGATGCCAATATCACTAATAATACCAGGCTGGTGGGCTGCGGCGGCGCGTAAGGTTTGTGTAAGTACACCTTGTGGATAGTTATAAGCAATAATTTTATTTTGTTCTGCGAGATCAGAAATACGCGGCGATTGTCCCCAGTGACCGCATAATGCCCATTTCACCAGACCTTCTTGCGCCAGCGGACTAATACCACGGTCGGCGCGATCGCCAAGCCCTGTTGGACTAATAATCGATAAATTACGTGGTGTTTGAGTCTGTTTATATTTATCAGCAAGAGCAGTAATTAACGTGGTGGCTTCCAGAATACCGCCGCCAGCGCCTAACACACAAAGTGTTGCTTCGTCGGGAATATAATTCACCGCTTCCTGTGCCGACAGGACCGGCACTCGTCCATTAATACGAGGTGGTTTTACAGGTTTCATTGTTAATTCCTGATTCAGGTGTGATTTTCCCTACGCCAGATGGAGAATTAGCGCACAGAGACTCACGAAATATTTTTATTAAATACGGTTAAAAATACTTTTTTTAGTTCGGCGGGGGG
>OHUY01000158.1_pt1 | contig 30754 bp, 29 predicted proteins | sample 1579301 | NCBI WGS metagenome assembly OHUY01 (sample SAMEA3882520, study PRJEB24775) | human gut metagenome | biome: human-associated habitat; feature: intestine environment; material: feces | place: Netherlands | collected 2009/2010
GCTAGATTTAGGTTCTAGTGGGAGACCGTGCAGGTTCAAGTCCTGTTGCCCGTATTCAATGATGACAAAAGAGGGTTTCCTGAAGTATTTCAGGAAGCCCTCTTTGTGTATAAAAAACCAAAAATCATGCATGAATATGAATTTCATGGAATATGCCCAAATTTATTGACAAACTGGCGGTCAAAATGATAAAATACAACAAAACTATGAGTTAAAAAATAGATTATATTTTGGGGTGCGATGAAGCGGGAAAGGTCTCGCCCTTTTTTTATTTCGGGGTAATACTTTGCCATAGTAAAATGGAAAAGTACACACCTGTCAGGAAATAGGATTCTGCCGCACAAAAATGAGAGGAAATGCTCAGATAAAATATGATCTGGAAACAAGGAGTGAAATCAATGAAAGAATATATTGTCAAACGAGTGTTTCTTGCCGTCGTGACGATATTCGTAATCAGTGCGATTACGTTTTTTGCGATGAACCTGATACCGGGTGGACCGTTCAATACGGAAAAAGCATTAAGCCCGGCAGTTCAAAAAACTTTAGAGGAACGTTACAATCTGGATAAACCGGTGTATGTTCAGTTTGGTCTGTATCTGAAAAATCTGGTACATGGCGACTGGGGCGTAAGCTTAAAGAGCGGACGTGACATCTGGACAGATATGTGGGCAAAGTTCCAGATATCAGCAAAATTAGGAGGTATGGCAGCGATTGTCGCAATCATCGTGGGAATTGTGTTAGGAAGTGTTGCGGCACTGAACCGAAATAAATGGCCCGACCGTGTCATTATTTTCTTTACGACACTGGCAACGGCAATGCCGTCCTTCGTACTGGCAACTCTGCTGCTGTTAGTATTCTGTTTACAATTAGAATGGGTTCCGGTCTGGTCATCCAGTGATCCGAATTATGTGCTGCCTGTCATAGCGTTGAGCCTTTATCCAATGGCATATATCACAAGATTGACAAAAACAAGTATGTTAGATGCATTGAATCAGGATTATGTGCGTACAGCAAGAGCGAAAGGTGTAAGTACAAGAAGAGTGATCTTCAAACATGCACTTCGTAATGCATTGATCCCGGTCGTTACATATGTAGGACCAATGGTAGCCTATATCTTAGTAGGTTCCATGGTAGTAGAGAATATCTTTACCATCGGTGGTCTTGGAACAGCGTTTGTAACAAGTATTACAAACCGTGACTATACGATGATCATGGCAACGACAATTTTCTTAGCGGTTCTCATGGTAATTGCAAACCTGCTTACGGATATTGCTTATAAGATTATCGACCCGCGTATCACATTTGAATAAGAGAGGATAGAGATTTATGCAGAACGAAAATGGAAGTCCGAAAAAGAGTCTGTTGTCCGCTCAGGTCGATTTATCAAAATTTGACAGTTCCTATTTCAGAGCGGCTACGGAAGAGGAAAAAAAGCAACAGGATGTTATGAGTGAATCCACAACATTCTTTAAAGATGGTATCAGACGTTTAAAAAAGAACCCGTTGGCAATGGGAAGTCTGGTAGTGCTGATCTTAATATTGTTAATTATTATCATAGCACCACACATTGTGCCTTACAGCTATGATCAGATTATAACGGTAAACGGTGTCCGTGATAAGAGTGCGAAGAATCTTGGTATGATGGAATACTCCCCAAGAGAACTCCAGTATATGGAAGAAACCGGTGAAAAATTATTCCCGCATATCTTTGGTACAGACAGTCTGTGCCGTGATTACTTTATCCGTGTTATTTACGGAACAAGAGTCAGCCTTGCAGTAGGTCTGGTAGCATCGATCATGGTATTGATCATCGGACTGCTATATGGTGCGATCGCAGGATACTGTGGTGGAAAAGTCGATATGGTAATGATGCGTATCGTCGATGTCATCTATTCCCTGCCGGATATGTTGATGATCATCTTACTTTCCGTTGTATTGAACGTAACGCTGGCACCGGCAATTGAAGGTACGGCACTTTCAAAACTGGGAACGAATATGATCTCCATATTTATCGTATTCGGACTGCTCTACTGGGTAGGTATGGCACGTCTTGTCAGAGGACAGGTGCTTTCCATAAAAAGCAGTGAGTATGTATTAGCAGCAAGATGTATCGGAACAAAAGGAAGTAAAATCTTAAGCAGACATATCATTCCGAACTGTCTGTCTGTTATCATTATTACAACGGCACTTCAGATCCCATCTGCAATCTTTACAGAGAGTTATCTGAGTTTCTTAGGACTGGGTGTTGCAGCTCCGCTGACATCGTTAGGAAGTCTTGCAAATACAGCCAGAGCAGGAATGCAGTCCTATCCGTCCAAACTGGTTATCCCGGCAGTCACGATCTGTCTGATCGTACTGGCATTTAACCTTTTAGGTGATGGATTAAGAGATGCGTTTGATTCAAAATTAAAGTAAGGAGATGCAGAGATGAGCGAAGAAGTAAAGAATACAGATTATGTGCTGAAAGTCGAAAATCTCCATACATGTTTCCATACAGAGTCAGGAGATGTCAATGCCGTAAACGGATTGTCCATGACCTTAGAAGCAGGAAAGACGTTAGGAATCGTTGGAGAGTCCGGTTCAGGAAAATCCGTAACCGCATATTCTATCATGCAGATTTTAGCAGAGACAGGAGAGATTACGGAAGGTTCCGTGAAATATAAGGGTGAGGATATTACAAAGTGGAGTGAAAGAGAACTGCATAATTTCCGCGGTTCTAAGTGTTCTATTATTTTCCAGGACCCGATGACCAGTCTGAACCCTGTATTTACTGTAGGAAATCAGTTGTGTGAGGCAATTCTGCTTCATACGGATAAAAATAAAAAAGAAGCAAAAGAAAGAGCGATCGAAATGCTCACACTCGTAGGAGTGAATGAGCCGGAAAGCCGTATGAAACAATATCCGCATGAGTTATCCGGTGGTATGCGTCAGCGTGTGATGATCGCAATGGCATTAGCCTGTGAGCCGGATATTCTGATCGCAGATGAACCGACCACAGCACTTGACGTAACCATTCAGGCACAGATATTAGAACTGATGCAGGATTTACAGAAAAAACTTGGAATGGCGATCATCATGGTAACACATGACCTCGGTGTCATCGCAAGTATGTGTGATGAGATCATCGTTATGTATGGTGGTCGTGTCTGTGAACGTGGAACGGCAGATGATATTTTCTATCGTCCATGTCATGAGTACACCAAGGGACTGTTACGTTCCATTCCGAGAAAAGACAACATGAATGAACGATTGGTTCCGATTGGCGGTACGCCGATCAACCTTTTAAATATGCCGAAAGGCTGTGCATTCTGCCCGCGTTGTGAGGCAGCAATGAAGATCTGTTTAGATGAAGTACCACAGGAGATTCGCATGAGTGACACACATTTGGCGAGCTGCTGGATGAATGTAAAGAAAATGTATGAAGCACAGGAGGAAAATAAGAATGAGTGAGGAAAAGAATCTGCTGGAAGTCAGCCACTTAAAACAGTATTTTCCGGTGCGTAAAGGATTTCACACCATTCCGTTAAAGGCAGTGGATGATATTTCATTTGCCATCAAGCCGGGAGAGACTCTTGGATTAGTCGGTGAGTCAGGATGTGGAAAAACCACAGTAGGACGTACACTGCTCCGTCTGTATCAGCCGACAGCAGGACGTATCGTTTTTGATGGAGATGTTCTGTTCGACAGCGGAGAGCAGTACGATGAAGAAGGAAAGATTATTGTTGATGCAAATGGAAAACCGGTAAAAAATAAGAGCATTGATGTAGATATGCTTCCATACCGAAAGAAAATGCAGATGGTATTTCAGGACCCATATTCTTCCCTGAATCCGCGAATGACCGTAGAGGACATTATCGGAGAACCGCTGGATGTACATAAACTGTATAGCAGCCGTGCAGAGCGAAGAGACAGAATTTTGGAATTGATGGGATATGTAGGATTGAATGCAGAACATGCAACACGTTATGCACATGAGTTTTCCGGTGGACAGAGGCAGCGTATCGGAATCGCAAGAGCATTAGCAGTAAGACCGAAATTTATCGTCTGTGATGAGCCGGTATCAGCATTGGATGTATCCATTCAGGCACAGGTTGTCAACATGTTTGAAGATTTACAGAAAAAATTTGGCATGGCATACCTGTTTATTGCACATGACTTGTTGATTGTTCAGCATATTTCTGATAGAATTGCAGTAATGTATCTTGGAAAAATGATGGAGATCGCTCCTTCCGATGAGCTGAATAACCATCCGCTCCATCCGTATACACTGAGCCTGCTTTCCGCAGTTCCGATCCCGGATCCGGAAACTGCAAGAAAAAGCCATCGTATCGTATTAGAGGGTGACGTTCCAAGTCCATTGAATATGCCAAGCGGATGTCCGTTCCGTACCAGATGTGCGTATGCAACAGAGCAGTGTGCAAAGGAGATGCCACCGTTAACAGACCGAGGCGGAGAGCATTTTGTGGCATGCTGGAATAAATAATCTGAGCAGGGTTTCTATCTCCACAGTGGAGTGAAACATAAAAAGAAAACAGGAGGGAAAAATTAGAAATGAAAAAAAGACTTATTTCTACCTTATTGGTGGCAGCCATGGCAGTCAGCCTCGTAGCATGTGGCGGCGGCGACAAAAAGGATGCAGCCAAGAAATCTGATTCAGAGTCTAAAAAGAGCACAAACACAGATGTGTTAAACATCAACTTAGCTTCTGAACCAGCGTACCTTGACCCGGCATTAAACAGTTCTGTAGATGGCGGATGTTTAGCAGTGAACTCTTTCGTAGGTCTTTATACCTATGACAAAGACGGAAAATTAGTACCGGCATTATCTGACGGTGAGCCGGAGATTTCCGAAGACAAGACAACTTATACATTTAAGCTGATCAAGTCTAAATGGAGTGACGGAAGCGAGCTGACAGCAAAAGATTTCGCATACAGCTGGAATCGTGCAGCAGCAGAAGCAACAGCAGCAGATTATTCTTATCTGTTCGATGTAATTGACAAAAATGATGATGGTACATTAAAGGTTACAGCTGATGACGATTATACATTAACCGTACAGCTTGCAAGTCCATGTGCATACTTCTTGGATTTATGTGCATTCCCTACATTCATGCCGGTACCACAGGCATCTGTAGAGGCTGCTGACAAAGATGGTTCTAATCCTGGAGCTTGGGCTCAGGAAGCAGGATTTGTCTGCAACGGTGCATACACCTTAGACAAATGGAGCCACAACGAGAGCATGGTATATGTTAAAAATGATAACTACTACGATGCAAAGAATGTAACCATGAAAGAGCTTCACTTCATGTTAAGTGATGATATGACAGCAGTATATGCTGCATACAACAGCGGTGACTTAGATTTCATCGATGAAGTTCCTACTGATGAGATCGCAAAAGCAAAAGAGAGCGATGAGTTCCATGTAATCGATACTCTTGGAACATACTATGTAGCATTCAACGTAAACAGCGAAATGTTCAAAGACAAGACTCCGGAGCAGGCAGCTAAGATGCGTGAAGCAATGAGCCTTATGATCGATCGTAAATACATCGTTGAGACTGTAGCTCAGACAGATCAGAAACTGGCTAACTCTTTCATCCCGGCACTTGTATCTGACGGAAACGGCGGAAAATTCAAGAAAGACGGATATTTCGATGCAGAGAAGACAGGCGCAGACAACGCAAAAGAAGCGATCAAGCTTTTAGAGGACTGCGGATATACATTTAAAGACAATGGAGACGGATCTTACAAGATTTCTCCTGCACTTACAGTAAACTACATCCTGAATACAATGGACAGCCATCAGAAGATCGCTGAGGCAATCCAGCAGGATTTAGCAGTAATCGGTATCGACACGAAGATTTCTTCTGAGGACTGGAACGTATTCTTAGAGGATCGTAAACAGGGTAAATATGACGTTGCCCGTGAAGGTTGGTTATTAGACTATGATGATCCGATCAACATGCTTGAGATCTTTACAACAGATTCCGGAAACAATGACCCACAGTTTGGTAAAGATGTAAAATCCTGGGCTCCACAGAACTGGGATAAATATGATGAGCTGATCAAACAGATCCGTGTAGAGACAGATTCTGATAAACGTATTGATCTGATGCATCAGGCAGAGGATATGTTAATGGATACATGGGCAGTTGTACCACTTTATGAATACAACGATATGTACATGGAAAAATCTAACGTATCCGGCGATTATGCCAACCTCTTTGGTATGAAGTACTTCCTGTACACAACAAAGAAATAATAGTAGTCGTGTGACGATAAGGAAAAGGACTTTGGGAGAATTCCCGAAGTCCTTTTTGTATGGGATAGGGTGTTGGAAGAATAGCTGAATCATTGTGGGAAATTGCCCAAATGAATATTTCAGGTTTCCTTGTGCAGGACATTCCGATGAACCTCTGAATGCAGAAATCGTGTTCGCCAGTGGGCTTCACGATTTCTTGAGTTTCATCTCCATTGCACAAAAGGAAATCTTCCATATTCATTTGGGCAATTTATTTACAGTGTGAATGGGATATTAGTATTATTGTGGACACTTTGTTATTTAGCAAAAAGGATTTCGTTTGTGGTTTGGTGATTAGGGGATGGGGATTAAAATTAGTCAAATATAAAACAAATATAAACATGGGTTATGGGTACCATATCAAAGGGTTATGGACTGTGAAAAAATGCGGAAAATTGCACGAATTTCCTTGAATTTTCGTGAAAAAGTGTATTGACAGAATCGTTTAGATGGCATAAGATTTTTGTTAAGAAATGTCAAGAGAACAAGGAGGAATTTATTATGAAAAAGGCAGTAAGTATCTTTTTGGTACTCGCTATGGCAGTTGGATGTTTTGCCGGATGCGGTTCTAAAGAAGCGAAGAAAGATGCAGACAAATTCTATATCGGAGGTATCGGACCTACTACCGGTGATGCAGCCATTTACGGAACAGCAGTTATGAACGGAGCACAGATCGCTGTTGATGAGATTAATAAAGCAGGCGGTGTCAATGGAAAGCAGATCGAGTTCAACTTCCAGGATGACCAGAGTGATGCAGAGAAATCCGTTAATGCATACAATACCTTAAAAGACTGGGGTATGCAGGTACTTATGGGAACTGTTACAACAACACCATGTGTTGCAGTAGCAGATAAGACAGCACAGGATAACATGTTTGAGGTTACACCATCCGCATCTTCTACAGATGTTATTGCCGGTGACAATGTATTCCAGGTATGTTTTACAGACCCGAACCAGGGAACAAAATCTGCACAGTATATCGGTGAGAACAAACTGGCAAAGAAAGTTGCAGTCATCTACAACAGTTCTGATGTATATTCATCAGGTATTGAAGCAAAATTCATTGAAGAAGCAAAGAATCAGGGACTTGAGGTAGTAGCAGAAGAAGCATTTACAGCAGATTCTAAGACAGACTTCTCCACACAGTTAAAGAAAGCTCAGGACGGAGGAGCAGAATTAGTATTCCTTCCGATCTACTACACAGAAGCATCTATCATTTTAACTCAGGCAGATCAGATGGGTTATCAGCCAAAATTCTTCGGATGTGATGGTTTAGACGGACTGTTAGCAGTTAAGAACTTTGATACAAAACTTGCTGAAGGCGTAATGCTCTTAACACCATTCGCAGCAGATGCAACAGATGATTTAACAAAGAAATTCGTAAAAGAGTACAAAGACAAATATGACGAAGTACCAAACCAGTTCGCAGCAGACGCTTACGATGCAATCTATGCGATCAAAGCAGCTATGGAAGAAGCAAAAGTAACACCTGATATGAACGTAACCGATATGGGAGATGCATTAAAGAGTGCAATGACAAAAGTTACCATCGATGGTTTAACAGGTGATGAGATGTCATGGTCTGAGAGCGGTGAAGTAAACAAAGATCCAAAAGCAGTTGTAATTGAGAACGGTGAATATGTAGGAATGTAAATTCCGGATTTCAAAAAAGACCAATGGTGGGGGATGCCGTAAGGCACCCCCTTTGTTGTTTTTATGAAAAGACTGTGCTATAATAAGACGTTACCACATAAAAGTAATGATACAAGATAGAACCGTCTGCTTTGTATCATTACTTTTATCAAAGAGTTTGTTATGGAAAACGCAAGAAAAAAATAAGAAAGCAAGAGGTGTCCATATGAGTTTTATATCGTATTTGATTAACGGCATCAGTCTGGGCAGTATTTATGCAATTATCGCACTTGGTTATACGATGGTGTATGGAATTGCAAAAATGTTGAACTTTGCCCATGGTGATGTCATCATGATTGGATGTTATGTAGTATTTACCATGATGAGTGGTATGGGAATGCCGGCATTGCCGAGCGTGATCGCAGCGACAGCAATCTGTACGGTATTAGGTGTCGTGATTGAGAAGATTGCATATAAACCGTTGCGAAAAGCAACACCGTTAGCGGTTCTGATCACAGCAATCGGTGTCAGCTATCTGCTTCAGAATATCGCATTGCTGATATTCGGTGCAGATACAAAATCCTTTACTTCTGTAGTATCACTTCCGGCACTGAAATTAGCCGGTGGAAGTCTGGTAATTTCAGGAGTAACAGTTGTAGCAGTTGCAGCCTGCATCATTATTATGATCGCATTGATGCTTTTTATCAAAAAATCCAAAGCAGGTCAGGCAATGTTAGCCGTATCAGAGGATAAAGATGCAGCACAGTTGATGGGAGTAAATGTCAATGGAACGATTTCTTTAACATTTGCGATCGGTTCCGGTTTAGCAGCCATTGCAGGTGTACTGCTCTGCTCCGCATATCCGACCCTGACTCCGTACACCGGAGCAATGCCTGGTATCAAAGCATTTACCGCAGCAGTATTTGGAGGAATCGGTTCCATCCCGGGAGCATTTATCGGAGGAATCCTGTTAGGTGTCATTGAAATCCTTGGAAGAGCCTATGTATCTTCCCAGCTTTCCGATGCGATCGTGTTTGCAGTATTGATTATTGTTCTGCTTGTAAAACCTACCGGTATTTTAGGTAAGACAGTAAATGAGAAAGTGTAGGTGGGCAGGATGAAAAGTAAAATGAATTTTAAGACAATGAAGAAATCTTCAAAAGATGCATTTATTACATATGCAATGGTAGTAATTGTCTATCTGATCATTCAGGCAATGGTTATGAGCGGTTCCATGTCCAGTCTGATGCAGGGAATGTTAGTACCGCTTTGTACCTATTCTATCGTAGCGATCGGATTGAATCTCTGTGTCGGCTACTTAGGAGAATTGAGTCTGGGTCATGCAGGATTTATGTGTGTCGGAGCATTTTCCAGTGCATTTTTCACAAAATGTATGGAGGATTCATCCATGAACCCGACCGTTCGTTTTATCATTGCATTATTGATCGGAATCGTGTTTGCGGCATTTTTCGGATTCCTGATCGGAATTCCGGTGTTGCGTCTGCGTGGTGACTATTTAGCAATCGTAACACTGGCGTTTGGTGAAATTATTAAAAACGTTATGAACGTACTTTATGTAGGACGTGATTCAAAAGGATTTCATTTTTCCATTAAGGATGCAACAGCATTAAACATGGATACAGACGGTGAACTGATCGTTAATGGTGCAAAAGGAATTACCGGAACACCACACCAGTCCACATTTACCATCGGTGTGATCTTGATCATTCTCTCTTTGATCGTTGTATACAATCTGGTAAATTCCAGAAGCGGACGTGCGATCATGGCAATCCGTGATAACCGTATTGCAGCAGAATCTGTTGGAATCAATGTAACCAAATTTAAACTGATGAGCTTTACGATTTCAGCAGCCATTGCAGGAGCCGGCGGTGTGCTCTATGCACATAACCTGTCAACACTGACGGCGCTTCCGGCAAACTTCGGATACAATATGTCCATTATGATCCTGGTATTTGTAGTACTTGGAGGAATCGGAAATATCAGAGGTTCTATCATTGCAGCAGTGATCTTAACCTTATTACCGGAGTTATTGAGAGGACTGAGCGATTACCGTATGTTGATCTACTCTGTTCTGTTGATCGCAATGATGCTTTTTAACTGGGCACCGGGAGCAAGAGTGTTCAGAGAACGCATGAAGAGCAAATTAAAAAAGACAAAGGAGGAAGCATAAGATGGCATTATTAGAAGTAAAAAGTCTTGGAATCTCCTTTGGAGGACTTCGGGCAGTAGATGATTTTAATCTGAAAATAGAAAAAGGTCAGTTGTATGGTCTGATCGGACCAAACGGTGCCGGCAAGACCACGGTATTCAATATGCTGACCGGTGTATACAAACCAACCGATGGAAGTATTTTCCTAGATGGAGAAAATATCACAGGTAAAAAGACGATCGATATCAACAAACATGGAATCGCAAGAACATTCCAGAATATCCGTCTGTTCCATCAGCAGAGTGTAATTGATAATGTAAAAATCGGACTTCACAATGAGCATACTTATTCCACACTCAGCGGAATCCTGCGTCTGCCGTCCTATCGTAAGACGGAAAAAATAATGAATGAGAAGGCAATGGAGCTGTTAGAGGTGTTCGACCTTCAGGATGAAGCAGATATCCTTGCCTCTAATCTGCCTTATGGAAAACAGAGAAAATTAGAGATTGCAAGAGCATTAGCAACAGACCCGAAATTATTATTGTTAGATGAGCCGGCAGCCGGAATGAACCCGAATGAAACAAAGGAACTGATGGAGACCATCCGTTTTGTAAGAGATAAATTCGACATGACCGTGCTTTTGATCGAGCATGACATGAAGCTGGTTTCCGGTATCTGTGAGGAACTGACGGTGCTCAACTTCGGACAGGTGCTTGCACAGGGAAAAACCAGTGATGTACTGAATAACCCGGAAGTTATCAAGGCATATCTGGGAGAATAGGAGGAAATTTGAAATGTCAATGCTTGAAGTAAAAGATTTAGAAGTATATTATGGAGTGATTCAGGCGATCAAGGGAATTTCCTTCCATGTAGAAGAGGGGGAAGTCATTGCACTGATCGGAGCAAACGGAGCCGGAAAGACCACAACATTGCAGACCATTACGGGAATGCTGAATGCACAGGCAGGAAGCATTCAGTTTGAAGGAACGGAGCTTACAAAGATTCCGGGACATAAGATCGTATCTATGGGAATGGCACACGTTCCGGAAGGAAGACGTGTATTTGCACAGTTGTCCGTGTTAGAGAACTTAAAACTCGGAGCTTATACCAGAAAAGATAAGACCGAGATCGAAGAGAGTTTAAAGCGGGTATACAAGAGCTTCCCACGTTTGGAGGAAAGAAAGAACCAGTTAGCAGGAACTCTTTCCGGTGGTGAGCAGCAGATGCTTGCCATGGGACGTGCGTTAATGAGTAAACCGAGAATTGTGTTGATGGATGAACCGTCCATGGGATTGTCACCGATTTTTGTAGAAGAGATTTTTAACATCATCAAAGAGATTTCAGCAGAAGGTACGACTGTCTTACTGGTAGAGCAGAATGCAAAAAAAGCACTTTCCATTGCAGACCGTGCATATGTACTTGAGACAGGAAAGATCGTACTTGAGGGAGATGCAAAAGATCTTTTGAATGATGAATCCATTAAAAAAGCATATTTAGGAGAGTAGGTGTTTGTATGGGCAATACGGTAATTACAATTGCAAGAAGTTACGGAAGTGGCGGAAGAACGTTAGGAAAACTTCTCGCAAAAGAGTTGGGGATCAACTACTATGACAGAGAGCTGATCCGTATGGCATCTGATGAGAGCGGAATCAATGAAGCTTTATTTGGCGAGGTGGATGAAAAATTAAAAAAATCCCCGCTTTTCAGAATCGTAAAAAGGACATATCGGGGGGAGATCATTCCACCGGAAAGCGGCGAGTTCGTATCCGATGACAACCTGTTTAACTATCAGGCAAAGGTGATCAGACAGCTTGCTGAGGCAGAGTCCTGTGTTATCATAGGAAGATGTGCAGATTATGTGCTGAAAGAATTTGACCATGTCATCAGCCTGTTCTTCTATGCACCACGCGAGGATTGCATCAGACGTGTGCAGGAGATTTCAAGTGAACCGGAAAAAGAGATCATCAAAAAAATCGAAAAGACCGACAAATACCGTGCAGAGTATTACAGATACTATACGGGCAAAGAGTGGAACGATGCCAGAAATTATGATTTCTGCCTGAACACCACCTCCATGAGCTATGAAAAGCTGGTGGAAGTAGTAAAATCTTATATTGATATCTGCAGGAAATAAAGATGGAAGCATTTGAAATCGAACGAAAGTTTTTAGTCAAAAAGCTGCCGGAGGATTTAGAAAAATATGAATGCCGGCAGTTAGAACAGGGTTATCTGTGTACAGAGCCGGTCGTGCGTATCCGACGTTCCGACGATACCTACACACTGACCTATAAAGGAAAAGGTCTGTTAGTACGGGAGGAATACAATCTGCCACTGACCAAAGAGGCATATGAACATCTAAAGCCAAAGGCAGACGGTATTCTTATCACAAAAAAACGCTATAAGATACCCTATCAGAGCTATATGATCGAACTGGATATTTTTGAAGGAGAATTAGCATCTTTGCAGCTTGCAGAAGTGGAGTTCCCGACAAAAGAAGAGGCGGAAGCATTTGAGGCACCGGAGTGGTTCGGTGAGGATGTGACATTTTCCGGTCAATACCAGAACAGTTCCTTAAGCAAAAGAAATAAGTAAAAGGTCATATAAGAAGAAATAAAAAGAGATCAAATAAAAAGATTTCCGCGTCAGGAAATGTGACGTGGGAATCTTTTTGATTCATATTGGATTCTAGTACGGATGCAGCGTTTTAATTCCAAAAAACGCTGGCTGATCGGACCGTCTTCAATGACCAGATCAGATACCACTGCCATCGTATCGATCATGTGATCATCTACAATATCTTCCATTTCATTTAAAATCGTATAACGTTCTTCGTCAGAATCCGCATCTAAGAAAGCCATCAGTTGTGGAGAAATACCGTCCGGAAGTTCTTCCGTAGTATCTTCCGATACAACGGTATCATTCTTAGTATCAGTATCGGTGTCTATCCGCTCAAAACGCATCGGCTGTGTACTGTCCGGATATTTTACAAAATCTGTCTCGCTCAGAAACATCGAAAGTGGTCTGACGTAGACTTTAAAATCATCATAAAGTGCCTGATAGACTACCATATCCTCGCCTGTTTCCGTGTTCAGCGCGAGTGTGACAATCTGGTAAAGTCCGCCTTTAAAATGCCGGTATCTCCAACCGGGTTGTGGTAATTGTTTTTCCATAAATCATGCCTGCTTTTCTAATAATTAATATCTGTTTAGAAGTTCCATGCCCTCTGCTACAAAATCCCGCTCAAACGTAAGATGCGGTTCATAGCCTTTGACCATCAGATCATCTAAAGTACGCATCAGGTCTTCAGAGGTTTCATCAGAAGTTGTGGAGTCAGGAAGTACGGAGTTCATGGCCGGATTCCCGGAAGAGTCAGCGACCGGAACTGTAACGGTCTTCGTAACCTTAGTATCCATATTCTGCGGGACATCTTTTGAAAATTCTGTCGGATTTGAAAGTTTGTCTTTTGAAAAATCTTCAGAGACATTTCGTTTTGCTCTCGTAAAGACATTTTCCTTTGGTTCCTGCGGTTTAGAATGTTTTCTGGATACAGGGGAAGATTTCGGGTAACTTTCGGTTGGATGTGTTTTTGGATAAGTATAGCCTTTCGTATTTTTGGCATTTTTTGCTTTTTCCTGTTTATTCTGGCGAGCTGATCTTAAAAGAATCAAAGCTACGATAACCAGCCATATGATAAACGTACCCATAAATCACCTTTCCATTTCTCTGAATTATCTGTCTGATGCTACGACTCTATTATAATGAATTTGCATCAAAGAAACAACTGTAAAATCAAAGAAGCATAACTGGACAAACAAAAGGGGACAGTCTATAATGAAGAAAATAAAAAAGTCAGTACAGGAGGAAAGAGCATGGAAAAAGTAGGAATCTTTTTTGCGGACGGTTGTGAAGAAATTGAAGGACTTGCTGTTGTGGATATTTGCCGGAGAGCAGGATTAGAAATAGAGACCATTTCCATTATGGGAAGAGATATTGTGGCTGGTTCCCATCGGATCAAATTCCAGACAGATGCGGTATTTGAAGATGTGGATTTTGATACATTAGATGGAGTGATCCTGCCGGGCGGAATGCCGGGAACATTGCAGTTAGGGGATCACGAAAGAGTGAACGGGATCATCCGGGAATTTGCAGAGCAGAAAAAACTGGTGGCTGCAATCTGTGCTGCACCGAGTGTCTTAGGAGCAGCAGGGATATTAGAGGGAAAGACTGCTGTCTGCCATCCGGGATTTGAAGGCGAATTGAAAGGTGCCAACGTCATTTATGAAAATGTGGCAGTGGATGAAAATATCATTACCAGCCGCGGCATGGGAACGGCATTTGACTTCGGACTTGCCATTGTCAGCTACTTCATGGATGACGAAGTTGTTGCAGATGTCAGAACACATATGATCTATTAATTGAATTTGTAAAAACTTACCAACATATTTTTATTGTAAACAACCATACTAGTATCAAGACAAGCGGCAACGCAGTCTTAGAATAGATTACAGTAAAAATTATGGAGGTGAAACCTATGAGCTCAAATACAAGTTCAGGTTCTAACACAAGCAGCATGGCAGTGCCAGAAGCAAAAGAAGCAATGAAACGTTTTAAAGAGGAAGTTGCATCCGAAATCGGAGTACCGTTAAAAGAGGGTTACAACGGAGATTTAACCAGCAGACAGGCTGGTTCTATCGGAGGCGAGATGGTCAAGAAAATGATCATGAAGCAGGAAGAGCAGATGTCCGGAAGATAGAGGAGTGATGAGAAGTCCGAAATGTGGAAACCCATATTTCGGACTTCTTTGTTTGAAAGAAAATAATTTTGTTCTGTGTTTATAAAAGAAAAACGCATGATGAAGCGTGGATTTATCAAAAATAGATATTTTATTGACAAGAATATACAAAAAAAAGCTAAATTATCTTGGAAAAATCACAAATATGTATTATAATAAAGGCAATATATAATATATGAGAGAAAGTGTACGCATAAAGGAGGAATAAGTATGTTTGGAAATAAAAATACCGGTTCAAAAGCACATACGGGTTCTGGAAATACAGGGGAAGCGTTAGAAAAGTACCAAAAGATCTATGGTGAAATGGGACATATGATGGAGACAATTGGTTTTGATACCCAGCAGCTCTCCTGGCTTGCAAAGAAGAACAAAGAAGCCTTTGCAACACTCGTAACGAAAAACCATAAGATTGCAGAATTTTCAAATGAGAATCTGACAAAAGTAGAAGAAGTAGAGAACGGCATCCGTCAGGTTAGCAGTAGCAGTGAAGAGATCAACAGCAGTATTACCAAGGTTGAGGCAGAGGCTGACAAGACACTGGATCAGGTAAATGACGGACGTAATACCGTCATGGAGACTTATGAGATCTTAAAAGAATTAGATAATACTTTTAAGGTAACACAGGAGACCAATGAAAATCTGTTAGAATCTTCTAAGAGCATCCAGAAGATCGTAGAGTACATAAAAAATATTTCAGAGCAGACCAACCTGTTATCCTTAAATGCAAGCATTGAAGCAGCCCGCGCAGGTGAGCATGGAAAAGGATTTGCCATTGTAGCAGGTGAGGTAGGAAAACTTGCAAATGAGACAGACAGCTTTATCGGAGAGATCGAGCAGATCGTCAAGAAATTAGAAGAAAATGTCAGCAGTGCACATCAGTCCATCGAACATTCCGGAGATTCCATCAATCGTCTGAATGATATGATGAGCAAGACCGTAGAGGTTTTAAACCAGACACAGGGTTCTGTTGATAGTATGAAAGAGAGCATGGCACAGCTTACCAATGTTTCTAACAGAAACGTAAGTGTGTCCGCAGATATGGAAAATGCACTGAATGATTTAGTGGATCACATTTCATCCAGTGATAATGAGACAAGAGAATCCATTGCGATGATCGAGAGCCATCAGGCAAAGAATGATTCCTTATTAGAAGGCTGTGATAACTTGAACAACAAGTGCGAGAAACTGCAGTATCTGATGTGTGAGATCAAGGATAAAGATGAGATCACGATCGGAATCAATCCGTTTACTTCACCGGAAGACATTAAGCAGATGTATGCTCCAATCTTAGAGAGGATCTTTAAATCCATTGGCAAGAAAGCCAAAGTTATGATCGTAAAAGATTACGATTCCCTCGGCATCCATATCAAAGACGGTGTCTTAGATGGTGGATGGTTCTCGCCGATGGCGTATACAACAGCATATGAGATTGCAGACATCACACCGGTAGCAACACCAAAAGTAAATGGTAAAGATTATTACAACGGATATATTATTACAAGAACAGATTCCGGAATCAATTCCATCAGCGATCTGGAAGGAAAGCATTTCGGATATGTAGATAAAGGAAGTGCATCAGGATATCTTTATGCAAGATACAGCATCCAGCAGGATGGTCATGATCCGGAGAACTTCCTCGGCGAAGTTACATTTGCAGGAAGCCATGATCAGGTTATCGCAGGTGTATTGAGCGGAGAGTACGATGCAGGTGCAACTTACAACGAGGCTTATGAGAAAGCAGAGAAAAATGGTGCCGATATGTCTAAGATCAGAATTATTTCTAAGACCGGTAACATTCAGAAGGATGCAATTGCATTCTCGAACAAGATAGATCCTGAACTGATGAAGACGATCAAAGATGCATTTGTGAACTTCCACGACTTCAACGGTCTGAACACTCCGGTAACCGGATTCGTAGAAGGTAAGGATTCTAACTATGATTTGATTCGTGATGTGCAGAAAAGTAAATAAAGTTTGAAAAAAAACTGGTATTTTTCCTGACACTGTGCTATAATTTCTAAATGACTGCTAAAAGGACAGCTTTCTGTCCTTTTTCGCAGTCCTAAGCATGGAAGTACATCGTATTTATATATAAGGAGGAAATTGTAATCATGAGTGTACAGGTAGAGAATCTCGAAAAGAGCATGGCAAAACTTACCATCGAAGTTTCTGCCGAGAAATTAGAGGAAGCTTTACAGGAAGCATACAACAGACAGAAAAACAGAATCAGTCTTCCTGGATTCCGTAAAGGTAAAGTGCCAAGAAACATGGTAGAGAAAATGTATGGACCGGAAATCTTTTATGAAGATGCAGCAAATCTTTTAATCCAGAAAGAATACGGAGCAGCAGTAAAAGAGAGCGGTGAAGATGTTGTTTCCCAGCCGGAGATTGACATCGTTCAGTTAGAAAAAGGAAAACCATTCATTTTTACAGCAGAAGTTGCCGTAAAACCGGAAGTAACACTTGGCAAGTACATGGGCGTAACAGTTACTAAGATTGATACGACTGTTACAGACGAAGAAGTAGATGCAGAAGTAGAAAGACAGAGAGAAAACAATGCCCGCAGCATTACCATCGAAGACAGACCAGTTGCTGATGGAGATACAACAGTCATCGACTTTGAAGGATTCGTAGATGGAGAGGCATTTGAAGGCGGTAAGGGAGAGAATTATCCGTTAGTGATCGGTTCCCATTCCTTCATTGATACATTTGAAGATCAGCTGATCGGCAAGAACTCAGGTGAGGAAGTAGAAGTAAACGTTACTTTCCCGGAAGAGTATCAGGCAGAAGATTTAGCCGGAAAACCTGCAGTATTTAAAGTAAAGATCAACGAGATCAAGGGAAAAGAACTTCCTGAATTAGACGATGATTTTGCACAGGATATTTCCGAGTTCGATACTCTTGCAGAATACAAAGAGGATGTTAAGAAAAAACTTCAGGAGCAGAAAGAAGCTGCTGCAAAACGTGATAAAGAGGATGAGGCAATCCGTAAGATCATTGATAAATCTAAAATGGAGCTGCCTGCACCAATGATCGAGATGCAGGTTCAGAACATCATCAACGATTTTGCAACCAGAATTTCCCAGCAGGGACTTAGCATGGAGCAGTACATGCAGTTCTCAGGAGCAACGATTGACAGCTTAAAAGAGCAGGTACGTCCGGATGCAATTGAGCGTATCCAGAGTTCTCTTGTATTAGAGGAGATTGCAAAAGCAGAAAACATCGAAGTATCTGATGAAGAATTAGATAAAGAGTTCGAAAGACTGGCAACAGCTTACAGAACAGATGTAGAGAGCTTAAAAGAATATGCCGCTGAGAGTGAGATTCAGGCAATTAAAGATGACCTTGCACTTCAGAAAGCAGCAGATCTCATTATGGAAAACGTAAAAGAGAGAGCAAAACCAAAGAAGAAAGCAAAAGAAGAAGACAAGGATACAGATAAAGAAGAAAAATAGTAAGCGTTGAATTGCAGACTGGTTCTATCACAGGACCGGTCTGTAGTAGATTTTAAGCACTATTTTATAAAGTTTTTATAAATTGGAGGTTATATCATGAGTTATATTCCTTATGTCATTGAACAGAACAGCCGTGGAGAACGTTCTTACGACATCTATTCAAGATTATTAAAAGACAGAATTATATTTCTCGGAGAAGAAGTAAACGAAGTGACTGCAAGCAGTATTGTGGCACAGATGTTATTCTTAGAGTCAGAAGATCCGGGAAAGGATATTAATTTTTATATTAATTCACCGGGAGGCATTGTAACCTGTGGATTTGCAATTTATGATACAATGCAGTATATTAAGTGTGATGTTTCTACCATTTGTATCGGTATGGCTGCGAGTATGGGAGCATTCCTGTTAGCCGGTGGTACAAAGGGCAAGAGAATGGCATTGCCGAATGCTGAGATCATGATCCATCAGCCGTCCGGCGGAGCAAAAGGACAGGCAACGGAAATCCAGATCGCAGCAGAGAACATTTTAAAGACAAAGAAAAAATTAAATGAGATTATCGCTGCGAACACAGGAAAACCGATCGAGCAGGTGGCACAGGATACCGAGCGTGATTATTACATGAGTGCCGAAGAAGCAAAAGAATACGGTATCATTGACAGTATCATTACAAACAGATAATTGTGAGTAAAAAGTGAGGGCAGCTCAAAATGAAGATTTGACAATTTTGGGATGTCCTCGTTGTAGATTGAAGGGAGAGTATATGGCAGGACGTAATATAGAAGACAAGATCAGATGTTCTTTTTGCGGAAAGTCACAGGAACAGGTCCGTAAGATGATTGCGGGACCAAATGGTGCATTTATCTGCGATGAATGTGTAGAGGTATGCACAGAAATTATTGAGGAAGAATTTGAAGAAGAGGAAAATGTGCAGCCGGAAGGCATGGCAGAGGAGATTCATCTCTATAAGCCGGAAGAGCTGAAAGCATTTTTAGATGAATATGTTATCGGACAGGACGAAGCAAAAAAAGTGCTGTCTGTGGCAGTTTACAATCATTATAAGAGAATTACCGCTCCATTGGATTTAGATGTGGAACTTCAGAAAAGTAATATCCTGATGTTAGGACCGACCGGTTCCGGTAAGACACTGTTAGCACAGACGTTAGCACGTATTTTAAATGTACCGTTTGCAATTGCAGATGCAACCACACTGACAGAAGCCGGATATGTAGGTGAGGATGTGGAAAATATCCTGCTTAAGATCATTCAGGCAGCAGACTATGATGTGGAACGTGCACAGTACGGTATCATCTATATTGACGAAATTGATAAGATTACAAAAAAATCTGAAAACGTGTCGATTACAAGAGATGTTTCCGGTGAGGGTGTACAGCAGGCGCTTTTAAAGATTTTAGAAGGAACAACGGCAAGTGTACCACCACAGGGTGGAAGAAAGCATCCGCATCAGGAGCTGATCCAGATCGACACCACAAATATCCTGTTCATCTGCGGAGGTGCGTTTGACGGATTAGAAAAAATTGTGGATGCCAGAACAGAGCAGGGTTCGATGGGATTCAATGCAGAAATTGCAGATAAGAACCACCAGAAGATCAGCGAAGCATTCCAGAAAGCAATACCGGAAGATTTCATTAAGTTTGGCTTGATACCGGAGTTTATCGGACGTGTGCCGGTTACCGTATCCTTGAATGAATTAGATGAAGAGGCAATGATCCGCATTTTGAAAGAGCCAAAGAATGCACTGGTAAAACAGTATCAGAAACTCTTTGAATTAGACGGAGTGCGTCTGAACTTTGAAGAAGAAGCATTAGAGGCAATTGCGAAAAAAGCGATCGAGAGAAAGACCGGAGCCAGAGGACTTCGTGCGATCGTCGAAGGCATTCTGCTTGATGTATCGTGTGCCATCCGATGAATCGGTAATCGCATGTACGATCACAAAAGATTCCGTAGAGGAAGAAAAGGAACCAATGATTGAAAAAAATATCGCATAAACAGGGGTTGATATTTGATGAGTAGTATTATAAAACAATTACCAACTGTTGCGTTAAGAGGGCTAACCATACTGCCAGGCATGGTAGCCCATTTTGACGTTAGCAGGGAAAAATCAATAAAGGCAGTAGAAGAGGCAATGATGGATGAGCAGGAGATTTTTCTTCTGACTCAGAAAAATCCGGAAGAGGAAGAGCCAACAGCAGAAAATCTGTACAGCATCGGACTGGTAGCAGAGATCAAACAGGTCATTAAAATGCCAAATGATCTTGTGCGTGTATTAGTAGAGGGCATCGAGCGTGCAGAGCTGAATTGTTTTACGGAGACGGAAGAATATCTTTTAGCGGAAGTGATCCGTTTTACGGAGGATGGCTTAGAGGATATCCCGGAAAATGCCAGAGAGGCGATGATCCGCTGCTTAGAAGAAAAATATGAGCAGTTCTGCACTTACAATTCCAAGAATGGCAAAGAGGCGGCAAAACCGATCCAGGAGATCCATGAATTAGACCGTCTGATCGATACGATCGCAAACAGCATTCCAATCGGCTATGAGGAGAAACAGAGGATCTTAGAAGCAGTTACCATTACAGAGCGTTATGAAGTTCTGATGGCAATCCTTCTACGGGAAATTGACATTGCAACGATCCGTAATGACCTTGCGATGAAGATTAAGAGTAAGGTAGAGAAGAATCAGAGAGAATATATTTTAAGGGAACAGTTAAAGGTCATCCGCGAGGAATTAGGGGAAGACAATACCCAGAGCGATGCAGAACAGTACGAAGAGTCCTTAAAGAAGTTAAAAGCACCAAAAGAAGTGAAGGAACGGATTCAAAAAGAGATTGACCGTTTTAAAAATATTTCTTCGAGTTCTTCGGAGAGTGCGGTAACACGCGGCTATATCGAGACATTGTTAGAACTGCCGTGGAATAAGGCATCAAAAGACAATAAGGATTTAAAGAATGCAGAGCGTATTCTTGATGAGGACCACTATGGCTTAGAGAAGGTCAAGGAGCGAATGTTAGAATTTTTAGCAGTCCGTAACCTGACGAGCAAGGGAGACAGCCCGATCATCTGTTTAGTAGGACCTCCGGGAACAGGAAAAACCAGTATTGCACGTTCAGTAGCCAAGGCTTTGGATAAAAAATATGTCCGTATCTGCTTAGGCGGTGTCCGTGATGAAGCAGAGATCCGTGGACATAGAAAGACTTATGTCGGAGCAATGCCGGGACGTTTAGTGAACGGATTGCGCAGTGCAGGCGTGAAGAATCCGCTGATCTTATTAGATGAGATCGACAAGATCAGCAGTGACTACAAAGGAGATACGGCTTCCGCACTGTTAGAGGTGCTGGACTCCGAACAGAATAACAAGTTCCGTGACCACTATGTAGAGATTCCTATTGATCTATCGGAGGTGCTTTTCATAGCAACGGCAAATTCCGTACAGGATATCCCAAGACCGCTGCTAGACCGTATGGAGCTGATCGAAGTCAGCAGTTATACGGAAAATGAAAAAGAGCATATTGCCAAAGAGCATCTGATCCAGAAACAGATGAAGAAAAACGGTCTCAAAGACGGGGAGCTTACGATCAGCAGTTCCGCACTGCGCCGCATGATCTCCGGATATACCAGAGAAGCCGGAGTGCGTAATTTAGAGCGTAAGATCGGAGAAATCTGCCGGAAGGCAGCCAGAGAGATCTATCAGGGAGATAAGACAAAGATCAAGATCACCGAGAGTAATTTAGAAAAATATCTTGGAAAAGAAAAATACAGCTTTGACAAGGCGAATGAACAGGATGAGATTGGTATTGTGCGTGGACTGGCATGGACAAGCGTCGGTGGAGATACCCTGCAGATAGAGGTCAATGTTATGCCGGGCAAGGGCGATATTAAATTGACCGGGCAGCTTGGCGATGTGATGAAGGAGTCCGCTCAGATCGGACTTAGTTATATCCGTGCCATCAGTAAAAAATGGGGCATTGACAAAGAATTTTTTAAAGAAAACGATATACACATCCATGTTCCGGAAGGGGCTGTGCCAAAAGACGGACCGTCTGCCGGAATCACGATGGCAACAGCAATGCTTTCAGCGGCGACAGGTAAAAAAGTACGGGCTGACATTGCAATGACAGGAGAGATCACACTGCGTGGAAGAGTGCTTCCGATCGGAGGTTTAAAAGAAAAACTATTAGCAGCGAAAAATGCGGGAATTAAAACCGTATGTGTTCCGAAGAAAAACGAAAAAGATGTAGAAGAGGTTTCAGCAGAGATTACCAAAGGACTTGAAATCGTCTATGTGGAAAGCATGGATGAGGTTTTAGAGCAGGCTTTTACAGCATAGAAACATCAGGATATGGAAAGCAGGAGAAATCATGATTATCAAAGAGGTAAATTTAGAGACTGTCTGCGGTTACACAAGTAAACTGCCGGACAACCAAAAACCGGAAATTGCGTTTGCAGGAAAATCAAATGTCGGAAAATCATCTCTGATCAATGCGTTGATGAACAGAAAGTCGTTAGCAAGGACATCTGCACAACCGGGAAAGACACAGACTATTAATTTTTATAATATCAATGATGTGATGTATTTAGTAGACCTTCCGGGATATGGTTATGCGAAGGTGGCAGAATCAGAGAAAAAAAAGTGGGGACAGATGATCGAGAATTATCTGCATAACTCAAAGCAGCTTCGGGCAGTATTTTTACTGATTGATATCCGTCATGCGCCTTCTGCGAATGATAAGATGATGTATGACTGGATCGTCTATCAGGGATACGAGCCGATCATCATTGCAACGAAGATGGATAAGCTCAAAAGAAGCCAGATCTCGAAACATGTGAAGTTAGTCAGAGAAGGACTTGGATTGAAAAAAGAGAGTATCGTCATTCCGTTTTCTGCAACCAGCAAGCAGGGAAGAGAAGAAATCTGGAATCTGATGGATTCCATTTTAGAGAGTGAAGTTTCGGAGAATGAAGATGAATAGAAAAAAGTATGGATTTGTATTCTGCCTGCTGGTAGTGATCGCAATGATCTCCCTTGGTACGGTTTCGATTTATGTTAACCATGAGGAGAAAAAAGAGGCGACAGAACAGCTTCGGGTGGTCACCTCTTTTTATCCGATGTATGTTGCTACGATGAATGTCACAGACAGCTGTGAATCAGTCACTTTGGAAAATCTGAGTGAACCACAGACCGGATGTTTACACGATTATCAGCTGACACCGGAAGATATGGTGCTGCTTTCAAAAGCAGATGTATTTATCATCAATGGTGGAGGTATTGAAAACTTTTTATCGGAGGTTGCTTCGCGTTATCCAAACCTGACGATCATCGAGGCAGGAGAAGGTATCGAAATATCCGGTGAAAATGCACATCTGTGGATGGATACAGAGAAATATCAAAAGCAGGTGCAAAACATTGCCAAAGGTCTGTCAGAAGTGGATGAGACAAATAAAAAAATCTATCAGAAAAATGCAGATGCCTATTGTGAACAGATAGCTGATCTGACAGAAGAATATCGTGATACCTGTAATGGCAATGGTCAGAAAGTAGTTCTTTTCCATGAGGGATTAGAGTACGCGGCAAATGAGTGGAATCTGAATGATGTCTATACACTGAATCTTGACGAGGAACGTCAGGTCAGTGCTGGCGAAGTTGCCGATGTGTTGTCAGCGATTCAAAAAGACAGTGCAAAGATGATTTTAGCGGAACGGACTTACGGCGAAGAATTAGCAGAAAGTGTAAAAAAAGAGACAAATGTTCCGGTAGTCTATTTAGACACCTGTGTACGGGGAAAATATGAAAAGGATGCCTATTTAAAAGCGATGCGCAGCAATTTAGAGGCGTTAAAGGAGGCATTGCAGTGATGAAAAAAATTATCGAACCCTGTGGGCTTCACTGTATCAAGATGAACCACTTAGGTGTAACGATTGGAAATCAGACTATTTTAGAAGATGTCAATATGCACATTCACTGTGGGACACTGAATGCAGTGATCGGACGCAACGGTGCCGGTAAGACCACCCTGATCCGGGCAATTTTAAATGATATTCCGCATGAGGGAAGTATTGATTTTCGTGATACGGAAAACGGTCATATGCGGCGCATGAAGATCGGTTATGTGCCACAGTCTTTAAATATTGAAAAAAGGACACCACTCAGTGTCTATGATCTGATGGCATCTTATCAGGGAAAGGCACCGGTATTTTTATATAAGAAAAAGCGGCTCTATGAAGAAATTCAGGAAGCCCTGCGTATTTTTGAGGTAGAAGATCTGATCGACAGACAGGTGTGCAATCTTTCCGGCGGTCAGCTTCAAAGGGTGCTGTTGTCAATGGCAATTATGGATGAGCCGAATCTTTTATTATTAGACGAACCGGTGTCCGGTATTGACCAGAACGGTATGGAATTATTCTATCGGACCATGGATTATTTAAAGAAAAATTTTGATCTGGCAATTATCCTGATCTCCCATGATCTGGACTATGTGGCAAAGTATGCAGACAAAGTCCTGCTGCTGAATAAAACGATCCTAAAGCAGGGAACGCCGAAGGAAGTTTATGCAAGTGAGGAGTTCGAACGTATCTTTGGAATGGAGGGAAGAGCGTGATGCAGGCTGTTTTTACCGAATGGTTAGAATACGGTTTTATGAAAAATGCACTGCTGGCAGTTCTGATTATTACTCCGTTATTTGGAATTCTTGGAACGATGATCGTGAATAAAAAAATGGCATTTTTCTCAGATTCATTAGGACACTCCGCATTGACCGGAATTGCGATCGGAGCTGTGCTTGGAATGAAAGATACGACACTTTCCATGATCCTTTTTGCAATCGTATTTGCGCTGCTTTTAAATAAGATCGCGGAAAAGAGTACCGCATCTACCGATACGCTAATCTCTGTTTTTTCTTCGGCAAGTATGGCACTTGGACTTGCTATTTTGTCAAAGGGAGGCAATTTCAGTAAATATTCAGCATTGCTGGTTGGAGATATTTTGAGCATTACCAGACGGGAAATTCTCTATTTAGTAGCTATTTTTGCAGTAACATTAGTCTTCTGGGTGCTGGCATTTAACAAACTGTGTGCCGAGAGTGTCAATGTGACGCTTGCAAAGAGCAAGGGGATTCCGGTAAAAGTCATAGAGAATCTGTTTTCCATATTGATTGCACTTATCGTTATGCTTTCCATCAAATGGATCGGGATTCTTTTGATCAATGCACTGTTGATTCTGCCGGCAGCATCCGGCCGGAATATTTCGCAGAATATGAGGGAATATCATTTCTTTTCTGTGGTATTTTCCATTTTTTCCGGAGTGCTGGGACTTCTGGTGTCGTACTATACAAATGTTGCGACAGGTCCGATGATCGTGTTGATCGCATCGGTGATTTACTTTTCTACTTATGCCTATGGACGGAGGTTTGCGTAGTGAATAAGGACCCATTTAAAGAATATGTGAAACAGTCAGAACCGGGGAAGCGTGATAAGGGCTATGCGTGGCATACTGCGATTGGACTTCAGGCAGTAGACGGGTTGCAGCCATCCCAATATTTGCTGGATACGGCAATTGAAACATAGAGGGGAATACAAGGACAACAGCCGTTTTTTTAATAAAATATCTAAGGACACTGGGATTCGATGCAACGAACGAGATTTTTGCTGAAAATGCATGGTACTTTAGAAATGCACTTGTGCGGGCAAATTATAATAATCTAACTAAAGGTGTCCATGAGACGACGGAATACTTAGAGTTGTTTTTGTGGAATCTGTTACTGGGTGAAAAAAATGAGCTTCGGAATCGAACGATGCATATCAATGGTAAGTTCTTCGTAGCGGAAGAAACGAATATTGGATTTGGAAAAGCGGACATTGAAGCAGAAAAAGCGGACATTGGGACCGAAAAAGCAGAGATTGATAAATGGCGGGTAGATATGTTACTGGATATATCTGATAAGACCGTAGGGCATATCGAGATCTTATTTGAGAAATATGGAACAGAAGAGGTCTTTGGCAGAACCGGTGTAGAGAGCACGACCGGTTTGAGGTCAACGAGAGCATCGGAACTGTTAAAACTGTTGGTAGAAAGAGGACTTGTCGAAAATGTAAAGGGACAGGGGAAAGGAAAATATCGGTTTCGGGAATAAGGTGTAATCGCGTTTTGTGTTTTTGAACAAAAAAGCATATAAAAAATGGTATGCTTTTTTACTTTTCAAATATTTGAATTTGGCATATAATATGTATGAGATCAGAGATGATTTCAATATTGTGGTCGGGACTGTATATCGACCTTAACAAAAGGTACAGAGACAAATATTTCTCGCCACCCAGCGGGCGATTAATAAATGGTTGGGAAACAAATATTTGCCCTGCAAATGCAGGGCTTTTTTACTTTTATGGAAAACCATTTTATAGTATTTTTACAATAAGATACAAAGGAGAGAGTTATGATTACCGGTAATTTTTATTATATTAGTGACGATTATTATGAGAAATTTAAAAATTGTGGATTGATGGGAAATAAGGCTGAGGATGAAGAGGGAAAACATGGAAGACCCTGTTTCTATTGCTTTAGGCAGGATGATCTTTATTGGATGGTACCAATATCTTCTCAGATTGAAAAATATAAAAAACTATACCATGAAAAAATGGAACGGTATAATGGAAAATTCGATGGGATACGATTTGGATATGTGAATGCACAAGAAAGAGCGTTTTTAATTCAAAATGTATGTCCTGTTACGGAGAAGTACATAGAATCAGAATATCGAATTGAAAATAATACCAGACCGGTAACAATTAATGCGGCTCTTTCTAAGGAATTGAATGGCATCATAAGAAAAGTATTAAGATTGTACAAAGATCGAGGCATTAAAATTGTATTGACGGATTTAGATACGATTCTGATGGGATTACATGCAGAAAATACTGTTGAATAGTTAAATAGAAAATGTCTTTTAGATTTTAAATAATAAAAAATGGGGCTGTCCACATAAAGTATGACAGCTCCATTTTCTATGTCTATGTAAGAATCAAATTCTTAGAAGTCTGTTAAATCAGCAGCTCTTCTCTCTAAGAAAGCAGTCATTCCTTCTTTCTTGTCATGTGTAGAGCAGGTAATACCGAATAAGTTTGCTTCCATCTCAACTGCGTTCTGGATATCCATGTCATAACCATTGTTGATTGCAGCTTTTGCGATAGATACAGCATAGCTTCCTTTAGAGATGATCTTCTTAGCCATGTCTTTTGCAGTGCTCATTAATTCTTCCTTAGCTACTACTTTGTTTACAAGACCGATTCTGTAAGCTTCTTCAGCGTTGATGTTGTCACATGTGAAGATTAATTCTTTTGCTCTTCCCATTCCAACTAAACGAGCAAGTCTCTGTGTTCCACCGAATCCAGGGATGATTCCAAGACCTGTCTCAGGCTGTGCGAAAGATGCATTGTCAGAAGCGATGCGGATATCACATGCCATAGAAATCTCACATCCACCGCCAAGAGCGAATCCGTTTACAGCAGCGATAGTAACCTGACGCATGTTCATTAATTTGAAGAAAGGAACAGATGCTTTCATACCAAATGCTCTTGCCTCTGCAGCAGAGAAGTTAACCATCTCAGAGATGTCAGCTCCTGCAACAAAAGATTTGAACTCGTTGCCCTTCTTGTCAGGACCACCTGTTAAGATAACAACCTTAACATCATCTCTTGCTTCGATTTCTGTTAATGCTTCGTTTAATTCATCCAGTGTTTCGCTGTTTAAAGCATTTAATGCAGCCGGTCTGGAGATAGTAAGAACGGCAATTTCGTCTGCAACTTCAAGTTTTAAATTGTTCATGAAAAACCTCCTAAATAAAATGTCTTTGTGTACATTACTATGTAAGTTCATTCTATAACTTTGACAAAAAATTGTCAATCCTTTCCTGTACTTTTCTGCCCTTTCTAAATATGTTATACTGTATACATAAAAATCGTAGAAAAAATGGAATGAGGAAGCGAATGTTATCAGAAATCCAGTTAGAAAAAATAAATGAACCGTTACTGTCATGGTTTGAGACTCATAAAAGAGTTCTTCCATGGAGAGAAAATCCGACACCTTATCGCGTATGGGTGTCGGAAATTATGTTACAGCAGACTAGAGTAGAGGCCGTAAAGCCATATTTTGAACGTTTTACGAAAGAGCTGCCGAATGTCCGCCATCTTGCAGAATGTGACGAGGAACGTCTTTTAAAGCTGTGGGAAGGGCTGGGGTACTACAACCGCGTGCGGAATATGCAGATCGCAGCAAAAACAGTGATGGAAGAGTATCAGGGAAAACTTCCGGCAGATTATGAAAAATTGCTGACGTTAAAGGGAATCGGTCATTATACGGCAGGTGCAATTGCTTCGATTGCTTATGGGATACCTGTTCCGGCGGTGGATGGCAATGTACTGCGGGTCATCACAAGGATCACTGCCGATGATACAGATATTATGAAGCAGGCGTTTCGTACACAAATGGAGCAGCAGTTGAAAGAATCCATGCCAAAAGAAGCGGCGAGTGCTTACAATCAGGCATTGATGGAATTAGGAGCAACGGTCTGTGTCCCGAATGGGGAGCCGGACTGTGACAACTGCCCTGTACAAAATATCTGTATGGCTAAAAAAGAAGGGAGCCAGATGGCATATCCGGTGAAGTCCAAAGCAAAACAAAGACGGATTGAGAAAAAAACGGTTTTTGTAATCCGGGACGGCAGCCGTGTAATCCTGAATAAACGTCCGGAGAAGGGACTTTTAGCCGGACTCTATGAATTTCCAAATGTGGAGGGGCATCTGAGTGAAGAAGAGGCATTAGAATATGTAAAAGAAATGGGACTGCTTCCGATGCGGATACAGGAGTTAGAGGAGGCAAAACATATTTTTTCACATATTGAATGGCAGATGGCCGGTTATGTGATCAAGGTTGCACAGCTAGAGGAGGACGATTCGGGATTGCTGTTTTTAGAGGCAGAGGACTGCATTCAGAATTATCCGGTCCCATCTGCATTTGAACGATATAAGAAATATATACGAAAACTGTTTTAGAGATTATTTTCGTAATAAAAAATACAGGAATTCTCATAGAATAGAATGTCCTGTAAAAGTCTTATAAAAAGAGGGAGCCGATGTCTTTCGACATCGGCATACATATGAAAAAGAATGTATTATAATGGATTTAACCTCATTACGTTGTCTAGTATATATGGCAAATGTGAAAAGATTGTGATTACATTATGATAAATAAGTAAAAAAAAAATGAACAAAAAATGAACAAATTATGTAAACCGAAATCCTAAAATATTCTTAAGTTTCCAGAAAGAAGTTGGAATTAGAAGCATGAGTGTGTATAATAGACGAAAGAGAGAGGGACACATCGCCCGGAGGAAAGTAATATGTATGACAGCATTATCGTTGGCAGTGGAATTGCAGGAAGTACGGCGGCAAGGAGACTGGCAGAAGAAGGAAAACGTAACGTTTTAGTAATAGAGAAACGCAGCCATATCGGCGGGAACTGTTATGACTGCATGGATGAACATGGTATCTGGATCCATCAGTATGGACCTCATATTTTTCACACGGAAATGGAAGAGGTTTATGAATTTTTCTCAAGGTTTACCATGTGGACATCTTTCCGGCATGAAGTGGTAGCACAGGTGGGCGAGCAGTTGATCCCGGTTCCATTTAATCTGAATACACTACATATGGTCTTTGAAAAAGATAAAGCAGAGGAACTGGAAAAGAAGCTGACAGATACTTACGGTTATGGAAGTAAGGTCCCGATCATGGAACTTAGAAAAAGTGAGGATGCAGGGATCCGCGAGATCGCAGATTATGTCTATCAGAATATTTTCCTATATTATACAATGAAGCAGTGGGGACAGAAGCCGGAAGAGATCAGTGAGGAAGTAACCGGACGTGTACCAGTACTGATCTCGCGAGATAACGGATATTTTACGGACCGCTATCAGGGAGTTCCCAAGCAGGGATTCCACCGGATGTTCCGAAACCTGTTAGACCATCCGAATATTACGATCGTGTTAGATACAGATGCAAAAGAGATTTTAAAATTTCAGGAAGATGAGATTTTATTGCATGGCGAGCCATTTCAGGGTGAGGTGATCTATACGGGAGCAGTGGACGAATTATTTGACTGCTGTGATGGAAGACTTCCGTATCGTTCCCTGGATTTTGCATTTGAACATTATGATAGGGACTCCTATCAGGGCAGAAGTGTGGTCAATTATACGGTCAGTGAAGATTTTACAAGGATTACCGAGTTCAAATATCTGACGAAACAAAAAGACACGGATGGAACCACGATCGTGAAAGAATATCCGTTTGCATATACAGGGAAAGATGGAGAAATTCCTTATTATGCAATTTTAAATGAAGAGA
>OHUY01000175.1_pt1 | contig 28549 bp, 20 predicted proteins | sample 1579301 | NCBI WGS metagenome assembly OHUY01 (sample SAMEA3882520, study PRJEB24775) | human gut metagenome | biome: human-associated habitat; feature: intestine environment; material: feces | place: Netherlands | collected 2009/2010
GAACCGTTTTTAGCAGTTGTTCTCCCGCCTGCTGTAAGCCCCACTGCCAACACCAGTTTTGCCAGACCGGGGCAGGCATTCCTGAAAGGTATCCTGCCAGCACATCAAGGCGCTTTTCACTGTAGGGGGTGAGATAACAACCTGTAACGGCATCTGCCAGCGACGGCAATTCTGGCGTGTTAATTACCTGCGGACATTCGCGCCACATTTTTGCCAGTGCCGGAGCGTGCCAGCCACCGCAGACGACTAACACGTCGCCATTATTTTGCTGCATCGCCCATCCAATCCAGCGGGCCATAAAGGCTTCGCGCTGACGATTGAGAGCATCTCCGGGGGAATCGCCCCGCAGTTGTGCAAAATAGTGCGCCAGCGCAGAGGGTAATGCAGTTTGCTGGCTTTCATCTTCGAACAAGTGATCCCACAGGGTGTCGCTGTTATCCATGCGGGTGGCACGCAGCAGCAAGGTCTGGCTTTCCTCTTGCGTATCAGGCGAATCGTCCTCTTCTTCACTCTGCGCCCAGCAAGGCAAATCGATGAAGTAAGTTTGTGCCTGAATACGACGAGCGGCTTGTAGCGCCTGCCACTCTGGCGAAAATTCAGCAAATGGCGTCCAGGCACCACGCCCGGTGGCTGCACCGTCCTGATACTGGCAATAACTGTAAATAGCTACCGGAAGCTGGTGGGCTAAAAACAATTCGTCTACCCGGTCATTAAAATCAGCCGGGCCTTCAATCAACACGTATCGTGGCCGCTGGCTTTCGATTAACAATTTCACCAGCCGGGCGCAGGCCGGGCTATGATGCCGGATGCCGACAATTAACGGCTCGCTCATACATCTTTCCTCACGGCAGGCGGTGGCGAGCTTGATAATAAGCCTGCCAGTGAGCTTCTTTATGTGTAGCAACACGTTGTTCGAAGTAACGGCGCAGGCGCGCGCGATCTTCTTCGTTATCTTTGACGATGGTTCCGGCAATACAGTCCACCAGATCGGCCGGCTCACCTGCGCGATTCGCTAAAAACCAGGCGCGGACGCCCACAGCGTGGGCCACGTTCACGGCTTCAGCGGTGGACATAATCGCTGTCAGTGTATCCATTGACGTTTTCTTTTCGCCGTTGGCACGCAGATCGCGAAAGGTGCGGACCAGTAACTCCAGTACCGCGTCAGGCACTTTATGCGGAATGCCGCTATGGGCCAGCAAACGCGCCGAAGCACTGGCGACAAGCTCCAGCTCCAGGGCGAAATCCATAATCGGAAAGACAGTTTCAAAATCGAAGCGACGCTTTAGCGCGGCACTCATTTCATTGACGCCGCGATCGCGCGTATTGGCAGTGGCAATAATATTAAAGCCTTCCCGCGCATAGAGCTGACTGGCTTCACCGGTGAGTTCCGGCACCGTCATCACCCTGTCAGAAAGCATACCTAACAGACAGTCTTGTACTTCCAGCGGTGTACGCGTTATCTCTTCAAAACGGACGATTTTGCCGTCGCGCATTCCCTGGTAAAGCGGGGCAGGGACCAGTGCTTCCGTTGACGGACCATGGTTGATAAGCAGGGCGTAGTTCCAGCCGTACTTGATTTGATCTTCAGTAGTAGATGCGCCGCCCTGGATGGTTAACCCGGCATCGCCGCTAATAGCGGTTGCCAGTAATTCAGACAGGAGAGATTTTGCGGTGCCAGGTTCCCCCACCAACATCAAACCGCGCCCGGTGGCAAGAGTGACTAACATACGTTCGACAGCGGAGGGACTAATCACCACTTTACGGCTAATATTTTGCGCGCTATCGCCAAGGATAAAAGCACGGGCCGCAGGCAAACTTAACTGCCAACCGGGCGGGCAAGGTGCGTGATCATTTTTTTTTAATTTTGCCAGTTCATCGGCGTATAACACAGCGGCAGGCGGACGCTGCAGATGATTATTCTGCGGTGACATATATTCATCCCTGAAATGTATTAATGAAATAAACGATATTTTACGCGCAATAAATGTTTGGCGCATTAGTTGTTTGAGCGAAAAATATCTGGGAAACAGATCACAGTAAATAAAAAAACCTGCTGGTGAGGCAGGTTCTTTTATTTACTACTTTCAGGCCTAACACCACGGCCTGTGCAACATCGTGTTCCAACGAACGAATTATAACCATCGGTGGACCCCGTTGCAATTAAGATAATGAGATTTATAATCCTGACTGTTGGGACGTTGCGCCGGATCGAACCCATTTCAAGTCCTGGCTACCGGACGGGTGGTGCCGCAGGTAGTGCCCTGATCCGGAGTGCAACATCGTGGTCCAACATACGTAAACCAGTATCGACAGGCAGTGTAAGGGTAAGGTGCTGGTGTTGCGCTCCTTAATAAGGAGAGCGGATGGACACGCTGACACAAAAGTTAACCGTGCTCATTGCCGTACTGGAGCTATTAGTGGCTCTGTTACGGTTGATTGATTTGTTGAAGTAACGGGCAAATTGAAACGCATCTAAGGGGGAATACCGTTTCCCCCTTTAATAAAGCTATTTTTCTATTTCTTGGTTGAATATATTCTGTAGTTCACGATTAAAAATGGCTATTACCGTTTCTGGTGATTCGCCCCGTAATTTTCGCTCATCAATAAACTCATCTCTTATATAAATCAACGCATCATTTATTAGCGGGTCGATATCCTCTCGATCACGTTGATGAAATGTTGGATGTAGCCGGAATCGCTCCAGCCGGTAGATGGAACCTGTAAATAATTCAGAGCATTTATGGATCTCAAGTCTGAAGGAAAACGGCTCTTCAGGTACAGGGGCCTCATAATCGTAAATAGTGACCAGCTCTTTTTGCACGATCATCGCTTTTCCCGGTGGCAGGTCGTGTTAATAACGGGCAGTCGCATCACTGCCCGCTGTGTTTTAATGGAAAATGACGTCAGGTGCGCTTAACGCCTCACTCAAATCAAACACATCAAGTTCGGCAAAAGTGACAGATTTATTCTCACGGTATACATGAAGAGAACGGAAGCTCATTAGCGCTTTGCTATCAACATTGTAGTGGTTAAAACCGGATGAAAACTTAAGGACCAGCCGGTACTCGCCCAGGTCATAGACAAATGCGTTCTCATAGCCTGACTCCCAGCCTTTGTATCGCATTCCCATAAGTTGCCCAACGGTAGCAGATTTACCTTCCCAGCGATTCAAACTATTACTGGCTGACTCGTCAGGCGTGAGCAGCACTGTGCGCCGTGCCAACTGGCGAAAAGGCGGCATAATTTCGTAATCGGCAAAAAGCTGTGCAAATTCACTGCGCATTTCTGCTGCCATTTCTAACGGGTGGGCAATGCCAATCAGAGCATCGGCAGGCAGGTCAATTGGCTCATCTTGCTCATTGCAGAACTCCCCCTCAGCGGCCACACGAAAGGCGTTGAGTAAACGACGCGGTTCATTTGCCGGATAAACACCCCATATCAATCGCTGAGTAACCAGGCGGGTAAAGGGATGATTAACAAACAGAGAATGAAAATCTGCCAGCGACCAGCGTCGGGTGGTGCGCAGGGCTGTTTCAAGACGCGGGAGCAGATTTTTGCTCACCTGAGTAGCATCTTTTTTTAGCCCTTTTAGTCGGGCCAGTGCCTCGGGCGCTTTCAGTTGATCGTCATCGGCGCGCAACCGGGGAACGCTTTTCTGGCGAACGTTTTGCAGATCAAAGATAACCGGGTTAAGGTTTTCATCAAAGCGAACGGTAAATTGGCGTGGACCAAAATCAAAAATCAACGCCTGCGGATCATCAAGACCCAGTGTTGGGACTAATCTGTCCGCTAACTCTTCCTGGCTTAGCCCGCGATTTTCTGCGACCACCTGAAGAAATTCCGCCGCGTTATCACGTAAGGGGCGGGATTTCGCCCGTTGCGATATATGATGCAGCTGTATCAGTGCCATATCATTATTCATCTGAGTAAGTATATTCAGACCACTGACAGCACGGGCAGATTTGCCTTCTTGTGGCCAGGCGAGGATCTGTGTCGTCAGATCCCGTGCCGTGCTTTCGTCGCCAAAGAGACTTAACGCCAGAAATGCCCAGTTGTCTTTTGCGGGAGCACCAGCTTGTTGCCACGCGGTGAAGAGATCCCAGGCAAAAGCTGCCAGCGTTTGCGGCTGGCAGAACGTTTTCAGTTGTTCCAGTCCGCTATAAAAACGTCCGCCCTGGGTAAAGCGCAGCATTTCGCCGATAATTTCCAGAGCGTCATCGGTAACAGGCTGATTATTCTTGATAAGGCGCGGCCTGGACCACATTGCCGGATGCCAGAAATCAGGAGCTTTTGGAATACGTGCCGGGTAAATTTCTATTGGACCCAGTTTAAGTAATTGCTCCAGGGCAGGCCATACATCTGTACGCTGCCAGCGGTTTGCCACGGTTTGCAGTAATTCGCCATGCCCTTGTTCATACAGTAAACGCAGGGCAAGTAATGCAGCTTCGCTATTATCGCTGGGTTTTGTAAAGACAAGAGGGATAAGTGCAGTAGCCGTATGTTCCGGCCATTGTAAAATCCACTGGCGAGCCAGATCACGCTGCGCCGCGAAACGTCGCCAGACGCGGGCAACGGGCAGGGCCAGTTCTGTTGCGCCGAAATTTAAAATTAACGGAAATGTTTCTTTTGGATGATGTGAAAAAGCCAATAACAGGCCAGGTAATGTATCCAACCCGAGGATACTGAGAAAATAGTCCTCACCCGCGAACAGATGCTTTTTCTCATTGATACGCAGCCAGAAAGTCAAAGCCATCTCACGCGGCAACTGTGCCAATAAATACAGGTTCCAGACACTCTTTTCCGGACGATAACGTGAGTAGTTGTCATTTTCCCATATGTTAATTAACGCTTCTACGTGACCGCTGCGAAGCGCCTGTTCTGCTAATTGTGCTTCCGGGGAGTTCCAGCCATGCAGGATCTCTTCAACTCGCCCCTGGTAGTAATGCCACTGAACAATGAGTGAATTGCGTGCAGCATCCAGTTTTCCGGGGAGTATATAATTCAAAAACAGCCATACATCATCCCCAAAACCCAGTTCCTGTAGTACAACTCGACCACTTTTTCGTTCCATGCGTTCCGTAAAAGATCCCGTGCTGAAATAACGGGCAGACTCTGTGGCGGCAAGTCTCTCTCGTTCGCCTGGTTGCCAGTAAACTTGCGGAGTTAATTCGAGCGATGCCAAATCAAGACGTGGAGCTGTCATTTTTTTCTTACTACGCCACGGTGGTGAAACGAGGATTTCAGGCATTTGGCTGTTATCGGTGCCATCAATAACCGGTTTTGGCGATGTCGATAAATAATTATTCACCACTGCCTGGGCTTGAGTACTTAACCACGGCATCACCTCTTCTGCCAGTTGTGGCTGCGATGCCATCAGCGTTTGTAACAGCGTATGCCAGTATTCATCACGTGCTTTTTGCTGTGCAGGCAGCTTTTGGTCTTCGATGATGGGATAACCAGGGCGCGCAGGGGGGGCTTTTAACGCCAGCAGTTCTGCCAGTGCGGCGAGCGTCGCATGGGGGAAGTTTTTACTGTATTTAGCCACACGTTGCAGGCTGGGTTTGTTTTTATCAGCCACCAGTAGCAAGGTGCGGATGACTTGCGGATGGTTAATTTGTACCAGCAGACTGCCGCAATCTTCTTTATGTGCATACATCGCGAGGCGCGGAACGGCTGCCAGTCCTTGTTCGCGCAAAAGGGCAGCGCAGGCCGCGTAACCGAAGTGGTTTTCATGCGACATGTAGCTGGCTTCTCGATCGCTAAATATATCCTGGCTCCAGTAGCGTGCGAGTTCTTTCACCGCCTTAGGGTCATCAGCAACAACTTTTAACCACTCTTTTGAGCGAAAATGAGTTTGCGAACATTCAAGGCTTACCAGCTCGTTGGCGATTTCGGGTTTTTCCGGGAGGTTCAGCGCAATAAAAGGGCGGCGAACTTTGGTTATTCCTGGCAGTGCGGCAATGAGTTTGTCGACGCAACGCTGCCAGCAGCTTTCCTCTGCCAGAGAGAGATGCTTACGCAATCGGAGATCGAATTCGTTATAGGTTTCTGAGCGATAACCATAGCCATAGTCCTCGTTCTGATATTGCAATGTTACTACCAGAGGATCACTCTCATAACACCGTACAATAAACTGGCGTGCAATCACCACCTCAGTTGCATATTCCAGCCCCTCTTGTTGGACGATTTCGTCGAGCAACTGTTGGCTATCATTTTGCGCGATACAGGCTAGCGCCGCCATTGTCCGGGCCGTGATTGAGGGTTTGTGTTCGCCGATCAAGTTGATGGCCTGCGTGATGGCGGACTGCCACTCCAGTGAAAAGTTTTCATAACGCCAGACAATGTTTTTTTTCTTCTCTGCTTTTTGTAGCAATTCATCACCCAGTGTCTGAATGATGTTTTCAGTGATAACAGGTACCGGTTCGCCTGGCCAATTGCGATGGCTGAGTGGTGTTTTGCCTTTTTTATATTTCAGTTCCAGTTGGGCGTTATCCGCCAGCCACGGTAATTCCTTGTCCATGCTCTTTCCTTATTCAAACAGGGCTTCAATATCGTTAATTAGCTTGCTGGCGGTGATGGCATCGAGTACGGAGAACTGCGCTTCCTGTGTTGAATTACTCCCCCAGCCATAGCTTTCCGCTTTGCCTTCCCATAGCCACAGCTTGCTTAAGAGTTGCTCGGCACTGAGTTCGGCTGGCGACATGCCGACCGCAAAACCTTCATCGATTTCCATGATTAACGACCAGCGGCCCAGAGGTTTGATCATCCAGCCGATCCAGCCACCGTCCTGCGGTTCACCACGCATCCAGCCCTTATTTGCCAGCCCCATTACCCGACCACTCGGGCATTTTCTGCCTGCCCAGCGTGTCAGTTCGCTGGCATTGCGCTCGGCTTCTGTCAGCGCGTAACTGTTACGATCAAGCTGGCGGAACGGTGGTAACAGTTCGTAGTCGGCAAAAAGCTGCCCGAAGGCGGCAGCATCCGTCGGTGATATTTCCAGAACGTGAGGAATACCAATAGAGATATCGCCTTCCGGCAGGGTGAAAAGATCATCGTCAGCGGTGCTGTAGCTGTTATCTTCCGCTACGCGAAAGCAAGCCAGTAGCTGGTTTTCGGCGCTATAAACGCCCCAAATCAGACGGCGGGTTAAGTGGCGGACCAGCGGATGCTCAACCAGGAAGAGCTGAAAGTTTTCCGGTGACCAGCGGCGACGCAGGCACATGGCGGATTCCAGCCTTGCTACCTGCTGGGCGGCGACGGTACGCGCATCTTTTTTCAGCAATTTGTAGCGGTTAACAGCATTGTTCGCCTGTAATTCATCATCGCTTTTGTTTGGTTTGGGCAGGTCTTTCAGACGACTGCCGGAAGCGTCACGCACAAACGGTTTTAAGGTTTCATCAAAGCTGACGGTGAACTGGCGTGGGCCGAAATCCAGCAGCAACGAACCGTTATCATCCAGACCGAGATCCGGTGCTAACCGATCTTCAAGCTCCGCCACCGTGAGTTCGCGGCTCTCGGCAATGTTGGCTATTTTTTCTTTTGCCCGCTCCTGTAATGCTTTGAATTTCAGTTTCTGGGCGATGCCGTTAAGCTGCATCAGGGCGATATCACTACCGATAGCGGCGAGGATATCCAATCCAACGGTGGCACGTTTATGCTGAGATTCACCAGGCCAGGCACGGATTAATGGCGTCAGTTTGCGGGCGGTGTCATCGTTACCGAGAACGCCTAACGCAGTGAACGCCCAACTCTCTTTCGACGGCGCGCCAGCGGTCTGCCAGGCGGTAAACAGATCCCAGGCAAATTCAGCCAATGAGTCGGTGGTACAGGCATCTTTCACCTGCAATAATCCTGGATACAGTGCCTCTTCCTGAGGGAAGCGGAGCATTTCACCGAGGTGGAGGAGTGCGCTATCAGGCAGTGATTGGGCGTTTGCTTTTAATAACGGGCGCGTCCAGAGCGATGGCTGATAAAAGGTCGGAAGAGTGGGGATTTTTGTCGGGTGATTATCTAAGGGATCGAGCGCAAGGATAGCGTTCACCGCATCGGTTACTTCCGGCTGGTTATAACGCCGGGCGATTTCTTGCAGCAATGGCTGATGACCGTTTTCAGTAAGCATACGCAAGGCAGCACGGGCGTTGTCCTGTGCTTCACCGGTTTTGCCGAGCGCTGCAGGCAGCAGGCCGGTAATGGCGTGTTGCGGGTATTTCAGCAGCCAGCTACGGGCATCTTGTCGTAGGGTTTTGAGTTTGTTGAAGGCGCGGGCGACGGCAGGTGCCAGTTCCGTTGCGGCAAAATAATTAGCAACCGCAAAACCTTCTTGAGGGTAGCGTGAAAACGAGTGTAGAAAACCACTCATACCTGCCAGTCGCAAATAAAGCATGACTGGTTTTATCGCGGTATGCGGCTCTTTGCTGAGAAATTCCCATAGCTTAATCGCTTTTTGCATAGGTAAAAAGGGAAGTGAGTTGAGATGCCACTCCCCCTGATACGGTGCATGGTGGGCTTTAAACATTTGGATGAGTGTAGCGAAGTCCTCACGTTCCCATGCGTCAATTGCCGAGTCAGAAGCGCCGATATATTTATATGTGTCAAAATCCCAGCGGCGATACCCCAGCGAGTAAAGGAAATTTTTAGCACCTTCACTTGGCTTATGCGGTTCCCAGTCCCAATGAGTTTGAAACTCTTTAGCTTCTGTGTCGGTTATTGTGCATATGGATTCGAGGTTGAGCGGTGCTAAATCCAGCACCGGAATCGGCGATTTTTTCTTTTTCGAAAGCCATGGTGGGGAGACTACTATGGCCGGCAGTAGATCGGCGCTGGCATGGTTTGAGGGCTGTGTCAGTTGTTGCTGACATGATTTCAGCACTGCAACTGCGGGTGTCGAAAGCCAGGGAATGACCTGTTCTGCTAGTGTCGGATGCGAGATAAGCATCGTCATTAGCATAATGCGCCAACTATTCTCTTCTTTTTGCACTAGAAGTTCCGCCAGTGCTGCCAGTGCTGCGTGTGGGAACGCAGCGCAGGCTTTCGTCATTCGATCGTGACAGCGTTTAGTATGCCCTGCTACACGTATAAGCAGTGTTAATGCGAACGGATGATTGATATGACGCAACACATCGGCGCAGTAGTCACTTGCGGCATAGGGAGCAAATCGGGGCAGGGCTGTAACACCTTGCTCCTGTAATACGGTGGCTGACCATATCGCACCACAATAGTAATCATCAAAAATGGCATATGGCTCGTGATATTTTTCTAATGAGGCAAGAATGTGCTCATCAGTCGCCACTATTTTTAGCCACTCAAGCGAGGGTAATTTCTTTTGCCCCAGTAGACGCTGGGAAATTTCATGTGCAATTTCTGGTTTTTCGGGTAATAACAAAGCAATTAATGGTTGCCGCCATTCTGGAATATGTGGAATTGCGGCAATAAGTTTTTGTGCACATTTTTGCCAGAGAGACTCTTCCGCCAGTGATAAATGTTTACGTAGGCGTAATTCAAAGCTGGAATATTGCTGCAAGTAATCAGGTGAAATGCCAGACGACAGGAAAACAATATTATTGTTGACATAATCCCATTCAATAGATATTTGTTGAAGATGTATTATTACATCAGTAGCATATTCCAGACCGCCTTCCTGAATAATCTGATCCATAACATCCTCACGCTCTTTATATCTTGTGCATTTCATTTCAAGTGCCGTGAGTACAGCCATTACGGGTGATGGTAGCTGTGTTGTTTTCAGGCCGTCGATCTGACTGATCGCCTGTGCGACGGTGTTTTGCCATTCTAAAGAACAGGCGCTGAAGTCAAATGTGGCTGTTTTATTATCCCGTTGCGATACACTACAGGCTAAGCGACGTAATTGGGTCAATTTGTCTGCTTGCTGAACAGGAGCTCCGGGAAAGCGGCGATGACTTAACGTGGTGTGTACAACTTCGGGCGGAAAAACGACAGCAATATCTTTCGCCAGCCACGGTAAAACAGCATCTGTATTTTTGTCAGCCGCACGGGTTTCTGCTACGAAAGAGGGTTGTTCCTGAATAATGGTGGATAAGTCCGCTACCTTGAGAGAGTCCGTTACCGTTTGGGAAGGTTGCAAAGAATTATCCTTCGCTTGCTCCACATATCCCTTCTTCACCTTCTCCGCAATCAGCTTCAGCTCCGCTTTTTCCGCTGCCACAGCATCAGCAAAACTTTTTACCTGGCTTTGCCCTTGGGTACCAACTTTTCCCCAACTGATATGCAACTCGTTTCCCTGTTGCTCCACCGCCCAGAATTTATGTGATTTTTCGTCCTGATAGATAAAGTGTCTCATTCTGCATCCCTGTGATTTTATCCAGTTAAATGCAGATGCTACCAGTATTTATGCGGGTTAGAGAGAGACAAAATCGCAAGAGAACAACTTTAGGAATTTATAAAGAAAAGGCGCTGTCGATACAGCGCCTTGAAGGGGGATTATTTCACCTGATGACCCGGTTTAGCACCGGCATCCGGGCTTAGCAGGAAGATATCTTTCCCGCCAGGACCAGCAGCCATTACCATGCCTTCGGAGATACCGAAGCGCATCTTACGCGGAGCCAGGTTAGCCACCATAATGGTGTGACGACCAATCAGTGCCTGCGGATCCGGGTAAGCAGAACGAATGCCGGAGAAGACATTGCGTTTTTCACCGCCGAGATCCAGCGTCAGGCGCAGCAGTTTGTCAGAACCTTCTACAAACTCTGCGTTTTCAATCAGCGCCACGCGCAGGTCAACTTTAGCAAAGTCGTCAAAGGTGATGGTTTCCTGAATCGGATCATCTGCCAGTGGGCCAGTTACTGGCGCGGCAGCGGCTTTTACTTCCTCTTTGGATGCTTCCACCAGTGCTTCAACCTGTTTCATATCGATGCGGTTATACAGCGCCTTGAATGGATTCACTTTATGGCCCAACAGCGGTTGCTGGATACCATCCCAGGTCAGTTCTGTATTGAGGAATGCTTCTGCGCGCTCGGTCAGTTTCGGCAGTACAGGTTTCAGGTAAGTCATCAGCACGCGGAACAGGTTGATGCCCATTGAGCAAATCGCCTGCAGATCGGCATCGCGACCTTCCTGCTTCGCCACCACCCACGGAGCCTGTTCATCGACATAGCGGTTAGCCAGGTCAGCCAGCGCCATAATTTCGCGCACTGCTTTACCAAATTCGCGGCTTTCCCACGCTTCACCAATCACTTCAGCGGCATCAGTGAAGGTTTTGTACAACTGCGGGTCAGCCAGCTCGCTTGCCAGCACACCGTCAAAACGCTTATTGATAAAGCCAGCGTTACGGGAGGCCAGGTTAACCACTTTGTTCACGATATCGGCATTCACACGCTGAACGAAATCCTCCAGGTTGAGATCGATATCATCAATGCGCGAAGACAGTTTGGCGGTGTAGTAGTAACGCAGGCTGTCAGCGTCAAAATGATTCAGCCAGGTGCTGGCTTTAATAAAGGTGCCGCGAGACTTGGACATCTTCGCGCCGTTCACCGTCACATAGCCGTGAACAAACAGGTTGGTCGGCTTGCGGAAGTTGCTGCCTTCCAGCATTGCAGGCCAGAACAGGCTGTGGAAGTAAACAATATCTTTACCGATGAAGTGGTACAGCTCGGCGGTGGAGTCTTTCTTCCAGTATTCATCGAAGCTTACGCTGTCGCCGCGCTTGTCGCACAGATTCTTGAATGAACCCATATAGCCAATCGGTGCGTCCAGCCAGACGTAGAAATATTTGCCCGGCGCGTTCGGAATTTCAAAACCGAAGTAAGGGGCGTCGCGGGAGATATCCCACTGTTGCAGGCCGGATTCAAACCACTCCTGCATTTTGTTTGCCACCTGCTCCTGCAACGCACCGCTGCGGGTCCATGCCTGCAACATTTCGCTGAAAGAGGGCAGATCAAAGAAGAAGTTCGGAATCACGCATTACCGGCGTAGCGCCAGAAACCACCGATTTCGGCTCGATCAGTTCAGTCGGGCTGTAGGTCGCGCCGCAGACTTCGCAGTTATCGCCGTATTGATCCGGGGATTTACATTTCGGGCAGGTGCCTTTCACAAAACGGTCCGGCAGGAACATGCCTTTTTCCGGATCGTACAGCTGAGAAATAGTGCGGTTTTTAATAAAACCGTTCTCTTTCAGGCGGCTGTATATAAGCTCTGACAGCTGACGGTTCTCTTCGCTGTGCGTAGAGTGGTAATTGTCGTAGCTAATGTTAAAGCCTGCGAAATCAGTCTGATGCTCCTGACTCATTTCGCCAATCATCTGCTCCGGGGTGATACCGAGCTGCTGAGCTTTCAGCATGATCGGTGTACCGTGGGCATCGTCGGCGCAGATGAAGTTGACCTCGTGGCCGCGCATTCGCTGGTAACGGACCCAGACATCAGCCTGGATGTGCTCCAGCATATGGCCGAGGTGGATTGAGCCGTTAGCGTACGGCAGTGCGCACGTCACCAGAATTTTCTTCGCGACTTGAGTCATAGTAGGCATTACTTCTTAATAGTGAAAAGGGGTTAGATAGTACCAAATGGGAAAATGTTAAGTAAGTACTTCTCTATATTCTTCAGGTAAACTATCAGCTGATGGTTTATCTATACAAAAAAGGAGTCGGGATGAACGAACAATCCCAGGCCAAATCACCAGAAGCCTTGCGCGCAATGGTCGCCGGGACACTGGCCAATTTTCAGCACCCAACCCTGAAGCATAACCTCACCACGCTGAAAGCGTTGCACCATGTCGCCTGGATGGACGACACGTTGCATGTGGAACTGGTTATGCCATTCGTCTGGCATAGCGCATTCGAAGAGTTAAAAGAGCAATGTAGCGCCGAACTGCTGCGTATCACCGGGGCGAAAGCTATCGACTGGAAACTGTCGCACAATATCGCCACCTTAAAACGCGTGAAGAATCAGCCGGGTATTAATGGCGTGAAGAACATCATTGCGGTCAGTTCCGGTAAAGGCGGCGTGGGTAAATCTTCCACGGCGGTAAACCTGGCGTTGGCACTCGCGGCGGAAGGGGCGAAAGTCGGCATTCTGGACGCCGATATCTACGGCCCATCAATCCCCACCATGCTGGGCGCAGAAAATCAGCGTCCAACTTCGCCGGACGGTACCCATATGGCACCGATTATGTCTCATGGCCTTGCAACCAATTCAATTGGTTATCTGGTCACTGACGACAATGCGATGGTGTGGCGTGGTCCGATGGCGAGCAAGGCGTTAATGCAAATGTTGCAGGAAACCTTGTGGCCGGATCTCGACTATCTGGTGCTTGATATGCCGCCAGGCACCGGTGACATTCAATTGACACTGGCACAAAACATTCCAGTAACTGGCGCGGTAGTGGTCACCACCCCGCAGGACATTGCGTTGATCGATGCGAAAAAAGGCATTGTGATGTTCGAGAAAGTCGAGGTTCCGGTGCTCGGTATTGTCGAGAACATGAGTGTGCATATTTGCAGTAACTGTGGTCACCATGAACCGATTTTCGGTACCGGTGGTGCAGAGAAACTGGCCGAGAAATACCACACGCAGTTGCTGGGGCAGATGCCGTTACACATCTCCTTACGTGAAGATCTCGATAAAGGCACGCCAACGGTTATCAGCCGTCCGGAGAGCGAATTTACCGCTATCTACCGCCAGCTGGCTGACCGCGTTGCAGCCCAGCTTTATTGGCAGGGAGAAGTCATTCCTGGCGAGATTTCCTTCCGCGCGGTCTAACGCGTATTAACCTTTTTGGTTGTTTTTCATACACCGCAGAGATGTACATTGATGCGGTGTATTTGTTTTTGCCGCATTAATGAACACTTATTTAATGCTGCGAATATTCTGCGGACCTTCGTCCGAAACTCTATAAAGTCGATTGATCGTACAGGCAATGCTTCATTATCATCCTTCGTGGCTGTGTAGTGGATGTACAGCTATAGTTTGTTATGCACTCATTCTATCCAGGCATAACCTTTACTACAGGGATAACGTTCAATGAATAAGTACTGGCTGTCAGGAATTATTTTTCTTGCCTATGGAATGGCTTCTCCCGCGTTCTCTTCACAGACTGCCACATTAACGATTAATGGCAGGATCAGTCCCCCAACATGCAGTATGGCTATGGTTAATGGTCAACCTCAACAGCATTGTGGTCAGTTAACGTATAATGTTGATACCCGTCATCAGGTTTCTTCGCCAGTTAAAGGTGTAACGACGGAAGTGATTGCTGCAGATAGCGATAGCAAACGTCGAATCGTGTTAAATCGCTACGATTAATTTGCCACCCTGGTTTTAATCGGATTTAGAAAGCTTAAATCATTTACATGAATGATTTAAGCTTTTTTTATTGATATTAATAATACCATTTATAGAAATCCACATTAATTAATAGATTTGATAAATATTTAATGTGCTTAAGTATTTGTTGTGTTTATATTGCAATAGTTAATTTGCTTTAAATCAATAAAACAATGTGTTTACATTGCGGCAACTTTTTTGGTGTGAGAAATTTGTTTCCAAGAGATACAGACTCTTAACAACCAAAAATAGATTTTATTAAGGAGCATATTATGAAACGTTCAATTATTGCTGCCGCTGTTTTTTCTTCTTTTTTTATGAGCGCTGGGGTATTTGCCGCAGACGTTGATACCGGAACATTAACCATTAAAGGGAATATTGCAGAATCTCCGTGTAAATTCGAAGCAGGTGGCGATTCAGTAAGTATTAATATGCCAACTGTACCAACTACGGTCTTTGAAGGTAAAGCTAAATACTCGACCTATGATGGTGCAGTCGGTGTAACCAGCAGCATGTTAAAAATTAGCTGTCCGAAAGAAGTTGCTGGTGTAAAACTCTCGTTGATTACCAACGATAAAATAACCGGAAACGATAAGGCGATAGCCAGTAGCAACGATACCGTAGGTTATTATCTCTATTTAGGTGATAACAGCGATGTCCTGGATGTTTCTGCACCTTTCAACATCGAGAGTTATAAAACAGCGGACGGTCAATATGCCATTCCGTTTAAAGCAAAATACCTGAAACTGACAGATAACTCAGTGAATTCAGGTGATGTGTTATCTTCCCTGATTATGCGTGTGGCGCAGGATTAATAAATAAAATTGCAAGATTCTTCAGGTAATTAACATGGCCGCTATCTCCATGGCGGCCTTTTAATTTAAGAGGCATTAAGATGAAAGGATTATTAGCTTTACTCATTTCTTCTATGGTCCTTCCTGCACATGCCGGTATTGTTATCTACGGGACGCGTATTATTTACCCGGCAGAGCACAAAGAAGTGATGGTGCAGTTGATGAACCAGGGAAACCGTTCTTCGCTGATGCAGGCGTGGATTGATGATGGCGATACGTCATTACCACCAGAAAAAATTCAGGTTCCTTTCATGTTAACGCCACCAGTGGCAAAAATAGGGGCAAATTCCGGGCAGCAAGTAAAAATTAAAATTATGCCGAATAAACTACCCACTAATAAAGAGAGTATTTTTTATCTGAATGTTCTGGATATTCCACCAAATAGTCCAGAACAAGAAGGTAAGAATGCACTGAAGTTTGCGATGCAAAACAGAATTAAGTTGTTTTACCGGCCAGCGGGTATTGCTCCGGTAAATAAAGTGACCTTTAAAAAGTTACTGGTAAATCGCAGTGGCAATGGATTGGTGATAAAAAATGACTCAGCTAATTGGGTGACGATTTCGGATGTCAAAGCTAATAATGTCAAAGTCAATTATGAAACTATTATGATTGCCCCCTTAGAAAGTCAGAGTGTTAATGTCAAAAGTAATAATGCAAATAACTGGCATCTGACCATTATCGATGACCATGGCAATTATATTAGTGACAAAATTTAATTGCAGGAGCTGCCTATGTTGAGAATGACCCCACTTGCATCAGCAATCGTAGCGTTATTGATCGGCATTGAAGCTTATGCAGCTGAAGAAACCTTTGATACCCATTTCATGATAGGTGGAATGAAAGACCAGCAGGTTTCAAATATTCGTCTTGAAGATAATCAGCCCTTGCCGGGGCAGTATGACATCGATATTTATGTCAATAAGCAATGGCGTGGGAAATATGAGATCATTGTTAAAGACAACCCGCAAGAAACATGTTTATCAAGGGAAATGATCAAGCGGTTAGGCATTAATACCGATAACTTTGCCAGCGGTAAGCAATGTTTAACATTTAAGCAACTTATTCAGGGCGGGAGCTATACCTGGGATATCGGAGTTTTTCGTCTCGATTTCAGTGTCCCGCAGGCCTGGGTGGAAGAGCTGGAAAGTGGCTATGTTCCACCAGAAAACTGGGAGCGGGGTATTAATGCGTTTTATACCTCTTATTATGTGAGTCAGTATTACAGCGATTATAAAGCGTCCGGTAATAGCAAGAGTACATATGTACGTTTTAACAGCGGGTTAAATTTATTGGGGTGGCAACTGCATTCTGATGCCAGTTTCAGTAAAACAAATAACAATCCAGGGGGGTGGAAAAGCAATACCCTGTATCTGGAACGTGGATTTGCCCAACTTCTCGGCACGCTTCGTGTGGGTGATATGTACACATCAAGCGATATTTTTGATTCTGTTCGCTTCAGCGGTGTGCGGTTGTTTCGTGATATGCAGATGTTGCCTAACTCGAAACAAAATTTTACGCCACGGGTGCAGGGGATTGCTCAGAGTAACGCGCTGGTAACTATTGAACAGAATGGTTTTGTGGTTTATCAGAAAGAGGTTCCTCCTGGCCCGTTTGCGATTACAGATTTGCAGTTGGCCGGTGGTGGAGCGGATCTTGATGTCAGCGTGAAAGAGGCGGACGGTTCGGTAACCACCTATCTGGTGCCTTATGCAGCGGTACCAAATATGCTGCAACCCGGCGTGTCGAAATATGATTTTGCGGCGGGTCGTAGCCATATTGAAGGGGCGAGCAAACAAAGTGATTTTGTCCAGGCGGGTCATCAGTATGGTTTTAATAACTTATTAACGCTGTATGGTGGCTCGATGGTCGCGAATAATTATTACGCGTTCACTTTGGGGACTGGCTGGAATACACGCATTGGTGCCATTTCCGTCGATGCCACGAAGTCGCATAGTAAACAAGACAACGGCGATGTGTTTGACGGGCAAAGTTATCAAATTGCCTACAACAAATTTGTGAGCCAAACGTCGACACGTTTTGGTCTGGCGGCCTGGCGTTATTCGTCGCGTGATTATCGGACATTTAATGATCACGTATGGGCAAACAATAAAGATAATTATCGCCGTGATGAAAACGATATCTATGACATTGCCGATTATTACCAGAACGATTTTGGCCGTAAAAATAGCTTCTCTGCCAATATGAGTCAGTCATTGCCAGAAGGCTGGGGTTCTGTGTCCTTAAGTACGTTATGGCGAGATTACTGGGGGCGTAGCGGCAGCAGTAAGGATTATCAGTTGAGTTATTCCAACAACCTGCGAAGGATAAGCTATACCCTCGCGGCAAGCCATGCTTATGACGAGAATCATCATGAAGAGAAACGTTTTAATATTTTTATATCGATTCCCTTTGATTGGGGTGATGACGTTACGACGCCTCGTCGGCAAATATATATGTCTAACTCAACGACGTTTGATGATCAGGGGGTTGCCTCAAATAATACGGGATTATCAGGAACCGTTGGAAGCCGGGATCAGTTTAACTATGGGGTCAACCTGAGTTATCAGTATCAGGGAAATGAAACGACAGCTGGGGCGAATTTAACCTGGAACGCGCCGGTTGCGACAGTGAATGGCAGTTATAGTCAGTCGAGTGCTTATCGACAGGCTGGAGCCAGTGTTTCAGGGGGCATTGTCGCCTGGTCGGGTGGCGTTAATCTGGCAAACCGTCTTTCTGAAACGTTTGCTGTGATGAATGCGCCAGGAATTAAAGATGCTTATGTCAATGGGCAAAAATATCGCACAACAAACCGTAATGGAGTGGTGGTATACGACGGAATGACACCTTATCGGGAAAATTACCTGATGTTGGATGTGTCACAAAGCGATAGCGAAGCAGAATTACGTGGCAACCGGAAAATTGCCGCCCCTTATCGCGGCGCGGTTGTACTGGTTAATTTTGATACCGATCAGCGCAAGCCATGGTTTATAAAAGCATTAAGAGCGGATGGGCAACCATTAACGTTTGGTTATGAAGTCAATGATATCCATGGTCATAATATTGGTGTTGTCGGCCAGGGAAGCCAGTTATTTATTCGCACCAATGAAGTACCGCCATCGGTTAATGTGGCAATTGATAAGCAACAAGGGCTTTCATGCACAATCACCTTCGGTAAAGAGATTGATGAAAGTAAAAATTATATTTGCCAGTAATAGTCAGGTGGTTCTATGGAAATTCGCATAATGCTATTTATAGTAATGATGATGGTTATGCCTGTGAGCTATGCGGCATGTTATAGTGAGTTATCTGTTCAGCACAATTTGGTTGTTCAGGGGGATTTTGCACTTACTCAAACACAAATAGCGACATATGAGCATAATTTTAATGATTCGTCATGCGTGAGTACAAATACTATCACACCTATGAGCCCGTCGGATATTATTGTTGGACTTTATAACGATACCATTAAATTAAATTTACATTTTGAATGGACCAATAAAAACAACATTACGTTGTCAAATAATCAGACCAGTTTCACCAGTGGTTATTCGGTGACGGTGACACCTGCGGCCAGTAATGCAAAAGTGAATGTTTCTGCGGGGGGCGGTGGTTCAGTGATGATTAATGGAGTTGCGACATTATCCAGTGCTTCATCATCGCCACGCGGGAGTGCCGCAGTACAATTTCTACTGTGTTTATTAGGTGGTAAGTCATGGGATGCATGTGTAAATAGCTACAGAAATGCATTGGCACAAAATGCAGGTGTCTATTCCTTTAATCTGACATTGTCATACAACCCGATAACCACAACCTGCAAACCGGACGATTTATTAATTACGTTAGAGAGTATTCCCGTTTCACAATTACCAGCCACAGGTAACAAAACAACAATAAATAGTAAAAAAGGGGATATTATTCTGCGTTGTAAAAATTTATTAGGTCAACAAAATCAAACATCACGGAAAATGCAGGTGTATTTATCAAGTTCTGACTTGTTAACCAACAGCAACACGATCCTGAAAGGTGCGGAAGATAATGGCGTAGGATTTATTCTTGAAAGTAATGGTACGCCAGTCACACTTTTAAATATCACTAACAGCAGTAAAGGATATACAAATTTAAAAGAAATTGCGGCAAAGTCAAAACTTACAGATACAACGGTTTCAATTCCGATAACTGCCAGTTACTACGTCTACGATACAAACAAAGTTAAATCTGGCGCACTGGAGGCAACCGCATTAATCAACGTGAAATACGACTAATAACAAGCAAGACGAGCAAGTGGCTAATAATAAAAATATTAAGGTGTCTGCATTCCCCCCTCTCTCCGAGGGGGCTTTTTTTTAGCGATGATAAAAAATCTCACCGTCGTAGGCTTTAATGATTTTACCGTCGGTGTCGCTGATCAACACGTACGCGCCACCCATATAGGTCCAGTGCGTCCCGGCATCAGGCGCGGGCAGGTTACGTAACTGCCACTGCTTAATGTTGTACTCATCGGTGCGGTACATCTCTGGGACGGTGTCACCTGGTTTGAAATGCTTAAAGTCAGCAATGAAACTGCTTAACTCATACTTAGAAATTCCCGAGGTATTGGTCGAACCCGCGGTGGCTGGTGCGGCCCAGGCGGCACTGGTAACCAGCAAAAGCGCACCCAGCAACATCTTATTTTTAATGGTCATAAACTCTCCACTTTGGGGATCTGTAATATCAGTCGCATATCTTTCCTGCCATACAATATAACTGACAAGCGATATTTTGTTAGTGATCCCATGATTTCGTAAAAAGTGTAAATGAAAGGATGCCCTAAAAGCATCCTTAGCGAGCAGAGAGTCAGCGGAAATAGCTGATTTAAGAATCATCCTGGGCTGAAGATAACATGCAAGCCTAAAGGATTGAGTTATCGCATTATGCCCATGAAGCCATGTACGCCCATATACACACCAACTAAGCCAATCAACAGACTGGAAAAATAGGGAGCGCGTTTAGCGAGAGTGTTAAATCCGCTCCAGCGTTTTGCGACCTGCTGAACGCTGATTGCTGCGCCAACGCCTACGGTGACAAGCGTTAACGCCAGGCCGAGGCTGAAACTGACGACCAGTGTTGCGCCCAGTGTCAGGGCTTTCAACTGAATGCAAATCAACAGCACGGTAATTGCTGCCGGGCAGGGGATAAGGCCACCGGTTAAGCCAAATAACAAAATTTGCCAGTTGGTGACCTCTCTACCATCGAAGCGTCGTTTAATGTCATTGGCATGGGCTCGTGCATGGGCATCCTGATACTCGCTATGTTCGTGATGGTGATGATGTCCATGGTCGTGGTGATCTTCGTGATCGTGGTGATGATGCTCATGATCATGCTCGTGCATATTCTCCAGCCAGTTGCGTTCGCCGCGCCAGGTACGCCAGAACATCCAGAACGCGGTGCCAATAATGATCACTGCGGAAATCAACTGGAGCCACGGTTCTGCTGATTGAGCAGTAAAGCGCTTGCTGATCACCATCCCGCCAAAGGCAATCAACCAGACCACTGCGGTATGCGAAATGGTTGCTGCCAGTCCGAGCATCACCGCCTGTTTAATGGTGCCTTTGATGGCGATGATAAACGCCGCCATCATCGTTTTTGAGTGCCCTGGTTCCAGGCCATGAAGCGCACCAAGTAAGATGGCGCTGGGGATGAAGAACCAGGCGTTTCCTTGCTGAAGAAGTGTTGTAAATTCGGTCATGATAATAATTCTTAGTATTAATTCGGCAATCTGATTCTACTCCCCCCCAGTACCTGATACTACCCCCCAGTAGATTAATAGTGCTATGATTTTTCATATTCTTGTTAACCAGGTGTTGCCATGTCTCATACCATCCGTGATAAACAGAAACTGAAAGCGCGTGCCAGTAAGATTCAGGGCCAGGTCGTGGCGCTCAAGAAAATGCTCGACGAGCCGCACGAATGCGCTGCAGTTTTACAACAGATTGCTGCTATCCGTGGCGCGGTAAACGGTCTGATGCGGGAAGTGATTAAAGGTCATCTGACGGAACACATCGTTCACCAGGGGGATGAGCTAAAACGTGAAGAAGATCTGGATGTCGTTCTGAAGGTGCTGGATTCATATATCAAATAATTTATTAACGCGATTGTAAAACTGCCGTTTTTCCTCGTTTACAACGCGTGCGCTGGACATTACCATCCTCCTTTGCGATTTATCATCGCAACCAAACGACTCGGGGTGCCCTTCTGCGTGAAGGCTGAGAAATACCCGTATCACCTGATCTGGATAATGCCAGCGTAGGGAAGTCACGGACCACTAGGTCATTGCTTCTTCACGTTATGGCAGGAGCAAACTATGCAAGTCGACCTGCTGAGTTCCGCGCAATCTGCGCACGCGTTACATCTTTTTCACAAACATTCCCCCCTTGTGCACTGTATGACCAATGATGTGGTGCAAACCTTTACTGCCAATACCTTGCTGGCGCTCGGTGCATCGCCAGCAATGGTTATCGAAACCGAAGAGGCCAGTCAGTTTGCGGCTATCGCCAGTGCCTTGTTGATTAACGTTGGCACGCTGACGCAGCCACGAGCGCAAGCGATGAGTGCTGCCGTTGAGCAAGCAAAATACTCTCAAACACCCTGGACGCTTGATCCAGTAGCGGTGGGTGCGCTCGATTATCGCCGCCGTTTTTGTGTGGAACTTCTGTCCCATAAGCCAACCGCCATACGTGGTAATGCTTCGGAAATCATGGCATTAGCTGGCGTTGCTAATGGTGGACGGGGAGTGGATACCACTGATGCCGCAGCTAACGCGATACCTGCTGCACAAACACTGGCACGGGAAACTGGCGCAATTGTCGTGGTCACTGGCGAGGTGGATTATGTTACCGATGGACATCGTATCATTGGCATTCACGGTGGCGATCCGTTAATGACCAAAGTGGTAGGAACTGGCTGTGCACTATCGGCGGTTGTCGCTGCCTGTTGTGCGCTACCAGGCGATACGCTGGAAAATATCGCATTTGCCTGTCACTGGATGAAACAAGCCGGAGAACGCGCAGTCGCCAGAAGCGAGGGGCCAGGCAGTTTTGTTCCACATTTCCTTGATGCGCTCTGGCAATTGACGCCGGAGGTGCAGGCATGAAACGAATTAACGCTCTGACGATTGCCGGTACTGATCCGAGTGGTGGTGCGGGGATTCAGGCCGATCTTAAAACCTTCTCGGCACTTGGCGCTTATGGTTGCTCAGTGATTACTGCACTGGTGGCGCAAAATACCCGTGGCGTACAGTCGGTGTATCGCATTGAGCCTGATTTTGTCGCCGCCCAGCTCGATTCGGTGTTCAGCGATGTGCGAATCGACACCACTAAAATCGGTATGTTGGCGGAAACTGATATTGTTGAAGCGGTGGCAGAACGGTTGCAACGTTATCAGATCCAAAACGTGGTACTCGACACAGTTATGCTGGCAAAAAGCGGCGACCCGCTGCTTTCACCTTCGGCGGTTGCTACGCTGCGCAGCCGATTATTGCCACATGTTTCATTAATAACGCCAAACTTGCCCGAAGCAGCCGCCTTGCTCGACGCGCCACACGCGCGCACCGAACAGGAAATGCTGGAACAGGGGCGTGAATTATTGGCGATGGGCTGTGGCGCAGTGCTGATGAAAGGCGGTCATCTGGATGATGAGCAAAGCCCGGACTGGCTGTTTACTCGTGAGGGGGAACAACGGTTTACCGCACCGCGCATTATGACCAAAAACACTCACGGCACTGGTTGTACGCTCTCTGCGGCGTTGGCTGCACTGCGCCCGCGCCATACAAACTGGGCTGACACCGTACAGGAGGCAAAAAGCTGGCTTTCATCGGCGTTAGCCCAGGCCGACACGCTGGAAGTTGGTCACGGTATTGGTCCGGTTCACCACTTCCACGCCTGGTGGTGAGCACCGTACTATAGCTGCTTTGGTTATTGTCAGCCTTTGGCGCTGACATTCAAGGATGAAACCAATGCAGCTGAGAATCACCAGTCGAAAAAAATTCACCGCTTTATTATGCGCTCTTGGGCTAATTTCCATCGTTGCAATTTATCCGCGTCAGACGGTGAATTTTTTCTATTCGACAGCAATTCAGATTAAAGACTACATCCACTTCTACGGTTATCGCCCGGTCAAATCTTTTGCTATTCGCATTCCTGCCAGTTACACCATTCATGGTATTGATGTTTCACGCTGGCAGGAGCGAATCGACTGGCAGCGGGTGGCAAAAATGCGCGATAACGGTATTCGCTTACAATTTGCCTTTATTAAGGCGACGGAAGGCGAAAAGCTGGTGGACCCCTATTTTTCGCGTAACTGGCAACTAAGCCGCGAAAATGGCCTGCTGCGCGGGGCGTATCATTATTTTTCCCCGTCGGTATCCGCTTCAGTTCAGGCGAGATTATTTCTGCAAACGGTGGATTTCTCACAAGGCGATTTCCCTGCCGTGCTGGACGTAGAAGAACGGGGAAAATTATCGGCAAAAGAATTACGCAAGCGGGTAAGTCAGTGGCTAAACATGGTCGAAAAAAGTACGGGAAAAAAGCCGATTATTTACTCAGGAGCCGTTTTTTATCACACCAATCTGGCGGGCTACTTCAATGAATATCCGTGGTGGGTGGCGCACTACTATCAACGTCGTCCGGACAATGACGGCATGGCCTGGCGCTTCTGGCAGCATTCCGACCGTGGGCAGGTCGATGGCATTAATGGTCCGGTGGATTTTAATGTGTTTAATGGCACAGAGGAGGAGTTGCAGGGATTCGTTGATGGGATTAAAGAAACGCCTTAAATAAGAAGCAGTGATATACTCCTACCAGACTCCCCGGCAGGAAAAAGACAAATGGAACAAGCGCATACCCAGCTGATTGCCCAACTGAACGAGCGTATTTTAGCGGCGGATAACACGCCGCTTTATATTAAGTTTGCCGAAACGGTAAAAAATGCCGTGCGCAACGGGGTGCTGGAGCATGGCAATATTTTGCCCGGTGAGCGTGATTTAAGTCAGTTAACCGGCGTTTCGCGCATTACGGTGCGCAAGGCGATGCAGGCGCTGGAAGAAGAGGGCGTGGTGACGCGTTCGCGTGGTTACGGTACGCAGATCAACAACATCTTCGAATACTCGTTGAAAGAAGCGCGGGGGTTTTCTCAGCAGGTGGTATTGCGCGGGAAAAAGCCCGATACGCTATGGGTTAACAAGCGTGTCGTGAAATGTCCCGAAGAAGTCGCGCAGCAGCTGGCGGTCGAAGCGGGAAGTGATGTCTTTTTGCTTAAGCGTATTCGCTATGTCGATGAAGAAGCGGTATCGATTGAGGAATCGTGGGTTCCGGCGCATTTAATTCATGATGTTGATGCCATCGGAATTTCTCTTTATGACTACTTCCGCAGCCAGCACATTTACCCACAACGTACGCGTTCCCGCGTTAGCGCCCGGATGCCGGATGCCGAGTTTCAGTCACATATTCAGTTAGATAGCAAAGTACCGGTGCTGGTGATCAAGCAAGTGGCGCTTGACCAACAGCAACGGCCTATTGAGTACAGCATCAGCCACTGTCGCAGCGATCTATACGTTTTTGTGTGCGAGGAGTAGTTCCTCGCGCGTTGGCGCACAATCACCGCCCCGATGCCCGACAACCCACGACGCCACTGCATTGCCCAGTAATACGGCATCCGCCAGTGGCAGACCAGAGGCCAGCCCGGCAAGTACGCCACCTGCATGACTGTCGCCCGCCCCAATGGTGTCTACAACTTGCGTTGGAAATGCCGGGATGCAGCCAGAAGCGTTATTGCTGAAATACCATGCGCCTTCTTTATCCAGACGAACGATCAACGGCGCGGCAAATTTCTCCTGCCATTGCTTGCCTAGTGTTGTTATCTCTGCGGATAGAGCAAAACGTTCGGCGGCAATCTCAGCCTCTTGACGATTGAGTGACACTAAAGGTCGACAGGCCATGATCCGCGCCAGTAATGCATCCGGGATATCGCCAATACGTGGGCCAAAATCGATAAATGGCGTCACGTCTTGCAGCTCTTCCAGCCATTCCACTAACAATTCGCCACAGGGCGAGGCCAGTTGATAACCGGAAAAATAGAGCAGGCTGCCAGGCGCAACGGTTAATCGCGCCAGCCATTGGCGATTCCATTGATTTTCCACACCGCTGAACGACATAAACGTGCGTTCACCATCCGGCTCAACCAGCGCCAGACACCAGCCGTTATCGCCTTCGGCGTTATCGATCAGGCTGATTAAGTCCTCTTTTGCCATCCGGTTGCGAATAATCTCCGCCCACACGCCCTGACCGAGCGGCAAGGCATTACCCGCTTCGATGCCGAGGCGCTTTAATGCCACGGCAATATTCAGTGCACAGCCGCCAACGTTAACGCTCTGCTGTTTCAGTTCGATATCGCACCCACGCCAGGGGAGGGCATAAGCGTCGGCGATCACATCAATGACCGCCGCGCCGACGACCATCACCGGCTGACGCGTGGCTAATTCAGGCAGCAGCGTGTGTAATCGAGCGCCGCTCATATCGCCTCCCGTTGTTGGCGATACTTCGCCAGCGCCGTGGCATAGCGGTTGAAATCAAGCTGATTTACTGCATCCAGTTCCGCCTTTAACGCAGGATCGATAGCGTTAACGCCATGCAACGCGCCACAAATTGCCGTCGCCATAGCACCGATGGTGTCTGTGTCGCCGCCAAGGTTAGCGCACAGGACGGCGCAACGGTTCGGGTCGGTTTGTGCCAGTTCAACCAGCGCAATGGCGCACGGAACGGACTCAATAGTGCTGGTACCTGCGCCAACGACCTGGTAAAGCTGTTCGCTGGCGGATTCGGTGCCATCGGCATTGCGCACAATTTTCAGCGCAATCTCCAGACGTGCTGCCAGTGAGGCGCTGAAGGTAGTGATGCGTTTTTGTTGAGCATGTCGCGCAATTGAAGGCAGTGGATCAACAATTGCTGACCAGCTTTCTCCGTCAATGGCACGAGAAATCGCCCATGCGATGACTACCGCCCCCGCAACCGCCAGATCGGATTTATGTGTCGGGCTGGAGGCCAGCGCCACATCATCAATAAAAGAGTCAATATCGTGCGCCGGAAGCAAACAACCTAATGGCGAGACGCGCATCGCTGCGCCGTTGGTCACGCCGTTATTTTCCAGTTCAGCAACGGGTTTACCGTCGCGAATGGCGTTAAGCGCAATCTTCGAGGTCGGACCTAGTACGTTTTTGTTAAAGGCGTCGAAACGCAGCGCCCAGTCGAGAATATTACGCCCAATCAGATCCGGATCGATCTTGCCTTCACGTTCCAGTAACGCATCCGCCAGACACAGCGCCATCGAGGTATCGTCGGTGAATTCGGCGCGGTTAAAATAACAGGCTGCGTTATTCTCCTTTGGCCCAGGCAGAAAACGGTCAATCCAGCCAAAGTGTGCTTTGACGCGACTGCGCGGCCAAAGCTCGGAGGGCATCCCCATCGCATCCCCTAACGCCTGCCCATAAAGAGCACCGAGAATACGTTCTGTTTTCATTTAACTTCCCCTTGTGTCAACGCAATATCGCGATCATCGACCTTGATAGCCGTAATTTCGTTGTCGGATTCGCGGAAAAAAATCATGAACAGCACGGCGATAATGGCAATCATCACCGCGCCGAAAGTCCACATCCCGGCCCAGTTGAAAGTCAGTCCGTTTACCGGTTCCTGATAAGCGAACATCTTTTCCATCATCACACCGCCAAGACGATAGCCGAGCAAACTGCCGAAGCCCTGGCAGCAGAGCGTGATCAGCCCCTGCGCAGCGGTACGCATATGCACGGGGGCTTTTTTATCGACATAGATGTAAGCGGTAACGTAGTAAAAATCGTAACTTACGCCGTGCAGCAAAATGCCGAGGAACAGTAACGCGTAGGTGAAATATTCATCCGCACTACCGTAAATAAAGAAGCCATAGCGGATCGCAGCGGTGACCAGACCAAGTAATAATACCTTTTTGATACCAAAGCGTTTGGTAAAAAACGGCAATGCCAGCATAAAGAAGATTTCAGAGAACTGGCCGAGCGTCATCCAGCCAGTGGCGTTTTTCATACCGACTTCGGTCAGATAACCGTTGGCAAAGATGTAATAGAACGCCAGTGGCATCGCAAACAGGAATGAACAGAAGAAAAAGACGAGGAAGTTCTTATCGCGCAGCAGGATCAGCGCATCCAGGCCGAGCATGACTTTAATATCCATTTTGCCGGTGCTTTTTGGTGGCGTGTCGGGCAGGAAAAACGCAAACACACCAAGCAGAGCAGAACTTCCGGCGGTAATCAGCAGCGGGATGTTCGTCGGTGAGATATCGGCATAACCCAGCATTTGCGGCAAGAATCCACATGCCAGACCAGAGGCAATCCAGCCGATAGTGCCCATCACACGAATGCGCGGGAAATCACGCTCCACATCCGGCACGTTGGCAAAAGCGATACTGTTAGTCAGCGCAATGGTCGGCATATAGGTTAGCGAGTAGGCCAGCAGTAACGGGAAGAAGCCGGCAAAAGTGGTCTGTTGCGCGGCGAAATACATCAGCACCGCACCAGCGAACATCAATACCGCCAGCACTTTCTGTGCCGAGAAAAAGCGGTCAGTGATGGAGCCAACCAGAATCGGCGACAGGATCGCCGCAATGGCGGTACAGGCATACGACCAGCCAATTTCTCCGGCACTAAAACCGCTTTTACTTAACCACAACCACAATGGCACAAACCACGCGCCCCAGATAAACCATTCAACAAACATCATGAACGACAGCTTTGCTGTTGTTTTCATCTTTTAATTCCTTCATGACAGGTAATGTAAGGTACGCGATGACAATACCACTTAATAATACCTTTTAAATACCTTTGCGGTGAAAACTTGACCGCTGTAACATTTTTTCTGATGAATCGAGCCAACAGAAAACGCTGAAAAAACATCCAAAAGATGGAAAAACTCGCCCGTAACGACCAGGATTATGATTGCCCGCAAAAGGCGGGCCAGGACAATCCATAGCCGATATCCAATCGGAATTTACGGGAGCATAGTAATGACAGATATTGCGCAGTTGCTTGGCAAAGACGCCGACAACCTTTTACAGCACCGTTGTATGACTATTCCTTCTGACCAGCTTTATCTCCCCGGACATGACTACGTAGACCGCGTGATGATTGACAATAATCGCCCGCCAGCGGTGTTACGTAATATGCAGACGTTGTACAACACCGGGCGTCTGGCTGGCACAGGATATCTTTCTATTCTGCCGGTTGACCAGGGCGTTGAGCACTCTGCCGGAGCTTCATTTGCCGCTAACCCGCTCTACTTTGACCCGAAAAACATTGTTGAACTGGCGATCGAAGCGGGCTGTAACTG
>OHUY01000201.1_pt1 | contig 26379 bp, 18 predicted proteins | sample 1579301 | NCBI WGS metagenome assembly OHUY01 (sample SAMEA3882520, study PRJEB24775) | human gut metagenome | biome: human-associated habitat; feature: intestine environment; material: feces | place: Netherlands | collected 2009/2010
TCGGGCTCATAACCCGAAGGTCGTCGGTTCAAATCCGGCCCCCGCAACCAATTTATTAGAATGCTGACAAACCGCAAAGCTACTATTGGCTTGCGGTTTTTTCGTTTTTACGCTTCCTTACCCGTTTCAGTGAAGCCTGAGACAATGAGTAAACCGTTAATATCCCTCCATCAAAGCCATCCATCTTATTTATATATTAAACATATACCCCATTAATGAATTTTATATATTCTATAAATCAATTTATTTTGGTTATGTTAACATTTCAATATCACAACAGGGCGCTACGCTTATATAATCATTGTACAAAAAGCACACAACTTTTTAATTAGTAGAAAAATTAATAATTTTTTGTGAAAGCCCGGACAATAAGTTTAATGAATATCTTAATAGACTCTCATACTACCCAATTTCTTAAAAGTGCAAATTTGTGAAGCTTATCCTGTTATTATTTTAAGTTTCATGCCAAATTCTCTCACCAGATAATGCCGCCCTCTTCCGAAAAATAATCAAGAGGCCAAGCAATATCTAAAATGATACAACTGTATCTATTCCCCTGAAAAATACATTATTCATTTGTATATTTTCCTCATCATTGCTTTTTATTTAAATCATCCGATAATCCCCTGAATATAATTATGTCAATAACCATCAGAAAAAGTGGATGATGAGGAAAAGGATATGGCCGACAGTTTCCAGAATGAAGTTCCCGCCGCTCGTGTAAATATCAAGCTTGATCTGCATACAGGCAATGCTAAAAAGAAAGTTGAACTCCCCCTCAAGCTTCTTGCCGTAGGCGATTACAGTAACGGAAAAGAGCAACGTCCGCTGTCCGAACGGGACAAGGTTGATATCAATAAAAACAACTTCAACAGCGTCATGGCTGAGTTTTCGCCTGCGGTTAATTTAACAGTAGAAGATACGCTAAACGGAAACGGTAATGAACAAAATTTCGCGCTTGAATTTAAAAGCCTGAAGGATTTTGAACCCGAACAGGTAGCAAAAAATATTCCGCAACTTCGTGTATTACTCGCTATGCGCAATTTACTACGTGACCTGAAAGAGGCCGATTTTTATCTGTCCGTTCGTTCCTCACTGCCTGCGCATCAGGTACTGCATCAGCTACCGCTGGTCTGCAAAATCGGTGCGCCCGATGATGTCACGCTGCTTATCAACGTGGCGCTGAACGGTGTTCAACTGGTGCCGCTTACCTCGGTTCCGGCGGCGCTGCCGCTGCGGCTGGAGAACCAGTATTTTGCGCTGGATATGCACAGTGACGCGGCTAAATCGATGCTGGAGTCCGGGAGCTGCATGATTTATGCGCCGGGAACCATGGGCGACCTGAAACCTGAACTGTTTGCGGTGCTGCGCACATGAAAAAAGATATGGATATCAATATCGATGCGCTGCTGCGCGACACGTTTCTGACGGTGGTGGAACTGCGTCAGGGAACCACCGTGCGTCACGGTATCGAGCTGTATCGCCACTGTCAGCGGCAGGTGGAACTGGTCCGCGAACGTCTGAAAGATGCCGGATTCAGTCGGGAGAACGTGGAGCACATAACTTACGCGCAGTGCGCCCTGCTGGACGAAACGGTGCTCAGCCGTAGTGGCATGGACGACGGTCATCCGGCAGTCGTTAAAGGAGCCGCCGCTGGAAGAACTGCTTCGGCAACTGGAAGAGCAAAAACAGACCGGAGAGGTTTCGCCAACGCTGTTGACGCAAATTGATACCCGGTTAAATCAGTTGTTGAATCGCTATGTCATTTTACTGGATACGAAGGTGGAACAAAGTCAGTAAACATCGGGGGATTTATGTACCAATAAGGGATATGTGACCTTGCCATTTTTTAAAGGAGTCTCTGTGTACAAAAAAAGAGAGGAACAGGCCATTCGATCTACTCGTTGATTCACATCAGATAATGAGTGTATATTTCGGTAGATAGCTTGGGTTCGGGAACAGTGAATACCTTAAGTTTCAAAAGATTGGATTAACCTCTTGACTGTGGCCCCCGCAACCAATTTATTAGAATGCTGACAAACCGCAATGTGTTCTACAAATTGCGGTTTTTTTGTATTTAAAATCTTTGTTCGCTGAACTCACAACACGTTTTTTATCTCCCTTCCTGCGAAGTAATCAATTATCGACTGGGCAACGTGTATCCCGGTTTGCTGGTATGACTCAACGGTGGCGGCCGCGATATGCGGCGTTGTAATGATATTTTTGGCATGTAGCAGTGGGCTAAATTGCGCCAACGGTTCAGAGCTAAACACATCCAGCGCCGCAAACACATTTCGTTCTTCAATCACCTGAAGTAAAGCGCCCTCATCCAGCAACTTTCCCCTTGCGACATTGATGATCAGAGCACCATTGCGCATCATCGACAAATATTTATGACTAATGAAGTTCTCCAGCCCAGAAGAAAAAGGCAAAAGAACAATGATGACATGCGACTGCATAAAGATATCTTCAATTGATACAAACTGAACTCCAGCTTTGTCAGCAACCTGATAGTCGGGTTGTTTGTCAAAAGCTAAAAGCTCAACATCAAAACCGGATAACCTTTTCGCCAGAGTTTTACCTATATTACCGTAGCCAACCAGGCCAATCCGTTTCCCTTGTAATTCACAGCCATGCGACTCACCCCAGTAGCCATTTTGCATCGCATGATAGCTGCCAGGGATATTTCTCATGCTCGCGAAGATAAGTCCAATGATAAATTCCGCAACCGCATTTGAATTAATCCCAACCGCATTATTGACAACAATACCGGATTGCTGTGCCGCACGAAGATCAATATTGTCTATCCCCGTCCCGAATCTCGATATTATTCTCACACCAGGCAGCAATGATAGCGTGTCCGCCTGATAACCATCTTTTCCGGCGATGACCGCGCAAATAGATTCTCGTAATGCAGTGGATTCTGATTTAAGCAGATGCTCCATATTATTCTTAATAATAAGATTAAAATTATTCTCTCTTAGCAACTTGCTGGCGGAAACACAGCGTGCTGAAAAGCTGGGGACGGTGACCAGAACATTTTTCATAGCGGACACTCACTTCAAAGAACGCCACCCCAAAAGATGGCGTGACCGGTTACTGTATTTATATTTTGAAATTATGAATTTGCTTTAATGCCGAGTGCACCTCCTGGATGATATAAGCCGAAATCAGCACGAGTAAATTTTTTCAATTCAGAGAGTGCAAGCGCCACCGCATCACCAACAACCAGAACAACAGTCGACGAGCATGACGGTGCTAAACCTAAATTATCCGCCTCACTTTTGACGGGGATTTCAACAGATAAATCACAACTTATCGCAAGCGATGAGTGATGACTGCGGGTAAAAGAGATCAAATAATTACCCATTTTTTTCAAACTAGGCAGTGTCGCCAGGATTTCCGCCGTCTCACCACTGTTTGAAATAAGAATAACAACATCGTCTTTCGCCACCATTCCAAGGTCGCCGTGTACCGCTTCCGTACCGTGAACAAAAAACGAGGGAGTTCCGGTACTGGCAAAAGTTGCTGCGAGTTTTCTGGCAATAATACCGGACTTACCAACACCAATAAAAACAACTTTTCCCTGACAAGATTGTAATACTTTAATTAAATTAGCGAATTCAGAAAGTGGGGAATCAATAACCTCTTCTACTGCTTTAAGTTCGTTATGCATAAAATGTTTAATGAGATGGATAAGATCCGTGTTATTCATTTTTATTCTCCCTGATTAATATTTTTAATTACACTCACAAGACGCGTAAGCCCCATATATAATTTTTCTCGACCGCAGGCCAGGTTCAGACGAAGGTAGCCCTCCCCCTCCGTTCCATAGACATGCCCCGCCATAATGCCCACTTTGCCTTCATGAATTAATCGACTGTAGAATTCATCAAAAGGATAACCAATAGCAGAACAATCTATCCAGGAAAAATAGCAACCATCAGCTGGCCTTACGATCAATTCTGGAATATTTTCATTCAGATACTGCTGGGTGAATTGAATGTTAGAGGCAATATGTGCCTTTAATGACTTTAACCATCCCTCACATTCGTTATAGGCAATAATAGTTGCAATTATATTCAGTACTGATGGGGAGTTTACAAAATCGCGATACCTCGATATCGTTCTGAACTTATGATTAAAATTATCGTCAGTTGAAATCATATACGATCCTGTTAGTGCAGGAACATTAAATGTTTTCGATATCGAGTTAAATACTACTACTTTTTCTTTTTTTATTTTAAGCGCGGATGTAAAGCTACGATTAAAAACAAAATCACTATGGATTTCATCTGAACATAACCAGACATTATGCCTTGTACAGCTTGCAGCGATTTTATGCAGTTCTTCTTCCGACCAGACTGTTCCTGTCGGGTTATGAGGATTACATAATAACACCATCTTTGCGCTTTTAATCTTAAGATCAAAATCTTGCCAGTTGATAGCGTAGCCCCCCTCATTTTTTATAATCAAAGAGGCTGTCAGAATATTTCGCTCGCTATGTTTAATTACATCAAAAAATGCATTATAGACAGGTGTAAAAACGAGAATATTATCACCATGCGATGTCAATAACTCTATTGCTTTTGCAATAGAGTACATCACACTGGGGCTATAGGTTATCCATTCAGGTTTAATATCTGTTTGATATTGTTGATAATACCAGTTTACTATCGCATTCAGATATTCACCATGTTGCCAACGACTGTACCCTAAAATCGGGTGTTCCAGGCGTTTTTTTAATGCTCTGGTGATAGCGTCTGGTATCGGAAGATCCATATCTGAAATAGAGAATGGTAGTACATCTTTTACACCAAATCTGTCCTCGCAAAAGTCCCATTGGGTACAATATGTTCCTTTGCGGGAAACAGGAGTATTAAAAACATCCATCAGTATATCCCCATATAGTTATCCATATCCCGACGCAGGGCGATGACTTTAGTGCCGATAATGACTTGTAGGGTATTTTGATCAAGTTTAACAACCGCAATTCCGCCGGCTCTTTTTATTGCAGCCTCGTCAAGCAATCCCATATCTGCGATTGTTAAACGTAAACGAGTTACGCAATTATCCAGTGACTTAATATTCTCTTTACCACCAAGTGCCTTAACCATCTGCTCCGCCGCTTGCAGCTCTGATTTATCAGGAGTTGGGATATCCGCTATAGCCGTATCCTCATGAGCGTTCAGCGTGACAGGACTGGACTCTTCACGGCCTACCGTCATCAGGTTAAATTTGAGAATAGTCCAACGGAACACAAAGTAATAAATGAAGAAATAGGCCACTTCGACACACACCGCGATCGGCCAACCTGTTCTTGTGCCACGCAATACGCCAAAGCTAATAAATTGAATCAGATCGCCAGTAAATCCCATCTTCACGCCCATATATGGCAGAACCATGTTAGCGAATCCATTCATAAAGGCATGGAAGACAAACAGCAGTGGACTGACAAATAAGAACAGAAACTCAATCGGTTCGCTGACGCCGCCAATAATCACCGTAAGCACCCCGGAAATAAGCAATGCTTTGATAGCCTTTCTGTTTTGAGCATGAGCAGTGCGATACATCGCCAGCGCGGCACCAGCCAGACCATACTGAATCATCAGTTTGCCCTGCTCCATTTTCCCCGCCAAATCCAGCGGAATGACCGCATTCTCTTTGACGTATGCCATAAACATGTTCAGGGTGCCGTAATATTCTTCGCCACCAATCACAGCCGAACCGCCGATTGGCGTAAAGCGGAAAACTGACGTCACCAGATGGTTTAAGCCAAAAGGAATCGTCACGCGTTCGGCAACTGCATAGAAGAAATAACCAACAGGACCGGAAGTTGAAATCCAGTGTCCAATGAGCATGAAAAGATTGAAAAACGGCGGCCAGATAAAAGGAATGATCAGACCAAATCCACTCATCACAATCAGTGTAATGATAGGCACCAGACGTGGGCCGCTATAAAAACCTAACGATTCAGGAATGCGTAAATTAACGATCTTTTTATACATGCTGGCGACTAATAACCCAGCAACAATTCCCCCCAACACGCTGGTATTGTAGGACTGGATCCCCAGAATGATGGTTTGCCCATGTGTCGACATTTGGTCAGCAACGACCAATAAGTCGTGCTGTTTAAGATAAAAGTTCGTTCCCAGATGCATCGCCATAAAACCAATTAAGCCAGAAAAAGCACCATAGGCTTTATCCTCTTTATCTTTTAATAATCCTAAGGGAATCGCTATCGCAAACAATACAGGTAAATTAACAAAGGCAAACAAACCAAGACTAACAATGAAATCAAGTATGGTTTTAATTATTGGAATAGCCAGAAATGGAATTAACTTTGCCATATCATCACTGGCTAAACCACTTCCCAGCCCTAGCATCATGCCACATACACTTAGCAGAGCAATGGGATACATAAATGCCTTCCCCAGGCTCTGAAAAAAACTCCAGGCTTTCTTTTGTTTCATGTGGGTTATCTCATATAAATGTTATATATAATTAGTCCATTAATACTTTGGTACGAATAGAGAGATATAGTTTTTCTTCTAAAATTAATTCATATTTAAAAGTGGCATACAGATACCGTTCAATTTCATGAATTGCGCGCTGTAACAGGATGTCCTTTTCAAGAAACTGTTCATAGATATCACCAATATCTTTCTGTTTTATTTTTTCATTGCATAACACGCGACTTGAAAAATATTTAAGGTGCATCATAAATCTGGAATAGTTAAATGAACTTCTGTCCACCTTTCTGTTATAAACAACTTCAATAAGCTCCGTGATTATTTGCGACAACTCAATAATCCGTACTGATTCATAATCAACTGAATTTTCATAATTATTTAAAATATGCAATGCTATAAAACCAATCTCATCATCAGGAAGTTGAACGCTGAATTGCTCATTAATGATAGTTAATGCATCGCGACTTATCGCATACTCTGCTTTGTACAACGCTTTGATTTCATCAAGGAAAACATTATTAATTTGTATACCTGAAACGACTCGGGATATTGCATTCGAAATGTGATCCGCAAGAATCAATAGTAGCGATGGATTGAGATTTTTTTCGAGATTTTTCTCCGCATATTGCACTATTTTTTCGGCAACAAACACATACTCAATATCTACATGTTCAATCAATTTATAGAGTTTGTTTTTTTGTTCATTTCTGACATAAAAAATCCGGTTAGCCGGATGCTCAGGGACCAACATTCCATATTTTTTGTTGTAACCGACGCCAGGCCCAGAAATGATAACCTCCTGTCCATTCATCGATGCCTGCACACAATTATTGTTCATGACTTTTTCGATGATCATTCCATGGCTCCAAAAAAAAAGGCAAGGCACGTCAGAAGTAATAACTACTTCAAACATTGCCTTGCCTGATTTAACAGTTACAAGATGATTAACTAATGCGTATACATTACACGGAATTGTGCTTAATTAAAGAGATGGTCGGCTTATTTTTCAAGCCGACATTCAAATATCCGACATCAGTCACAAAACCAGCGTCTAATATTCAGGTAAATGTTATCTATTCAACGAAATATAAATTCATTGAATAAATAAAAACATTATCCCCTTCTCGCCAGCGTCGCCCCATCGGCAAAATACGCTTTAATTCCCGCAAGAATAGACTCCGCAACTTCCTGCTGGAAAGTCGCCGTTTTCAGTTTACGCTCTTCCTCAACGTTACTGATAAACGCCGTTTCGACCAGAATGGAGGGAATATCTGGTGCCTTTAGTACGGCAAACCCAGCCTGTTCAACTTGATTTTTATGCAGCTTGTTGATTTTACCGAGCTTATTCAGCACCGCTTTACCAAACTTAAGGCTGTCGGCAATGGTCAGCGACTGCACCATATCGAACATGGTGTGGTCGACATAGCGGTCACCGCTTTTGCTTACGCCACCAATCAAGTCCGAGGCGTTCTGGGTTTGTGCCAGATATTTTGCCGCAGTACTGGTTGCGCCTTTGGTTGAGAGCGCAAACACCGAGGAACCGCTCGGCTGGCGACTGGTAAAGGCGTCGGCATGGATAGAAACAAACAAGTCAGCGCGCTGTTTCTGGGCTTTTGCTACGCGCACTTGCAACGGAATGAAGATGTCTTCATTGCGCGTCATGTACACCTTCATATTGCCCTCTTTCTCGATCAGAGAGCGCAGACGGCGAGCTATTTGCAATACCACGTCTTTTTCGCGCGTTTTGTATTTCCCCACCGCACCGGAGTCTTCGCCACCGTGGCCAGGGTCAAGCATAATGACAATCGGACGATCCCGCCCAGCTTTACCCGGTTGTGGACCACTTTGTGCTGGCGGCACCTGCTTTTCGAGGTCGCCTTTGTTGTAATCCTCCAGCAGCGCCAGCAGCGGGTCCTGCATATCCTGTGCATTGGCCGGATAGAGGTCCATCACCAGACGCTCTTTAAACCCGGCGACCGGCGCAAGGGCAAACAGCTGCGGTTTTACGTTTTGCTTTAATTCAAAAACCATACGTACGGTTTGCGGGTCAAATTGCCCGACGCGCGCCGACTTGATGAACGGGTCGTCAGCGCGGATTTGCGCAGCCATCCCCTTGAGCACCGAGTTCAGGTTTACATCTTCGATATCCACCACCACGCGTTCAGGATTACTCAACGCGAACTGCTTATATTTCAGCTGACGATTTGATTCTACCGTCACGCGGGTGTAGCTGGACGCAGGCCAGACGCGCACCGCCACGACCTGGCTGACCGCAGCCAGGCTGACCTGACTTACGCTCAATAGCCACATGGCACCCGCGCCTTGCAGTAAACGACGACGGCTGATTGCAGTGTTGGATCCTGACATGCCTCTCCCGAGCAAAAGAAATCTAAGCTGTGTAACAAGTAAACGACCAATTTGACCGGAAACTTTAGCGAAAGACGCATAATCTGTCATCTATAAAACGGTAAACATTCTTTTTATATTCACGGTATTACTGATAAAAAACTCGCTCCCGCATAAAATTTACACTTGCACCCTGCAAAAAAACAGAATAAAAATACAATAATTTAGAATAATCATGCAAAGAGGTGTACCGTGGTAAAGGAACGTAAAACCGAGCTGGTCGAGGGATTCCGCCATTCGGTTCCCTATATCAATACCCACCGGGGAAAAACGTTTGTCATCATGCTCGGCGGTGAAGCCATTGAGCATGAGAATTTCTCCAGTATCGTTAATGATATCGGGTTGTTGCACAGCCTCGGCATCCGTCTGGTGGTGGTCTATGGCGCACGTCCGCAGATCGACGCAAATCTGGCTGCACATCACCACGAACCGCTGTATCACAAGAATATACGTGTGACCGACGCCAAAACACTGGAACTGGTGAAGCAGGCAGCGGGAACATTGCAACTGGATATTACTGCTCGCCTGTCGATGAGTCTCAATAACACACCGCTGCAGGGCGCGCATATCAACGTCGTCAGTGGTAATTTTATTATTGCCCAGCCGCTGGGCGTCGATGACGGCGTGGATTACTGTCATAGCGGGCGTATCCGGCGGATTGATGAAGACGCGATCCATCGTCAACTGGACAGCGGTGCAATAGTGCTAATGGGGCCGGTCGCTGTTTCGGTCACTGGCGAGAGCTTTAATCTGACCTCGGAAGAGATTGCCACTCAACTGGCCATCAAACTGAAAGCTGAAAAAATGATTGGTTTTTGCTCTTCCCAGGGCGTCACTAATGACGACGGTGATATTGTCTCCGAACTTTTCCCTAACGAAGCGCAAGCGCGGGTAGAAGCCCAGGAAGAGAAAGGCGATTACAACTCCGGTACGGTGCGCTTTTTGCGTGGCGCAGTGAAAGCCTGCCGCAGCGGCGTGCGTCGCTGTCATTTAATCAGTTATCAGGAAGATGGCGCGCTGTTGCAAGAGTTGTTCTCACGCGACGGTATCGGTACGCAGATTGTGATGGAAAGCGCCGAGCAGATTCGTCGCGCAACAATCAACGATATCGGCGGTATTCTGGAGTTGATTCGCCCGCTGGAGCAGCAAGGTATTCTGGTGCGCCGTTCTCGCGAGCAGCTGGAGATGGAAATCGACAAATTCACCATTATTCAGCGCGATAATACGACTATTGCCTGCGCAGCGCTCTATCCGTTCCCGGAAGAGAAGATTGGGGAAATGGCCTGTGTGGCAGTTCACCCGGATTACCGCAGTTCATCACGGGGCGAGGTTCTGCTGGAACGCATTGCCGCTCAGGCGAAGCAGAGCGGCTTAAGCAAATTGTTTGTGCTGACCACGCGCAGTATTCACTGGTTCCAGGAACGTGGATTTACCCCAGTGGATATTGATTTACTGCCCGAGAGCAAAAAGCAGTTGTACAACTACCAGCGTAAATCCAAAGTGTTGATGGCGGATTTGGGTTAAGCGATGAAAATCGCCGGATGCGGCAGGCGTAACACTCGTGCGTCGCATCCGGCAATTACGTTTATTCCCGCGAACTAAACAACGCCGCCAGACCACTGCGCCGCTCGGTGCGCGTGGCAATTGCCGCACTTAAAATGCGCTCATCGGCATACAGCGACAGACGGCGACGCGCGCGGGTCACTGCGGTGTAAACCAGCTCTCGCGTTACTACCGGCGTGCGTTGACTCGGTAAAATCAACGCCGCATGGTCGAACTCCGATCCCTGCGATTTATGTACCGTCATCGCCCACGTCGTTTCGTGCTCTGGCAGGCGACTCGGTTGCACAGACTTAATATTGCCGTCCGGCATCGCAAACCAGACGCGCGTCCCCTGCCCGCGATCCAGCGCAATACCGATATCGCCATTAAACAACCCAAGCGCGCTGTCATTACGGGCAATCATCACCGGTCGACCTTCGTACCAACGAGAGTGCGGATGACGATGAATTTTGCGCTTCTGTTGCATAAACTGCTCAATTCGCTCATTCAGTCCAGCCACGCCAAACGGCCCTTCCCGCAGGGCGCACAAAAGCTGGTACTCATTGAACGCCTGAATGATTAAATCCGGCTCGGCACGCGCTTGCAGCAGATCCAGATAACGCCCGTAACCCGCAAGAGCTTCCTCAAGCATCGCAATATAATCTTCGCCACTCTGTAAAAGCCGTTTTTCGATATCAGTAAAATCCTGCTGAAAAACGGTTTTCACTGCCGTTTTATCACCACGGTTAATCGCCGCAGCTAACTGACCAATGCCAGAATCGCTGCCGAAACGATAGCTTTTTTGCAGCAGGCAGAGGCTGTCGCGCAAAGATGCCGCTTCTGTGCCAGTTCCTGCTGGAACGTGGCTTCCCGTCAGGCGGCTCAACTGCCCGGCACGCTCGGCGGTAAAGCCCGCGTTGGCATAAGCGCAGATATCGCCCAGCACAGCCCCAGCCTCAACCGAGGCCAGTTGATCACGATCGCCGAGAAAGATCACTCGCGCATGATCGGGCAAGGCGTCGATCAGTCTCGACATCATAGGAAGATCGATCATTGACGCTTCATCTACCACCAGCACATCAAGATGCAGCGGGTTACCGGCATGATGACGTAAACGCTGGCTACCCGGCTGCGCACCCAGCAATCGGTGCAAAGTGCTGGCATCTTCCGGAATGCGTTTCTTTTGTTCATCGGTCAGCGGTAATTGTCGCAAAGCCTTGCCGAGAGATTCGGTTAAGCGCGCGGCAGCTTTACCCGTTGGTGCAGCCAGACGGATACGGCAGCGTTCGCCGTCGGCCATTTGAATTAACGCTGCCAGCAACTTCGCTACGGTGGTCGTTTTACCGGTGCCAGGGCCGCCGGAAATCACCGAGATCCGCCGCGTCAGCGCCACTGCCGCCGCAACTTTTTGCCAGTTAATTTCATCGCTTACTGGAAAAAGTTTGTCCAGGGTTTGCGCCAGTAGAGCTTCATCAACCTCAATGGCATGATTCACTTCGTTGAAAAAGCGTGCCACTGTGCGCTCGTTACACCACATGCGATTCAAATAAAGACGATCGCCACAGAGGATCATCGGCGTTGGTTCATCTCCCCGGCTGACCGCTTGTGAAGCCAGCAAGCATTCTTCCCAATTTTGTAGCTCACCGATTTCACTGACACAGGTCGCCAACAGCGGATGCGATGCCTCGTTATTTTCCAGTCGTGAAAGCGGCAAACAAACGTGTCCCTCTCCGGCATCATGACTTAATAGTGCCGCCGCGAGGGTGACGGCAGGATGTTCATCTCCCGCCACGGTCAGGGCAAACTGCACGTCCAGTGGGCGTAGCTGTTTGTGCTCCACAGCTTCCAGTAATTGCTTTTGCAATTTCATTACGCCTCCTCCAGGGTCATACCGGCAAACATCTCATCCATCAGGGCAATCAACCCGGCATTGGGTCGGGTTGTGTAAATCCCCTGTTGCGGATGTTCTTTATCAACACCACGCAGGAACAGATAAATAACGCCGCCAAAGTGGCGCTCATAGTCGTAATCAGCAATGCGATGGCGCAGATAACGGTGCAGCGCCAGGGTATAAAGCTGATATTGCAGATCATAGCGGTGCGCCTGCATTGCCGCTGCCATAGCCTGTTGGGTGTAAGCCGAACTGTCTTCACCCAGCCAGTTGGATTTATAGTCGAGCAGGTAATAACGCCCTTCGTGGCGGAATACCAGGTCGATAAAGCCTTTTAACATGCCGCGTACCTGCATGAACTCCAGCGGCGGGCAGCCAGCGGATAGCGGGTCAAACTGGCGAATTAGTGCATCAAGCTGGCTGGCGATAAGCGGTTCACTAATCGGCAGGTAAAACTCCATCTCCACCTGTTTATCGCGATCGGAAAGCTGATTCAGGCTAACACCCGTTTCATTGAGAGGTGCCTGGAGGACAGCCGTGATCCACTCGGTCAACACTGGTTCCCACTGCGATTCAAAGCCGCCGAGTTCCAGTTTTTCCTGTACCCAGTTCGGGTCAACCGGCTGGGTAAAATCGAGGTCTTCAAACAAACTGTGCAAGAATGTCCCTGGTGACGCACCGCGCGGGAACTGATGCGGTGTTAACGTCGGTTCTTCAACGACGCTGACCACGCCTGCGGCATCAACATCCAGCCGTGGCATCAGATCCTGAGCGATACCGTGACCACGCTGCTGCAAACCGGAGTAGCTGGTGACACGCCAGTTATCGCCGGGCAATCGTTGTAGCGTCCTCGCATTCAGTTCTGCAGTTAAAACATCATTAACCTGCCAGGGCTGGTTATCACCGGTTTGTGCCGTTTGCCAGGCAATATCATCATCGCATAACGCTTCAATACAGGTGCGAAGCCCTGCCGCATCTTGTGGTTCCCCTTTTTGCAGCAAACGCCCAAGCGCACTTTGGTGGACGTCGGTGTCACTTTTTTTATCGCCACGACGGCGCACCAGCGGTGCAACGCCGAGACTGCAATGCCAAACCGAACGCGTCAGCGCCACGTAAAGTAAACGCAGATCTTCCGCCAGACGTTCGGCCTCCGCGAGGTCGACGCTTTCTGGCGCAGCATTAAGATCCAGAACGGCCTCAAACGAGTGGCGATCGTGATAGAACGCCTGATCCTGGACGCGGAAATTGGTAATAAATGGCAACCAGACCAGCGGATATTCCAGCCCTTTTGATTTGTGGATCGTGACAATCTGCACCAGATGTTTATCACTTTCGAGGCGCATTTGTTGGCTGGAGGCATTACTGTCTGGCTCGAGGATATGTTGCGATAACCAGCGTACCAGCGCATGTTCACTTTCCAGCTGCGTTCCGGCTTCTTGTAGCAGTTCGCTGATATGCAAGATATCGGTAAGACGCCGCTCACCGCCTGCCGTTGCCAGCAAGTTTTCAGCAATGTTACGCGCCGACATCAGCGCCCGCAGCATCGGCATAACGCCACGTTTGCGCCAGATTTGCCGATAACCATCGAACTCTTCGACTACCGCATCCCACGCATGTTCGTCATTATTCAGCGTTTCAATATCCAGCGCATTCAGCCCCATCATTGACGTTGCCAGCGCACTGCGCAGGGTGTTCTCACGTTCGGGTGTCATCACCGCCTGCAACAGCCAAAGCATCTCCTGTGCTTCCAGAGTTTCAAAAACACTGTCGCGGTTCGAAAGGTAAACGGAAGGGATTTCCAGCAACGTTAAGGCATCGCGCACCTGGGCGGCCTCCTGGCGGCTGCGCACCAGCACACTGATGTCCGAAGCACGTACCGGACGTGCATCATCGCCGTTCATCAGCAACGCTTCCCCGCGCTGCCCAGCCTGTAACCAGTCGCGGATTTGCGCAGCACATACCTGCGCCATGGTACTTTGATAGTCGCCAACGCCGCAGCTTTCGCCTTCCATCAGCCACATTTTCATCGCAGGCTGCGTTTCACCTTTAAACACAAAACGTAACGCCTGATTTTTCCCGGCTGATTTCACAGGAATAAACGGTATTTCGCGAAACATGAACGCGTCATCAGTCTGGCTGAAAAGCTTGTTCACACTATTCACCATTCCCGGTGCGGAACGCCAGTTGGTGTCTAAAGTGTAGTGGGCGTGAACTTCGCTACGCGCCTTCATATAAGTGAAGATATCCGCACCCCGGAATGCATATATGGCCTGCTTCGGGTCGCCAATCAGCAACAATGCGGTTTCCGGCTGATGGTGCCAGATACGGCGAAAAATTCGGTACTGCTGGGGGTCGGTATCCTGAAATTCATCGATCATTGCCACCGGGAATCGCGTACGGATCGCCGCTGCCAACACCTCGCCGCTTTCGCTACGCAGCGCGGAATCGAGCCGACTTAACATGTCATCAAAACCCAATTCGCCACGGCGGCGTTTTTCACGCGCTACTGTTTCGCGGATCTCAGCCAATGCGCGAGTGATCACCAGATCGCGGATCGACAATGGTTCTGCAAGCAGTTGATCGATCGCCTCAAACAGTGGATGTCGCGGGGTTTCCCCCCCGGCTTTCGTGCGATCTTCTAAGAAACGCTGAGAGAATTTTTCCAGCGACTCTGGCAACTGATAACTGTTGGTCTCTTCTTCTGCCCATGCGCTGATCTTGTCGATCCATTTAGCCTGATTGCTACGGTTAAACTTGCGTCGATCAATACCAGAAGATTCGATCAGCGCATCCAGTTCACCCACTGCGTCGCGCCACTGCTGTTTTACCGTATCAATACGCGCCACAATTTGCGCGTGGCGGGAAGCCAGCGTTTCATCATCGGGCGGCGGTGCTTTGATAACCGGTGCTTCGCCTTGCAGATAACGATTAATATCGCGCAGCAACGCCTGCGGCCCTTTCCAGGTTTCAAAGACCACCTGGGCAATTTCACGCGTCAGCGGGTAGCAGTGGCGACGCCAGAAATCGGCGCAGGCCTGGTAGCGTAGCAGAGACTCATCTTCAATCAGCTGCTGCTCAAACAGCATGCCGGATTCAAAGGCATTCAGGTTGAGCATGCGCTGGCAAAAACCGTGAATAGTAAAGACTGCCGCTTCATCCATCTGCCGTTCGGCTAACAACAACCACTGCGCGGCTTGCGCTTTATCGTCGATCTCTTCCAGCAGACGTGCATACAGCGGATTGTCAGTGGTTTCACGCAGGCAGGCGATACGCAACTCGTGAATATTGCTACGGATACGACCGCGCAATTCTGCCGTGGCAGCCTCGGTAAAGGTGACCACCAGCAGTTCTTCAACGGTCAGCGGGCGGGGAAAGGCGGCGGAACCGCCTAGCCCAAGTAACAGGCGCAAATAGAGCGCTGCAATCGTAAAGGTTTTGCCTGTGCCGGCAGAGGCTTCAATCAGGCGCTCACCCTGTAAGGGCAAGCGCAAAGGATCTAGTGTCTCGGCGACATCACTCATTCTTTTCACTCATCAGGGGCATTGTTTGCTGCAACGCGCTGACGTTCTCCCACACTTTCCAGCCTTCAGGATGCACATATTCGGCTTTCCCGTTCTGGCTGCCGGAAATCTGCGACAGAATAGCCATACCTTGCGGCTCGACCACCGCCTGATGGAAGAAATCAGCAAGTTTTTGCGGCGTCAGCAGTTTTATCTGGGCCACGATTTTATCACGCGAATCGAAGCGCATATTGCCGCGATCGAAATCTTTACTTAACTTCGATGCTTCTTCGCCGAGCGTTTGCGGTGCCTGCAGCATCTGGGTTATTACCGCCTGCTGGATTTGCGCAAACTCTTCTGGCTTCATCGTCCGCAATTTTGCCTCTGCGGTTGGGAAAAACGCCTTGTAACGCTCCCACAAGAATGAAGGCTGTTTATCATTGCTTTGCAAAAGGAAGCCCATGCCCCACTGACGCCCCACGCTCATTGGAAACGCAAACACGGCATAGCCCAACTGTTCTTCGGTACGCAACTGATTGTAGAACCACGGCTGTACGATCTGCCCCAACAGAGAGCTATAGGCTGAGCTGGTGTATTCATCGTAGCCAGTCGGTACAAATATCGCTGCCAGTGCGGAGTCGGTGCTGTTACCAGCTTTTTCAAAGATGACGGATTGTTTTTTATCGACCACGACATCTTTGTTACGACACCACTCTGAACCATCAGCGCCCAACTGTTTTTGCACATGGCGTGCCAGCGTTGTTGCCTGGGCTTCAGTCATGTTGCCGATAACCATAAACTCTGGTCTAGCCCCTGATTTTAAGGCGTCGCGATAGGCCAGCACCTCTTTCAACGTAATGGAGGGCAAAATTTTGCGCCGTTCATCTCGCGAGAAGTACGGCACTTGCGAGAGCATCTGCGCGGGCATAATCGCCTGCTCAAACGCTTTGCCCTTTTCTGCGGAATCCATCATCTGGTTATACCAGGACTTCGCCTGCTCAAGCTGATCTTCCGTAGCGGTATAGCTAAAGTAGCCCTCCAGCAGAGCCTGGAACAGCTGCGGCAGGCGCTGAGTGTAACCATTGGCATTAACCATAAGGCCGTTGTTAGCATTGGTGGAAAAACTTATGCCACCAACCGACGCCTGGTTGCTTAACTGATCAAGCGCCAGCCCTGCGAGATAATCATTGAGCGCAAACATCACCTGATTGCGGGCGCTGTCCATGGCTTTCGGATTACGCAAAATCAGGCTGACATCAGCTTTGGGCTCACTGGCAAAATAACGGCTTGGCGCATACACCACGCGCAGATTCGACTCATCAACAATCAACTCTGGATGGTCGTATTTCTTCTCTGACTTAATCAGCGAGAAATCGTCAGGAATATAGGGGTTAAGCTCCGGTAAGGAGAGCGCAATATTGGCGGCTTTTTTCTGCCAGTCCGCGAAAGTTTGTTCGCTGATTTTATCGACTTGATACGGCGCATCGACAAAATAAGCCGTTTTATTGTGCGGCTCTTTCGGGCTGATATACCAGATACGCGCATTCTGCGGCGTCATCATCGCCAGACGTTCTTTTACTGCTTTAGCATCGTACCGATCGGCAATATTGACTGCATCCAGTGTATGCTCAACAGGAACGCGAATCATGGTATCAGCCAGCCATTCGACGTAATCCATATCACGGGTGATTGACGGATAACGGAAGTCGATATCCAGCACATTCGCCAGTTCATCGAAGTATTGTTTATCGATCCCTTTTTCACGTAACAGATTGAGATAGCTAAAAATGGCCGCCACAACCTGATCGCGATTCGCCAGACCTTTATCGGTTAAAGACGCAGAGATCGCTAATACGCCGCTGTTGCCGTTGACGATAGGATCGGAATTGGCGCTAATACCCTCAACTAATCCCTGCTTTTGCAGCCAGTCAGAAAGTGTACCAGGGCTGCGATTACCAATCAGATAGGTAATCAATTCATCCGTTTTACTACGGAACTTCGCTGAATTGTTATCGATGCGAAACTCAACGCGCAGAACTTTACGCGGCAACGCCGGGACGTAATGAATGATAATGCCCTTTTGCGCGTCGGTGACTACCGGCACGGTGATTTCCGGTTTTTTGCTCTCTTTGTTCGGCACGCGACCAAAGGTGTCCGCCGCCATTTTCGCCAACTCCGGCAACGGTTTATTGCTGTAAATAACCGCCTTCATCAGATTGGCGGAATAGTACTTCTCGTGGAAATCTTTCAGCGCCTGCTGTACCGGATTACCTGGTTTGTCGCTTAAAGTTTCGAGGTTACCACCAGAAAACTTTGAACCGGGGTGTGCCGGGTTAATGGTTTCTGCGCTGACCTGTGCCATGCGCATCCCGTCACGCGTACGCGCCATGGTTAATTCGGCATTCACTGCATTACGCTCACGTTCGGCGTATTTCTTGTCGAGCAAGGGTTCTGCAATAGCATCGGCCAGGCGGTCTACCGCACCGGGTAAGGCATCGTTCTCAACTTCCAGATAGAAAGCCGTGCGATACGGTGCCGTGCTGGCATTGTGACTGCCGCCGTGCATTTTGAGATATTCGGCCAGACTGTCAGCCTGCGGGTACTTTTTCGACCCCATCAGACTCATATGTTCAAGGTAATGTGCCAGCCCCTGGTACGCCTCAGGATCTTCCAGCGACCCAACGGGCACCACCAGCGCCGAGAGCGATTTAACTGCCTGCGGATCAGAAACCAGTAAGACCACCATACCGTTATCCAGACGTATAGCCTGATACTGGCGGTTATCTTTATCACTTTTACGGATGGTTTCCTGAATCGGATGCCATCCCGTTTCTGCCTGACTTAAGGGTGCCCAGAGGGCAACAAACAACAATAATGCTTTGAACCAGATGCTGCGGGGCATTCACGGACCTCATAATCAACTTTATTTTCTGGCCAGATTCAACACGTTAACGCAAATCATCTGCCAGAATTTAATCTTGTGCTGCACGAGTCAGCCTATGTCTATATAACCATCAGTCCGTGACTGGTGCGCATCATAAAGTAAGCGGATAGATTGCGCAATTTTTATACAATACTCATGACTGATTAAAGCGAAACAGCGGTAACAGGAAACGTTGCGACTGTTCAACGATAGCCTCCATTGTCTCTGGTGTTAATTGCCGCCAGAGCCGTTGATACCAGATATCATCACCTTCGCCACGCACCATCATGTTGCCTTCGTAAGCCTGAAGGAATTTCGTACGGGCTTTTTGCAACGTGGAATCGTCATCCAGCATGGCATCGTTTTGCGCGTCATAACAGGTTTTTAGCCACGCGCCGCCACTTTCAGGTAACACCAGCAATGGCGCGGACATTCCTTCACGATACCCTTCAATCAGCTGTGAGAGGTAATGTAAAGCCTGTTCGGCTGCAAGCGGCGGAAAACGCCACTCGCCGTCTTTGCGTAGAAAAAGGCGACTTTCACCATTACCACCGCTGGCACAGTAGACAAGGTGTTCCAGCCAAAGTTGCATTCCCTGCGCCACACTTAATAAAGAGGGACGCCAGCGCAACAGGCCATCCGGCTGCACCTGCGGCAACCAGCCAGTTATCTGCACACCGTTGCAGGCGAGATCAATCTCCATACTCTGCCCTGGCTGGCGACAGGCAATGACTCTGTCGGCAAGTTGCTGCATCTCCTGACACTGCGTTTCCCAGAAAATTTCACCAAAGGCACCATACGGCAAATCACCTGCCGCCCGGAATCGGCGGAACAAGCGTTCGGCATCATCCTGCTCAACCAGTACATTTAATAACTGCTGGTTGATTTGATAACGACTAAGCCCTTCAAGAATAAAAGGTTCGGTGTCGGGGATTTCGCTGTCTTCGGTACGGAAGTTCACCTGCAAACGCATCTGGAAAAATGCCCGCACCGGATGTGCCCAGAATCGTTGTAGCGTTTCCAGCGGCACGGTTTCCGGTAAGGTAAATGGCAGCGGCTGAACAAATTCAGAATGTGCTTTACCAGCCTGGCTGGCCGCAGGTAGCCATTCACGAGCATAGCTTTGTCGTTCGCCTGGCTGGTAGTTTTGTGGATCAAACGGCATTCGGGTATGGAGGCAAGTAAGATGCGCTTTTACCCTTGCCTCGCTTTCATCACAGTTGAGCGCTTCATCGCCCGGTAGATAATGGCTTTGCCCGATGTAGTCAATCAGTTCCTGCACCAGTACCGACGGGAAACGTTCACTGTTATCCTGAATGGAACGCCCGATATAGCTGATATAGAGTTTTTGCTGCGCGGAAATTAACGCTTCCAGGAACAGATAGCGGTCGTCATCGCGACGGCTACGGTCGCCACGCTTCGGTTTCTGGCTCATCAGATCAAAGCCCAATGGCGCAAGCTGACGTGGATAAACGCCGTCGTTCATTCCCAGCAGGCAAACCACTTTGAACGGAATTGAACGCATTGGCATCAGAGTACAAATGTTAACCGGTCCGGCGAGAAAACGCTGGCTGATACGTTCTTGATCCAGGCGCAGTGCCAGTTCATCACGCAATAGTGACAGCGGCACCGCGTCGCCATACTGCGCACCTAAACCTTCGGCGATAATCGCCTGCCATTGTTGTTCGATCAGCGTCATCGCCGCTTCGGTTTCCGCATCCGGCAGGAAAAAGGCGTTGAGCATATCGCGACAAACCGGCAACCACTCTTCCAGCGGACGCTCCTGCGCCAGCCCGCGACGCCAGATATTTAGCTGCATTAGCAGTGAAGCCAGATGCCCCACCAGTTCTGCAATTAAGCCGCTCGATTCATCATAAGGTAGAACCGATTGCCACTCGCCCTGCGCGCTCTCCATCGCGTAGCCCAGCAACATGCGCGTCAGGCCAAACCGCCAGGTGTGTTGACCGGTAGCGGGAAGTTCCAGCTCGCGAACGTTGTCGTCATCTATCCCCCAACGAATGCCAGACTCGTTGACCCACTGGCGTAAATAACGCAGCCCTTCTTCGGTGATGTCAAACCGCGCTGCCAGCACCGGCACATCCAGTAATGCCAGCACGTCTTCCGACACAAAGCGGCTGTCTGGCAGCGATAACAGGCTGATAAACGCTTCAAGTACAGGATGCGACTGCCGCGCCCGACGGTCGGAAATGGCGTAAGGCAGGTAACGATCCGCAGGTGCGCTACCAAACACAGCCTGAATAAACGGACTGTAGCTGTCGATATCAGCCACCATCACGATGATGTCGCGCGGAGTAAGTGTCGGGTCTTCCTCCAGCATCGCCAGCAGGCGATCGTGTAAAACTTCAACTTCACGCTGCGGGCTATGGCAAACGTGGAAGGTGATACTGCTATCCAGTGGATCAAGCGGGCGTTTGTTATCGCTACGGGAAAACTCTTCGATGTTCACACCAGCAACGGCGCGGTTTTCCAGTTCCAGAATGTCAGACTGAATATTATGCAGCAGGTTATCTGGCGTCACATCGACAAAAGCGTCCAGCTCCTGGCTGCTCTCCAGGTCAGAAAGGAGATAAATGTAGTCGCGCCCAAGCTTGCCCCATGAAGCCAGCAGCGGGTTGCCGACATCCTGTTCACCATCGCTGTTAAAGAGCTGCCCGGCATTTTCGCTGTCGCGAAATAGCGGTAATTCGCGATCTTCAAAACTGTGTCGGCGCTGGCGAGTCAGTAGTTTCGCCAGATAAGCTGGATCTTTAATGTCGCCCCAGTAATAACGGCAGGGGTTGGTAAACAGGAGATGGATTTCAATATGTTTACCCAGCGCCTGTAGCGCCTGGAGATAAACAGGCGGTAACGCGGAAATACCGCATATAAAGACGCGCGAAGGTAACCCCGGCGGGCAGGTCGTCGCGGACTCCAGCGTTTCGATAAAGCGCTGATAGAGATTGGCGCGGTGCCAGCGCGGTTGCCCAAGATCGTCGGTATATTCCACCAACGCCTTCCACAACGGCGCTTGCCAGGCCTGTGCTTCTCCCAACCCTTCTACCAGATGTCCTGTTTCCCACTGTGCCAGCCAGTCCGGACGATAGACCAGATACTGGTCAAACAGGTCCGCCGCTTTTGAAGAAAGCTGGAACAGTTTTCGCTTGTCACTATCGTCAGTCAGATAATGCCGCAACAGGGTAAAGTCTTCGCGCTCCAACAGTTGCGGCAGCAGAGTCATCAGTTTCCAGCTCATGCTCTGTTTGTTAAAGGCGCTCTCTTTGGGGATCTCCGGTAATACCCGGACGAACATATCCCAGATAAAGCTCGCTGGCAGCGGAAAATCAATGTTTGCCGCAATACCAAACTTTTGCGACAGGGTCATTTGCAGCCACTGTGCCATACCAGTACTTTGCACCAGAATCATCTCTGGTTCGAAAGGATCGTCCAGTCGTTCGCGTTCGACAATAAACTCCATCAACGCTTCCAGCACGTCCAGACGATTGGAATGGTAGACCCTTAACATAGCGGCTCCTGACTACTGACGATTCGGGCAATGCAGGCGGGTCATCTCGCCTTCTCTGCCCCCGGGTGAAACTAGCGTAACGCTGATGCTGACACATCCCGCCTGCGATGTCTGCATTCGGTTGACCTGCCAGTTAGCAGGTGGCGAAATCGCGCGCAGTTGCGTTTGCTGCCAGCCATGCCGCCAGAGCTGTTGGTACTGGTTTCTGCTGGCAAGACTGTTCATTAATGTTCGCTGGAAACCCGATAACGCAGTGACAATCATCACCATCAACACCATCGCCAACATTACCTCCGGCAGACTAAAGCCTTGTTGATTCCTCAGGGAAGCTGACATAACGCCCTCTCTTTCAGCGGACAAAAATCGCTCCAGCCGCGTGGCGAAAAAACAATGTTTCCATCGATGACTTCGCCTGTTCGCCACAACGAAACGCCTTCATAACCAGCAATCAATAAGGCTTCATTATCTGCCAGTAAACGCAGACAAACCCGGGCACCGGTGGCAGCATACAGTAAGCACTGAACTGCGGGCAGCGTCTGCCAGGAGTGCATTTTTCCCCACTCCAGCGCCGACTGAACGATGGCCTGGCGGCGCAATGACTGACTTTCCATGCTCACGCGAGAAGCAAAACTGCGATCCTGCTGACTCATTCCTTGCAATAGCAAGCTACCCAAAATCAGCAGCATCAGGACCAGAGCCAGTGACGAAACACCCTTTTCGCGGTTCACAGGTTGGATCCTGTCACGCTATAGCTGGCATCCACCACGGTTTGCGGATCAGCCTTGCTGGCAGCGTGCATATTAACCGTCAACACCGGCGAGAAGCCGCTGACATCCTGACGTACGACCTGAAAAGTGTCGATAATGATGGCATCCGGATTAGTGACTTTATCCCAGCCCTTACCTTCACAGGATGTCGCACCGCGTAGCGTTTCCAGCACATGCTCCTTCAGACGAAATCCAATCTGGTCGGACTCTTTTACCGGTTCGCGATCCCAGATACCATTACTGTTCGCATCCCACTGCACAATGACACAGTCACCCTGTCCGACAATTTCCAGCCCTTCGCCCGTACAGCTGCCATGGCAATAACCCGCCCTCTGGAGATGCTTCGCGACGGTAAATACCCGCAGCCAGATTTCATCTTCCAGCGCCAGCTTACGGGTGTTCGTTAAACTTTCACGCTGTAACGCAGGCAGAAAGCGTGCAGCCCCCAGCAACAATACGCTACTGATCGCCATAGCAATCAACACTTCCAGCAGAGAAAAACCTTGCTCTTTTACAGGCATCCTTCTGTTTCTCCTTGCTGACAAAGCCGGAGTCTTCCCCACGGCGAAACCACCAGCCACCACTCGCCCGTTGAGTTTTTGAAGCGAATATGCCCGGCCCATGCGGTATTGCGCAGGCCAAAGAAAGCAAGCGAAGGTGTCAGGTCGCTCATTTCGACTTCGGGCCAGCGCGGCACAAAGACCAATGGTGAACTGCCATGACAGGTATTCGCCCCAGCAACGGAACTCACAAGGCACCATAACGTCCCCTCCCTGATAAGACTGATACTGTGGTCGCGGTTATGCCAGTTGGCATCTTCACGTAAATAGAGCAAATAGTCCCGCGCCTGGCTGGCGGTTTGCCAAAGCCGTTGCGACTGCTGCCAGTATTGCCAGCCATAGAGCCCACTTGCGCTTAGCATGACCAGAATCAGCATCGCGACCAGCGTTTCAATCAGCGTATAACCACGTTGTGTTTTCATGCCGGCAGTATGGAGCGAGGAGAAAAAAAGACGAGGGCCAGTTTCTATTTCTTCGGCGCATCTTCCGGACTATTTACGCCGTTGCAGGACGTTGCAAAATTTCGGGAAGGTGTCTCGAAGAATTTAACGGAGGGCAAAAAAAACCGACGCACACTGGCGTCGGCTCTGGCAGGATGTTTCGTAATTAGATAGCCACCGGCGCTTTAATGCCCGGATGTGGATCGTATCCTTCAATCTCAAAGTCTTCGAAACGGTAGTCGAAGATGGATTCGGGTTTACGTTTGATAATCAACTTCGGCAGCGGACGCGGTTCGCGGCTTAATTGCAGATGAGTTTGATCCATATGGTTGCTGTAGAGATGCGTGTCGCCACCGGTCCAGACAAAATCACCCACTTCCAGATCGCACTGCTGCGCCATCATATGCACCAGTAACGCGTAGCTGGCAATGTTGAACGGCAGGCCGAGGAAGACGTCACAGGAGCGCTGATAAAGCTGGCAAGAGAGTTTGCCGTCTGCCACATAGAACTGGAAGAATGCATGGCACGGTGCCAGCGCCATTTTATCCAGTTCGCCTACGTTCCACGCTGAAACAATAATGCGACGGGAATCCGGGTCGTTTTTCAGCTGGTTCAGTACAGTAGTGATCTGGTCAATATGACGACCATCCGGCGTTGGCCAGGCGCGCCACTGTTTACCATACACTGGCCCGAGGTCGCCGTTTTCATCGGCCCATTCGTCCCAGATGGTGACATTGTTTTCGTGTAGATAAGCAATGTTAGTGTCGCCCTGCAGGAACCACAGCAGTTCGTGGATGATGGAACGCAGGTGGCAACGTTTAGTTGTCACCAGCGGGAATCCATCCTGCAGGTTAAAACGCATCTGATGACCAAAAATGGAAAGCGTTCCGGTTCCGGTACGGTCGTTTTTCTGTGTGCCTTCGTCGAGCACTTTTTGCATCAGTTCTAAATACTGTTTCATGGTTCCTCAGGAAACGTGTTGCTGTGGGCTGCGACGATATGCCCAGACCATCATGATCACACCCGCGACAATCATCGGGATGGAAAGAATTTGCCCCATGCTGATGTACTGCACCCAGGCACCAGTAAACTGCGCGTCGGGCTGGCGGAAAAACTCAACAATGATGCGAAACGCGCCGTAACCAATCAGGAACAAGCCTGAGACAGCTCCCATTGGGCGCGGTTTACGAATATACAGGTTGAGGATAATAAACAGCACCACACCTTCCAGCAGCAGCTCGTAAAGCTGTGATGGGTGGCGCGGCAGCACACCGTAAGTGTCGAAAATGGATTGCCACTGCGGGTTGGTTTGCAGCAGCAAAATATCTTCTGTACGGGAGCCAGGGAACAGCATGGCAAACGGGAAGTTCGGGTCAACGCGGCCCCACAATTCACCGTTAATAAAGTTGCCCAGGCGCCCAGCACCAAGACCAAACGGAATGAGTGGGGCAATAAAATCAGAGACCTGGAAGAAGGAACGTTTAGTACGGCGGGCGAAGATAATCATCACCACGATAACGCCAATCAGGCCTCCGTGGAAGGACATGCCGCCGTCCCAGACACGGAAAAGATACAGCGGATCGGCCATAAACTGCGGGAAATTGTAGAACAGAACATAACCAATACGTCCACCGAGGAAGACGCCGAGGAAGCCCGCATAGAGTAAGTTTTCAACTTCATTTTTGGTCCAGCCACTGCCCGGACGATTCGCCCGTCGTGTTGCCAGCCACATTGCAAAAATGAAACCCACCAGATACATCAGGCCGTACCAGTGAAGCGCCACGGGTCCTATTGAGAAAATGACCGGATCAAACTCCGGAAAATGCAGATAGCTACTGGTCATCTGTCACCACAAGTTCTTGTTATTTCGCTGAAAGAGAACAGCGATTGAAATGCGCGCCGCAGGTTTCAGGCGCTCCAAAGGTGCGAATAATAGCACAAGGGGACCTGGCTGGTTGCCGGATACCGTTAAAAGATATGTATATGATCCGCGCTATAACCCCCCGCGAATCAGCCCGCCCATGCCGCGACGCTCCATAAAGGCAGCAACCTGATGGCGAACTTCGGTCGCCAGTTGCGCTTCCAGACTACGCTGCGCAAGATTTTCTGCTTCAGCAAAATCAATGCGCCGCAGCAGGTATTTTACGCGCGCTACAGAACGTCCGTTCATAGACAGATGGCGATACCCAAGCCCAATGAGGATTGCCACGCACATGGGATCGCCCGCCATTTCACCGCACAAACGGAGATCGATTCCATGTATTTCCGCTTCCCGGGCGATCATCGCCAGAGCTCGTAACATTGCAGGATGAAGACTGTCATAAATGTTCGCCACCCGGGTATTAGCACTTAGA
>OHUY01000202.1_pt1 | contig 26261 bp, 19 predicted proteins | sample 1579301 | NCBI WGS metagenome assembly OHUY01 (sample SAMEA3882520, study PRJEB24775) | human gut metagenome | biome: human-associated habitat; feature: intestine environment; material: feces | place: Netherlands | collected 2009/2010
CTGCTGAGATCACAAGGAGACCTTTTGCAAGAGCTTTTTTCACTACATCTCCTACCGGGCGTCCTTTGATCACGATACCCTGCATGAAGCCTTTGCCTCTTCTTACTTCAGCACATTCATGTTTTGCAACCAGTTCGTCCAGTTTTTCCTCCAGATACGGGGTCAGGCCCTGTACATGAGAAAGGATCTGATCTTTTTCGAAGATATCAAATACCTTGCTGACCGCCGCGCATACAAACGGATTTCCACCGTAAGTGGTTCCATGATCGCCTGGCTTCAGGGATGCTGCCGCTGCTTTCTTATTCAGAACAAAAGCACCTACCGGAACACCGCAGCCAAGAGCTTTGGCACAGGTCATGATATCCGGCTGTACGCCGTATGCCTGCCATGCGAAATAATGTCCTGTACGTCCCATACCACACTGGATCTCGTCCAGGATCAGGATGATATCTTTCTCATCACAGAGCTTACGCAAGCCTTCCAGGAACTCTTTGGTAGCCGGGTAAATACCTCCCTCGCCCTGTACAGTCTCGGCGATGATGGCACAGGTCTTGTCTGTAACCTGAGCTTTTACGCTCTCAAGGTCATTGAAATCCGCAAATTTTACGCCACCCATCAAAGGCTCAAAAGGCTCTCTGTAGTGTGCAGTACCTGTCACGGAAAGTGCACCGATGCTGCGGCCGTGGAAAGAATGGTTCATGGCAATGATCTCATGATCTGCATGGCCATCTCTCTCGTAGGCATATTTCTTGGCAGCTTTCAGAGCACCCTCGATAGCCTCTGTACCACTGTTTGTGAAGAATGCTTTTTCCATATGACTTGCCTGTACAAGTTTGGCACCTGCATCAATGATCGGCTCATTGTAATACAGGTTGGAAATGTGCATCAGTTTGTCGATCTGGGCTTTCAATGCTTCGTCATAGCCCGGGTAATGATACCCCAGTGCATTTACAGCGATACCTGCTGCAAAATCCAGATATTCCTTTCCTTCGGAATCATAGAGGTGGCAGCCCTCGCCTTTTTCAAAAACTACCGGAAAACGGTTATATGTATGAAGAATACTGGCTTCAGATTCTTCCATCTGTTCATTCATGCTCATTATAATATTTCTCCCCGTCTTCTCTTAAAATAGCAGTACCGATACCTTTGTTTGTAAAGATTTCCAACAGTAAACTATGAGGAATTCTTCCATCAAGAATATGAACCCGGTTAACACCATGCTCAATTGCTTCAATACAGTTATTCAGCTTCGGAATCATTCCGCCGCCAACATATCCATCCTCGATCAGTTTTCTGGCATCCTGAATATGAAGCTCAGAAATCAGAGATGACGGATCATCTTTATCCCTATAAACTCCCTCAATATCAGAAAGAAATGCAAGCTTCTCTGCATGTACAGCCTCTGCAATTGCGCAGGCTGCATCATCAGCATTGATATTATAAGTATTGTATTCCTCATCCATACCAACCGGGCAAATGATCGGAAGGAAATCTTTTTCCAGAAGGTCATACAAAATCTCTGCATTTACTTTCTTGACATCTCCTACGAATCCGATATCCTGTCCGTCTGAAAACTTCTTCTCAACCTGGAGAAGATTTCCATCCTTTCCACTGATTCCGATCGCACGCACGCCAAGACTCTCTACAAGCTGTACAAGACTCTTATTCACGCGTCCCAGAACCATCTCAGCAATCTCCATTGTCTCTGCATCTGTCACTCGAAGTCCGTTGATAAACTCTGCTTCTTTTCCGACTTTTCCAACCCACTTGCTGATCTCCTTACCGCCGCCATGGACAATGATCGGTTTGAAACCAACTAATTTTAACAGGGTTACATCCTGTATCACGCTTTTTTTCAATTCTTCATCTACCATCGCACTGCCGCCGTATTTGACAACAATGATCTTACGGTTAAAACGTTGGATATATGGGAGTGCTTCGATCAAGACTGACGCTTTATCCATAATTTCCTGCATGCTTTTTTCTTCCATCTGACTAAAACCTCTTTCCTGTTTTTCTATCTGATTTCTTATTTCTGCTTCTTTTTCTGCTTTTTCTCAAAGTATTCTTTTATAAATCAGCCGCTTAGGCTGTCTGCATTGATTTTATAACCTGTTAGGAGCGGTAATCTGCATTGATCTTGACATAATCATAAGTCAAGTCACAGCCCCACGCCGTTGCCTCGGCATTGCCCTGATTCATGTTGGCAATTGCTGTTACTGCCGGCTCTGATAAAATCCTGGTTGCCTCTTCTTCGCTGTAATCTACGGCAATTCCGTTTTTGATGATCTGAATGCTTCCTGCAGCACTTTCAAAGACTAAATCCACTTTTTCCGGGTCGAATTCCACACCGGAATAACCAAGTGCGCAAAGAATCCTGCCCCAGTTTGCATCATGCCCGTAAATGGCTGCTTTTGTCAGACTCGAACATACCACGGATTTACTCAATATTTTGGCTTCTTCCTTACTCTTTGCACCAATGACTTTGACCTCAAACAATGCGGTGGCACCTTCTCCGTCTCCCGCCATCATTTTTGCAATTTCCGTATTCACATAATTCAGCGCTTCACAGAACTTCCGGTAATCTTCATTTTTTTCCGTAATCTCCGGGTTTTCTGCCATACCATTTGCTAAGAGCAGTACCGTATCGTTTGTGGAGGTATCTCCATCTACGGAGATCATGTTATAAGTGTCACAGACATCGGCACTGAGTGCCTCCTGTAAGAGTTCTTTGCTGATCGCCGCATCGGTCATGACAAATCCTAACATCGTACACATATTCGGATGTATCATACCGGAGCCTTTGCACATCCCGCCTACCGTAACGGTTTTTCCGCCTGCTTCAAAAGTAACGGCTACTTCTTTGGAGATCGTATCGGTCGTCATGATCGCACACGCCGCCTGATGTGCCGCCTCTCTGGTATCGGAAAGTTCTTTTGCCATCACTTCAATGCCTGATTCTAATTTCTGTATTGGAAGCTGCATACCGATCACTCCGGTAGATGCCACTAACACGGCATCCTCTGCAATATTTAACTCTGCTGCCGCTTTTTTTGCCGTATCTTCGCAGTAGCCAAAACCCTCTGCACCGGTACATGCATTTGCAATTCCTGCATTGACCACCACTGCCTGCACGCTCTTACTCTCCGTTACGATTTTTTTATCATATAAGACCGGAGCTGCTTTTACGACATTCGTGGTAAAAGTTCCTGCCGCCTTACAGGGAACCGTGCTGTAGATCATTGCCATATCACTGCGGTCCTTATATTTGATGCCTGCTGCTGTTGATGCTGCTAAAAATCCTTTTGGTGCGGTCACGCCGCCGTCTATTACTTTCATTCTGCGCCCCTCTTTCCTATGAATTAAATCTGGTAATATTTTCTTCATTTAATGTAAAATCATAGTAGTTCAGATCTTCCCGGAATGTCCAGCCGACACTCTTCCAAAAGACATTTCCCACTTCGTTATTTTTAAAAGCGATCAGGCAGACTTTGTTGATCTGCTCTTTTTGCAGTTCCTTCATACAGGTTACCGCCATGCTCTTTCCAATCCCACGTTTGCGGTACTGCTCATCTACGCAGACATGATAAAAACATCCGCGTCTTCCGTCGTGCCCACATAAGATCGCTCCTACGATCTTTTCTTTATTTTCTTCTTTGACAACGGCAACTACACTCGTGGAAGGATTTCTCTGTAAAAAACGCTGTACTCCTTCTTTCGAATCATCCAGACTTCGCATGCCGAATCCATGGATCGTTGTCCAGAGCGTATATACTTCTTCGTAGTCTTTAATTGTCATTGTCCGTATTTGATATGTATCCATTTTTCTTTGTCCTGTCTGCTTGTTCTCAATTCCTTTATCGGTATGACCTTCTTATCCTCTGACTTTTTTATGGGAACATCGGTACTAATTCTAAACCGGTTTCTTCCGGCAGCCCAAATAAAATATTCATATTCTGTACCGCCTGTCCTGCTGCACCTTTGACAATATTGTCTAAAGCTCCCATCATAATGATCCTGCCGGTTCTCTCATCAATGACAAAGTTCACATCCACATAATTGCTTCCCTCTACCCATTTTGTCTCCGGGCAGACTCCTTTGTCTAATACACGCACAAATTTTTCTTTTCCATAATATTTATCATATACTGCCTTGATTTCCTCGTAGGTCGGCAGTTTTCCGTCTTTTTTATTCAATGTTGCATACTCGGTCACTAAGATGCCACGGTTCATCGGAACTAAATGCGGTGTAAAATTAATCTGTATCTCTTTGCCTGCCGCATAACCTAGCTGCTCTTCGATCTCCGGCGTATGTCTGTGGCTTGCCACACCATAGGCTTTGATATTTTCATTGACCTCGCAGTACAGGTTCTGTACTTTTGCTCCTCTTCCGGCTCCTGAAGTACCGGATTTTGCATCGACGATCAGGGTTGTTGTATCAATGAGACCTTCCTTTACCAGCGGATAAGCGGTCAGGATCGAACAGGTCGTATAACATCCCGGATTTGCTACCAGTCTTTTGCCCTTCGTCTTTTCCCTGTTGATCTCACAGAGTCCATAGACCGCTTCTTCAATAAACTGTGGGGACTTATGCTCAATTCCATACCACTGCTCATAGATATGTACATCTTTGATCCGGTAATCCGCACTCAGATCAATGACTTTGCACTGTTTTAAGATCTCTTCGGTCAGTACTCCTGCTAAAAATCCCTGCGGTGTTGCCGTAAAGATCACATCGACCTCTTTTGCTAACTTTTCTATATTATCATCAAGACAGACATCCTCTACCAGTGTAAACATATTCCGGTAAACATCTGCATACTTCTTATCGATATAGCTTCTTGAACCGTACCATTTGATCTCTACATCTTTATGTCCTAAAAGGATACGCACCAGTTCTCCTCCTGCATATCCGGTTGCTCCAATAATTCCTGCTTTTATCATTCTCTTTCCTTCTTTCTTCGATAACTGTATCTAGTGTAGTATATCTTTTGGTTTTCGTAAAGGGTTTTTACACATTTTTTTCATTTTTTATGTATATTTATTCGCTATATTCTAAAATTATACATTGCATTTGGTACTTTTTCCAGTATATATGCATTTTTATTTGAAAAATATGTATATTTTTTCACTTGCATTATTCTCCCATTTATTATATAGTAATTGCAGTGCAGAAAACTGCAAAAATGAACGTAAGAAAGGACGACGATTATGAAAGAAAAAGTTGTTTTAGCCTACTCAGGCGGATTAGACACCACAGCGATCATCCCGTGGTTAAAAGAGAATTATGATTATGAAGTTATCTGCTGCTGCATCGACTGCGGACAGGAAGAGGAATTAGACGGATTAGAGGAAAGAGCGAAATTATCCGGCGCAAGCAAATTATACATAGAAGATATTACAGACGAGTTCTGTGATGACTACATTGTACCTTGTGTACAGGCAGGTGCCGTATATGAGAACAAATATCTGCTCGGTACTTCCATGGCACGTCCGGGTATCGCAAAGAAACTTGTAGAGGTTGCCCGTAAAGAAGGTGCTACTGCGATCTGCCACGGCGCTACCGGAAAAGGAAATGACCAGATCCGTTTTGAACTTGGAATCAAGGCTCTTGCTCCTGATTTAAAGATCATTGCTGCATGGCGTGACGATAAGTGGAACATGGATTCCCGTGAAGCTGAGATTGAATACTGCAAAGCTCACGGTATTGACCTTCCATTCTCCGCTGACTCTTCTTACAGCCGTGACCGTAACTTATGGCACATCAGCCATGAAGGTCTTGAGTTAGAAGATCCTGCAAACGAGCCAAATTATGACCACCTTCTCGTTCTTGGCGTAAGCCCGGAAAAAGCACCGGATGAAGGCGAATATGTAACCATGACTTTTGAGGGCGGAGTTCCTAAGAGCGTCAATGGAAAAGAGATGAAAGTATCTGATATCATCCGTGAGCTGAACCGTCTTGGTGGAAAACATGGTATCGGTATTGTAGATATCGTAGAAAACCGTGTGGTCGGAATGAAATCCCGTGGTGTTTATGAGACTCCTGGCGGAACCATTTTAATGGAAGCTCATCAGCAGTTAGAGGAACTGATCTTAGACCGTGACACTATGACTGTGAAAAAAGATATGGGCAATAAATTTGCACAGATCGTTTACGAAGGAAAATGGTTCACACCACTGCGTGAGGCTGTTCAGGCATTCGTGGAATCTACACAGAAATATGTAACCGGCGAAGTAAAATTCAAACTTTACAAAGGAAATATCATCAAAGCAGGAACAACTTCTCCATATTCCCTTTACAGTGAATCTTTAGCAAGCTTCACAACCGGAGATTTATATGACCACCACGATGCAGAAGGATTCATCACTTTATTTGGTCTGCCATTAAAGGTTCGTGCTATGAAGATGGCTGAAATCGAAAAAAATAAATAATTTCCGTACAGGTATAACATAATAACATAATAACATAATAAAAAGGTGTGAGTTACAGATGTAACTCACACCTTTTTTCGTTAACATGGTCTGAAACAACAACAGTTACAGAGCATGTTTAACAGTATCATACTCAAACACCAGCTTCCCTGTCCCGCATAAGGACTCTCATACTGGCCACGCATGTTCTCATACCACGAATCTCCATATCCAAACGGATTCTCACCCGGACCATAGCCATAAGGACCTCCGTTGTTCTGTCCGTAACTTCCGTTCTGATAACCGCCCTGCCGGTAACCGCCCTGCTGACGTTCCCGCATGATCTGTTCATATGCCTGCTGGACTTCTTTAAATTTTTCCTCTGCCTGCATCTTATTCGGATTGTTGATATTTGCATCCGGATGATATTTCCGGCTCAACGCACGGTATGCTTTTTTTATTTCTTCATCTGTAGCACTCGGACTGACTCCAAGCACTCCGTAAGGATTGATCATTTCCGATGCCTCCTTGTTCCGGCATTCTGCTTCTTTTTCTTCTTCAACTGCATATATTCATATTTTGTCCAGACACCGGAATATAAAATATTTCGGATGATCTCCCCATGTTCGATGATCGGCAGACGTTCAAAGGACTTCGCACATTCTGACAGCATACTTGTCAGCATCAGCTTACAAAATGCATCAAAATTCTTCGGGTCTGTCTTATACATATGACGCAGGACGTTAAAATTATGATTCTTGGTATCTTTTTCTAAATCCTCATATGCATCCATCAGATAGATGAACTTACCAAGATAATAGCCAAAGCATTTCAGCTCATCCTTCCATTCATCATCTTTCCACGCAAAAATCTCGCCAAGCATCTCACCGGTCAGGCCTGCAACTGCATCAATATTGTATTCCTTTGCCGCCTCTGCTTCTTCTAAGTTCTCAATATATGTCTGAATCGCCTCTACCTGTCTTGGGTATTTCAGATATATCCTCTGATAATCCTTATCGAGAACCTTCATGTATGCCTTCTTCGGGATCGAATGATGATCTCTCCAGTCATCTCCGAAGTTCTCATAGGCAAGCACCACATTCATGTCTGCAGCATAGTCTGTAATCTCATTGATATACGCTAACTGCTTCTTTGTCGGATGGATCGCACGGGTAAACTTTTTTCTGTGATCTTCCACCTCATAAAGCCCTGTTAAGAGTACAATCAGAAAAGTCATATCATAGGTTAACAGAGCCTGTCCCTTGACTCCGCAGTTTGTCTTTAACTTCCGGCACAGACCACAGTAATATGCCTGATATGCCTTTCGTTCTTCTTCTGACAACTGACTCTTATTAATATTGATATAGCCAAACATATTGTTCTCCTTTGCCAGTATCACGCTCTGTTCCATTAGATAATATGTTACAACGTGCCTGATAGAGTGTCAACAATACTACGTTTTTTTTAGAAAGATTTTATACTTCCATAATAATTGGTTTCATATGCCTAATTCAGATCGAACAATGTGGTCTTTAAAACCTTTAGTGTTGATACATCATCATGGCTTTCTTCTTTTCTGTAATAGTTAAATCTGCAGTTCAATTTTGCACGGATCTCTAAACTTTCATTTCCCGCTTCTGCTAATTTTTCAGATGCTCCATGCAGTACCGCTTTATAAATATGACCTTCTGTATAGGCACCGGATGCGGCTGTATTCGTTGTCACATCGGTAACCTGGATCTGGTCTGCCCCTAACACTACATTCGTACTTCCATTGTAATAGGAAAATTCCATCGTCATCTGCTTTTCTGAAGATGCTAAGTTCGGATCGGACACCGTAAAGTAGAATACGATGTCATCCTCGATCGGTTTGTCCGAAAGGGAACTGTCATAAGTGATGTATTCATACTTTTTCTCAGCAGCATTTTTATCCGGCGCTTCTAAGATCTTAAGATCCGGTGCTTCTACTCCTGCCTTATAGGCTGCCACTACCGTATTGATGAATAACTTTGTCTCTAAATCATCGCCTGAATGGTCTAATTCCGAGTTACCCATTCCCGAATAGGTCACATTTCCGATACTGTAAATATAGTAATTGTTGCGGGCATCGTTCTTTGAATTCTTATATACTTTTCCACGCTCGGAGTCCGGGTTGTCGGCATCACCGGACAGACAGTACCATACGACAACATCTCCGTTTCCATCTCCATCTGCATCCTGATCCATGTTCAACTGGTAATATTGATAATTCGTCTTTGCCGACCGAAACTCTGTTCCGATCTCATATGGATAATGTGTAATCAGGCCGTCATTTTCACGGGTAACCTTTGCACATACCTTACCATCACGATACTGTAATCGTAATCTGTCATCACTCTGGCTGTTATCCACCTTTGGAAGTAAATCATTTCGCAGATTCAGATACTGTACATGATTTGATCCCTCTTTATGAAATTCGCCCAGATAATTCTGGTTGATAGTCTGATAATGATTTAACACTGCATTGGTAAATCCATGCGTCTGTCCTAATGCCTGTGCCTGTTTCGTGCTGCTGTTATAGGTCTTTGGTGCATAGGCAATATCCCTGTTTTCACTTAAAGTTCCTTCTTTCATATTTCTCGTTAAAAAATACCCCAGCTTTTTTCTTTTATAGCCATCCTCATATTTTCCAATACCTACGGCTGAATACTCACAAACCCATCCCTGATTTACGGTTGCATGAAGTGTCTGTGTATCAACAGTCAGATGCTGCTGCTGTCTTAACAGATTTCCCTGTGCCTGCATCTGTGCACTCTCTGTCGTATCCGTGTCTGCTGAAACCCCATAGCGGTCCATTGCCATAACGTTCCGGAATGCATTGTTCATATAGTAACCCCACTGACGCGGCACCTTCCAGTCATCACTAAAGGATGTCAGATGTCCATCCTTAAAGGAATGATGCGGTGATACGTTGACAAACGACGTAGTATCATTTGAGAACAACACACTCTTACCGGAATCAATAAAGAGATTAATGGCATCTACCGCATACTGACTCTTTCTGTTAGAACTGTTATATAAGTCATAATACTCACTGGCAAATCCAATAATGAGCATATCATAATCTTCTAATGATTTTCCAAGTCCGGTCAGTTTTTTCTTATAGAACTCTTCTGCCGTGCTGATACTCGAAGCATTATTTCCATAATCTCTTCCGCCTATCGTATCAATATTGAATTTTAAGCCTGTCATATTGCATACTTCATCCAGATAGTCCTGAATACGGCTCTCATTTTTCAGATTGATACAGTTGTTATCCGCACCGCTTGCACTCTGGCTCGTGATCTGTAATACATTGACCACTTCCTGATCCCCGATCCCATCCACTTTTGTGTATTGGATATCTGAAGTTCTGACACCCGGATTAGATACCTGCACCAGTTCTAACTGCCAGGACAATACACCCCGGTAGGTTGCCGGAATCTGACGCTCTAACCGATAGCGCACTCTGCTGTTTAACTGATAGTTCCCCTCTCCGTCCTTCGATGCCTCCTCACCGGTATCTGCATTATAGATGGTACAGCTCATCTCTTCTCCGCTACCGGATGCACCTGCTTTTGAAAACTTACCGTCTGCATTCATATCCAGACAGAATACCGGACGATAGACGGAGGCCGCTGATGCCTCCACCTGACTCTCTAAGTAAAATCCTACTTTTACGGTATAAGTTCCCTCTGACTGTGCATTCGAGGTATCTACGATCATCTTAGAAACGTCTGAAAAAACCTGTCCGCTTGCCGTGCCGATCCCATCATAGGAACTTAAATTTTCCGGTGCGGTAATATCGAAATATAAAATCTGCGGTTTTGGGATATTCAGATAATCTCCAATCCCACTTCCCACATTTTCTGCCTGACTCACGGTAAATACATTCTGATTCCCCTTAATCTGCTCTAAAAACTGATAGAGGTATGAAGTATTGTCTACGGCTTCCTGATTTACGGATTTATCTGTGTGATAAAGTGCATCCGAAACTACAACCGGATAATTTGCACTGACATATTCTAATAAATCCTTCAGCTTTGTCTTTGTAATATCATTACCGCTGTAACGGAAGCTCAGCAAATCCCCGGTTAATTCCTTCGGACTTGCTCCAATACCATAGGCATACTGTGTCTGTGTATATGGTTTCTTAAAATACTGTCTTAAGACATCATTTTCTAACTTGGTACGATTCCGCAATGCCGTATAGATACCACCATTGTTGTGTAATAATAATCCCTCATGACCCCAGTTGTCATCCGCGTATCTTGCATATGGCCGGGGTGTGTTATCCCGAAACAGATATGCTCCACCATAATCCACATCCATCATGCCCGATATACAGAGATTACCTGTGATATAGTCTCCGGTATGCGTATAAATCAATCCATTCATCCGCGTATCGTTATAGGCTGTATGTCTGGAACTTCCACTTCCTTCTGTATTCAGATAATCAATACATGCTCCCACATAAATCATATCGTAGTCTTTGTTTAAATCCTCGACCTTACCTATGAACTCTGCCGTAGACATTGAATCAATGGTGATATCCGCGGCATCTGCCGACATGCCTGCCCACGCTGCTATCTTTTCTTTTGTCAGACTGAAACCTTTCACATCGGCTGCTATGGCATCCGTCGGCTGGATCTCTAAGACACGGAAATGATCCTTGGTCTGGATCCTGCGCTGATTACTATAATCAATAATATACTGCATCAGAAACAGGCGGGTAATATCTGTCGAAAGTTTTTCCTCGCCGCTTCTTATCATATTTTCTTTTTTGATCAATTCAGATACCTCTGAACATCCCGAAGTATCGGAAACCACGCCTTCTAAATTCTCAAAAAACGGCTCTCTTGCTGCTGCATCCTTCGTTCCAAAGATATAGACGTTTTCATGTATAAAATCACTCTGTCCCGTATAGCCTTCCTGATAAGCGGCACACTTTTCCCATACTCCGCTGGATGCATCGATCATGCACGGAACTTTTTGCAGCGAAACACTGTTTGCAACCGCATCCCAGACTGCCTGCGAATTTTGATAGGCTTTCGCGTCTTTTGTGGTATCTCCACAGAGATAGATAAAATCTGCCGCAGACAGATCGGTCTGTGCTAACTGACTCTCTTCTACTGTAACAACTTCGATCTCTAAACTGTCACTGTCTTTAGATGCTAATACCTTTGTCCGCATCCAGTCCTGACTGCTAAACCCGCCTTTATAATAGATTTTTCCTATCTGGACGATACATTCTTCTTTTGCTTCGTCTTCTACAAACTGATAAGAGCCGTTTGTTCCTATATAGGAATACGGTAATTCCGTATCTAATACCGGTGTGTAACAAGCCCCTGCACTTCCGGAACCTACATACTGAAAGGACTCAATATAGTATAAGGTTCCTGTCGGATCCTCCTCTGCTGCCTCCATCATTGGATTCCCGTTTTCATCGGTTCCAACGTTACGGTATGCCTGTGTATAGAGTGCATCGGTGGTATCGGTACGCATGGTCTCTGTAAAGGTTACGGTATAGGCACCATGGTCTTTATCATACTGAAAGCCTGTGATATTTGGCTCATAAGAACCGTCTAAAGCCGGTGTCTCCTCATAACTTCCGTGAAGCTGTACGGTCTCATACTGCTCCTTTGGGAACCCCATCACTTTCCAACCCTCTGTATCTTTTGGAAAATAAGCCTCCTCATAATCTCCGTCTTTTTGCAATGGTTTTCCGTCTCCGGCAAAGGCTTCTAATTTTCCCATCAATGAGTTGACATAATCTTTTCGCACCTGTGCCGTATTCTGTCTGGACGTATCTTCTGCAAGATAGGTGTCTAAGTATTTTTTCAGATAGTCACCGGTAATGTCCGTGTCTTTATTTTTTACTAAATAGCCGATCTCACCTTCGGAACCATCCGGTACAACTTCTATGATCTGAAACTTTTTGCTGTCCTTTACTTTCTGGGAAACTTTCTCTTCAAGTCCTGTCAAAATCCCCTGTGCCTGCACATGAAAAAACAGATAACCGCCTGTTCCGACACATAAAAGTGCTGCTACGATCACCACACACCATATTTTCTTATTTTTCCAGCCTTTCTTTCCCATTTGCGATTCTCCCTTTAATTCCAACTGATACCCATTTTATTTACAGAAAATCCATATTCATAGGTACTTCCATTCTTATCTGTTCTCCTAATTGTCTCCCCTGCACGATAGACCCCGATACTGGTGGATTGTGAACGGAAACCTCCAAAGAGCCAACGTAAAATGGAACGGTCCGGATCAAAGGTTGCCGTACACTCCCAGCTTCCGTCTACATTCTTTGTCGGTCTTCCATAGGATAATACTCCACGGGTATCATACAGATAAAAATTCCCGCTTCCGCTGTCCTCTTTAATCTCATCTGTGGAGGATGCGATCTTCAATCCTCCCGCCGCAAGTTCCTCTAGTCCATAAATTGTAAGCTTTGCACTGCCCATATATGCCATACTCTTCCTGTCGGCTTCAATCCTCACTACATGTACAACCGCCTGATTCGATGTAAATACATGTCCCGCATCGTCGGTTACAGATGCCGATACCGTAAAATCGCCACTTGTCTCCGTTGCATTAATATGAATCTTCTGGTTGTTCTGCAAGTCATTATTGTAATTACTCTTCGATGCAGACCATACCAGATCAGAAATTTTTAATCCGGTTGAAGTTAAAATATCTGCATGATAGGTTACTTCTCCATTTCCATTCTTATCCGGGTCTAAGGTACCTCCTGCCGGACTGATCCAGACTTCTTCCGGATAAATCTGGATTCCGGCATGGTTAATGTGGATCGTCATGCTTCCTTTGACTGACGGATCCTGTGCAGACTGTGCCGTGATCGTCAATGTCTCCGCCGTCTCATCGGCTCCGATATGCAGGACTCCGTCTTCTCCTATATAGGTCTTGGCATTATTTGCTCCTGTACAAAACCAGTTCACCTTCTGGGATGGATAATGTTCTCCTGTTACAATGGCATAAAATACTTGTTCTTCGCCTTTTAATAAAGCCGTTCTCGATGCATTGACCTCTACTTTTTTTACCACGGAAACTTCTTCTTCAGTCGGGTCTGTGACCTCGTAATCTTCTTCCTCGGTTGGATTCACAACCACGGCGTTTCGCAGATGATATACCATATCTGCCTGATAGGTCTTTTGATCCTTTTTTAAGGTGACCGCTGCTTCTACTTTACCTTTTTCCTGTGCCTTGGAAACATCCATCGCAAAGCTCTCTACGTTTTCTGCGAGTGCTGTTTTTTCTACCGTAGTCGTATAGTCAGATGCCTCTGCCGCTTTTTCCTGTCTTTCATAATAGAGCTTTTTATCAGAAGCAGAATAGCTTAAAATATCTACCTGTGTTTTTCCGTTTTCCTCATCATAAATGGTGGTCACATCATCCTTTTGCCGGATTCCTCTCGCACCGATGACATATTGCTCTAACTGGTTTAACAGCACCTGTGCTTCGTATTGCATATCTGTTTCGTTGCTGCTGGACTGATATGTCTTACTTCCTGACTGGATCAGACTTACGACTCCTCCGCCTACAATCCCGATAATGGCGATTGCAACGATCAGCTCCACTAAAGAAAAACCGTGATTATTTACTTTTGTTGATGTTTTCCTGTTGCCGGATTGATCTCGATACATTTTGAGTTCTCTCCTTTTTTAAATGTGATCTTAGTATACGTTAAATCTGATATATCCTCTGTATTGACACAGAACTTTGAAACCGCACCGGTGGATCTGTCATACCCGATCCGGATAAAAGTACTAAGGGAATCTCCTGCATTGTCCCTTAAAGTCTTTTCCCCTGTGCCATCCTGTTTTGCTGCGGATATCTCAACTCCGTGTGGTTTTCCTAATTTTTCCCGCTTCACGGTTTCAAATGTAACAGTTCCGCCGTTTTCTTTTTCTTTATAGGATTCTATATAATAGCATCCCTCTTTTTCATAGAGGCAGACTCCGCTTACGGTATTCTTAGACATGATCTCCGTTCTTGCCTTACGCATAAACCCGTCTGTCAGTTCTGTATACTTTTTTACCTGTGCGCTCTTGCTGTAATTGGAATTCCCGATCACGATGCCTCCAAGCACTGCCATGATCGCGATCACCACGATCAATTCCAATAATGAGAAACCACCGTTTTTATTCTTATACATGTTCTACTCCACTACTTTTTCGACCAGTTTGTGTATACTACAAGCTGCTCTAACCGTATCCTGTTATCAGATGATACCATTTCGACTTCTCTTCCAAGATATTTTTCAGAATCTGTCAGATAATCTTTTAACAGATAATCTTTTCCACTCTTTTGACAGGTACCGCCTGCGATCAGTTTTGCAAGCTGGTTCTGGTTTTTGCAAAGCGTGATGTTTGCTTTTGCCGGAGAAACGGTTACTTTGCCTTTACTCAGAATCGTTCCCTCAAAATCTGTCCGTACCTCAACATCACCGGTTGCAATGACCATTCTGATCTTTGCTCCTGATGGTGCTTTTCCTAAAAAGGTATCATCCATAACCAATTTTTGTGAGGTATTATCTGTCACATATGCGGCATAGGAAGTCCCGCCTTCTTTGTAAGTGAACCAGCCGGAAGTTCCTACCACATCAAACAATTTATCTTTTACTAAATTTTCAAAGACTGTTCTCGACTTCTGTACACCACTTAATGCCTCATAATTCAGTGTCAGATTGATATTATTTGAATGGAACATATCCTGATAGCTGACAAGCTGGTCACTCATCTGTTTAGAATCAGACAGATCACTGCCCTCCGTAATTGTATCACCGATCGAAGTAATTCCCATTGCATCATATACTAAAATATTTCCATTCAAGTCCTTTTTTGCATTACGGTTGATCTGGACAGCTTTCTGATCCACATACAGATCCAGATAATTTTTAATCTTAGCCGATGCCGCGGAACCGTAATATGATGCAAAATAATCACTTGCCGCTTTGGCACTTTCAAATCTCATATAATAATAATAGAGATTTCCCTGTGTCATCTCCTCTATTCCGCTCACTCCCGGAGTCAATGCCTGTACACGGCTTAAAATATGACTCTTTAAAAGTACCGCCTGGTTTGTCGGTGTGTCTCCACCGGTATTTGCTAATGCCTGTATATGCATCTGCTCTGTCATTGGATTTGCCATACCGTCCATGCAGGACTCCGGCACTAAATAGGCGATCTGATTGCTCTTTACCGTTAGGGATTCCCCCATAAATACGGTACTGTTTCCGATATATGCATTTCCGGCAAGCATCAGTGTCGTAGACTGTCCTAAATTCAATCTCGCTTTTGCACTGCTTCCATTCACGCTGCTGCCTATGGCATTGACAATAATGGCACTGCTGTAATCCGATGGATTGTCTTCAATATCCTTTCTGATCTTCGCACTCTGATTAGAATCTGCCTTTAGCGCCGCTTTCGGATTGCCGAAGCCGTAATACTCTCCACCAATCTGTACATCGGCACTTCCAAACAAGGTCAGGTCATTGGCGGTATAGGTTGTTCCTTTGAAGGACAACTTCGATGCATTGGCTGCTTCAATATCATTTGACCATAGTGTTACCTTTGTCTCGCCCGAAAACTCTGAACCCTGTTCTAAGCAGAGCTTGTTTTTTAAGATCACATCGTTTCCCTTTTCCACAAGCAGATTCACACCATTTCCAACAGAAAGACTGGCATCATCGCCACCACCATAAATACTTCCATCCACGGTAACGTTTGATGTTTTTTCTAAAGACGCTCCTTTCTGTGCAATCAGTGCATATTTTAAAACATTTGGAAATGAACCGCTCTCCGTAAAATTCATCTGTGGAAACAGAATCTGGATATCGGTCTGTACCCTTGTCTCATAATCCTGCTCATTGGTATAGGTCAAAAAAAGATTTTTCAAGGTCAGACCGCTTTCACTGACACTCAGCTGCGGTGTCTTTCCCTCTACCGTTGTAAGGCTGGTCCGCTCTTTGACCTTTTGATCTAAAAATTTCAGCAGATAGTCCACGTTGTAATGATTCTCGTCCGATGACTGTGCCAGCTTACTTCTTAACACTTTGATATATGTCTCATTAAAATGCTTCGTCCGTTTTGCCGTACTTTTTCCGGTATAATCTGCCATCGTCTCTACATATGCCTGTGACATGGCATCGGATACATCGCTCTGCAGTCCCAGACGGATCTCATCTAATACACGCTCTGCATCATAAAAATTATTTTTTGATATACGGTTGGTCGCCTTCATCTGATAATTCCACAGTCCCATCGTCAATGCAACGGTTACTAAAACAGTTACCAGTGCAATTGCCGCGATGACCATGACCAGTGAAACACCCCTGTTGTCTTTTTTTAACTTTTTCATATCTATCCCTACCTGGTGACTGTTCCCGTCAGTGTTGTGATTTCTTTGTTTTCCCGATTTACTTTGACCGTAACATCATAAAGACGCGTATGTACACGTTTGCCATCAAGCCCACTCAGTCCGAAATATTTTTCTAACTGCGACTGATTCAACGAAGTTTCGCTTCCACTTCCTTTATAATAGAATAGCGGTGTGTCCGCATCCGTAAAGTTTGCCCGTATCCGGATCCCCTTTGTAAAGTCCGGGTCCTGCTCTTCCCCAAAGTGTTCCTTTTCTTTCGTTCCAACCAGATGTACCTCTACTTTGGCTGCCTGATCTCCTTGTTTGATCAAAAACAGGTTCAGTGGATAATCGTCTTTATTCTGGACTGTAATTGTATTTTTTGCATTTGGTTCAAAACAGATATAAAGATTTTCAAGAGTTCCGCCCGCCTGTCTGCTGTCATATAAAAGCATCGGATGCTCTCCTAAAAGAATCCCATTATAATAACAAGAGACGTTCTGCCAGATGTTCTGTTGATTCTTATCTGCCGCTACTACATAATTCCACCGGATATCTAAATTTTTCAGTACTGTATCCTTCTGGTCTGCCTGTACCTTGTTTTCTGAAACTGCCTTGATAAAATCTTCTTCGATGATCTTATCATCCTGTACATAGACTCCGTCTTTGGAAAGATCGATCCTTTTTAAATCTACAACTTCTTTCTTATTGTAGTCTGCGTCAGCATTCTCCGTGTTCTGATACGGACGTACCTCTACGGTAACCGCAAATTTTTTTCCATCTGACTCATATTCGGGATAAGTGAATTTGTAACCTGTCTTTTTTCCATCTTCCTCAATATAACCTACATCTGAGATTTGTTTACTGTCCTTATCCTGAATAAAGGCTTCCATACCGTCCGCTTTTAAATCCTCTAATACTGCCTCTCCTGCCGAGGTTGCAGCTAATAACACTCTGGATTTTGCATTGGTCTGAACGGTAAGGATCATGGATTTAAAAAGAGGAACCACGCAGATAACCAGTATCGCTGTGGCAATCAATATTTCCACTAAAGACACACCGCGATCATCCTGTTTCATCCGTGTTCCTCCTTTCATTCTATCTTACTTAAAATCTATTGCACTCCTCTTACTGCTGTGGCGTTCCTGCCGGTTGTGATGCCTCCGGTGTCTGTGCTGCTCCTGTCTGCTGTGCATCTTCCGGTGTCTGTGCTGTTCCTGTAGCACCACCAAAAATATTCTTTGTTCCCTTTTGAACATCATTGATCTCTGCAGGCTGATACTCTTCTCCTGTTCCTAACATATAGTACTGCTTCATGTGAATGTCTACCACCAGATTTCCGCTTGCCTCATCCAATGTCAGCACCATTTCATTTATGGATTTTCTTTCTTCTTCTTTTGGTATCCGATGAAGCCAGTCCTTTAACTGGGAATAGGACACCGTAAACTCCAGTATTTCCGGTACGCCATAAATGGAAAGACCGGCTTCCTGATTCTCTGCCACAAGTTCTCCTGCTTCCATGCTGACCTTGGTAATACGCAGGCTGTCATAACGCTTTTCCATATCGGAAGCATAGAGGATCTGGTCTCTTGCTTTTACCATTGCCGGAAATTCTTTATAATATTCTTTTGTTTTTTTCTTCCATTCTTCCGTCTGAGCAGTATATTCTTTTTCATTTTTCTGAATGACATCCAACTCTTTTAATTCTGCTTCTAGTGCAGCCTTCTCGGCTTTCTGTGCTTTATTTTCTGCTAAAAAATTACGAAAACCGAACTGGACGACCAGTACGACTAAAAGAATTCCTCCAACTATAAATAAGAGATTTTTATCCCGGTCACTCATACCGGCACTCTTTACTTTTCTATCTTTTTTCATCGGATTACCCCCTCCGTACTTCTATTTTCCTGCGGTCTGATCCTGGTGCTTTGTTTCAAGTGATTCTACGTCTTCGTTCATAGTCGTTTCATTCTGTGTCTCGCTATCTGCAGTCCCTCCTACATAGGTACAGATCACCATGAAATCCACATAGGACTGATTGGATTCGCTGACCGTCTCCTCTAAAGATTCCACCTGAACATCACTGATACTCTCAAAATCAGAAAGTTCATCTACGATCTTGGCTGCCTCGCGCTTAGAACTTACGCGTATATCCAGCGTGATACTCTCAGAAGTTGAGGTAATGGAACGTACTAAAATATCACTTGGCATATTCTTTTCTAATTCGTCAATGAATCCACCGATCCCCTCTGAGGTTGTCGTGGTCTCTTTATAGAGATTTTCAATTTTTTCATATTCGGTCTTTGCCTGATTGTATTCTTTATACTCATCCGCAAGATACTGTTTTTCGCTTCGCTCTTTTTGCAGTTTATGAACACCCATCTTCAAATAGCCATAGTATGGAATGACCGCTAATAAAAGCACGAGTGATACCACAACACATATCCCAAAGAACTGTTTTGGCTCAATATGAATCTGCTTATGCTCTTTTTTCTTCTCCGCAACTTCCTTTTCATCTTCTAAACGGAATTTCATCGGATTGACCGCTGCACCGACACAGGTCAGATACATCAGCGGATAATAATCTCCGGTATTCCCCTTTTCCTGTGGAAATGCCTCTCTTAACTGTTCTCCCGAAACAGGCAGACTTAACTCCTCAGATAAATATTGCTCCATTCCACAGATGTCTGCACCGATACCATAGAGAACGACATTCTCCATCTCCGCTCCTGCATGGTTCGAACTGTAAAAATTCATAACACGCGAAACGTTTCCTGTAATGGCACGGAAACCTTCTGTGATATCCTCCCGGATCTCTTCCTCTTCTAAGGTCAGGACATTTTCTTTCCGCATCTTTTCAAGTGTCTCATAGAAATCAATATCTTCACCAAAATGTCCGGATTTTTGAACCGCCTGTATAACATCTGCGATTCCATAAGGGAAGGTTCTTTGTAACTCAATCTTGTTCTCACGGACGATCGTGATCATCGTAGTGTCTTCTTCTAATCTTACCGCCGCGTATAAGTCATTTTTGATATTTTTTTCTAAAAGCTGTGTTGCGGCATTGCCTATGTAGTCTAAATCTACCAGTGTCAATAAGCAGACTTTTGCTAACGATTTATAAGCATCGATCATTTCGTTTGGTACGGCAAGTACCATCAGCTTATATTTCTGTTCGCCCTCTTCCTCTACTTCATCTAACAGCCGGTAACTCAACTGATATTTTTCAAGGTCTACCGGAAAATACTCCGCAGAGTTTGCATACAGCAATGTCCGGATACGGTTCTCTTTTACATGCGGAATGACAACATCCCTGCTGGCGATCCTGCTGGATGCTAATACAAACACTGCCTTTCTTGTCTTGATCTTATGTTCTTCAAGCCCTGCATCCAGACGCTCTTTAAACGGAAGAACGTCCGCAAGTGTCTCTTCTTTAAAGAGATTATCCGGTGTCTGGAAACTGAAACTCTTATAGATTTTGGGTTCTTTTACTTTGAAATCCGTCTCTACAACGTGAGTCATACGGTTTCCAATCTCAATACATAATACTCTATTTGCCATCTTCTCATTCCCTTGCTATCATTTTTCACTGTCTGTTCCCACAAAAAGACCTTCCCTGTACCTTTTGTCGAAACAAACGCCTACCAAAGACGCATATACATCTGTAACAGGCTGTCACCCCAGAGCGCCGCTAATAAAATACCGGCTGCTAAGTACGGTCCCATTGCTAACACATGATCCTCATTTGTCAGTTTCATGCGCAACAAATGGATGACCGAACCAAGAATACAGCCCATTACAAATGCTATTATAATTGCTTTCCAACCTAACATCATGCCCGCTGCCGCCATCAGCTTAATGTCTCCGCCTCCAATGGCTCTGCCCTTAGATAACAGATACAGCAGATATAAAAAAGCACTGACTGCGAAAAACCCTATGACATAGTCTTTCCACCGTGCTAAATCCAGCAGCATATGTATGCAGGCAAGGATAAATATAAATACGTTGATTCCAAAAGGAATCTCATATGTGCGAAAATCGATCACACTAAGCACCAGCAATGCGGATGCCATCAGAGAGTATATCCCACTCTCTACATTCAGTCCATTGACTGCAAAAATCAGAACATACATGAATCCATTGACCGCCTCGACAATCGGATACTGGCAGGAAAGCTTTGTTTTACACTTTCTGCACTTACCTCTAAGAAAGATATAACTAAAGATAGGGATTAAGTCATACCATTTCAACTGATATCCGCAGGTCATACAGTGGGAGTTCACTTTGACAATGTCCTCTCCTTTTGGAATGCGGTAAATACACACATTCAAAAAGCTGCCTATGACGATTCCAAATAAAAATATGAGAATTTCTGCGAATATCAGTATGGTATTCATGTGTTAGTCCGTTCCTTTCAACTGCAAAAACTATTTACTCTCAGCCCAGTCACCTTTTGCTTCCGGATATAACTCAGTCTCGCCAACTTTAACGGTTACTTCTCCATCTTTGCTAACAGAGTATGAGAAGTTGCCACTTGCTGCTTTTACTTTTGGTACTCCGCCAAGAACTTCCTGCTGAGTTCTAGCTGTACTACCCTCTGCTGTATCGCCGTTCCATTTTGCTTTACCATCGGTGATTTCCTGCTCAGCAATTGCTGCTGTAGTTGCTGTATCAGCAAACTCTGCACTAATGGCTGTTGCAATCTGCTGTGCATTCTGAATATCAGTAGATTTTCTGGATCTATTGATATACTTAACAAACTGTGGTGCTAAAACTCCTGCTAAGATTGCCATGATCGCAATTACGATGATCAATTCTACTAACGAGAATCCTTTGTTGTTACGCTTTGTCCTTTTCATAATGAATCTCTCCTTTTTCTTTTTTATATATTATCTCAAGTCCGAAGCCCTATCCCCCGGAAATTAGATACACTGAATGCCCCTGCGGTCCTACATATTTCCAACGCCATTGTATAACGAAAGCATTGGTCCCATGATCGCCGCTATCAGAATGACTACGATGATCGCCATAAATACAATGATCATTGGCTCTAAAAGTGCTAAAACGGTCTGAGTTGTTACCTCTACCTCTTCATCATAGTAATCTGCTAATTTATCTAACATTTCCTCAATCTCTCCGGTCTCTTCTCCAATCGCCATCATATGTACTACCATCGGTGGGAAGAGTCCGCCGTTTTTCAACGGTTCCGAAAGAGGAACACCTTTTGCGATTTCTTCTTTTGCTTTTAATAACTCTCTTTTGTATAAAATATTTGTCATTGTATTTGCCACACTGTCTACTGCATCGATCATTGGGATACCCGCCTGCATCAATGTGCTGAGTGTTCTTGCAAATACAGAAGAATAGGTCTTGATATTCAGATTCTTAAATACCGGAATCTTAATCGCTCTCTTACCAAAAAACTCCTGCCCTGACTCTGTCTTTTTCCAGCTTTTTATTCCTATAACGATCGCTATGATAATTGCGATCAGCAGAATTGCATGATTTGTGACAAAATCTCCCATGTGCATAATTGCCAATGTCAATGCCGGCATATCAAAATCATATCCCTCAAACATTTCCATATAATTCGGGATAACATACGTCAGCATAACGATTAAAATTACCAGTGCCACAACTCCTAATACCATCGGATACATCATGGAACGTTTCATCATGCCCTTTAACTTGGCTTCTTTTTCAAACTGGATTGCCATACGCTCTAAGGACTTGTCAATACTTCCACTGGTTTCCCCGGCTTCTACCATGTTGACTAACATCGGTGGAAATACTTTGTTCTGCTTCTCCATCGCCTCTGACAGGGTACTTCCCTTTCCAATCTCCGTTCTTACCTCTCGAATTGCCTGTGAAAGTGTCTTATTTTCGGTCTGTATCGACAGCATATCTAATGCTTCCACTATACTGACTCCGGCACGGAGCATACTTACAAACTGACGGCAGAACACGCTTAGATCTCTTGTCTTGACTTTTTTGCCCACGCCGATCTTAATATCTTTTTGTAAGGCATTCTGCTCTTTGATCTCTAATGGAATACACCCCTGCGAACGCAGTTTCTGTTCGACTTTTTCCCTGCTGTCCGATTCCATACTTCCTTTTATTTCTTTTCCGCTTTTTTCAATTGCAATATAAGAATAATCCGCCATTTTCCTCTCCTCTATCTCTTAAAACAGATTAATCTTCTGTGACATTCCCGCCGCATCATGTGCAAAACTGATTGCCGTCTCTGCAGTAATATAGCTTTTCATATACAGATCATAAATTGCATCATCCATCGTCTGCATCCCCATTTTCTTGTTGGTCTGGATAATCGATGGAATCTGAAAGCTTTTTTCCTCACGGATCAGATTCCGTATCGCCGGAACCGCAAGCATGACCTCATATGCTGCCACTCTTCCGCCTTCCTGCCTTGGCAGAAGCTGTTGTGCCACCACACCCTCTAAAACACCTGCTAACTGCACACGGATCTGCTGCTGCTGAAACGGTGGAAAGACATCGATCATACGGTCTACTGCCGAAGCCGCACTATTCGTATGAAGCGTGGAAAATACCAGATGTCCTGTCTCCGCTGCCGTAATGGCAATGGAAATCGTTTCTAAATCACGCATCTCACCGACTAAGATCACATCAGGGTCCTGTCTTAGGGCCGCCCTAACCGCATTTGCATAGGACATCGAATCATAACCGATTTCTCTTTGCAGTACCATTCCTTTTCCATGTCCATGCAGATATTCGATCGGATCTTCTAAGGTAATGATCGTCTTTTTGTAATTCTTTGAAATCACTCCGATCAAAGAAGCTAACGTTGTGGATTTACCACTTCCGGTTGCTCCTGTTACTAACACCATACCTCTCTTTTTTGAAGTCAGATTTACAACTGCCTCCGGAACGCCTAAATCCTTCGGTAACGGAATCTCAAATGAAAGGATACGAAGTGCCATCGCATACGTTCCTCTTTGACGGAACACATTGACACGCACCCGGTTAAATCCTGCGATAGAATGTGCAAAATCCAGTTCACCTTCCCGCTCTAACACTTCTAACTGCTCGGTTGTCAGCATTGGCTTGATCATTTCTTCTATTTCATATGGCTTAATCTTTTCCTCCGACATCGGTATCAGATCTCCGTCGATACGAAACATGACCGGACTGCCGGGACAAAGATGAATATCTGAAGCATTTTTTTGGTTTCCGTCGATTAAAATATCTTCTATTTTACCCATAACCTGTTTTCCTCTATTCTCCAAGTGATACACGGATCATCTCATGGTAGGATGTTTCTCCTTCTAAAACGAGTCTGACTGCCTCACTATGTAACGTGTTCATTCCCTCTTTCACTGCGACTTCGCGAATCTCATCGGTAGACATCCGTGCTGCAATTGCATTCCGCAGAGTGGATGTGATCGGCATCATCTCATAGATACCGATTCTTCCATAAAATCCGGTATCGTTGCAGTGTTCACAGCCTACCGGCTCATAAATTTCAATTTCTTCCATTGGGTTAATGCCCATCATGCCCTTTTCTTCTCCAAGAGCTTTCCGCTTTTTCTTGCAGTGTGGGCAAAGCCTTCGTACCAATCGCTGGGCAATGACTCCTCTCATAGCATCTGCTAACAGATAACTTTCCACTCCCATATCCATCAGTCGTGTCATGGTTCCCGGTGCATCATTGGTATGTAAGGTACTAAGAACCAAATGTCCCGTAATGGATGCCTGAACTGCGATAGATGCTGTCTCCTGATCTCGGATCTCACCGATCATGATAACATCCGGGTCCTGCCTTAATATGGAACGCAATGCCGAAGCAAAGGTCAGATCTGCTTTTGCATTGACTTGTACCTGACTGACTCCGTCTACGTTTGCCTCTACCGGATCCTCTACGGTAATAATGTTGATATTTTCATGGTTTCTTTCATTTACCGCCGTATATAAGGTTGTAGACTTACCGCTACCGGTAGGTCCTGTTACCAGTATAATGCCATTCGGATGGTTTAACATCTCATCAAACATCTGTAGCTGCTGTTCGGTAAATCCAAGACTTCTTTTATCTCTCGTTAATGCTTTTTTTTGTGCCAGACGCATAACACATTTTTCACCGTAAACCGTCGGAAGTATGGATGCACGGATATCATATTCCTTCCGGTCGATCATCATCGTGATTCTTCCGTCCTGTGGTCTTCTCTTTTCGGAAATGTCCATGTTTCCAATAATCTTTACACGCGTAATGATCGCACTTAACAAATTGATGTGATAGGTCGATTTTTCATAAAGCACACCATCAATACGATAACGGACACGCACCTTATCTTCCATAGGTTCGATATGGATATCGGATGCACGCTGTCTTGCCGCCTGCTCGATCATGGATTTTACAAGCTGTACGATCGGTGAATTTGCAACATCCTCATCTTCTGCCTGTTCTTCCTTTGTCTTTTGGCTTTCACGTTCTTTTGCGTACTGCTCCGCTACCCTTTTTGCTTCGCTGTCACCGTAATATTTATCCAGAGTCACTAAGATATCATGCGTCGTTGCAATAACCGGCTCCACCTGCAGATTCGTGATAATGGAAAAATCATCAATTCCCCGCATATCCATCGGATCTGCCATTGCAACACGAATAATATTCACGTTGCCCTCTTTATATTCAAACGGTATCATCAGATGTTTCCGAAGCAGCTTACCGTCTGCTAACTTGATGATATCGTCCTCTATTTTCATGCCGTGAAGGGAAATAAACGGGATGTTTAACTGTGTTGCAAGCCCCTTCCCAATTGCTTCCTCTGTCGCATAGCCGAGATCCACAAGCATCTCACCTATTTTTTTATGAGCAGTCTTGTTCTTCTCCAATGCATCTTCTAACTGCTCCTGCGTAATAATACCTGCTTCGAGAAGCATATCCCCTATACGCTTCTTCTGTCTGAAATCAGCCACGCCCCATTCCCCCTACATTCATTCTTATTGAAATAATTATACTACATCTTTCAACAAATTTGTATAAATTTGAACAAAAAAGAACCGACAATTTTCGTGTTTTGACAAGTTTTTCGTATTTTTTCGTATTTTCATTCCTGCAACTGCATCTTTCCGAAATTTTTGCAGTTTTCAGAAACAAAAAATGCACCTTTTTGCCGGCATATTTCTATGCGGCAGGTACATTCTACAGGTATTTTTCTTTTATTTTCTCTGTGATCACAATCTATTTTTATAACCTATTATATCTGTTCTTATGATCTGTTTTTCTTATATAAGCAGGACTGTAAGCCGGGTTATGTTTTTCAGATGATCATCTATCTAGAACAACTGTTGCCAGCTGCTTCAAGCAACCTACCTAAGACTAACGGGCCGCATTATCGTCTTGCTTCGGTCTTGCTTCAGATGGGGTTTACATGTGCCCCCTCTGTTACCAGAGAGGCGGTAGTCTCTTACACT